>LSQX01163074.1_pt1 | contig 15264 bp, 8 predicted proteins | sample 654561 | NCBI WGS metagenome assembly LSQX01 (sample SAMN04489861, study PRJNA283612) | anaerobic digester metagenome | isolation source: 4 biogas reactors fed with cattle manure at either 37C or 55C with and... | place: Denmark: Kongens Lyngby | collected 2014 | reverse complement strand
CGCTCTCCGGGTCGGTCAGCACGACAATCCCCATGATGTATGGCATCCCGCGGGCGGGGTTACTGCCGTAGCCGCCAACCCACTTGAGCCCGCCCACGTTGCATGAGGTGAGATAAGCCGGCATAGCGTTGGACCAGGAGTCATGCCCGCTGCGGGACATGTCGAGGTTCACCTTGGGCGGCATGACTACATTGCCCCGTCCCCACTCCTGGAATACCGTGTCCACCATGCCCAGGACTTCGTCATGCGGCAGGAGCGCGGCCACGTCCTGATCCGACAGAATGACAGTCTCGTCGTTCACAGCCTTGTCTCCTTCGCCAGCTACAGCCCGATCTGCTTGAGATAGCCGAAGCTCCGCCTGATCGAGTCCTGTGGCTCGAGTTCGCTGCGGTCCTGCTCGCAGACGATCCAGTCCAGCGGGTGCCGCAGCGCCTCGTCACGGGCGCCGACCAGATCCACCTCGCCCTCGCCCAACTCGATGAAGCTCGGACCGTTGGGCGTCTGCGCGCCGTCCTTGAAGTGATAATACCCGGCCCGGTCGGCATATTGCGCGATGAACGCGGCAGGGCGTACGCCACCGATGTGCAGCCAGAAGACGTCCATCGCGAGCTTCACCAGGGCGGGGTCGGTCCGCCCCAGCAGGACGTAGAGGCCCTGCTGGCCACGCTCAAGCCGCTGAAACTCCCAGGCGTGGTTGTGGTAACAGAAGGTGAGGCCCACCTCGCAACACGCCTGCCCCACGCCGTTGAAAGTCTCAGCCGCCGCTTCGTAGCTGGCGATCGTACTGAGATCGCCCACCCCCGAGCAGATCAGGAAACGGGAGCCAGCCTCCGTGAGAAAGGCGACCAACTCGGCGACGCGGGCGGCATCAGCACAGTCGGCGTAGCCGACGTGCGCGCCGGTGATGCTCAGGCCCGCGTCCCGGAAGGCGGCGGTGAGCAGTCCGGCGGGCAGCAGACCGTGCCCGTCGCCGCCGACTTCAGCCCCATCGTACCCAACCGTCTTCACCTCTGCCAGCACCCCGGCCAGGTCCTCACGCTGGCGCTGTCCGTAGGCAAGCAGTTGCACCCCGAATTTGCTCATGCTGTCATGTCCTCTCCGAGTCCCGGTCTGTCAATGGCATAGCTTCCCGCTGTACTCCTCCGCTCCTTCGTGGCAAGTGCAATAGATTCAGCGCCAGCAGCAGGGCCGGGCGATGCGACGGCGAACTACGGGCTCCCGGTGCATTCAGTCCAGGAGCCGGAGGCGGGCCATGAAGTCGCTGCGTTTCGTAGGAGACTCAAAGGTTGAGTTGATTGACGTACCGGAGCCGACGCCGACGCCCGATGAGGTCGTCATTGACATCCAGGTTTCCGCGCTGTGTGGCAGCGAGATGGGGGTCTTCCGCAGCCCCGGGGGCCGGGCCGGCAACCCCGGACATGAGTTCGCGGGCCAGATCGTCGACACGAACGGCCACACCGAGTTCAACGTGGGCGACCGCGTGGGGGCCCACGTCATCGTTGGCTGCGGGACGTGCCGACACTGCCGCGCCGGCAACGAGATCTTCTGCCCAAACAAGCTGCCCAGCGGCTACGGGCACGCCGAGCGCATCGCCGTCTCCGCCCGTCACTGCCTGCGCATTCCCGATGGCATGGACTGGGACACCGGCGTGCTGGTTTCGGGCGACGCGATGGGCGTGGCCTACCACCTCACCCGCCGCGTAGGGGTGCAGGCGCATGATACGGTCGCGGTCTTCGGCTGCGGTCCGGTGGGCCTGGGGGTGGTCTCGCTGTGGAGTTTCCTCGGCGCGCGCGTGATCGGCGTGGACATGAGCGACTACAGGCTCAAGCTGGCGGAGAGGCTGGGCGCGTGGAAGACTGTTGGTGCTGATGGGCAGACCGTAGAGCGCCTGCGCGAGCTCACGTGCGGCGCCGGGCCCGACACCTGCCTCGAGTGCACCGGCAAGCCTGCGGCGGTTGCTGCGAGCTTCGAGGCCGCCCGTTGTGGCGGCAAGGTCGGTGTGGTGGGCGAGCAGCCGGAGGCGACCTTCAACCCCAGCCGCGACCTGATCCACAAGGAGCTCAGCGTCTACGGCGCCTGGTACTTCCGCGTGAGCGAGTTCCCGGGAATGGTCGAGTTGTGGCGCCGTGGCCTCAAGCCGCGGGCGATCGTCACCCATCGCTTCCCACTCGAGGAGGCGCAGCAGGGCTACGATCTCATGGCCCGACAACAGTGCGGTAAGGTGCTGTTCGTGCAATACTGAGGCTTGCGCGCCCGACGTCGCGACATTGAGGAGAAATCATGGGAATCAGCATTGGGTTAGTGGGACTGGGGAGCTTCGGCTCCGGCTTTGCGGAGCTGTTCAAGCGCCATCCGCTGGTGGACCGCATCGCGCTGTGTGATCGGGAGCCCGAGCGCGTCGCGCGGTTCGCGGAACTCGAGTCCTGGCGGGACAAGTTCAGCCCCCGGGACGCCTACGGCTCGCTCGACGAGATCTGTCGGACCGACCTCGACGCGCTGGTGATCATCACCCAGCCGTGGCTGCACGCCCCGCAGTGCGTGCAGGCGCTGGAGGCGGGCAAGCACGTGTACAGCGCGGTGCCGGTTATCTCGATCCCGGACGATGATGAGATCCTCGAATGGTGTGACCGCCTGGTGACGACGTGCCAGCGGACCGGGCTGCACTACATGCTCGGAGAGACAACCTACTATCGTCCGGAGACGATGTTCTGCCGCCGGATGGCAGCGCAGGGCGCCTTTGGAGACTTCGTCTATGCCGAGGGCGAGTACTTCCACGATGTGGACGCTGCGTGCAACCTGCGGGAGGTGACGCGGCAGCGCCTGGCCAGTCGCGCCGGCCAGGAGTGGATTGAGGTGCAGCGGCAGTATCACGCGCGAGGTCTGCGCGGGGGCCCGATGCACTATCCGACCCATTCGACGAGTGGGCCGGTGTCTGTGATGAATGCGCACGCCCTCAAGGTCACGTGCTACGGCTACGCCAACCGCAACGGCGACCCCTTCTCTGCCACGAGCGCTTTCAGCAACGAGACGGCTCTGTACCTGATGTCCAACGGCGCGACCGTGAGAATCTGTGAGTTCCGCGAGGTGGCCCGCAGCGCGTCCGAGACTTTCCGTGTGCTCGGCACCCGTGGCAGCTACCGCGACGGCCTCTGGCAGACTAATCATCGCGATGCGCCGTTGACGGCCCGCCCGCTCGAAACGCGCGAGTTGAGTGTCGATGAGATGCGCGACCCGCTGCCGCCGGAGGTGGGTGCCGCGTGGCGCGAGGCCGACGGGGAGAGCATCGCATACGGAGGGCATGGCGGCTCCCACGCCTACCTGGTTCATGAGTTCGTCGACGCGGTCGCGCACGACCGCCAGCCCGCCATCTCAGTCTACGACGCTGTGCGCTACATGGCGATGGGCGTAGCCGCCCACCAGTCGGCCCTGCGCGACGGTGAGACGCTCAACGTGCCCGACTGGGGCGATGGATAGTAACGTTGGGAAGTCCGCGTTAGCTGTGGTCGTGTGCGTGCTCTTGCTGCTCATCGCCATCGTCCCGCTGGTCTTGGGGCGCAACGCCACCATTGCCCGCCCGTGTAGTGCCGGGGACCGCCTTCTGCCTCGCGCTACGCGTCGGCCATCAGCGATCCGCTCTGTCCTGCAGTCGGGGGTGGCGGCCATCGTGCGCGACTGAAGGCTTCGCCCCGGCGCCGCGCGAACGTCCACGCCGGCAGGGAGGTGCGTGGGCGCGGATGGGGAAACCCGTGCGGCGGCCGCGACCGCAGCTCTCTTTGCACGCGGTCGCGGCTCAAGGCGCAGGCATCGGGGCGCCACGCCGTCACACAGGCCACCTCAGGACGATCTCTGGGCGGCCACTCCACAGGTGCGCAGATGCGTGCGCGCGCCAAGGGAAGACGCAGACGATGAAGCGACTGGTCGGCATTCTCATCCCCATGGTCATCCTCGGGGCACTCATCTCCTGGCGGCTGCTGGAGAAGCGGGCCGAGCGCGCGGACCTCGAGCAGCAGCGCGGCGCCCGCTCGGGCTCGGCGCCCCGGGTCGCCGTGACCCCCGCCGAGCTGCGCGACATCCGCGCGACCTTCAAGGCCACCGGCACGCTCGAAGCCCCCTCCAAGGTCAAGCTCTCCCCGCGCGTCAGCGGGCGCATCACCTTCCTGCAGGCGCGCGAGGGCGACCGCGTCGGTCGCGACGAGGTGCTGGTGCGCATCGACTCCTCGGAGGTCGAGGCGCAGGTGCGCCAGCAGCAGGCGGGCCTCGCCGAGGCGCAGTCGCGGCTGGCACAGGCACTCATCTCGCGCGGGCCCACCGAGGCGGGCATCAGCACGCAGATCCGCCAGCAGCAGGCAGCGGTGGAGAGCGCGCGCGCCGACCTCGCCGAGGCCAGCGCCAACCTCGAGCACGAGGTCGCGGCCGCGCAGGCGAGCGTGGTCGAGATGCAGGGGCGGGTGGACAGCGCCCACGCGAGCATCGACAACGCCCACGCCGCGATCGCCAGCGCGGGCGCCGACCTGGCCAACGCCAGCATCAAGCGCGACCGCATCCTCGAACTCTACGAGCAGGGCTTCATCGCCGCGCAGGACGTGGACGACGCCAAGGCCACCGTGGCCGTGGCGCAGGCGCGCGTCGATGCCGCCCAGGGCCAACTGCGCTCGGCGGAGGCGAGCCGCGACTCCGCCCGGGCCCAGCAGCAGGCGGCGCAGGAGCAGGTGGAGATCACCCGCACCCGCGGCGATGCCGACGTCGAGGCCGCTCGCCAGCGCCTCGTCCAGGCGAACGCCGCCCTCGACTTCGCCCGCGCCAACACCGCCTCCAGCCCCGCCTACGAGCAGGGCATCGGGGCGCTCAAGGCCAGCGTGGCCGCCGCGCGCGCCGCCGTCGCCGCCGCCGAGGCCCGGCGCGCCGATACCGTGCTGACCTCACCGCTCGACGGCCAGGTCACCGGGCGCTACGCCGACCCCGGAGACGTGGCCGGCACCGGCCAGCCGATCCTCGACATCGAGTTCTTCCGCCAGATCTGGGTGAGCTTCGCGGTGCCCGACGACGTCTGCTCGTGCCTGCACATCGGCCACGAGGCCGAGGTCCGCTTCGACGCCCTCCCCGAGCGCGAGTTCACCGCGAGCATCGTGCAGATCAACCCCGCGGCCGACCCGCAGACCCGGCAGTTCACCGTGCGCGCGGTACTGAGCAACGACGAGGACCTGTTCCGGCCCGGGATGTTCGCCCACGTCACGCTGGTCACCGAGCAGCTCACCCAGGTGGTGGCCGTGCCCCGCGAGGCCGTCCAGCAGGATGAGGCCGGCGATTACGTGACGATCGTTGACGATCAGGATCAGGCGCAGCGGCGCGCGGTGGTGCTCGGGCTGTCAGATGCCCAGTACATGAGCGTGCTCGAAGGTCTGGAGGCGGGTGAGGCAGTCGTGACCGTCGCGGCCACCCCCGTCGAGCCGGGGCAGACGGTGCGCACCGGCGATGACGAGGGCGGCGGAGGTGATGGCCGCGGCAACGATGGGCCCGGCGGTGGCCGGCGCGGCGCGCCGGGCGACGGCCCGGATGCGGCCTCACCAGCTGAGGGCGCGCGCGCTGAGGGCGGGCCGGCCGCGGGGGCGCAGGCCCGATGAACTTGGCTCGGGGCGCCGTCAATCGCCCGGTCTCGGTCACCATGCTGATCACCGCGCCGGTGTTGCTGGGCGTAATCTGTCTGCTGCGCCTGCCCGTGGACCTGCTGCCCAAGGTCACGCTGCCCACCATCTCCATCACCACCACCTGGCCCAACGTCGGCCCGGAGGAGCTGGAGGTGCAGATCACCCGCCGCGTCGAGGAGGCGGTGTCCGGCGCGCCCGGCCTCTACCAGGTCAGCTCCACCACCGGCGAGGGGAGCTCCTCGGTGCGCGTGCAGTTCCAGTGGGGCACCGACATCGGCCAGGCCGCGGTGGACGTGCTGCAACTGATCGAGCGCGCCAAGCAGCGCTTCCCCAGCGACCCGACCCTGCAGGCGCCGATCATCCGCAAGTTCGACCCCAACCAGATGGCCATCCTCAACTACGGGGTCTACGGCGAGCGCGACCTGGTAAAGCTGCGCAGCATCCTCGACAGCCAGGTCGTGCCCATGATCGAGTCGGCCGACGGCGTGGCCTCGGCGACGGTCACCGGCGGCCAGGAGCGCGCCATCATCATCGACATTGACCCGGTGCGCCTGCATGCCCACAACATGACCCTCTCCCAGGTCACCCGGCGGATCGTGGCCGAGAACCTCAACCTGCCGGCGGGCATCGCCCGGCAGGGCAACACCGAGTACACCATCCGCAGCCTGGGCTGGCTCACCAGCCCCGCCGAGATCGCCGCCATCCCCCTGGGCACGTACGGCGGGAACACGGTCACTGTCGGACAGGTCGCCGATGTCCGTGATGCGTCCGACGAGGCGCGCGTCTTCACGCGCTTCAACCAGGAGCCCGCGGTGGGCCTGAGCATCTCCAAGCAGAGCGGCGCCAACACCGTCACCACCGCCCACGCGGTGCAGGAGCGCATCGACCGCATCGCCGCACTCTACCCGAACCTCACCTTCGGGCTCGCCTACAACCAGGCCGAGTACATCGAGACCTCGATCACGGACGTGAAGGTGAGCGCCTTCATCGGCGGGCTGCTGGCGGTGCTGATCCTGCTGTTCTTCCTGCGCAATGTCCGCAGCACCCTCGTCGTCGCGCTCTCCATCCCCGTCTCGATCATCTCCACCTTCGCCCTGCTCTACCTGAGCGGCTTCACCCTCAACACCATGTCGCTGGGTGGGCTGGCGCTCTCCACCGGCCTGATCGTGGACGACGCGGTGGTGGTGCTCGAGAACATCTTCCGGCACATGGAGCGCGACGGCAAGGGCATCTGGGCCGCGGCCGTGGACGGCACCAATGAGATTCTCTCGGCGGTCTTCGCCTCCACCTGGACGGTCATGGTGGTCTTCCTGCCCCTGGTCTTCATCAAGGGTCAGGCCGGGCAGATGTTCACGCAGTTCGCCCTGGTGGTCATCTTCGCCCTGGCGATCTCGCTGGTGGATGCGGCCCTGGTGGTGCCGATGCTGGCCACGCGTCTGGTCTCGGGCGAGGCCCATGCCGAGCTGCTCAACGGCGCCAACGCGCACCGCTCCGCCCTGCAGCGCGCCTTCCGCCGCTTCGGCGAGTGGTTCGACGCGCTCGACCAGAGCTACCGCAACGACCTGCGCTGGGCGCTCGGCCACCGTGTCTGGGTGGCGGTAGGCGCGGTCCTGATCACTCTCGGTGGCCTGCCGCTGTGGACGCAGATCGGCACCGAGATGATGCCGCAGACCGACAGCGGTGACTTCACGGTCTCTGTGCGGCTACCGGTCGGGACCGCGCTGGCGACCACCGACGCTTTGATGCGCGAGGTCGAGGCCACGGTGCGCGCCAACCCCAACGTGGCGACCGCCTTCGCCGCGGCGGGCGGGAACATGCGCGGCGGCAGCTCGGCCCCCAACCGGGGCTCGGTCACCGTGAAGCTCAAGTCCGATCACGAAGAGCCCACGCTCGATGTCATCGCCACGCTGCGGCGCCAGCTCGGGGCCATCCCCGGCGCCACCGTGCGCATCCAGCAGCAGGACATCGTCAGTTCGCTGATGAGCGGCGGCTCCGAGCGCATCGAGGTGGACATCTTCGGCAATGACCTCGGGGAGCTGACGCGGCTCTCGCGCGCGGTGATGGACCGGGTGCGCGACATCCCCGGCTACGAGAACCTGGACGTGAACTGGGCGGAGGCCATGCCCGAGGTGCACTGGCAGGTGGACCGAGCCAAGGCCAACCACCTCGGGGTGAGCTTCGCCGACGTGGCCAACACCATCAGCACCGCCACCAAGGGCAGCGTCGCCAGCTACTACCAGGAGGAGGGCCTGCAGTACCCGATCATCGTGCAGGTGGCCGCGGACCAGCGCCGCACGGTGGCGGAGATGGCGCAGCTCAGAGTCGCGCCGAGCAACGGCGGGCCCGACGTGACGCTCAGCCAGGTGGCCCGCGCCTCCTACGGGACCGGCCCGAATCAGATCACGCGCCTGAACCGGCAGCGCTACATCGCGGTGACCGGCGCGCCCATGGGACGCTCCACGGGCGAGATCCAGGCGGATGTTGAGCGCGCGCTCGCCGACCTCACCATGCCCAGCGGCTACTACTGGGACTGGGGCACCAACCAGAAGCGGCGCGCCGAGGAGTTCAGCGGGCTGGGGATGGCCGTGGTGCTGGCGATCGGGCTGATCTACATGCTGCTCGCCTCGCAGTTCGAGTCCTTCGTGCACCCGCTCACCATCCTGCTCACTGTGCCGCTGGCCGCCACCGGCGTCGCCCTCGCGCTCTTCCTCACCGATCGCGACTTCGGACTCACCGCCTTCATCGGGGCGCTGATGCTGGTCGGGATCGTGGTCAAGAACGGCATCCTGCTGGTGGATTACACCAACCAACTGCGCCGACGCGGCATGGCCCGCGACGAGGCCCTGCTCCGCGCCGGCCCCACCCGCCTGCGCCCGATCCTGATGACCGCCTCGGCCGCGATCCTGGGCATGCTGCCCATCGCCATCGGGGTCGGCACCGGCGGCGAGGTGCAGGCGCCCATGGCCACCGCGGTCATCGGGGGCCTGATCACCTCGACCATCCTCACCCTCTTCGTGGTGCCGGTGGTCTACTCGGGCCTCGACGGCCTGATCCGGCGCTACCGCCCGGAGGGGCCAAACGGGGCCGAGGCTGCCGAGAGCGAAGCGCCACCGGTGGGCTGAGGCGCTGTCCGCAAGGGGGGAGCCGCCGTCCGTCGCACCTAAAGGAGAACGCTGCCATCATGCCTGTCTGTGTCCGTCGGAGCCTGGGCCGCCTGATATCCACCGCGACCGCCGCACTGTGCCTGGGCGGCGCCTGGGCTCAGCCGACGCCGCCCATCAGTCCGCGCATCCAGGAGCTGCCGTTGCCCCCGGCCATCGAGCTGAGCGGGCCGCCCGCCCCGTCCGTCGATCTGCCCGATCGTCCGATTACCGCGCAGGAGGCGGCGGAGCTGGCGCTGCGCCATCAGCCGGCGCTGGACGCGGCGGCCGCCGGCGTGAGCGCCGCGGCCGGGCGCACCCAGGCGGCACGCGCCGGGCTCGGGCCGGCCGTCTCCGTCGGCGCGGGCTACACCGGCGTTGACGGCGCCGGTGGCGCGGGCGGAGGCTCGGGCTTCAACCTCTCCGCCACGGTGCGCCAGTTGCTACACGACCGCAATCACACACGCGACCTGATCCGCCAGGCGCAGGCGCACGAACTCTCGGCCGGCGCCCAGCTCGAGCGCGTCCGCGCCGACCTGGTGCTCGCGGTCAAGCTCACCTTCTACGACTGGCTGCAGAACGTGCGGCTGATGCGCGTGGCCGAGGGCACCGTGCGCAATCAGGAGGGCCACCTGGCGCTCGCCCAGGCGCTTTTGGCCAGCGGCCTGGGCCTGCCGCTGGACGTGGTGCGGGCGGAGACGGCCTACGCGCAGGGGGTCTACGGGCTGATGGTGGCGCGCAACAACGCGCTACTGGCGCGTGTGAGCCTGGCGAAGTTGATCGGCCTCGATCCGCGCACCGCGCTCGAGCCCGCCGAGGCCGGCGAGCCGGTGCTGGGCTCCGAGGAGATGGAGGCGCTGGTCGAGCAGGGCCTGGCGCAGCGGCCGGACGTGCTGGCGGTGCAGGCGGACGTGGATGCGGCGACCGCCGGGCTGGCCGCGGCGCGCACCACCAACGCCCCGACCGTGGTGGGGACCGTCGGCGTGCAGGATCGGGGCAGCTCCTTTCCGCCCGACAACACCGGCGTGAGCGTGGGCGTGGCGGTGCAGTGGACGCCGCTCGACGCGGGGCTGACCGCGGGACGGGTGCGCGAGGCCGAGGCCAGCCTGGCGGCGGCCCAGGCGGACCTCGAAGCCGTGCGCCTCGCGGTGATCGCCGAGATCTCCCAGGCCTGGCTCGATCTGCAGGCGGCGGCGCCGCGGATCACCGCCGCCGAGGCCCAGGTCACCAACGCGCAGGAGGCGCTGCGGCTCGCGGAGGGGCGCTACCGGGCAGGCATCGGCGTCTTCCTCGATGTGCTGGACGCGCAGACCGCGCTCGATACAGCGAGCACCAACCGGGTGAACGCGCAGGCCGCGCTCGATCAGGCACGCGCCGCCCTCGCCCACGCCACCGGAAGCGCGGCACTGCCCGCCCCCGAGCAATAGGAGGGGCGGGCTTCCCGGCCCGCCCGCCGGAGGTGCTGCCCCGGCCCTGCACAGCGCCCCTGGAGGTCGCGACCGGGTGAGGCCGCTGACCGATGGCACGCTCCTGTTCACCAGCGCCACCTGGCGTGAGTCGGACGAAAGCTGCCCGTGGGGCCACCGCCTGACCTCGGTGCGCTCAGTCAACCACGACGCCACGCGGCAGGGCCCCTGCGGCAGATCCATGCTGTGGCGCCCCCGATCAGGTAGAGATTGGTCACAGATGGGTTCCACCCTGGCATGTAAGGCACCTTCGGGCAGGGAGGAGACCAGTGCTCAGAAGAACCTCGCCCGGACCACGCGCTCGCCGAGCGCATCTCATCAGTGGCGCCCCCTTCACTGCTCCCCTGGGTCGAACCATGCCTCGCGGGTCGGGGCAAGGTAGGGCGGGATGCCCTCGACCGCCACACCCAAGTCCTGGTCAGTATCAAGTACCACATCCAGCAGCATCCCATCGGGATTGGCGGGCAGCGTCACCTCGAGCCTTGCGCGCTCTCCGGCGCCCTCAGCGGGCTGTGTGACGTAGGCCGCAGCGAGCACCTCGTCATCGGGCCCCAGCACCATGCCGGCGAAGTGCCCGCGGTGCCAGTCCACGATGGTGACCGTGAACTCGGTTATGCCCGCTGGAACATACAGCGCCCACTTGCTGGTGCCGATGCCGCCGAGAGACAGCTCCTCCACAAGCTCGATCACGCGCCGCCCCTGTGAGGAGTTGAGATCCCACACCGCGCGCATGTCATCGTGGATGCGGACGGTGTAGACGCCGGTCGGTCCATCCGCGGGCAGCTCTGCCGTCCAGTCCCATTCGCTGTCGGTGCTGAACTCAGCGCGCTCGACTACCTCCCCTCCGGGTGCAATCACCTCGATGGTGCCCGTCGGCTCCTCCTTCGGACGTGCGCCCCATGGTCGCCGCGTGGCTGTCACGGTGAAAGCAGCATCGCCCTCCCGCAGTAGATGCACGACCTTGTCAACGGGCCCGCGAATCTGCAGGCTCTCCGCAGGCGGAGCCTGCAGCATCGTCAGCCGGCGCAGTTCGTCAATGTCAAGCTGCTGCACGAGAGCGATGGCCCCTCGGGTCGCGTCCGCGCGATCCAGACGGGCCAGCACCTCGGATGCAAAGTACAGGTTCATGCCCAATGACTTGCCCCAGCCACTCCCGCCATCGCGCAGCACCGCGGCAAGCGCCTGAGCCACGAGGTCCATCATCTCCTGGTCGCCGGTCTTCTCGGCGACGTACGCCATGGAGCCAATGATCTCCATGGTGGTGCCCGAGCCGCTGAGCCCGGGGTTCTCCAGGTACGCGGGCGATGAGGTATAGTGGAAGTGCCACCGATCGGGGATCCACATGACGTCCCTCAGCCAGCGGCATCCCCCCTCCATGGAGGCCAGCACGCGCGGATCTCCCGTCGCCTCATGGTAGTCCTGCATCCCGGACATCAGCACCCCGATCAGGAAGGCCACATTGCCCACCGCGCCCGGATAGCCTGCGGCATGATCGCTCGGAAGCACGTGCGGCCATGCGCCGGTGCCGTCGAGGTCCTGCTCAGCCAGCGCGACCTCCACGATCTTCCGTGCGGCCTCGAGATACACGGAGTCGCCGGTGACGCGGTAGATGGCCATGATCGCCGCCAGCGACCACCCTGCGGAACGCTCGTGTGTGCCGAGCTGCGTGAAGGTGGGCGCCACCGCAAAGGCGATGTGCTCCCCGAGCCCGATGGCGCACTCCATCACGCGAGCATCTCCAGCGAGACACCACGCAGCAACCATGCCATCGGCCCACGTGTGGCCGTTCGAGGCGGTTGTCATTCCGGTGTAAGCGTAGCTCCAACTCGGGTCGCTGAGATCCTGTGACCACTCCCCAGTGTGACAGACCCCATGCGGCGCCATGGCACCGAGATTGAGGATGTCCGGGTATGCGTGGACGCAGTCAACATCAGCCTGATGGCGCGCCGAGGCCAGCGCGAGCCGGTAGTAGTCGCGATTGCCTGTGCGCGCGAACTGCATGAAGAGCCCGTGTGGCAGGTCATACTCATTGTTGCCCCAGTTGCGACCGCGCTCGCCGTACCNNGTCGCCCCAGTTGAGGAAGCCGTACTCGCGCTCCGTCTCCTTGAGCTTCATGTGTTCGTCATGGCGCCGCGCGACGTCATTATCCCATGCCGCGAACCGCCCCTCGCGCACTGGAGCGATCTCGCCCAGCGCACCGGTCGCCGCGTAACGCTCCGCGGCGATCACCGGCACAAGCGGACGCTCCACAGCCGCTGCAGCCGCCGCAAGGTCGGCCTCCTCTCCTGGCGCATGGAAGCTCAGCACCATCCGCGTGGTCTTCGCCATCCCCCACTTCAGCCGATAGCACCCCTCCACGAACGGGTAGCGCAGGTTGTCGGGCAGATCTTCGTAGAAGCTGTCACCCTGCAGTGAGGGCAGTATCTCCACCAGCGCCCCATCTGCGGTGGCGCTGAGCGCCTTCGGGTACTCGCGCCAGAAGTCGGTCAGAGCTACGGTCACGCCCGACCCATCAGCGGCAGTGCAACTCATTGCGCCGCTCAGCCGCAGGCCTTCGCGTTCATCTCCGCCCACTGAGGCAAGCTGATCGTGCTTCTGCATGATCCGCGCAGCCGGGCCAACGACGACCGCTGCGTCGGTCTCCGTGAAGGCCGCGTTTGCAGCCGCCGAGGCCAGTTCGATCGGCATCGTCAGCGAGCGGAAGTCGGTGAACTCTGTCTCCAGCCAGTCATCAACATGCGTCGCCGCCACCTGTACGCTGGCAGATCCCGCGATGAAGGTCAGCCTGACGATCGCCCGCTGGTACTCGGCGCCGCCGGCAGAGACATACGGCGCCTCGAGGCGGACAGTGGTTGCCAGAGGCCCGCGCTTCTCCATCCGAAGGTCGGGCTTCGCGTTGGCAAGACGATAGGCTGTGCCATCCTCGCCTATCAGCATAATGCCGTCCGGCATAGACGCGACCGGCCTCCCATCCACGCGCACATCCTCAAGCAGTGTCATGCGATCCGCGCGCACCGTGGCCTGCAGTGGTCCGGTGCTGATCACGACGCCATTCTGGTGCTCGCTGAGTACTATCGCGTCAGGCACTGGTGCGCGGCTCACGGCGCTTCCGTATTCAATGGCCAGGTCGAGGTCGGCGCCGGCGCCGGTGTCAGTGAGCAGGTCAACCAGCGCCCAGCGGAGGCTCCCATCGGGCCAGAATGAACTGGCCATCGCCTGCGAGGGGAGTTCGGCGCTCGCCGCGTCGAGCACCCTGATCATCGCCGGGTCGAACAGCTCGCCCTGGGCAAAGGGCACGCCGAAGCTCACAAGTTCACCTGCACGCGCGACGCCCGCCTCTTCCCGCAGGGTCAGAGCCACCTGCTCGCGCTCGACCCGTGCGCCGCGTTCCGGCGCCCGTCCTTCGCGGCTCAGGGGCAGCGCGGGCATCGGTCGCCGGGGCGGAAGATGATCGCGCGCGCCGGGCGCCGGCTGCACGTGCTCCCGGCGCAGGCCCTTATTCACGAGCGTATCCACGCCAGGCATCTCCGGCAGCGGCCTGTCGGCGAAGGTCGGCACGCGCACCTCTCGCCAGTCAGTGCCGTCGGATCCATCGCCGGCACGCTGCACGAGCAGGCGCGCACGGATGACCGCCTCGTTGCTCTCTCGATTGAGCTTGACTTCATCGGCGATCCAGACTGCGCTGCCGTCCCGGACGCCGCGAGCGGCGGTCCTGCCACTCGCGAAGGCCGCCGAGTTCCCTACGGATCCAGTGACAGTCGCACCACCGCAGGAGTACTGCACGTCGGTGCCGATGACTTCCGGCTTATCCTGTCTACCGGTTGTGAGGTCGTTATCGGCATCCACGTAGAGCACCAGCACGTCACCGGTGACTGGCAGATCCTCAGCGAACTCGACCTTCCAGATGAAGCGATCCTCCGCCACGTGCGCCATGAAGAGACGTCGCAGGTCAGGGCCTTCGCCCTCACGGACAGGGCTCTCCATCACGAGCGACAGCTCATCGGCGCCATCCACGTTGGTGCCGAGAACAAGTTCGACCTGATCCGGGATGGTATCGCCATCGCGATCCTGCGCGAACACGCTGCCACACTGCAGAAGAAGCAGAGCCGCCGTCAAGAGCATCAGACGCTGCGCCATCATGTTGACCTCCGGATTGTCACTGACCGCGCCGTAGATTTCGCGCGACTGCGGGCTCGGCCTCCGTAACGCAGGATATCACGCCGATCCATGGTAGCCGGTCAAGGCCTCTACTGCTCCGCATCGGTCATGCGGCAGAGATTGCGCCGAGCCTACTTCGCCAGCGGATGCGCGCTCACAGCGTCGCGAAGTTCGCTGTCAGTGACGTGCAGGTAGATCGCCGTGGTGTCCAGCCGCGAGTGTCCGAGGATGCGCTGAATCTCCGGCAGCGACGCCTCGCCGCTCTGTAGCAGGAGCGTGGCGGTGGAATGCCGGATCGTGTGCAGGCTGACACCGTCGTCGCTGATCTCCGTGCGCTCCAGAATGCCACGCCAGATGCGCTGCATCCTCGACGGGTGGATGCGGTTCCCGTGCGTCGTCGTGAAGAGGTAGTCATGCCTGCAGTCTTGCGCCCGGAACTCCAGCCAGTCCGACAACGCGTCCACCGCACGGCCCACAAGCGGGACCAGGCGCTCCTTGCTCCCCTTGCCGCGGATCCTGACGACGCGTTCATCGAGAGAGAGGTCGCCGGTGCGAAGCCCGATGAGCTCCCCCCGACGCATGCCCGTGAAGACGAGGACGCACATCATCGCGTAGTTCCGGAATCCACAGAAGACGGAGTGGCTATGCTGCGATGCCTCCAGAAGCTCCTCGAGGTCCTCGGCGGGGAGATACTTCGGAAGCTTCCGCTCACGCTTCGGGACGGAGACCTCGCGCACCGGATCGGTGTCGGCGTGGCCGCACGCGACGAGGTACGACCAGAAGCTCCGTAGACCGTGCAGACGGCGAGCGATTGTTGACTTGGAGAGCCCCCTCCGGTGCATCTGCACCACCCA
>LSQX01301418.1_pt2 | contig 15266 bp, 14 predicted proteins | sample 654561 | NCBI WGS metagenome assembly LSQX01 (sample SAMN04489861, study PRJNA283612) | anaerobic digester metagenome | isolation source: 4 biogas reactors fed with cattle manure at either 37C or 55C with and... | place: Denmark: Kongens Lyngby | collected 2014 | reverse complement strand
GTTGTGGTGACTGCCATGATCCTTATTGGCACGCTGTATCCGTTGATTCTTGACTCACTGACCGGTTCCAAGCTGTCGGTTGGCCCGCCGTATTTTAATGCCCTGTTCAACCCGCTGATTGGTGCCCTGATGATGGCGCTGGGGCTGGGTGTGGTGTTGCGCTGGAAAAACACTTCGGGCAACTGGCTGGTGAAAATGCTTGGGCCGGTATTGCTGGTCAGTGCTGCCCTTAGCCTGTTGCTGACCCTGCTGGCGGATGAGTTCAATGGTGCCGTACTGGTGGTGTATTTCCTCAGCTTCTGGGTGTTGCTGGCAAGTATCCGTGACCTGCTGGACAAGACACGTCATCGTGGCTTTCTCCCCGGTCTGCGCATGATGACGCGTAGTTACTGGGGGATGCAGATGGGACACCTGGGTGTGGTGGTTTGTGCCATTGGTGTAGTGCTATCAAGCCATTACAGCATTGAGCGTGACCTGAAAATGAACGTCGGTGACAGCGTTCAGCTGGGTGCTTACAGCTTTGTCTTTGATGGCGCGCATCACTTTGAAGGGCCTAACTATATTTCTGACAAGGGTACTGTGCGTGCGCTGAAAAACGGCCGCGAAATTGCGGTGCTGCACCCGGAAAAACGTCTTTATATCGTGCAGCAGATGCCGATGACCGAAGCAGGTATTGATCCGGGCTTCACCCGTGACCTGTATGTGGCACTGGGTGAGCCGCTGGAAAACGGTGCCTGGGCGGTACGTTTACAGGTGAAACCCTTTGTTCGCTGGATTTGGCTGGGCGGCATGCTGATGTCCTTTGGTGCGCTGCTCTCTGCCTGGGATCCGCGCTACCGTGCGCGTATTCGTCAAAAGGTACGTGATGCCTTGCCTGGCAAGGAAAAGGAGGTAAAGGCTGATGTCTAAGGCGCGTTTGTTAGCGGTATGTTTGGTGTTGGCTGGTGTCGCCGGCTTTGCCTGGATTTCTATCTACGGGCTGCACAATGATCCGAGGGAGCTGCCGTCGGCCTTGCTGGACAAGCCGTTCCCCGAGTTTTCGCAACCTGCGCTGGGTGAGCCGGAACGCTTGCTGACGCGCAATGACTTTCTGGGCAGGCCTGCGCTGGTGAATGTCTGGGCAACCTGGTGTCCAACTTGCCGCCAGGAGCATGCTTATTTCAACAAGCTGGCTGCCCAGGGGGTACCGATCTATGGCATCAACTACAAGGACGAAGAAGACAAGGCACAGAAGTGGCTGCTTGACCTGAAAGACCCCTATGTCATGAATGTCAGCGATCCTCGTGGATCACTGGGAATGAATCTGGGTGTGTATGGTGCGCCAGAAACCTTCATTATCGACAGTGAAGGCGTGATCCGCTTCAAATATGTGGGTGCCGTTGACGACAGGGTCTGGAAGGAAAAAATGGCTCCTGTCTATGAAGGGTTGCTGAAGCCATGAGAAAAATTTTGCTGCCGCTGCTATGCAGCCTGTGGTTGAGCGCGCCTGCAATGGCTGCAATCGATACTTACGAATTCGAGACCCAGGCGGAACAAGACCGCTATCGCAAACTGATCGAAGAGTTGCGTTGCCCCAAATGCCAAAACCAGAATATTGCCGACTCCAATGCGCCGATCTCGCTGGACTTGCGTGAAGAAACTTTCCGCATGATGACCGAAGAAAAAATGACCGATGAGCAGATCGTCGACTTTCTGGTCGAGCGCTACGGTGACTTTGTGCGCTATAAGCCACCGGTGGACAAGCGTACGCTGGTGCTCTGGTATGGTCCCTTTGCCTTGTTGGGGTTTGGCTTTCTGATGCTGGTGATCATTGTTGTACGTCGCCGCAAAGACAGCCATGGTCCGGATTCGAAGGCTTCGCTGTCCGGTGACGAACAGCAGCGTCTGAATGAACTATTGAATCAACCACGGGAATCTGCAGACAAATGACTATTTTCTGGTTACTGGCCCTGGCGCTGCTGGTCGGCGCCCTGATGCTTATGCTGTGGCCGGTACTGAATGTGCAAAAGCACCAGGACGAAGAAGACCGTACCGCGCTTAACGTAGCGCTCTATCAAGAGCGCCTGGCTGAGCTGCAAGGGCAGCTGGAGCAGGGCACCCTGTCAAAGGAGCTGTTCGAGCAGGGGCGGGTCGAGGCCGAGCGCGAATTGCTGGATGATACCGCTCAGGGAGCACCACAACAAAAAGCGCGCCTGGGCACAGCCTTTCCTTTGCTGGCTGCCCTGATGCTGCCGGTAGCGGGTGCAGGTCTCTATCTGCTCTGGGGCTCCAGTGATCAAGTAGCGGCCACTCTGGACCGGATACCACTGATGCAAGAGCAGCAGGCCGTTGATGCCCTGATGACGCGTATTCCGGAAATACAGGACGAGCAGGCCCGTGAACAGGCCATGAACGAACTGATTGGCCGCCTGGAAAACATTGTCCGCATGCAGCCTGATGCTGCTGATGTCTGGTTTTTTCTTGGCCGCAGTTACATGAACGATGAGCGTGTAGCCGATGCAGCCCACGCCTACGCCCGCGCCATGGATGCTGCTGGACGGCAGCCGGAAATTCTGGCGCAGTGGGTGCAGGCACAGTTTTTTGTCAATGACAGCCGCTGGAGCGATGAGCTGCAGCAGGCGGTGGATGAAATTCTTGAGGCAAATCCGCGTGACGCGACTACACTGGGCTTGATCGGTATTGCCGGTTTCGAGACTGGTAACTTCAACATTGCCCGGGATGCCTGGAACCGTTTGTTGGACTCCATGGATCCGCGAGATCCCTCCGCGGCAGCCGTGCTGACCGGTATTGAGCGAGCTGAGAAGGCCATAGAGGAATTTGGTGAAAACAATCCGCAGGCTGTCCGTGGGCCGGTGTTGCCGCCGCTGCCTGACCAGAGTGCCCTGNNAGCCCTGAGCCAGTCAGGACGCATTCGGCTGGAAGTCAGCCTGGCTGCAGAGCTGGCTGCAAGCCTTGAGCCAGATGCTAGTGTCTTTGTATTTGCCCGTTCACCGCAAAGCGGTCAGCTGCCACTGGCAGCCCAGCGCCTAACGGTGGCCGATCTGCCTGCCGAGGTGGTGCTCAGCGATGCCGATGCGGTGATGGGCGAGCTGCGGCTGTCAAAAGCACAGGACATTAAAGTCCAGGCCAGCATTGCAGTAGATGGCAATGCCAGCGCACCGGACTGGACCAGCGCCACGCAGGATGCCATGGTGGACAGCGCTAATGTGCTGGAACTGGTGATCAGCCAGCCTGCCGGCAACCAATAGCCTGCTTGTAATACCCAAGCCCGCCGGTGTGATGCCGGCGGGCTTTTTTGTGTCAATTGAGCGCACAAAACGCCGTTGCGGGTACAACTAAAGTCGGCTTTTAACGGCATCAAAGCAGAATCCATTCGCTGTGCATGGGGCAGGATAATGAGCGCAAAAAGGAGGGGCACCATGCGAAAACCATTACTTATCTGCGTGTTATTAATGGCCGGCCAGTTGGCCCAGGCGGCGGATAGCGTGCTGATCGGCTTGAGCCTGCCGCGTACTGGTCATTACCGTGCCGGAGCGGTGGATGTTGCCCAGGGGGCATTGCTGGCGGTGGATGACATCAACGCTCAGGGTGGGGTGCTGAGTAAGCGATTGGTGCTGGATATACGCGACAGCGGCTCGAACGTTGAGCAGGCGCAGCGCAACGTGACGGCCTTTGCCGCACAGGGTGCAGCCATGGTTATGGGCGGCGGCAGTACGGAGGAAACCATTGCGGCAGGCCGTCAGGCGGCCAGCCAGCGCATGCTGTACTTGGCAGCGTTCAATCATGCCAACGAAATTACCGGCCGCGACGGGCACCGACACCTGTTTCGCGAGCCAGCTAATGATTGGATGACCGCGCAGGCGCTGGGCCAGTATCTGGCTTGGAATCGCCCCAATCAGCGCTATTACTATGTTGTCAGCAACGATGGCTGGGGGCTGGGAACTGAAGAGGGCCTTCGGCGTACCACCGGTAGCCAGGACAAGGCGCGCCATGGTTTTACCCGCATTGCGCCGGATGCGGCAGGGCAGAAGTCCTATCAACAGGTGGTGGATAAAATCCGTAAGGTACGCCCCGACATGCTGGTGCTAGCTTTGCAGGGGCACCATTTGCTGCAGATGATGCGCACGCTGGAAAGTAACGGTTTGCTCAAAGAGCTACAGGTCATTATTCCTCACTTAAGTCCGGCCATGATTGAAGAAATTGGCCTGCATAGCATGCAGGGCGTGATGGGTGTCCAGTCCTGGACGTGGCGGGTGCCCGCACTGGAAAAAAGCCCACGCGGTGAGCGCTTTGTGCGTGACTATGTGGCGCGCTATCAGGTATATCCGGGTAGCATGGCGGCGTCTGCGTATGCCACGGTTGTGCAATGGGCAGAGGCAGCTGAACGCACCGGCAAGCTGTCGGCCGATGCGATTATTGGTGCCCTAGAGCGGCATGAATATCAGCTGCTTAAAGGCGTGCAGCACTGGCGCGATTTTGATCATCAAAATGTCCAGGACGTGTATGTGGTGCAGGTGCGGGAACGCAGCGCCATACTCGCCAGCCCTATGCGGCAGGATTATTTTTCCATCCTGCACCGGATGGATGGTGCCGAGGCTGCGCAAACTTTTGAGGACTGGCAAAAAGAACGCGGCGAACAGCTTGAATTGCAGTAGGTCTTGGGTTGCAGTGTGGCAGGTTGCATCGTTGCTTGCAAAAATATCCAAACGACGTAGAATGGCCGCCACGTTCAGTTCTGGACGGTTCTCGATGGTGGCTCTGTTGGTCCCCTCGCAACAATCAACCGTGAACCCGGTCAGGCCCGGAAGGGAGCAGCCGTAGCGGTGACATTGTGTGCCGGGGTGTGGCTGGCAGGGCCGCCTCCATTTCTGGCCTATAAAACTTTGTTGTCCGACGATAATAGCCTGTTGCGCTCCATGGACAAGCGTGCTGGTTTTCCTTAGCATGTAGCCTCTATTTTTACGGCATGGAACCCAGATGAGTTATCAAGTATTGGCCCGCAAGTGGCGTCCGCGTTCATTCCGTGAAATGGTCGGGCAGACCCATGTGCTCAGGGCCTTGATCAGTGCGCTGGATACGGGTCGTCTGCACCATGCCTACTTGTTTACTGGCACCCGGGGTGTTGGAAAAACCACCATCGCCCGCATCATGGCCAAGTGCCTGAACTGTGAGCAGGGTGTCAGCTCTACTCCCTGTGGTGAATGTTCCATTTGCCGTGAAATCGACGAAGGCCGTTTTGTCGACCTGATTGAGGTGGACGCTGCCAGCAAGACCAAGGTGGAAGATACGCGCGAGTTGCTTGACAACGTGCAGTACATGCCCGGTCGCGGCCGCTACAAGGTCTACCTGATTGACGAAGTGCACATGCTGTCTACCAGCTCGTTCAATGCCCTGCTGAAGACGCTGGAAGAGCCCCCCGGGCATGTCAAATTCCTGCTGGCCACCACCGATCCGCAAAAGCTGCCGGCCACTGTACTGTCGCGCTGTTTGCAGTTTTCTTTGAAGAACATGCCACCCGAAGCGGTCGTAGGACATTTGTCTCACGTGCTGGACAGCGAAAACGTTCCTTTTGAAGAGCAGGCGCTCTGGTTGCTGGGCCGGGCTGCTGATGGCTCAATGCGCGATGCCATGAGCCTGACTGACCAGGCGGTAGCCTTTGGCGAGGGCAAGGTGCTGGCGGAAGATGTTCGTGCCATGCTGGGAACCCTGGACCAGGGGCAGGTGTTTGGCGTGTTGCAGGCACTGGCCGATGGCGATGCCCGGGCCATGCTGCAAGCGATTCGTCAACTGGCCGATCATGGCCCGGACTGGATGGGCGTGCTGGGCGAGCTGCTGGGCGTATTACACCGCACCACCGTAGCTCAGATGCTGCCTGATGCGGTGGACAACTCCCAGGGTGATCAAGAACAGATTTTGCAGCTGGCCCAGGCGTTGCCTCCGGAAGATGTTCAGTTTTATTACCAGGTGGCATTGCTGGGGCGGCGCGATCTGCCGCTGGCACCGGATGCCCGTGACGGTTTTGAAATGGTCATGTTGCGTATGCTTGCGTTCCGGCCGGCCAGTTTGCCGGGAGCACCGCGTACACCACTGGTTTTTGACAGCACTGCTGATGCTGCGGGTTCTGGCGACATTAAAGAGGCAACTGCGAAACCAGAAACAGCTGTGAAGTCAGAAGCAACAACTGCCGGGTCTGAAATAACAGTTTCAGAGACAGAATCAACAATCGGCAGCGGAGCCGCTGTCAGTGCCCCCGCTGATGTAGAGGGACAGCAACTGCGGGAGACTGCTCCAGCTGCGGCTGAGCCTGATCAAGAGCTGGCTCCCTGGGAAGCGGCGCCAGATGAGACACCAAAAGAAGCATCTGAAGCACCTGTAGAATCTGAAGAAGCAACAGAAAAGGCAACGGCGGAGGCGCTTCCTGAAGAAGAGGCAGGAGCAAGCACCAGTGTAGAGGCAGGGACAGAAACAGCGACAGAACCACAAGCGGCTGGGCCGCACTCTGTAGAGCCAGCCACAGAGCGGGACGAGCCTTTTTCTGCGCGGCAAGCTGGGCCGCCCAGGGGGGCAGCAGGAGATGAAAAGCCTGTTGTTGCAGCGAAGGAAGCTGGGCAAGCCGCCTGCCAGACACTGGCTGGCAGTGCAGTTATAGAGTCTGCCGCAGCTGGCATGGCTGACGGGTTGGCTGCACAGCCGGCTACAGCCATTGCTGATGTGGTCAGGCCTGCCAGTGCGGCTGAGACTGCTGATGTGCAGAGTGATCCGGACGAGCAGGACGAGGACCAGGAGCTTGCGGCACTGCAGGATGACCTGGCGGCCTATGCCAGCTGGCACCCGGCAGCGGAGGAGCTGCTTGAGTTGCAGCAAGACCGTGAAGAAGGGGATACCGATCTTAGACCGGATATTCCTGCCGCAACCGGTTTGGCAGCACGCTGGATTGAGCTTTGTGAGCAAATGGGCCTGACCGGAATAACAGGCACCATCGTGCGCCACACTACACTGGTTGCCGAAGAGGGTGACACCTGGCAGCTGCATCTGGACCCGACACACAGTGCGCTGTTCAACGCTACCCAACAAAAGCGCATCAATGAAAGCGTCAATCAGGTGCTGGGACGTGAAGTGCATTTGCAGATCGAAGAGCGCGCACCCGAGGCAGAGACACCGGCGCTGGCGCTGGCTCGCCGGCGTGCCCGGCAGCAGGCCGATGCAGTGCTGTCGATTGAGCAGGACCCTGCCATCCAGACGTTGCTCAGAGAGTTCGGTGCAAAGATTTTGCCGGACAGTATCCGGCCACATAATCCCGTTTAAGCGGCTCAAATATCCATATACAAGAGGAAACTCCCTATGAAAGGCGGTATGGCTGGCCTGATGAAGCAGGCCCAGATGATGCAGGAAAAAATGCAAAAAATGCAGGAAGAGCTGGCCAATGCGGAAGTGACCGGTGAAGCCGGTGCCGGTATGGTCAGTGTAGTGATGACGGGCCGTCACGATGTGCGCCGTGTAAGTATTGACGACAGCCTGCTGGAAGAAGACAAGGAGATTCTGGAAGACCTGATCGCTGCTGCAGTCAACGATGCCGTGCGCAAGATTGAGAAAAACAGCCAGGACAGCATGGCCAGCATGACTGCCGGCCTGCAGATGCCGCCCGGCTTCAAGATGCCGTTCTGACATGGCATTCAGTCCCCTGATGCGCGAGCTGATGGATGCTTTGCGCGTGCTGCCCGGTGTCGGCCAGAAAAGTGCCCAGCGCATGGCACTGCATTTGCTGGAACGTAACCGTGCGGGTGGTCAGCGCATGGCGCAGGCGATTCAGGCTGCGCTTGATCGTGTTGGGCACTGCCAGCGCTGTCGCGCCCTGAGTGAAGACGAAGTCTGTGCGCTTTGTCTGGATGAGCGCCGGGATAACAGCCAGCTGTGCGTGGTGCAAGGGCCGCAGGATATTTTTGCCATTGAACAGACTGGCTATCGCGGGCGTTACTTTGTATTGCGTGGCCTGCTGTCGCCGCTGGACGGGCTGGGGCCTGAAAGCATCGGTATTCCCCAGTTGCTGCAGCGCATTGCCGATGAGGACTTTGGCGAGGTCATTCTGGCCACCAACCCGACCGTAGAAGGTGAAGCTACTGCCCATTATATTGCCCAGAGCCTGCAAGACAGCAGTATCCTGGTATCCCGCCTGGCGCATGGCATGCCGCTGGGCGGCGAGCTGGATACGGTGGATGGCGGCACTCTGACCCATGCGCTGGCCGGGCGCAAGGCCATGGAATTTTAACTGCTTGCCTGCCGGGACGACCAGATGCTGTCGAAAAGCCAGAATAAATTGTTGCGCAGCCTGCAGCGCAAGAAAGCACGCCAGGAACACAGCCTTTTTTTGGTTGAGGGCGGCAAAGCCGTCAGCGAATTGCTGGGCTCCGGCTGGCCGCTGCACAGCCTGTATGTCAGTGACAGTTTTGCTGCTGCACACAGGGTGGCACTAACAGGCTGCAAGGTGCCGGTCACTCCATGCTCGGTCGAAGCCCTGACTGCAGCCGGAAGCCTGGTTAGCAACCGTGACGCCATTGCCGTGGCCCGCATTCCGGCTGCCGGCGTGCCACAGATGCAGCCAGGGCAGTGGGTACTGGCTCTGGACCGCATCAATGATCCGGGTAACCTGGGTACCCTGCTGCGTATTGCCGACTGGTATGGCATCCGTCAGCTGGTGTGCACGGAAGACACCGTTGATTTGTACAACCCCAAAGTAATCAGTGCCAGCATGGGGTCTTTTCTGCGGGTCAGCCTGGTCCACACAGACTTGCACGCCTGGCTGGCCGGTCTGCCTGAGCAAACTCCTGTGCTGGGTGCCTACCTGACTGGTACCTCGGTGCACCAGCTGTCTGGCGACTTGCAGGCGGGAGTGTTGCTGATGGGCAGCGAAGCCCATGGCATTGATGCAGGGCTTGAATCTCTGGTAACCCAAAAAATCACTATCCCTTCTTTCGGCGCTGCCGAGTCTCTCAATGTGGCGGTTGCGACAGCAATCATCTGCGATAATCTGCGCCGCATTACCGGCTGACAAAAGCTCCAGCCGGCTGTGTCTTACCGGTTTAAAGCCACAAAATTATTTCCAGAAGCTGGTTTGAAGCAAGACCTTTCCGGTAGGTTTTGTTTATCGGGCTGGTTGTTTTTTGTACAGCTAAAAAATATTTTTCAGCCCTTTTCTGAATCTTTTTGACAAAAACAAAGTTGTTGCAAGCCGCTGTCTGCTGGTGATTTTTCGATGTTATCTACAGGGCTGAAAAGCTGTTGGTAGCTGCTTGACAAAGCCCGGAAAAACGCAAAATAAATTTGGAACTGCTTTTTTTACTGCTGTAGCATGGCTCATCCTGATTAGAAAACTAAAAAGGATGAACATGAAAAACCTACGCAAAACCATGGTGCTCACAGCTGTTTCGGCAGCCCTAACAATAACCAGTGCGAACCTGTTTGCGGCAGATTTGGCCCAGCTAAAAGACAAGGGTGTTATCCGTATTGCTGTGGCTAACGAAATTCCCTATGGCTATGCCGATCTCAATGGTGATGTAAAAGGGGCAGGTCCGGAAGTGGCGACCCGGGTGCTGAAAAATATTGGCATCGACAAAATCGAATGGCAGGTCACCAATTTCAGCTCATTGATTCCCGGGTTGCAGGCTGACCGCTTTGACATGGTGGCAGCAGAGATGGCCATTTTGCCCCAGCGTTGTAAAACCGTGATGTTTTCCGAGCCCAATAGCTCTTACGGTGAGGGCTTGCTGGTGCCTGCTGGCAACCCGAATGGCTTGAAAAGCTACGAGGACTTTGTCGAAAGCAGCTACAAGCTGGCAATCATGGCGGGGGCCGACCAGCTTGAAATGATGCAGGCATTGGGCATGGACGAGTCGCGCCTGGTGACTATCGCCACCAACTCGGACGCCATTTCGACTGTTGCCACGGGGCGTGCTGACGCTTATGCGGCGACCGGTCAGACAGCAGCCGGGCTGGCAGGGCAGAGCAACAAGGTTGAGGTAGTAGAAGACTTTACCGATCCGGTGATCAATGGCGAAACCGTGCGCAGCTGGGGTGGGTTCACTTTTGCCCAGGGCTCGGATGCGTTGCGCGATGCTGTCAGCGAAGAGCTGGCGCGTTTCAAGCAGACGCCTGAGTGGGCAGAGATCATGGAGCGTAACGGCTTTGTTGCCCATGACCGTGAGGAGTCGTTCAAAAAAACCACACAGGAGCTGTGTGACGGCTAACAGGCCGGGACGGGGAGGCAGGCTGTGCCTCCCATGCGCTCCCGCATGGCAGGAGCGCTACAGTCCGCCAGGGGCAGCCAGTTGATATGGCCGGTCGAATAGCTTTCACCGTTGCAGTGCAGCCTTTCTGCACACCCTGGCAAGCCTGTGGTCAAGACGGATCATGGATATTTTAACCTACAGTGGTCACCTGCTTTCGGGTGCATGGGTGACCGTGCAGCTGACCCTTTACTCCAGTGTGCTGGGGTTGTTTTTTGCTTTTGTGCTGGGTGTCGGGCGGGTTTCAGACAACCCTTTCGTCCATGGCCTGAGCGCGGGCATCATCGAGTTTTTTCGCGGTACCTCCTTGCTGGTGCAGCTGTTCTGGCTGTACTTCGCACTGCCAATGATTGGTCAGACGCTGGGTTATGATTGGCGTTTTCCACCGATGCTGGTGGGCACACTGGCGCTGGCGCTGAACATCGGTGCCTATGCCGCCGAAGTGGTGCGCGGCGCGATCCAGGCGGTAGCGCCGGAGCAATACGAGGCGGCCAAGGCGCTGGACTTCAGTCCAAGGCAAACCATGTGGCGCATCATTGTGCCGCAGGCGGTGCCGGAAATGATGCCGAGCCTGGGCAACCTTGCGATCCAGAATCTCAAGGATACCGCGCTGGTTTCGTTGATCAGCCTTGCCGATCTGGCCTACAAGGCTGAGCAGCTGCGTAACTTTACCCAGGATAGCACCACCATCTACAGCCTGCTGTTGTTGATGTATTTCGGCATGGCGCTGGTTGTGGCCGGATTGATGAAGCTGGCAGAACGCTATGCCTGCCGCTGGCGTGCGGGAGGCAATACCTGATGCTGTTTGGAATTGAATGGGATACCAGCAGCCACTGGGCCTTTGCCGTATCCATCCTGCCGATTCTCGGCAAGGGCTTGCTGGTGACCTTGCAAGCGACTGTTGTCGGTTTCTTGCTGGCAGCCGGTTTGGGCCTGGTACTGGCCGGCCTGAAAGGCATGCGCAGCCGGCTGATTGCTTGGCCGGCGCTTTTTATTAGCGAGTTTTTGCGCGATACGCCTTTGCTGGTGCAACTGTTTTTTCTCTATTACGTGCTGCCGGACTACGGCCTCGTATTGCCGGCATTCATGACGGGTGCCCTGGCGCTTGGCCTGCAATACAGCGCTTATACATCAGAGGTATACCGGGCCGGCATTCAGTCGGTACCGGCCGGCCAGCTGGAGGCTGCGCGGGCACTGGACCTGACGCCGGGGCGCACTTTTGTTGCCATTGTGCTGCCGCAGGCAATACCCCGCATCATTCCAGCGCTGGGCAATTATCTGGTTTCAATCATGAAAGATGTGCCCATTTTGTCTGTGGTGGCAGTACTTGAGCTGCTTAACGTAGCCAGAATCATTGGCGACCGCAGTTTTAACTATATGATTCCGCTGTCCATGGTTGGGCTTATTTATCTGCTGATGACCCTGGTGGCGGCCTGGGCTGTGCGTAAGCTGGATGAGCGCCTGCCCAAAGAAGGAATACATTTGCAATGAGTGAGTCAGACAAGATCATCGACTTTCAGAACGTGACCAAAAGCTATGGTGATCATGTAGTGCTGGATGGCCTGGACTTCAGCGTACGCCGTGGCGAGAAAGTTACCATTATCGGTCCATCCGGCTCGGGCAAGTCCACCGTGTTGCGGATTTTGATGACGCTGGAGGATATTCAGGATGGGGTTATTTATGTCGCCGGAAAACCGCTTTGGCATGAAGAAAAAAACGGCCAGCTGATTCCCGCCGGGGAAGCCCACTTGCGCATGATGCGCAAGGAAATGGGCATGGTATTCCAGCAGTTCAACCTGTTTCCGCACATGACGGTGATGCGCAATGTAACTGAAGCGCCGCGTCAGGTGTTGGGCTTGAGCCGGGACAAGGCGAAAAAACGGGCACTCAAGTATCTGGACCTGGTTGGTATGACTGAACATGCCGACAAGTTTCCCAGCCAGCTGTCGGGTGGCCAGCAACAGCGGGTTGGCATTGCTCGTGCACTGGCAATGCATCCGAATATTTTGCTGTTTGACGAGCCGACTTCGGCACTGGACCCCGAGCTGGTCGGGGAAGTGTTGCAGGTCATTGAACACCTGGCCAGCCAGCATGATTTGACTATTTTATTGGTCACGCACGAGATGCAGTTTGCCCGGCAAATTTCTGACCGGGTGTGTTTCTTTGATCAGGGAAAGTTTGTCGAAGAGGGTAGCCCGGAACAAATCTTCACGGAACCCAGGGAAGAACGCACCCAGGCCTTTCTCAGCAGTTTTTTAAGTGAGCAGTAGGGGCTCAGCATGGAAAGTCAAGGGTTGACTTTTATAGTTGTGCACATATGCGTGCACACTTTGTAAAAGATGCTGAGTTAGCATTGAAACCTAGGTGAATATTTTGTTTTTGATTGCAACTCATTGAAATAAAAGTATTTTTGCGATGCTGTTTGTTTTTTGTACAAAGCGTTCGCGTCCCTTGAGTTATGGGGTTTTGGCTGAGTTTCCTTCAGGTTGTACACAAAGTTATCCACAGGGTTTGTGGATGTCTTGAGCAAGACGGCATGGCTGCAGTGTTATCTGGCTTTGCTGCCTGTGTCTGTGTGAGGCGTGCAGCAGGCACACACCCACACGACAGTTGGCTTTTTTAGCTTGTGCTGGCAGGGCTGGGAGAGTCCTGTTGTTTCTGCCTTGGGTGACAAGCAAATGTTGCCAGAGCCCTCCGTGGCGCGTGTTGGCGGTCAGCTGGCTTTGGGTTTGAAATACAGGGTTTCACCACGCTGCAAGCCTGTCAGGCTGGCATCATCACGCACCACTTCGGCCTCAATCGGCAACTCCTGGCCTTCGACCTTGAGTGTGACGCGGGTGATGGCACCCAATGGGCGGATGTCGCGCACTACACCCGCGCGGTGCTCGGGTTCGGCATGGCGTGACAGCAACACTTCGTGCGGGCGAAACTGGATTTGCTGGTTATCCAGTTGCAGCTGATTGGAGTCACCAAGGAAATGATAGACAAATTCATTGGCCGGGTTTTCATAAACCTCGGCCGGAGTGCCAATCTGCTCTATTACGCCTTTGTTCATGACTACAATGCGGTCGGCCACTTCCATGGCTTCTTCCTGGTCGTGGGTGACGAACACCGAAGTCAGGTTGATTTCTTCATGTAAGTTGGCCAGCCAGCGACGCAGCTCCTTGCGTACTTTGGCATCCAGTGCGCCGAACGGTTCATCCAGCAGCAAAATTTCTGGCTGTACAGCGAGTGCACGGGCCAGGGCAATGCGCTGACGCTGTCCGCCGGACAGTTGTTCAGGATAGCGGTCAGCCAGCCAGTCCAGCTGCACCATACGTAGCAGCTCCAGTACCTTGTCGTGAATAATGTTTTCTGACGGCCGTTGACGGCGTGGCTTCATGCGCAAGCCGAAGGCCACGTTGTCGAATACGGTCATGTGGCGAAACAGGGCGTAATGCTGAAATACGAAACCCACATTGCGCTTGCGTACGTCACGACGGGATACGTCGTCGCCATTGAAGATGATATGACCACTATCGGGTTTTTCCAGGCCGGCAATAATACGCAGCAGGGTGGTTTTACCGCAGCCGGACGGCCCCAGCAGGGCTACCAGTTCGCCGGACTGAATCGACAGATTGATCTCGCTCAGTGCCTTGAAATTGCCGAACGACTTGTTCACTTGCTGGACTTCGATGCTCATGTTTCTATTCCCGTAAATCTGAAATTTTATGTCGTGAAAATGGGTTCCGCTGGCTGCTGACCCGGGATGCAGGTTTCGCAGGGTCATTGCAAGTACGTTCATGCAAGCTTGGCGCAGCCATCTAGGGCAGCACAGCCTTGCTACGGCTGCACCCAGATCCAGCATGTCCTCCGTGCAGCAGGCAGGAGGCGTTGTTACCGCAACCATCAAGTTTTCATAAAGCAGCCGTTGCCGAGGCAGATTGCCCTTCTACTTTTTCTTCACGATTTGAGGCGTCTTGCATAATACTGGTGGCGACAACAGGGGTCGGTTGCCAGGGCCTTGTTGCCATGGATGGCGACAGGGAGCGGCGGAGGACATACTTGCAGTGATCCTGCGAATTCCGCGCCCACTGACGCAAACACAAAAAACCAGCCTCAAATCATCCCCTTCTTTTCCTGTACCCACTGCTTGACCAGCAACATCACCAGGGCCATCAGCAATAGCAGCGTTGCCACACTGAACGCAGCTACGTGGTTGTATTCGTTGTATAAAATCTCGACATGCAGGGGCAGGGTATTGGTAAAACCGCGAATATGGCCGGACACCACAGACACAGCGCCAAACTCACCCAGCGCCCGGGCGGTACAAAGCACCACACCATATAGCAGGCCCCAGCGAATATTGGGCAGGGTTACATGCCAGAACATCTGCCAGCCGGATGCGCCCAGCAAGCGTGCGGCCTCTTCTTCCTGGGTGCCTTGCTGCTGCATCAGCGGAATCAGTTCGCGGGCGACAAAGGGCACGGTGACAAACAGGGTGGCCAGCACGATGCCGGGCACGGCAAAGATGATCTGGATGCCGCGCTCACTCAACCAGTCGCCAAAGAAACCCTGCGCACCAAACAGCAACACATAGATCAGGCCGGCGACAATAGGTGATACGGAAAAGGGTAGATCAATCAGCGTCACCAGCAGGCTTTTGCCACGAAACTCGTACTTGCTGACGCACCAGGCAGCTGCCAGGCCGAAGACGACATTCAACGGTATGGAAATGCCAACGGCCAGCAGTGTCAGCTTGAGCGCAGAAATGGCATCAGGCTCAAGTATGGCAGTGAAGAAACTGGCGTAACCTTGCTTTAGGGCTTCAGTCAGTACTACACCCAGAGGTAGCACCAGGAAAAACAGAAAGGCCAGCCAGGCAGCGGCAATCAGGCTGATGGCCCCCCAGCGGTGTTCGCGGGCCAACCCGGTGGTAGTGATGGCTAATGTGCTCATTGCTTGTCCTGTTGTTTGTTGCTGTATCGATGTAGTGAGTGGTTTGGG
>LSQX01271904.1_pt1 | contig 15268 bp, 14 predicted proteins | sample 654561 | NCBI WGS metagenome assembly LSQX01 (sample SAMN04489861, study PRJNA283612) | anaerobic digester metagenome | isolation source: 4 biogas reactors fed with cattle manure at either 37C or 55C with and... | place: Denmark: Kongens Lyngby | collected 2014 | reverse complement strand
ACCCTGTGCACAACAGCTTCAGTATAATCTCCTTTTCCGGGTATAAAATATTTTACCTCAAAGCTTGTATTTTCTTTTCCATTAGTTGAAGCATCAGCCAGTTCATTTGTGGTGTCATACAGGATAAGGCTTTTGCATTCATGCATTACAGACTTAACATTCGGGGGTAGGTTAACCTTCATCTTCCCCAAAATGTCTATTATATTGTTTCGTATCATCTTTTTAAATTATTGTAAAGTGTATCATTTAAAAATTCCAGAACAGGGGAATTAATAACATAGAAATAATAAATGCAAGAATATTCATTGGAAGACCAATTTTTACAAAGTCAGTAAATTTGTAATTTCCGATTGCCTGGACAATCAAATTTGTCTGATATCCTATTGGTGTGGCAAAGCTTGCAGAAGCCGCAACAGTTATTGCAACAAAAAATGGTTTTGGGTCTATATTCAATTGTTGCGCTGCGGAGAGAGCTATCGGGAAGACCAGGGCAGCAGCGGCATTGTTCGTAATTATTTCTGTAAATATTGTTGTGATGATATAGATTGCCGCCATTATACCGACAGGCCCGAAATTACGTGCAAAGTTTATGGTTGTCCGCGCAAGGGAATCAGCTGCTCCCGAGTTTTGCATAGCTTTGCTGATGGCAAAAGCACATGCAATGGTAATAAGGACATCCCAGCTTACTGCTTTTGTGTAGTTCTGGTGAGGCAGAATTTTCAGCCAGATCAATAATATGGCGGCCATTGCAGAGAAGAAGAACATATCCAGTGTTACACCCTCAGGAGATTGGAAATATTGTCCGACAGTTCCTCCGAGGATCATCATTATCAGGATAATAAATGCAAACCATTTTTTCCAGAAGCTCCCTGTTTTACGGTAGTCCCGTATATAGGAGGTAAGATAAAATATCCTGGAGTCACCCCAGTTCTGTATAAACCTGTCTGTAGTAAGCAATACCAGGTTGTCGCCTTCTTTAAGTAACAAATTGTCGAGGTTGGAGGTAATACGTTCCCCGTTTCTGTGAACTGCAAGCACCACTGCCTGGTAGTGATCAAAAAAATTAAATTCTGTAATTGTCTTTCCTATCCCGGGAAATCTTGGTGAAAGTACAGCTTCATATTGCTTAAGTTTGTTTTTCGGCACACTCTTTATAAGATCAATACCTTTAAGGGTAATATTGTCGTTGTTCAGGATAAAATTAATCCTGTCCGATTTACCTGCCAGCAGTAATTTGTCGCCGGCCCTGAGAATATGGTCCCCTTTTTTAGTTATAATGGTTTCACCCTCTCTCTCAATACACCTTACTGTCAGTTTTTTCAGCTCCTTTATCCGGCCTTTGACGGATTCTTTGCCAATCAGGTTGCTGTTATCAGTTATTATAACATCATAATAATAATCTTTTTGCCCGGCTGCACTTCTGTTTTTAAACAATATTCTTTTCCCCGGAAGCATTTTGTTTCCAAGTACCGATAGGTATAAAGTTCCTCCGATAGTAAGAAAGATGCCTATCTTGCCAAGTTCAAACATGGAAAAACCCTCATATCCGTTTTCGAGAATCAGTCCGTGAACCACCAGGTTTGTCGATGTTCCAATCAGCGTGCAGACCCCCCCAAAAATGGTTGCATAGGAGAGGGGGATAAGAAATTTTTTTGCCGACAGGTTAAGTTTCTCAGCCCATTTTTTTACTATTGGGGCAAAAATGATCACTACAGGGGTATTGTTAAGGAAAGCTGACAATACTGATACAGGAATGATTATCCGGGGAATGAGAAAGGCCATTTTTCCTCTTTTTACGGGAAGATATGTCTGGGCAACACGGTTGAGTACCCCGGACTGCCGGATACCTTCACTTACAATGAAGAGCAATCCTACTGTAATCATACCTTTGTTGGAGAAACCGGCAAGCATCTCTTCGTTGTTTATTGTACCGGTGATCATTAAAATGACTGAACCAGAAAAGAGTACCAGTCCCGGCCGCATGATCTCTTTGGCTAGCACCACAATGATAAATATAATCACTGCAACCACAATATATCCGTCAGCGGTCATCAATTTGGCTATAGTTTACTGAATTTCATAAACTGATACATACAGTTAGTTCGATTCAAAACTAAAGATAAAAATGCATTCTTCAAAAAATGAGGTCGAAATTTGCAATATCGGTCAATAGTGATAACACTAAATGTCAATTTTCTTTACAAATACTGGTTATCGTGAAAAGTCAGTTACGAAAGGTGGGTTTTAACCGGAAAAATTTCTGGCAGAACAACTTTAGCTAACCACTCTCAGGTAACCCTCACCCTCTTTGAAAGGCAGTGAAAATGAAATAGTTGTTCCTTTACCGGGCTTGGTATTCAGGGTAAGCTCCCCTCCAAGCAATTGAATGAATTGTTTTGCTATTGGAAGGCCTATCCCTGATCCTGATGTCGTATCATTAATTTCGTTTTTTATCCGGTAAAATCTGCTGAATATATTATTGATCTCTTCTTGCTGAATACCGATGCCTGTATCAGAAACAGTGAATATTACCTGTTCGTTTCTTTCCATTTCATATTTGATGAGAATCTCTCCTTTTAAAGTATATTTTATGGCATTATCTATTAGTAATTCAAGGATTTCTTTAAGCAGATGACTATCTGTCTTAAAGCCAAAAGCAGGATTCGGAACATCCAGGTACATAAGTAATTTTACCGGTCTTGATTCAGGGATCAGAGCATTATAGTGGTTATATAAATTTTTTATCAGGGTATTTACTTCGCAGAATTTATATGAAACCTCAACCGTTCCTGTTTCAATTTTTGAAAGGTGTATAGTGTTATTGATCATGTTCATCAGCTGTTTGCCATTTTGGATGATAGCATCAGACAACTCAGTTCTTTCAGAATTTTTCAGTCCGCCTTCCGTCAGCATTCTTGTAAAATTAGTGATGATATGAATGGGGGTACGTATTTCATGTGAAAGATTTGTAAGAAAAACAGATTTCAGCCTGTCGCTTTCCTCAGCTTTTTTCTTTGCTTTTTCAAGACTGAATTCAGCATTTTTTCTTCGGGTAATGTCGCGGGCAACAGAGATAACCGACCTTGCATTCAACTTGGCAAGCCTCATTTCAAAAAGATAAGTGCCATTTGGGGTTTTTAGTGAATATTCAACCGTTTCAATTGAGTTATTTGTTAAACAGTTCTGTATACACTGGAAAATTTTTTCTGCCATATTTTCAGGAAATCCAATGTCAAAAATTGTACTCCCCACTATATTGGCATCCTCAACCTTGAAAAGGTCACTCTCTTTTATTACAAAATCTTCATATGTTCCGTCTTTGCCAATGACAAAAAACATATCCGGGATTGCTTCCAGTAATACTTTATATCTCTTTTTACTTATTTCCAGTTCGGCAAGCCTCTTTTTTATTTTGGTAATATCTTCCAGTATCAAATAAAAAACTTCATGATTTGGATGCAGTGTATGAATCTTATACCATCTTTCCAGTTTTTTAAGGTGAAGTTCATCTGTTTTTTTATTATCGTAAATCAGTATTCTGTAAATATCAAAATGTTCATGGAAAACAAGGTCAAAAATAAAGTCGGCATCCTGGTTTACCACCTCATAGTTATTGATATTAAACGCAGCCTCAAAGGCATTGTTGACCTTTGTAATTGTAAAATTAACAGCGTTGCCCTCATCGTCATAACCAACTTTTATCTCAATTACAGGAAAGTGGGAGGTTCTTACAACCTCTGAGATGCTCCTGTTAACGCTTTTCAGATTTTCTGCCAGTGAAGCCGTTAATTTCCTGTATTTGCTCCTTAAGAGAAAAGCAGAGAAGAAAAATAAAATATAGAATGCCAGTGGATGCATTGCTATTGGCATGTCTCCGTTAATGGAACTGTAAAGGCTGGCTGATCTGTGCAGTTGAAGGCCAATTGTAAACACCGAAATTAAGAAATAGAGAAACACCTGGCTGTCAGAACCAGAGAAGTACATGATCAAAAATGCCCCTGCAATAAGCCACAATCCTGAATTGTATACATTATACCAATCAGAGGGATGATTTATAAAATCAGATATATTGTATGCATAGATAAATACAGGAAGTGTGAAAAGAATATATAATACACAATTTTTTTTCCCGTTAAGGACACATATGAGTGCCAGTGATGCAACCATAACCAGTCCTGCATTGCACAGTATATTTGATTGACCGGAATCTTTTACGATGCCTGAAACAAAAATAAGTATTGATATCAACTGAGCAATGGCAGTGATGAAAAGCAACTGAAAAAGTTGTGCCTTATCAAATTCTGATAAATCTTTCCAGAATTTTTCAGAAATTTTACTATATAAAACTTTGATCAATCGTTGATTTTTAGTTTAAAAGTAGTAAATCTATTAATTTTGTGAATTTACAAAGTAATATTAATATTAAATAATATTAATTCCGGATAGTATTAAACATTTGAACCGTAACCTGTTGATAACATATGGCCTGTTTATTCAGAATTGTGTTTTTTTGATCAGATAGTAGTGCTAACTTTGGACAAAATGGAATACTCATGGAAAATAACAAAAGCCATAAAAAAACCACAATATTATTAAATAAGTATTTTATTGTTACCGTTTTGTTTTTGGCATGGATTGTATTTTTTGATGAAAACAGTATAGTAGCCCATCAAAAAAATAAGAGCCGTTTAAACGAACTTCTGAAACAGAAAGAGTATTACATCGAACATATTACCAACGACCGTAAAAAGCTTGAAGACCTGAATTCAGGTATGAATCAGCTTGAAAAATTTGCCAGGGAGCAGTACTATATGTCGAAACCGGATGAAGATGTGTTCATAGTCGTTGAAGAAAAGTGACACACCTGTCAGTGTCAAAAAAAATCGCATAATTTTTGTAGTATATTTTTTAACTGTTTGACGAATAGTCGAAATTTAGTATATTGCCTTATAGTTATGAAAGACAATTTAGACATATTCAGGATTCAAACGAACAATGTTGCACCCCAAAAGGGGCGCGTATTGATTGCAGAACCTTTTTTGCCGGGAAATTATTTTAGCCGGTCGGTGATATTGTTGGTTGCCTATAGTGTTAAAGGGGCTGTTGGTTTCATCATTAATAAAAAGGTTGATTTGTCAGTACAGGATATTCTTCCGGGATTCCCCGATTTTGAAGGGGATGTTTATCTCGGAGGACCTGTCTCTACCGATTCGGTCTATTTTATTCACAAAATGGGGAAAAAATTGCCCGGAAGCATTCCAGTGCTTGGGGATATCTATTGGGGTGGAGATTTTGAAGTGTTGAAGCAGATGATAAAGACAGGGTTGATATCCCCTTCAGAAATAAGATTTTTTGTTGGCTATTCGGGTTGGGAATCAGGGCAGTTAGAGAGAGAGATTAAAGAAGATTCGTGGCTGGTTAATGATGTGGATGAGGAGACTGTGATGCATGAGCTGCGCAAAACCTCCTGGACTGACTTTGTTCGTAAAGCGGGCAGGAAGTATTCAATTTGGGAAAATTTCCCGGAAAATCCTGCGATGAATTAAGATACCATATTTTCCAGAAGTATATTGAGCTGATGATGGACCACAGATGAATACTTTTGCAGGTAACGCTTGTTGTCTACTCCCAGTAACCATTGTATCCCGATATTTTCCCCGGCAATAAAGATTTCATCCATTTTGAAGAGATCATTCCTGTCAATACCGGTCTTTTCAACTATCTTTTTGCCGGTTTTTAATACAGCTTCGCTGATAAGAGTTCTGAATGTGTCTTCATAACAACCAGATGACAGTGACGGGGTATAAACTTCGTCACCTTTCACCAGGTAAATATTTCCATAAGCACATTCACACACCTTGTTCTTATCGTTGAGGATAACAGCATTACTGAAGAAGGTCCCTCTGAGCGATAATAGTAATGAATCCCATAATGTCTTATTAAAAAAAAGATACCTGTTAAGGTTGTTATCAGCGAATTTTTTATAGTCAGAAACAGATACAAGCAATCCCTGGTCGGTGAAAGGTAATCCTTGTCCTGCTGCCGGTTCGGATGTGGCGATAATGTGTGAAGAAGTACCGTCAGAAATTATTTTGAAAATTATGAATCCCGACCGGTAATATTTGTTTTTATTGAGCATTCTCTTGGAAAGCCTGAACATCTCATCTGTTTTTTTTACCTGTGAGGGCAGGGGTATATGAAGTATTTCTGCCTGGTTAATCAATAACTCTATATTTTGAAAGAAGAGGGGAATACCTCCAAAGCCAAACCAGATTTTTTGAGTTAATTGCAATGAATTTTCCAAATAAAACTCACAGAAGGTGACGTCATCAAATTTTAATATTTTCCCATTGAAGATTAAAAAATTCATGTTCATTACCTGTCATCTGAAAAATGAAAATAACTGATCTGTAAAGTGGTTAAAAAGAGATGGCTTTAGTAAGACAGGGAAGAGGAAGCCAAATACTGCCCCAAGGAAATGAGCATCGTGCGCCACATTATCCGACTGGCGTTTACTCATCCAGTATGAATAGATAAGATAACCTGCTCCAAAAAGAATTCCGGGTATCGGGATAATGGCAAACAGGTATAGTTTTTCCCATGGATTAAGAAAAATAAAAGAGAACAAGACAGCAGAAACAGCTCCTGAAGCCCCAACCGCATTGTAGTAATAGTTATTTTGATGTTTTATCAGTCCCCAGATATTTGAAACAAGTATCCCTCCAACATAAAGAGAAATAAAATATAACACAGTCTTGTTAAGGAAAAAATATGCAAAATATTGTTCTACTGCCCTGCCAAAGAAAAACAAGACCATCATATTCACGATAAGGTGAGTCCATCCAATATGAATAAAAGCGTGGGAAATAAGTCTGTAATACTGCTTTTGATGAATTATCCGTGCCGCATTAAATTGCATCTTCTCCATAAGACTTTCATTCTGAAATGCCATAATTGACAAAGCAGTTGTAATTCCAATTATTATCCAGGTTACCATCAATGTAAAATTTTATAGATCATTTCTTTTTGTAGTTCTGCAGGATCAACCATTGTTGAAACTCCCAGTCCTTTACTTTTTAAATCATAATCGCGCAATATACCTATTATTTCCATAAGCTTTCCGGTTGAATAATTTTTAGAAGCAGCCAGGAGTTTTTTTAAATAAAAGGGATGGCCTCCCAATTCCTGTGAAATTCCCTTTTCAGATTTATCTTTCAGGAAATGGATGGCAAGCATTTTAGAGTAAAATCCAAACAGGGTTGATGTTGTTACCTGGATTGGATGAAGCTGAGGGTTGGACCCGAAGTATTTAATAATCTGGTTAGCCCTGAAAATATTTTTACTTCCCAGGGCATCCTGTAATTCAAGTATATTAAAATCTTTGCTCAGCCCTATATTTTTCTCTATATGGGAAGGTGTAATTTGTGTTGTATCTTTTACGGCGATCAGCAATTTATCCAGTTCATTGGAAATTTTACTCAGCTCTGTCCCGAGGTAAGCAGTCAGAATTTGGCTTGCCTGCGGTGTGATTGAATAGTTGTGCAGTTTGAGATATTTTTCTATCCATGCGGGGATTTGATTTTCGTAAAGTTTTTTTGCATCGAGGACTACACCGTTTGTTTTTATAGCTTTATATAACCTGGTGCGTTTGTCAAGTGTTTTGTATTTGTAATTAATGACCAGTAGTGTGGAGGACATAGGCCTTGAGGCATATTCGGATAGTCCGTCAATTGTTTTCAGGCTCTGTGCCTCTTTGACAATGACCACCTGCTTATCAGCCATCATCGGATATCTGTAAGCAGTATCAGAAATTGTCCGGGCGTCGGAATCCTTGCCGTAGAATATAGTCTGGTTAAAACTTTTTTCTTCTTCTGTCAATACATTTTTTTCAATATAACCAGATATCCTGTCAATATAATAAGGTTCTTCTCCGTGAAGCAGGTAAATCGGATGATATATTTTTTTTGCCAGATTCTTAAGGATAGTTTCAAATTCCATTTTAAAATCTTAAATGTTTTACTGACAGACCGTTATCTTTTATTTCAAGCAGAGCGGCTATTCCTGCTTTTAAATGTAAATCCACGAACTCCATTGATACCAGTTTATCACTTTCGGCAGTTTTTACCCCGGCGGAGATCATTGGCTGATCTGAGATAAGTAATAGTGCCCCGGTCGGAATTTTATTGGCAAAACCCACTGTAAACAGGGTGGCGGTTTCCATATCGATTGCTATTGCCCTGGTTTTTGTAAGGTATTTTTTAAACTTTTCATCATATTCCCATACCCTCCGGTTGGTGGTGTATACAACACCTGTCCAGTAATCCCTTCCATTGTCACGCAGTACATGCGACACTGCCCTTTGGATATTGAATGCCGGAAGGGCCGGGACCTCCGGAGGAAGGTAATCGTGCGAAGTCCCTTCGGTACGTATAGCTGCAATAGGAAGAATGAAATCGCCAAGTTCATTACTTTTTTTCAATCCTCCGCATTTTCCAAGGAACAATACACCTCCAGGTTGGATAGCGCTAAGCAAATCCATTATAGTTGCGGCATTCGGACTTCCCATTCCGAAATTAATGATTGTGATTCCGTTAGCAGTAGCGTTGGGCATATTTTTATCGATACCTTCAACCGGGACATTAAAATGCAATGCAAATTTGTCTACATAATTTATAAAATTAGTAAGTATAATATACTCACCAAATTCCTTAAGTTCTTTACCAGTATATCGGGGAAGCCAGTTTTCAACTATATCTTTTTTGGTTTTCATATACTTTGAAAGTAATTTTATTTTTTAATTTCGTTGGTGCAGGCAAATGTACATTTTTCCGGCCGCCTGACAATAGCTATAGAGAAGTAAAAAATACAAAAAAATAGAATGCAAAAGCTTAATCTGCCTGCATATCAATTCAATATAAAAACTCTCAAGTCGAAGAGCTATATTTTTGATAATGTCAGGAAGAGGTTTGTACTCTTAACACCTGAAGAGTGGGTCAGACAAAATTTCATAATGTATTTAACTGAAGTAAAAAAATATCCCCCGTCCCTGATGGCAGTTGAACGGCAAATAAATATTAACGATAAACTATTTCGTTTTGACCTGCTTGTATATAATAAAAAGGGAGAACCTTTACTTATCGCCGAATTTAAAGCTCCCGGAGTGTCTATAAATCAGGAAACTTTCGATCAGGTCGTTCGTTATAATATGGCCCTCAGGGTAGAAAGAGTAATCGTGTCTAACGGAATGCAGCATTATGTCTGTCAGGTTGATTACAAGGCAAACAGTTATAAATTTCTTCAGGAGGTACCCGGTTACTATCCATGATATTGTTTTGATAAAGATTATTATCTGAGTATTTTCTGATAAAGTATTTCGTCCTTCCATCCACTGGGCGTTTTCAGCCATGATTTTTTTACGCCTGCCTTTTCAAATCCTGCTTTTTCAAATAATATGATACTGACAATATTATCTTCTGCTATGTTGGCATACAGCTGTTTGAGGCCAAGGACCTCTGTAACATAATTTGTTAATGCCACCAGGGCATCTGATGCTATACCCCGGTTACGCTCTTTCAGGCTATGTACCAAAATTCCAACCCCTGCCCGAAGGTGATAGGGATCAAAGTCAAAAAGGTCAATAGCTCCCACCGGATCATTTTTGTCATTTTCAATTATGAAACGCAGCTGCTTTGTCTCGTAAATATCTTTGAAAGAGTTTTTAATATATTCCGACAGGATATATTTTGAAAATGGAGACCGGGTATTGCTAATTTCCCACAGTTCCATATCATTTTCCCATTGGTACAGAATATCTATATCTTCAGGTTCAAGAGGCCGGAGGGTTATGTTGCCGAATTGAAGAGGAGAATTCATGTTTATTTGTTAAGTTAAAAACTATCTGTGAAATTATCTTATTATCTGTCCGTATTTCTCCATCCTTTAATGAGTATCTCAGCATCGGTAAGGACACTGTAATCTCTTGCGTAAAGAATATTTAGCCTGATACTCATGTCGGTATCAGGGGAATTTTTACCAAACATATCAGCCGGAGTGAGAATCCCGGGTTTCAAGTCAGGCAGTTTGGTAAAGTCAGTTTCGGTTTTTACATATCCCACCCATGAATTTTTTCCTGTAATCACACTAAATATATTTTTCAGAAATTTATTTTTATTATTTAAAAACAAAATAATAACAGGACATATCAGTATCAGTATAAATGAAGCACCCATGTCAAACAACCGTTTTTTTCTCATATTGGCAGGTTTGGTAATTGCATTAATATGGATAACATACAGGTCACCTGCAGTATGAATTGAGTTACTTCCTATTATGCTGATACTTTCGGGGGGTGCTATTTTAAAATCTATATCCAGTGAGGTAAGGTCCAGCATTACTTTTATAATATCGGAGGAACTTATATTATCAGCACAAAAAATAATTTCATCGATACGGTTTATTCTTACGATCTCATTAATCTGGCCTAATGACCCGATATACTGCGTGCTGTTATCATCTTTGTCAACTGCAATAAATCCAGCAAACTCTGATTTAATCTGAGTATGCTGCAATAATTTTTTAACTCTTTCGGCTTCAGCAGGACGGCCGGCTATTGCTATTTTTTTTGTTTGTTTCAGGTTGACAGCACGGGTATTCCACTTCAGCCAGTGAAAAAGCAGTCTGTAAGCAGCCAGTGATAAGGCTGCCCAGAGGGATCCCAGAATAATAAGGGCTCTCGAAAAACGCAGATTTTCATCAACCAGCGAATAGGCCAGTAAAATGGCAACTGTTCCCCACAAGATTCCCCGCTCAACAGAGGAAAGGCTGGCCGGCTTTTTATATCCCCCTGAAAAAAATATAGCTGTAATCCAGAAGATTATATAGACGGGTACTATAAAATGGATAAATTCAGAAGGGTAATAACCAGGCTCATATCTTATCTGTTCCCAAAGAGGGGTAAGTATCAGAAATCCACCAAAAATGATAAGGCCATCCAGTACAGGCAGGAAGAAACAGTTTATTATTCGTTTTGCCACTGTAAGCATTGCATGAAACCAGATTGCCATATGGATTATCAATGAAAATAACTTTGCTCTTCCCCGGGAGAAATGTTTATTTACAAATATGATCATGGCCATATAAAATACCTTGACATAGTTAAGTGAGCCTTTTTTTGTGCTTTCTCCTTTGTAGTGAATAATTGTTGTTTCCGGGAAGTAGTAATTTTTGTATCCGGCCTTTGTTATCCTGTAGGAGAGGTCGATATCCTCGCCATACATAAAAAAGCTTTCATCAAGCGGTCCGGTTATTTCAAGTACACTCCTTCGAACAAGGAAGAATGCACCTGAAACGACTTCTATTTCAGATATTTCATTTTTATTTAAATATGTGAGATGGTATTTTCCAAATTTTTTGGAACCCGGAAATATTTTTGATAATCCAAACATTTTATAAAAGGCAACCCACGGAGTAGGAAGTCCGCGTTTCGATTCTGGCAGGAAATTTCCTTTGCCGTCAATCATTTTAACCCCTAATCCTCCTGCATCGGGATGAGAATCCATGAAACTGATAATTTTTTCAAATGTATCTTCCTCAACTACTGTGTCAGGATTCAGAAGCAGAATATATTTCCCTTTGGCATTCTTTATTGCCTGGTTGTTTGCTTTTGAGAAACCCAGGTTTTTTGTGTTCTCAATGAGTATTACCTGGGGAAATTTCTCTCTTACCAGTTGGGTGGACCCGTCCACAGAATTATTGTCAACTACAAAAAATTCAATACTAAAATTTTTTGAAGCTTTAAGTACGGAGTACAGGCATTGCTCTAAAAAATGTTTAACATTATAGTTAACAATAATTACAGATAATTGCATTTTCATTTTCCCGGTTTTCTGTTGCTAACGATTTTTAAGGGAAGATATGATTTTTTATTTGGTTTATTTACCTGTTGAGTTTTCATAAGGAATCCTGTTTACCAACGACCGGCCAAGTGTTATCTCATCAGTATATTCAAGATCGTCGCCAATGGCAACACCTCTTGACAATGTAGTAACCTTTACCGGTTTATCTTTTATTTTCCTGTAAATATAAAAACTGGTGGTATCTCCCTCCATTGTTGCCGGCAAGGCCAGGATTAGCTCACTTATATTATCATTAGTACATCTTTCTATCAGGGAAGTGATCTCAAGATCATTAGGCCCAATCCCGTCCATTGGTGAAATAACACCTCCAAGGACATGGTATAGCCCGTTAAACTGATGTGTGTTTTCGAACAGCATCACATCTCTTATATTTTCGACAATGCACAGTAATGATCTGTTTCTGACAGGGCTGGCGCATATTTTACAAATTTCAGTGTCGGATATATTGTGGCAAATGCGACAGGTTTTTATTTCATTTCTCAGATTGATAAGGCTTTGTCCGAATGCAGTTACAGTTTCTTTTTCCTGCCTAAGCAGATGCAATACAAGTCTCAGTGCGCTTTTTCTTCCAATTCCCGGCAATTTGGAAAATTCATTAACGGCATTTTCAAGCAGGGCAGAAGGATATTTTTCAGTGTTCATTTGTATGACTTTTTAATGCAATTTTTCAGGTTTTGTAAGTTTGTGCATCAACAACAGCAATAGCGGTCATATTTATTATTTCACGCACTGAACTGTCGCGTTGAAGAATATGGACCGGTTTTTTCATCCCCATCAACACCGGGCCTAATGCTTCTGCTGTACCCAGTGACTGAAGTACTTTATAGGTTATATTTCCCGAACTTAAGTTTGGGAATATCAGTACGTTTGCATCGTGGTCTTTTAGTTTATTGAAAGGGTAGTGTTTATACCGCAGTGATCCGTTGAGTGCAAAATTTGCCTGCATCTCGCCATCAACTTTCAGATCCGGGAATCTTTCATGCAGCATACTGACAGCTTCCCTGACATTGCCCGGACTACCCTGGCCTTTGAATTCCCCGAAATTTGAGTATGAAAGAAGGGCTATGTACGGTTCAATATTTAAATTTCTGACTGCATTGGCTGTAAGTATTGTTGTGTCAAATAATGTTTGGGAAGAGGGATTCATGTTCACTGTTGCATCAGCCAGGAAGACGGGCCCCTTTTTAGTTATCATGATATACATTCCCGCAATATGATTAAATGTTTCTCTTACCCCTATCACTTGGAGTGCAGGCCTTATTGTATCAGCATATTTTCGTGAAAAACCCGAAATAAACGCATCTGCTTCACCAGATTCTACCAGAAGTGTTCCGAAATAATCCCGGTTATAGGTTTTTTCCAGGGCTTCTTCATAAGTCATACCCTTTCTTTTTCTTTTTTCATACAGCAGCTTAGCAAATTTCTCTCTCTTTTCCTGGTTTACGGAGTTAAACGGATCAATTACCGTAACATCATCCAGCTGCAGTTTATTTTCGTTGATGATCTCCTGGATTTTTTGTTCATTTCCAAGGAGTAGAGGCCTGGCAATACCTTCCCTGATTACAAATTGTGCAGCTTTGAGGATCTTGAAATTTTCACCTTCGGCAAATACAACTCTTTTAGGGTCACGGATTGCTATATTTCTGATATCCATTACCAGTTGATCTGTAAGTCCGAGCCTGTTAGTCAGTTCCTGTCTGTATGCCGGCCAGGATTTTACCGGTTTACGGGCAATTCCTGAATCCATAGCTGCTTTTGCAACGGCTGGTGATATAGTTGTGATAAGCCTGGGATCCAGAGGCTTGGGTATGATATAATCTTTTCCGAATACAATATTATTTTTATTGTATGCACGTGCTACAATTTCGGGAACATATTCCTTTGCAAGGGCCGCAAGAGCTTTTGCTGCCGCAATTTTCATCTCTTCGTTAATATTTGAAGCCCTGACATCGAGGGCTCCCCTGAAGATAAAGGGAAAGCCGAGTACATTATTTATCTGGTTGGGATAATCACTTCGTCCGGTTGCCATGATGATATCTCTGCGTGATGCGGTTGCATCATCCCATGATATTTCAGGATCCGGATTTGCCAGTGCAAATACAATCGGATCAGGAGCCATTGACCGGATCATCTTTTTTGAAACTATGCCTCCGGCTGATAAACCCAGAAAAACATCTGCTCCTTTCAGGGCTTCTTCCAGACTGTTGATATTCTGGTCAGTGACAAATTGTTTTTTTATATGGTTAAGGTCAGTGCGGGAATTATTCAATACTCCTTTGCTGTCGCACATAATAATATTTGAAGGCACCACCCCCATACTAATATATAACCGGGCACAGGAAACAGCAGCAGCACCTGCGCCACTTATAACAATTTTTATCTTATCCAGCGATTTTCCGGTAATTTCAACTGCATTAAGCAGTCCTGCTGCTGAGATAATTGCCGTACCATGCTGATCATCATGAAAAACCGGAATATCGAGTTCCTCTTTTAGTCGTTCTTCGATTTCAAAACATTCCGGTGCTTTAATATCCTCCAGGTTGATCCCTCCGAAGGTTGGGGCAATACTTTTTACAGTCTGAATAAACCTGGCAGGATCTTTTTCGTCTACTTCAATATCAAAGACATCAATATCCGCAAATATTTTAAAAAGCAGTCCTTTGCCTTCCATTACCGGTTTGCCTGCCTCCGGACCGATATCTCCCAGTCCGAGTACGGCTGTTCCGTTAGAGATCACTGCCACCAGATTGCCTTTAGATGTATATTTATAAATATTTTCCCGGTTCTTCGCAATTTCAAGACAAGGCAAGGCAACACCAGGAGTATATGCCAGTGACAGGTCATATTGTGTACTGTATGGTTTTGTGGGAATTACTTCAATCTTTCCGGGCCGACCTTTTTCGTGGTAATTTAACGCCTCGGACTTGCTGATTTTTGGCATTACATTCTATTTTTGATTGCGGCTAAAGTTATAAAAATTCAGAGATTCAGTCTGTTTTTTCAGATATGATTTGAAATATATCCTGTTTAATATTTTAAGAATATTATCACCTTCTCATTAATGGTTACTTTTAAGTAATATTTTATCTTTGTCGGTAATTAAAAGAATATCATATGAAAATTGCACTTATTGGTTACGGGAAAATGGGTAAAGAGATAGAGAAAATAGCTGTTTCCCGCGGACATGAAATTAATCTCAAAATAGACATAAACAATTCAGATGAACTGACAGTTGAGAATCTCAGTAAATGTGATGCAGCAATTGAGTTTACTATACCTGCTTCTGCAGTGGATAACTATTTTAAATGTTTTGAAGCAGGCATACCGCTGTCTCTTATACACATCTCCGAGCC
>LSQX01107229.1_pt1 | contig 15268 bp, 9 predicted proteins | sample 654561 | NCBI WGS metagenome assembly LSQX01 (sample SAMN04489861, study PRJNA283612) | anaerobic digester metagenome | isolation source: 4 biogas reactors fed with cattle manure at either 37C or 55C with and... | place: Denmark: Kongens Lyngby | collected 2014 | reverse complement strand
ACCTTGCTTTTGGGACAGCCCCGTCATACACTTTTGAGCGGCGGAATCAGCAGTCGGGGGGTTAGTGCCGTGACACAGAACATAAGAGCATGCGTCAGCCGCAAATACCCTGAGTGGATTGTCCTCATCTCCACCAAAGATCGTGACGGTCGGCAGAATGTCATGCCGGCGGGTTGGTCGATGTTTACGTCACACGAGCCGTTGCTGTACGCCGTCAGCGTCGGTGTGGAGCGCTATACACACGATGTGATCCACAAAACCGGTGAATTCGTCATCGCCTATCCGGTCGAAGGCATGGGCCCGGATATCGTCCACACCGGCACTCATTCCGGTCCGGATAAGCTAAAGGAGACTTCCTTTGAGTTTCTTCCCGCGGAGCTGGTCCGGCCCGGACTGATCAAGGGCGCTCTGGTCAATTTGGAGTGCAAGTTGCACAGCGCGCATCTGACGGGCGATCACACCATCTTCGTCGGCGAGGTGGTCAAAGGTCACTACTCCGGTGAACCCGGACGCCGGCTGATGAATTTTGGGTCCAAGACGTACGCCGTGGCCCGGATGGAGGCCGGGACGGTCTTTCGGTATGAATGACGGGGGCGGCCTTCCGCCTCCGAAGAAGGGGTGTCTCGTGTCGTAACGGAGGAAAAGGGACGCCATCGACGAATGATTCTGATTGATGATAATCACTCCGCACAAAGTAATTAAAGTCCGGAGTGTCAGGTTCTGATGGCATACATTTTTGTAAGGAGAGCTTGTAGTGAAACACGTGCGTATCTTGCTCATCGCCATCCCTGTGCTTATCCTTGCCGTTTTCGCGGGTGCCCAGCGGCCTTTGATGCGATTCGAACTCGCAGATCAGGCCTACAAAGAGGTGACCAGGTATGTGCGAGCGAGCGATGACGAGTTGAGAAAAATTGTCATGGACGGAGCCAGACATCGTCATCCGGCGACGCGGTTGCTCCATCAAATCATGCCACTCAGAGAGATCAATAAGGATGCCGCCTTGCTCATCGACCGACTCTTGTATCTGGCTCTGGAGGCCAGCGACGCCATGAGTCTGGAGGAGCTATTGGAGCAGATCGATGAGCGGGGAGCGCTAAACCCCAAGAACAACGAGATGAAATTCCAGGCCTACTACTACGCCATGCGCTATTACGTGCACGGCAACGAAAGCGACGCGCAAAAAAGCGCGGCCATACTCAAGCGCTTTGCCGAGGTCATCCACAAATGGCCCTTGGTAGATGGAGAAGGGAGAGTCTATGCGCAGGATGACACCCGGTATTTGAGACAGTGGGATGCCAACGGTCTTTGGGGTGAGTGGTTCTACCAAGATCTGTGGGGTTGTCAGCCTCTGTTGTGGGCCTGGGATCTGATCGGCAACAGTCAAGCTCTTCAGGAACCGGGGGTGTCGGAGTACATAGAGCGGGAGCTCTTGCGCTATATGGTGGAACATCAGTTCAAATACCACCCGCCGACCTACGGTAACCTCGAGCACTACATTCTGGAAGGATTGATCGATTTCGGGATGCTGTTGCCGGAGCCTGAGTATATACACCGGGCGGTGAGGTGGCACAACGCAGTCATCGTCACCCAGTTCTTTGCCGACGGCTTTTGGCACGAGGGTACGCCCGCCTATCATAAGGACATCTGGCAGGGTGTAGCCGTTTTGGTCCCCAGACTCCTGAAGGGCTACAGCGATCCGCCCGGTTTTCGAAGCGTCGAGACCTATGAATGGATCCAGGCCCGCCCCGAGGTCCAAGGCGCACCGGGTATCACCATTGTAGACGGCGCGGCCCGCTTCGATGATCTCGACTTGGAGGCCATCTATGGCGTTCAGTTTCGACGCATGGAAGAGGCGGTGAACAAACTTCTGTTTCCAGATCGAACGGTGGCCGGTCTGCACGATTGCCTACTGCAGGGATACCAGGCCTGGTGGGCTCAAGCTCCAACGGTCGGCGAACCTCGCTTGCTGGGCAGCAGCGGTCACGGCATCTTGGGAACAGGCACGCACCGGGATCAAGTATATGTTCACCTCCATTACGGAGGCACCCACGGCCATGAACACTATGATGCGCTGAACATTATCTTGTGGGCCAAGAATCTGGAGCTGATATCCGAAGGCATGTACAGACCCTTGCCCGGCGATATATCCACCAGGGAGTGGCACACCTCTACCGCGGCTCACAACACCGTGGTCATCGATGAGCGGGATCAAGGGGGGCGTTTTTCCAACAGGACGCGGCGGATCACCGCTTTGGATGCCGTCTCCGGCATCCCTGATTGGAGGTACAGAAGCGGCGGTCACGGCAACTCCGACAGTGACGGCCGGCTGCTCATGTTTGAGACCACCTTTGACAACGTTCAGGTCATAGAGGCGTCCGGCGAAAAAAGCTATTACACGGTACAGCCGGATATCTACCGACGTACTCTGGCGCTGGTGAAAATCGATGCCAGGGACTGCTATGTCGTGGATATCTTCCGGGTCAAAGGCGGCGGCATCCACGACTGGATGCTCCATGGCCCCTTGGATGTCCCCTATGAGATGACCCTCAGTGATCCCATGCAGCCCAAGGAAGGCGTTCTCCACAAGTACCTTCAAGTTCAAGAGAGTCTGCGGACCGATCAGGACGTTTGCTTCGAAATCACCGCGTCAGGGGGCTCGAGACTGCGGACCTTTCTCATGGGCGAAAAGGAGACCGAAGTGATTCTGGCGCAGGCACCGGCCATGCGACGCATGGGCTTGGCGCCTTTTGTGGATGTACGCCGTCCTGGACCGGAGAATGTCTTTGTAGCCGTCTACGAGCCCGTAGGACCTCGTGAGACATCCAGAATACACAAGGTGGAGTTCATGTCTCTTGGCGATGACATGGCAGTGGGGATTCTGGTGGAATTGACGGACGGTACCAAGGATATCATCGTCAGCACCATGGAGGACGGCTCGTGGACGGTCAGACAGATCGATGAATGGGGAGTCTCCTTTGCCGGGCGCTTCGCTCATGCCAGGCTCAGGGAGGATCTGGTCGAGTGGCTCTCTCTGCCCAGAGGTGAGTTCTTGGCTGCAGGCGGTGCGAGGGTCAAAGGAGCTCAGCCTTTTGAAGGTAGGATTCTGTCCACTACTCGTACCGAGGCCAGGGATTCCGCCGATACCTTGACGGCGGACCTCGCTCTCCCCGAGGGGGAAGAACTGAAAAACAGGGCGCTGATCATGGACATGGGCGGCGAACTGGTGCAAAGCATCATCGTGAACCGGGTGGAGCCTCTTGAGACAGGCAGCCTCATATTCACTGACGATGATCCCGGCTTTTCCATAGAAAATGGCCTGATCAGGTTGGAACACTTCCCCAACTGGGCCATCCCGGGAACGCTGCGCTTTTTGATAGACAACCCGCAACTGGCGATCTTGGAGACGACGATCAAGAAGCCGCAGGCGGGAGAGACGGTGAGAGGTCGCCTTCTTGCCTCCTTTGACGTCGTCGGTCCCGAGGATGCCGGCGTGGCGGACGTGACGGTGTGGATGGATGAGGCCATCATCTATCGCGGCGATCAAGTGCCGGATGATCTTGAGATAGACACAAGACAACTGACGGAAGGCCAACACTATCTGACTCTCAGGGCGGTCTCGGATGCGGGACTTGTGGGCGAGGCTCGTTCCTCATTCCGGGTCAACAACCGGTGGGAGTTGGAAGATCCGCTTGATCCGCCGATACAGATGGGCTGGTTCGGGCCTGTGCCTCAAGACTTGACCATCGAGACTTCCGATGGCTGGGACCACGATACCTCCGATGCGGAGCGCTATTTCGGAGACGACAGCCGTCGTGTACGTCTGACTGACAGCGAGGAGTACTTGGTGTGGCAAACGGAAGGTGCTTTGAGCAGTTTTGCGGTGGTCTTGTATACCACGCAGCCCGCGGCGCACCGCTATGTCCGTTTGGAGATGCTGGCTGACGGGGTTTGGAAGGAACTTGAGTTTGAAGCCCGGACTGAGGTCGGTCCGTCAGGTGTGATGAAGACGGCCTTGACGGGTACGGTGGAAGAGGAAATTCGGTCTGAGCGTTTTCGCCTGAGGATTCTGCCTGGGGCGGGAGAGCCCGGCGAGATCCAGATCGGTCATGTGACCTTGAAAGGTTGGCTACTGTGAGCGGAAAGAATTGACGACCGGTGACGGGTTCCATTCTTGATTGCAGGGTGTGAACACATGGCCCTGAGAGCTTTTTATACGGAGGTGTCAGAATGCGACGTCGCGGATTGGCAATCGCTTTGTTGGTCATGATGGTCGGGCTTGTCGTGACGCCGTGGGCACTGGGTAAACAGACGCTGCAGATCATGGTCCATGACACCGGTGATTATCTCGAACGTACCATGCAGTTTTGGGAGATCTTCGGTCGTGAAAACCCTGATATAGACGTGGAGGTCGTCCCCGGTCCGGCGGGCGGATCGTCACCCGAAGAGAAGTTGGCTGTCATGGTGGCGGCCGGGGTGCCGCCGGATCTGGTCCGCACATGGAACGCCAAACAGCTGGGGGCAACCGGATTGCTGCAGGACATCACGCCGCGGTTTCAGACTCTACCGGCGACAGTGCGTGATGATTTCTGGCCCGCACTGATCGAAGATTTGAGTTACGAGGGACGGCTTTATGCCTTGCCGTTGGGAACCGTGGCCACCGTCTACTTCTACAACAAACAGCAATTCGCTGAAAAAGGTGTACTTGCGCCTTCTGCCGCCTGGAGTTGGGAGCGTGAGGGTGTCATTGAGCTGAAGAAGTTCACGGTCGATCTGAACGGCGACGGTGTTATCGACAGGTGGGGTATGGGCCTTGTAGGCGGCGATAATCTGTATCCGTTCATGTATTCGGCCGGCAAAGGGCGGCCCTTGTTCAGTGAAAACGGGCGGGAGTTCTACGGCAACACAACCGAGGTTCGTGATGCGCTACAGGTCTTGCAGGATTTGGCTCAAGTCCACGGCGTCATGCGCACATCCGGGGGATGGACCGATTTTGCCGAGCAGACCGTGGCCACGCTCGTTTGGGGCAGCTTCATGGCCGGATACTTCCCCAGATACGAGAATCTGGATTGGGACTTCGCCCTTTTCCCGACATTGAACGGTGAACGGGCCGCCGTCGTATGGGCTGAGACGCCTTACGGCATTTCCGTCGGAGCGAAGAATGCGGACCTTGCTTGGCGGGCATTGGAGTTCATCGCCAGCACCGAGGGGCAGCAGCAATCGATCCGACTTGGTTGGGGAGTCCCTCCGGCTCGCAGAAGTGTCACCGTCGGTCCGTTTTTGCAGCACTTCCGCGGCAAGAATATCGATGCGGTAGCTCAGATGCTCTCAATGCCGTATAACGGGAATCTGCCGCGCCTGGCGCCGACAAATGCTGTGAACATGTTTAAAGACACATGCACAACCGTGATCCTGGGTCAGAAGGCACCCGCCCAAGCTCTCGATGAGGTGACTCCCACCATCACGGCTATTCTTGAGAATCAATAGCGATTAGGATGTGACAGCCTCTTTAACGCGGCTGTCACATCTCAAGAGGCCGCCTTTCAAAGCCCAGGTGCATTGGGTCATTCGATGACGATCATGACTCGAAAAAGATCCTGGATCCGTATCTGCCGTCTCGGCCACATACGTGGCTGCGGGCGGCTTTTATATTGTGCTCCCTTCCTGGGATCCGTGTCCTATGCTCAGGCCTCGAGTTTGGATCACGGATGCTCTGTAGAGTCTCATGACCCCAGCTGGACGATCGCTGTGAAAAGAATGCTGAGAGCGTCCTATTTCCGCGACATGAACCGTTTAGCAATTAAGTGGCTAATTTAGACCTTTTTTTGAAATACGGAGGATTGGAGTCTGTATTGAGCGAACCAATGACCGCGGCAAGAAGAGCATGCAAGCGCATCCTGGAATTCCGTTTGAATGAGAACGTCCGGAAGGGGGAGCGAAAGAATGCGAAGACCCTGCAGAGACAGCGAGCGGTACTTCAAACATCGTAGTGAGAACAACGCATCCGGGACTGTCAGCTTGGTACCGGGCGGATTGACTATCGTTTTGGTTGTTATGATGGTCGGATTCGTCGCAGTGGCGTCATTTGCCAAACAGACGTTGCAAGTCATGGTCCATGAAGGCGGCGATTATCTCGAGCGTACCATGCAGTACTGGGAGATCTTCGACCATGAAAACCCTGATATAGACGTCGAAATCATCGCCGGCCCCGGGGGCGGATCATCGCCGGAAGAAAAGCTGGCTGTGATGGTCGCGGCAGGTATACCGCCGGATCTCGTCCGCACATGGAACGCCAAACAGCTGGGAGCTCGCGGCCTGTTGCAAGATATCACGCCGCGGTTTCAGTCCCTGCCCGCCTCAGTGCGCAATGACTTCTGGCCCGCGCTAATCGAAGATCTTAGCTACCAGGGGCGGCTCTATGCCTTGCCGCTGGGCACCGTAACCAGCGTGTATTACTACAACAAGCAGCATTTTGATGAAAAGGGCATCCTTCCGCCTTCCGCAGCCTGGAGTTGGGAGCGCGAGGGAGTTGCAGAACTCAAAAAGCTTACCGAGGATTTGAACGGTGACGGTGTGATCGACAGGTGGGGAATTGGCGATCTTGCGGGCGGAGGCATGGGCAACTACTATCCGTTCATCTATTCGGCCAACAAGGGCCAGCCGTTGTTCAGCGAAGATGGGCGACAGTTTCTTGGCAACACGGCCGAGGTTCGGGAGGCGTTGCAGCTATTGCAGAATCTGGCTCAACAGCACGGGGTGATGCGCACGAGCGGAGGCTGGACCGATTTTGCCGAGCAGAGAGTCTCCACTCTCGTCTGGGGGAGCTTCATGGCGGGCTACTTCCCCAGATACGAGAATCTGGATTGGGATTTTGCCCTCTTTCCCACGGTCATGGGTGAGCGAGCCGCCGTTGTATGGGCAGAGACTCCGTACGGGATCTCCGTAGGAGCAAAGAATCCGGAGCTTTCTTGGCGGGCCTTGGAGTTCATAGCCAGCACTGAAGGTCAGCAACACTCCATCCGCCTGGGTTGGGGCATTCCCCCTGCTCGCAGAAGCGTCACCGTAGGTCAGTTCCTGCAGCACTTCCGCGGCAAGAACATAGATGCGGTGGCTCACATGCTTTCATTGCCGCATAATCAGACCCTGCCGCGTCTGACACCGACAACGGCTATAAACATGTTCAGAGACGCGTGCAGAGCCGTATCCCTGGGTCAAAAGGCGCCGGGGCAAGCCCTCGACGAAGTGACCCCCACGATCATGGCCATTCTTGAGGCTCAGTAGAGAGCGGGATGTGACAGCCGCTGTGGTGCGGCTGTCCCCGCCTAAAACACTGCGTTTGACGGCCACACGCCGGTGACCTCGGACTTTTCGGGTGATGTGTTCTGCAAAAACATGTCTGGGCAAATCACCGCGGAGACCACGGAGGGAGCTTCTCAAAGGTCTCTGACCCGGATCTGCCGCCTCAGCGACGGTCACAGCGTGGCTTTATCAGGAGCGCCGCTGCGTCATGCCGCCCGGTCCGAACTCCATCTAAGCGAGGAATCCGTTTCGGTATCGGCATGGACGGTCTTCCTGGGACGTCGTTGCGGCTTATATCCCCCGGTAAGGTGCCCTGACTCGACAGCTGGCATTTGCGTGCTCGAGCTTCCTTGGAACGCACAGCAGATCAAGTCTCTCACCATCGGTCATGGACAGCGCTTAATGACCTTCAGCGCCAAATGTCCGGACTCCCGCAGGCGTTTTTTTGCTTTGACTTCATCCCTCTTTATTCCTGATAGGGGTGATACTGCTGTTCTCACGTGGCCGGAAGAGGATATCCGTTGACGTTAGCCTCATACTGGATCTGTAATTGTCCCGGTTGTTTACAAGCTTTCCGAAAGGTAAAGGATTGACAACGATACTGAGCGAAGTGGTTACAGCACATCAGAAGCACGGGAAGCGCTCTTCGAAATCCGATTGATTGAAAGATGGAGGGAGGATCAGAAGAGTGAGGGGTCTTTGTCAGGCTGTACTATCGCTGGTCATAGTCGTTTTGCTAGCCACTGTGTTGGGGCTGGCGGCGTTTGCTTCCGAGCGGTTGCTCTTTGCGGATGATTTCACCGAGGATCAGTCTGATGTTCCGCCGGCCAAGTGGAAGGTGTATGCCGCGGCCGGATACGTCAGTGTCGTCTCCGACACAGAGCTGCATACGGGCCGGGCGGTTCGCATTACATCGGATCCAAGCAAGGAAAACACCTCGATTTCCGCTATGTTGTGGGATCCGCCGGCGAGTGAAGCTAAAACCATCGTCGTTGAGCATTGGGTTCGATCTTCACCCGAAAAGAATAACATGTATATAAGCAAGGAGGGGCGCCATCGACTCCATTGGTGGGTGTCGGGGGGTCATCTGTACTTCAATCGCGGTGTGGCCACAGGGCAGAGTGCCACCAGAGTAGGCGAGCTCCGGGAAGGTTGGAACCGCCTGAGGCTGGTCGCCGATATCGAAAGCCAGACGGTGGTCTTCTACATAAATGATATGGACGTGCCGAGCAGTGAACCGTTGACTTTTGGCCGCCCCATCGATTCATGGGCCAATGCCGAACTGATCTTTGCCCAACACCGGAACATAAAGGGTGCCTTTTTCTACGGAGATGTGAAGGTGTGGAGTCTGGAGACCGAGGAGCAAGCCCAGTCGCGCCGGGCCATCGAGCTGGCGACAACTCCGATTTGGATTGAGTACCACGAAGTGGCGCAAAAGCCCGCCGAGTGGTGGGAGTCTGACGAGGCTCGCTTCTTGGCGGAGCGCATCATACGCAGGATGAAAGAGGATGAGATCACCATCGACATCCTGATCGGTACGTTGACCGTTCCCGACGGGATCTTGGCCACTCAACTTAGCGTGTTGGCGCACATGTACGCCCGAACGGGGGAGGGCAAATACAAAGAGGCCTTTCAACGAGGGTTGAACGTTCTTCTTGAGGCCCAGTTTCCCAGCGGCGGTTGGCCGACGGTCTATCCCAGATATAAGGATCGTGATCTGCACGACGACTTCTACGCCAAATCCACCTGGACGGCCATCCTGGCACTGTTGCGGGCCGTGTTGGGTCGGGAGTATCCCTTTGATACGGACATAGCTGACGCCATCGAGCCGGCTGCGCTGGAGACGGCTTTACAACGCATACCGCCGCAGGAGAAGACCAAGCGTTTCATGTATTCCGATTATGCCGGGAGAAGCCCTGAATGGTGGACATCTGACGAAGCGATACAAATCGGCGATAACCTGCTCACATGGCAGATACCCGAAGGCGGATGGGGATGGGTGATGGGCATGGCTCACTTCCCATACATCCCTGAGTATCCCACCAGAACCCCGTCATGCACCGACGGAATCGAACGCGCCGATTTCAATCGCGGCCGGACGATCGCACCCATGCGCTATTTGGCCCGTCTCTATGCGGCTACAGGGGAAGAGCGCTTCAGGGAGGCGTTCTATCGCGGCTTGGATTTTATCCTTGCCTCACAGTACCCGACGGGCGGTTGGCCCCATGTCTATCCCAAACCCGAAACCTACACCTCCTACAGTCGACATGTGACTTTCTATACGGAAGCCATGCCGACGGTCATGTCGCTCATTCAGGATGTTGTCTCGGGCCAATTCCCGTTCGATTTTGTCGATGAGGATTACAAGGTCCTCCTGGCAGAGGCGTTTGAGAGGGGCATTGACTATATCGTCAAATCCCAGATAGAGGTGGACGGTCGCCTGACAGGTTGGGGACATCGCCACGACCCTGATACCTACGAGCCCCGACCCTCTCGTGCCTTTGAGCCCGTCGCCATCGCGGTCTCGTCAACAACCGGAATCTTGAAACTGCTCTATTCCATCTCCGATCCGCCTGTCGAAGTCAAGCGGGCCGTCTTGAGCGCCTTTGAGTGGCTGGAGAAGGTGCGCCTCGAAGACGGCCGATGGGCTCTGTTCTACGAGATCGGGACCAACCGACCCATCTTCGTCGGCCGTGATGGGATCATACGCTACAACTTCTCGGAGATCGATCTTGAAAGGCAACTCAACTACTCATGGTACGGAACATGGCCCGAGGAGCTTCTCCTGCAGGCTCATCGCACGGGCTACTACGACTCTCTTTACGAAAGCCTCCCGGATTATCCGGCGGTGCGGGTGAGATTCCCGCTGGCCGACAACGCTCGAGTCACCGGTGATTTGGTTCTGAACATCGAATTGGTGCATGCCCATCAAAAGGCGAACCTGACCGACGTGATCATCGATATAGACGGTGAGGTTATCTACCGGGGTGCACAACTTCCCGGCCGCGATGAGCTGATCATCGACACGGAGGATTTGGACGACGGGTACCATCGGGTGACGGTGACCACGGTGCACGACGCGTACGGTACGTTCCGGCAGGCGTTCAATATAAACGTTGCCAATCGTTGGACGCTTGTACAGAACATGGCTCCTCCGGTCACCGAAGGCTGGTTTCCGATAGATTTCCTGCAGACGGCGAGCCGTTCTGCCGGTTGGATCTATGACACTGAAGACAGTGACCGTTTCTTCCGCGATCCGCATCGCTTGGTTCGGGCGACGGAGGCCCCGGAATACCTGATCTGGGAGACGCCCCGTTTGCGCCAAGTTATCCTCACGGTGTTCGTCCGGCCGCAAGTCCGTCTGGAAGAAGGACTTGAGCTGGCCGTGGCCGTCTCGCCGGATTCATGGAAGCCGCTAGCCTATACCGTAAGAATGGAAGGCGATTCCCAGGAATGGCAGCAAGCGGTAATCACCGTTGATTTCACAGGCGCCGAGGAATACAACTGGTTCCGTCTGACGCTGTCGGATCCTCTCCCAAACGATGCGGTTCAGATCGGCGGAGTAGTCTTCTCCGGCTTTGAGCCGCGCTAGGATGACGCCTGAGAGGAAGCCGCCGCTTCGCTGGTTGCCAAGAAGAGGAAAACATCTCGGTGCGGCGTAGGCTTAGAGGGTGGCTGGCGGGGCATTCAGCTGTCGATCTCGGGAGGCGATCGATGATGTTGAGGTCAAGGAAGGCGGCGACGATCTTGGCCGGAGGTTTGGCTGCTACGGTAGGTATTTTCTTCATCGTTCTCTTTTTGATCAAGCTGCTTTGGGCCTGGACTATCCCGGATCTGTTCCCCGGAGCCGTGGAGGAGGGCCTGGTTGCGGCGTCGGTGTCGTGGGGGACGGCAGCCAAGATGGCTCGTTTTGCAGCCGTTCTGTCGTTGATCCCGCGCTCCTAAGCGCTGAGCTGCAAACGGCGGACTCTGCTTCGAGTGGTATGATCGCGCCCGTCTCGGCGCCGGTTGGAGGTCTTCGGATTTGGTCTTGACTTGATGCCACCGGAACAAGAAAGAAGGTGATCACACATGAACGGAAGGTCGGACCGCACCTACAACTTGGAGGTATTTGGAGGGACGTTTTGGATGGCTGCTTGGCTGTTCACCGTCGGCTATTTAGGGCTTTCCGTTTGGGAGGCGATTCTCGCACTCATCGCCTGGCCTTATTTCCTCGGAGTTCACTTCCGATGAGCTTTTTGGGCTGTCGAGGCCGCGGCGTACGAAGGAGTATTTGGGAAGGTGGGAACAGCATTGACTGCCAATTCAGGTCCGTTTGTGGTGGTGCCGGCTGAAAAGGTTCCGGTCGTCAGTGAAGTTGATGTGTTGGTATGCGGCGGAGGCCCCGCCGGGGTTTGCGCCGCCGTCGCTGCCGCCAGGCGCGGTGCCCGGGTTATGCTCGTCGAGAGATACGGCTTCTTCGGCGGCATGTCCACGGCGGGGCTGGTGGTCATCTGGCACAAGCTCTACGGTATGGATCTTGAAACTCAGGTCATCAGGGGTCTACCTGAAGAGCTCGTGGAACGGCTGGCCCGCCGCAATGCGGTGCGCAACTCCAGACCCGACGGGCGAGGTCATTTTACCATCGATACCGAACAGGCCAAACTTGTATTTGACGAGGTGATCCTTGACGCCGGAGTGACACCTCTTCTCCATACATGGGCCAGTGATGTCATCTTGGACGGCAATCGCATCGACACGGTTATTGTTCAAAACAAGTCAGGACGTCAGGCCATCCGGGCCCGGTTTGTCATTGATGCCACCGGCGACGCCGATATAGCGGCGCGAGCCGGTGTGCCGTGGGAGAAAGGGGATGAGCGGGGCCTCATGCAGCCGCCTTCGTTGTGCTTCCGGCTGGGCGGCCTTGATATGGAGCGTGCGCGCCGCGAAGAGTATGGGAAGAGACTGGCCGAGGCCCTCAATAAGCCGATGGATTATAACGGGCAGGAGTATCCCAACTTCTTGTGGACGGCGCCGAATCTGTATCGCAAAGATGAGATGATGCTAGCCGGCGTACGCGTGACGGAGATCGATGCTACTGACAGCTCGAGCTTCACTCGGGCCGAGATGGAGGGGAGAAGACAACTGGAGTGGGTGGTGGCCCAGCTGCGAGCCCACGTCCCCGGTTTTGAGCAGGCCCATATCGTCGATATCGCTACGCAGATCGGCATCCGCGAGACCCGACGGGTTGTCGGTGAGTACGTGTTGCAGGAAGAGGATGTCCTCGAAGGGGTTCGTTTTCCTGACGTCATCGCTCAGGGGACGTATCCGATCGACATCCACAATCCTCTTCGCAGAGGGATCATCTTCAAGGAAATAGACGGGACCATGCGTGAGATCCTGGAAGACGGATCCCGGCGACACGGTTATTGGACCGAGGACGGCCGGCCTCGTGATACGGTGTGTTATCAGGTGCCGTATCGTTGTCTGGTTCCCAAGAACCGAAGCAATCTGTTGGTAGCCGGGCGCTGTATCTCCACCACTCACGAATCTCACGGTGCGACACGCGTTATGGTCAATTGCATGCAGTTCGGTCAGGCGGCAGGCGTGGCGGCAGCCTTGTGCGCGGACGGGAACCTGTCTGCCCGTGATCTGCCGACCGAACGGTTGCATGAGGCCTTGGCCGAGCAAGGCTGCAGCTTTCTGGGAGCAACTTAGGTCAACCCAGGGATACGGGGGGAAGACAATGACACGTCTATGCCGAGAAACACGGTTTGAACTGACGCGCATCTCGGCTGTTGTTGCGGTCTTGATCGTCTGTGCGTTTGCCGGTGTCGCATCTTCCATACAGCTGGAGTTTTGGGAGTGCTGGGGCGGGCATCGGACTGATTGGATCAAAGAATACATCAGGGAGTTCGAAAAAGCCAATCCCGGTATCACGGCCAGTGTCAGGACTATGGGCTGCAGTGAACACGATCTCATTCAGAAATTCGTCGTCGCCTACGCCGGCGGTGTGGCCCCTGATCTGATCATGTTTCAGACTTTCGATCTCGTCGGCTTTGCCGATAAGGGTATGCTGATGCCCATAGATGATTATCTGGCTCGGGACGGGCTTGAACCGAGCATGTGGTATGAGTCTGAGTTGGCATCCGGAAGGTGGGGCGGTCGGCAGTATGGTCTGCCTGTTCGGGCTGGCGGTGACGCCAACACGATTATCTATCGCAACGTAGATTTGTTCGAAGCGGCAGGCCTCGATGCCACAAGATCTCCGGAGACACTTGATGAATTGCATGAGGCCGGGTTGAAGTTGGTCCGCTATGACGCTGACGGTTCGATTCTTGTGTCGCCCATGGCTCTGACGTCTACGGGTGACTACAACAACGTGGCTTGGATCTATGCTGCCAACGGCAGGTTTCTCACGGACGATCTGCGGGCACCCGCGTTCCATCAAGGAGCAGCGCTGGAGGTCGTTGAGAAGCTGGCTGAGATCAACCTTTCTTGGCATCGCAGCCCCGGAGATGCCCGAGCGGGCCGTGCCAATTTCCTGGCCGGAAAGGCAGCGATGTATCAGACAGGTGCTTGGGAATGGTCGTACATTGCCGCACAAGAAGGCTTCAACTTCGCTGTAGGGCCCCGGGCTCGTCTGAATACCAAGGTACCCTATGCGGGGGCTCATATCGGGACTTGGCACTATGTCATTCCCACCGGATCTCACGCTGATGAAGCCTGGCTGCTTTTGCGCTGGCTCGCCACTCTCCGGGATACCATAGGTGATTTCCTGTTGCGTCAGGGCCGACTGGCTCCGATTGTGACCTTCAACAGCAATCCTGAGTATCTGAAGATTAACAGAGATATCGTGGCTTTGGCTACGGCCATGTCTATGGCCGCTCCCGTGCAGATGCTGCCGATTTCCCGGCGTCTGATGGACATTCATGCCGCCGCTTTGATAGAGGTCGTCAACGGACGGAAAGGCTCCGTGATGGCCATGGAAGAAGCTCGAAGGATGGTTCAGCCGCTTCTCGATGAGTATTGGTATAGCAAATAGAAGCCAAGGCCGGGGACGTAGAAATAAAACCCAGTGATCGCTTGGCTGATGCCCGTCATCTGAGTTTTGAGCAAGCCCGTTATTCACCTGACCTGCGAGTAATGGGCTTGTTTTCGTTCGAAGAAAGAGTTGGCATAGAAAGGATAAAGCGGATAGAAAGCGGAAACACCCATGTCGTTTTTAACATGTTGGGCATGTGGAATGCCAACGATGTAGATCGTGACCGCACTCGCTATCTCGGCAACACGCCCGAGGTGATCAGGGCCCTTATATTCACCACCGCCTTGTGGCTGGAGCCCAACGTCGTCGGTGGGAATTTTCGGCAGACCACCTGTGCTATGTTCCCCGTTCAGCCGTACTATCTCAACAACATCGTACAGGCCACGGTGCAAGGCGATGCACCCTCTTGGAGTCTCGGTATATTGCCTAAAGGCGATGTCCGCGCCAGTGAGGCGTCGTTTCATTCTCTGGGTATAACCCCCCCTTCGAAAAACACAGCCGAGGCAGGCCAGTTGTTGAAGTACCTCGCCTATGATCCGGAAGGAGTAGTCCTTTTTACACGGGTGGAAAACCGCGTGCCTGCTATCCGAGAGGCGGTGCGAGACTATATCCGCCGTTGGAGTGAGCAGGCTCCCTGGAGCAATCCTCAGGTGTTTCCGGAAGCGGTTAACGTGCTGTGGGAATGGCGCATCCTCAGTGGCAGAGGGGCAAGTCAGATTCTGAGCTTGCAAGCGGAGGAGTGGGATTTGATCCGCACCAGACAAAAGAGGGTCGCTGATGCTATTGCCCATATTGCACCGCGTGTCCAGGCAGCGTTGGAGGGTAAGTAGGTCTATGCTGTAGGCACGGGGTTAACGGATGACGCCACCGATATGGCATCGATGTGCTGAGCGCGGTCGGTCATCGCCGAGGAGGTTGAGATGCGATGGGGCTGTCCCAAAAGGTCGG
>LSQX01067143.1_pt2 | contig 15268 bp, 14 predicted proteins | sample 654561 | NCBI WGS metagenome assembly LSQX01 (sample SAMN04489861, study PRJNA283612) | anaerobic digester metagenome | isolation source: 4 biogas reactors fed with cattle manure at either 37C or 55C with and... | place: Denmark: Kongens Lyngby | collected 2014 | reverse complement strand
AGATGTGTATAACAGACAGGTTGTATGTAGCTCAGCACCATGACCATCGCGACGAAGACGACGGCGACCCAGAGCAGCACCTCCATGGGGTTGCCGGGCCTGCCGGCTGCGTCATTAATGGTCGCGCGGAGTGCGGCGAGCTCTGAAATGGAAAAGCCGGCGGCGACGGTGGTGTTTTTCAGCAGTGCGATGAACACACTCATCATTGGCGGCACCACCGAGCGGAACGCCTGTGGCAGCACCACCAGGGTCATGACCTGCCCGAACGGAAGCCCGATGGCTCGCGCGGCTTCGGCCTGGCCGACGGGCACCGTGTTGATGCCCGCCCGCAGCACCTCGGCAACGTAGGTGGCGGTGTAGATGCCGATCGCGAGGATGCCGAGGGTCACGAGGCTCATGCGCGGCAGTCCCAGTGCGGGGTAGCCGAGCACAAAGAAGAAGAAGACCAGCGTGAGCGGGGTGTTTCGAATGAGGGTCACATAGGTGGTGCCAACCGCGCGCGCCACCGGCACCGGCGAGACTCGCATCGCGCCCACGATGATGCCGAGCACCAACGCAATGGCGCCACCGGCGAAGAACACGAGCAGCGTGTTCTGTATCGCGATCTGCCAAAGATCGAGATTGCCAAAGATGACATCCATCGACCGTTCCTCTCATTCTGGGTGAAGTTCTGAGCCCGATTACCGCTCAGCGATTCGGGCGAAGTGGGGCGGGGGTCACCCCGCCCCACACGCTGGGCGTTTAGTACGCGTCGACCTTCGGCTGGTCAATCACGATGCCCGAGTCACCGAGGTTCGCATCAAAGATGGCCTGCCAGATGCTGCCACCGCTCGTGAAGAGCTCATTGATGTGTGCGCGCAGCACATCGTCACCCTTGGTCGCACCGATGCCGTACCGCTCCTCGGTGAGCAGCGGGCCGGTGGTGACCATCAGGTTCGTCGGATCCTGCGCGGCATAGCCGATGAGGATCGCCTGGTCGGTGGTGACCGCGTCGACCTGGCCGTTGATCAGGCTCTCGACACACGCCGAGTAGAGGTCGAACTCCTGGGTCTTGATGCCGGGGAAGTTCTCCTTGATGTTCTGGATCGGAGTCGAGCCCGTGGCCGAGCAGACGGTGAAGCCCTCGAGCTCTTCGAGCGACTGGTAATCGGTGTCGCCCTGACGCACGAGCAGGCCCTGACCGGTGATGAAGTAGGGGCCAGCAAAGTCGATATCGGCCTTGCGCTTATCGGTGATCGAGTAAGTGCCGACGTAGTAGTCAACGTCACCGTTCATGATCGCCTGCTCACGGTTCGCCGAGGCGATGGGCTTGAACTCGATCTGATCCTCGTCAAAACCAAGCGAAGCCGCGATCCAGCGAGAAATATCGACGTCAAAGCCAGTGCGCTCACCGGTGACGTTGTCGAGGTAGCCGAGGCCCGGCTGGTCTTCCTTCACACCGATGATCACCTTGCCGCGCTCTTGGATCGTGTCAAAGGTGGGGCTGCCCTCAAGCGTGAAGCCCTCGGCGACCTCCCACATGGCGCTGCTGGTGTCACCGGAGCCAGTGCCCGCATCGGTTTCACCCTCTGGTGCGCCGGGGGTGCCACTGTTGCAGGCGCTGAGCGCAAGCGCCGCGGCGGCAACGAGGCCAATCGAGGCGAGCATTTTCTTGAATCGCATGATGCGTTCCCTTCGTTGAGTGCGAGGCGCCAACGGTGGCGCCCCTCGTTCGGACTAATTCGTGATGAGTTTGGAGAGAAAGTCTTTCGCGCGGCTGCTTTGCGGGTTGGTGAAGAACTCGTCTGGGGCTGCTTCTTCGACGATTTGGCCGTCGGCCATAAACACGACGCGGTCGGCGGCCTTGCGAGCGAACCCCATCTCGTGGGTGACGACGATCATGGTCATGCCCTCTTTCGCGAGGCCCACCATGACATCGAGCACCTCGTTGATCATCTCGGGATCAAGCGCGCTCGTTGGTTCATCAAACAGCATGACTTTCGGGTGCATGGCGAGCGCCCTGGCGATCGCAACGCGCTGCTGTTGACCGCCTGAGAGCTGTGCCGGCAGCTTCGATGCTTGTTTCTCAACGCCGACTCGGGTGAGCAGCTCCATCGCCTCTTTCTCTGCCGCCGCCTTGCTCAGTCGTCGCACCTTGATGGGACCAAGGGTGACATTCTCAAGGATGGTGAGGTGCGAGAAGAGGTTGAACGACTGAAACACCATGCCCACCTCGGCGCGCAGGTGAGCGAGGCCTTTGCCTTCTGCTGGGAGCTCTTTGCCGTCGATGCGGATCGAGCCGCTCGTGATGGTTTCGAGGCGGTTGATCGACCGACACAGGGTTGACTTGCCCGAGCCCGAGGGCCCGATCACGACCACCACCTCACCCTTGTGCACGGTGAGGTTCACGTCGGTCAGCGCCTGAAACTCCCCGTAGTGCTTCTGCACGTTCTCAACGACGACGAGTGGTTCGCTCGTACTCATCTGGTCTCCACTTCTGACTGATGCCCCCGCGTTTCGAACGCGGGCTGGCACGACATGACGTCAATTCAGTGGTGACAAGTCACCGGTCACCATTGAACCGATTGACTCAGATGATAGGCGCGGGCTTCAGGCGTATGCTCGGGTCTTGAGTGTTTCTTGAGTGTCACAAAATGGCAACGGCATACCGCTCAGACCGCGGTCACACACTCACCGTCTTGCGTCTCGGTAATACTGCGCCGCCCCCGGATGCAACCCGATCGGGCTCGTGAAGATCGCCTGCCGACGGTCGAGGGTGCGTGCCGCGGGCACCTGTTCAGCGATCAGGCTGCGCGAGTCAAACAGCACCTGAAGCAGCTCGTAGATGAGCTGCTCGGGTGCTGTCGCCGAAGCAATCAGATAGTTCGGCACCGTCATCGTGACGGTTGGGCCGGTCAGCCCATAGGTTCCCACCGGAAAGTCAGCCAACTGGTACACACCCGCGTGGCCGTTGTTCACGCGGTCAACGGTGGCGGCATCAATCGAGAGCAGTCGAATCGGCAGGGATGCCTGGAGCCGCTCGATGCCCGGCGTCGGCAGCCCGCCAACCCAAAAGAATGCCTCAATCTCGCCCTGCTGCATCGCGGCGATCGACTCTTCGAGTCCGAGTGAGGTGTCGTGCACCTGGTCGAGCGACACCCCTGCGGCGGCAAGCACCCGGTGGGCGATCACCTGCACCCCAGACCCCTCGGCCCCAAGAGACACCACCCGACCCGGCAGGTCTGCCAGCGAAGCCACCTCCGAGCCAGCCGGCACCACCACATGCACATACTCGTCATACACGCGGGCGGCAGCACGAATCGGCAACGCCTGCTCAAATGAGCCCTCCGCACGAATCGCATCTACCGTGGTGTCCCCCTGCGCGAACCCAGCGACCGCGTCGCCCGCGCCCACCAGCAGCAGGTTCTCAACGGAGCCCTGCGTTTCACGCACGGTGAAGACCCCGCCGAGTGTGTCACTCGCGACCCCGGCGAGACTCGCGGCGTAGCTGTAATAGACACCCGACGGATCGCCACCCGCGATAGCAACAGGTCGACCGGTCTCACTGGCCGGCTGGCAGGCGGTCACTCCGCAGAGCGCCCCGACCAGCACCACGACACAGCTGAGCGTGCGGATGATGCGTCTGCGTGCTGACTCCATGATCACCGCCCCCTTCCTGGCAGGCACAGGGACACCTCGAGTCCCCCACCGTCAGGTGCGGCCACCCGCACCGTGCCCCCAAGCGATTCGAGCAGGTCAGTTGCGATTGCCAGCCCCAGCCCAGATCCCGGCACATTCTGGTCGCGGGGGCTTCGCCAGAACCGATCGGTGATGCGTTCGAGTTCGGTGTGGTCAACACCGGGTCCCCGGTCACGCACCGTGATCATGCAGTCATCGTTCTGCCACACCGACACCTCAAGCTCGGTGTGGGCGGGCGCGAACTTCAGCGCATTATCGAGCACCGCGTCGAGAGCGCTCTCGACCGCGGTGCGGTCGGTGAGGCTGAGCACTGGCCACGGTGCGGTCACGATGCAGGCGATGTGACGAGACCGAGCAACCGGTTGCCACGCCTCCACCCGCTCAACGACGATATCGCGCAGATCGACCAACGCAAATGGTGAGTCCTTCTGCTCTGCCTTCGCCATGAACAGCAGAGTGTCAAGCAAGCGCGTCATGCGCGTGCCCTCCTCGCGAGCCTTCTCAACGTCGGCTTCCCAGCTCTCGTCGAGGCCCGTCGCCAGGTACTCCACCCGCATGAGCAACGCGCCCAGCGGGTTGCGCAGCTCGTGCGACGCATTCAGCACAAATTCCTGCTGACGTGCCACAACCCGCTCGATCTCATCGGCCATCTGATTGAAGATGCGAATCATCTGCCGCATCTCGGGCGGCCCCGTGTCGTCATCGATGCGGGCGTTCATATCGCCGTGCTCAATCGCCGCCATTGCCTCATCAACCCGACGCATCGGCTGCAGCACCCAGCGGGCGAGGCGCCACACGGCGAATACCAACAGCGCGATCACGAGCACCGACGCGCCACTCAGCCAGATCCACTGCGTGGCAATCTGCCCTCGCGGTCCGTCGGCGCTCGCCTCAATCATGACGACCCCAATGACACTGCCGTCGTCAAACACGGGCTCCACCACCACCGCGTCACCCACGGCCCAGGGGAGGCTCGGGTGCACGGCCTCCGTGCGGCGACCAGACAGTGCGAGGGCAACCTGTGAGGCCACCTCCTCGTCAAATGCTCGCGGTCGAACACCGCCCGAGGCCCACACCGCGCCCGTGCGGTCCAACACATACACCTCGGCCGAATACAGCTCGCTGTAGCGCATCATGTCGCTCTCGATGAGGCTCGCGTTCCCAGCCCGCAGCGCGTGGCTGGCACGCGTCACGAAGTAGCTCAGGTCGCCCAACTGCTGATTCGTGAACTCCTGCTGGATGCTGCGGCTCACGCTCCACGCGTACGCACCACCGAACGCAAGCAGGATGCAGGTGAGTGGAACCAGAAACACCACAAACAGTCGGGTGCGCACCAGTTACTCGTTTCTCAGCCGATAGCCGACGCCCCGCACCGTCTCGATGAGTGCCTCCTGACCAAACTTTCGGCGAATCGACCCCAAATGCACCTCAAGCGAACGCTTGAACCCGCCCCAATCACTGCCCCACACCTCACGAATGATGCGATCGCTCGGCACCACCACACCCGGATAGCGGGCAAGCACCGCGACGATGTCGAACTCCTTCGGCGTGAGATCCATGGCTGTGCCGTGGGCACTCACTTCTCGAGTGGCAAAGTCGATGCGAATCACACCGATGTCGATCGGCCCCGCGGTCTCAGCATCTGGCGGCATCGCATGGGCCCGACGGGTCACCGCCTCAATGCGCGCGACGAGTTCGCGCACGTCATACGGCTTCACCACAAAGTCATCGGCTCCGGCGTGCAGCCCCTTGATCCGCTCTTCAACCTGGCTTCTCGCGGTGGCAATGATGATCGGCACCCCAGAGACTCCGCGAATGCGGCGGCAGACGTCGAGGCCATCCATGTCTGGCAGGCCAAGATCGAGCAGCACCGCTTCGGTGTCGGCGCCGAGGGCTTCCAGCGCGGCCGCGCCCTCGGCGACCCGCACCGTGGCATATCCAGCTTTGCCGAGAAACGCTTCGAGCGCGTCGGCGACCCGGTCGTCATCTTCGACAATCAGAATCTTCATCGTGTGCCTACACTAAGCGTTCTGGCCGCCCCGTGCACGGCAGGCCTCGCACACCCCAAACAGATCGACCACATGCTCAATCTCGGCAAAGCCGTGATCTGCGGCTACCTCGGTCGCCCACTGCTCGACCACGCGCGCCTCAAGCTCGCGGGTGTCGCCACACCTGCGGCAAATCAAATGGTGGTGATGCCCGGGGCTCGTGCACGAGCGAAACAGGTTTTCGCCCTCGGGCGACTGCAGCGAGTCAGCTTCGCCTGCTGCGGCCAATTGCGCGAGGTTGCGGTAGACGGTCGCAAGGCTGATGGTTGACCCCTCGTCACGCAGCACGCCATAGAGCTGCTGCGCGCTCACAAACCCTGCCGCTTCAGCGAGGCGGGCCCGCACCGCTTCTCGCTGCCAGGTGTTGCGCTTCGGCGCCGTCATCTCGACCCCTCTTTCACACGGAGACCTCGCAGCCGCTGCCACAGCACTGCGAGCACAAAGACCAGCGTAGTCGCAAGCCCAATCGAACCGCCCGCGGCAAGGTCGAACGCGCGTGATGCCCACAGCCCGGCAGCTCCCGACGCCACACCGAGCGCGGCGGCAACCGGCGGAATGAGCTCAATTCGGCGCACCAGCACTCGCGCTGCGGCGGCCGGTGCGATCAAAATAGCGACTCCGAGGATCGCACCAACCGCGGGCATCGCCACCACCACTGCCGCGGCAATCACCGCGGTCACCAGCAGTTCAATCGGCCACACGCGATAGCCAGCCGCGGCAAAGCCAGCCGGGTCAAACGTGTGAAACAGCACCCGTCGCCAGGTGAGCACCGCGATCAGCAGTGACGCCACAAGCACCGCAGCGGTGGCGCTCACGTCGCCCATGCTGACGGAGAGCGGTGAACCCACCAACAGTGCGTCAACCGGCACATCGAGCCCGGGGTTGAGCCCCGCAAGCAACGTGCCGAGCGCGAAGCCGAGCGCGAGCACAATGCCGCTCGCCACCTGCCGACCCTGCCCCGGCACTCGCGCAAGCAGCGTCATCAGCAGCACCAGGATCACCGCGAACAGCGCCTGGCCGAGCAGCAGGTGATACCCGAGCAGCGCGAAAATGACACCGCCTGGAAACGTCGCGTGACTGAGGGCAACCGCGAAGAATGAGCGTCGACGCAGCACAATGAGCGTGCCAGCGATGCCGCTCAGCAGACCCAGCAGGGTGATTTCGAGCAGCGCGACCGCAAAGTAGCTCATGCGGCACCGCCTCGCTCAGTGGCGCGAGACGCGCGTCCCTCACTCGCTCGCGCACGGGCACGCACCACCGCACGGCTGCCCACACGCACGGCGACCGTGAGCAGGTAGAGCGCCACCAAGACCAGCACCACGATGGCACCCGGCGAAACGGTCGCACCGAGTCGCACCGACCAATCGAACGACCACCACAGGCCCAGCACCCCGGCAATCAGCGGCACCGCGACCGCCACCGGGATCAGCAGTCCGAAGCGGCGGGTCACGAGTCGCGCAACCGCCATGGGCACGGTGAGCAACGCGACCACCATGAGCACTCCGAGCGCCTGCACCCCGGCGACAACCAACAGCGCGGTAGCAGCGGCTACTGCAAGGTCGGTGGCAAGCGGCTTGAACCCTGCCGCCTCAGCTCCAGCGGGGTCAAAGGCGCGAAACAGCTGGGCTCTGCCCGTCACGATCATCACCAGCACCGCGCAGGCGGCGACCACAACGATCTGCCAGAACTGGGTATCGGTCACCGTCAGCAGCTGCCCGAAGAGCAGGTCTTGCAGCCCTGACACATAGCCGCGCTGCTTGGAGACGAGCACCACGCCGAGGCTAAAGAGACCGGTCAGCACCACCGCAATCGCGGCGTCGCTGCCCACGCCCTCGCGTCGCTGCAGCAGGGTGAACAGCGCACCCGCGGCGAGCGCCGCAATGAGTGCCCCTGGCAGCAGTGCCGCCGATCCACCGATCGCCGCGCCGATGACGAGCCCCGGAAACACGGCGTGCACGAGCCCGTCACTCACGAACTCCATTTCGCGAAAACTGATGCCGAGCCCGACCACACCGGCGGCGACCGCGAGCACCGCGAGGGTCGCGAGGGCTCGCGCCATGAACGGCAGCTGCAGGGCGTCGAAGAGGGTGAGATCCACGGTTAATCGATCTCAAACATTGCGCGCCTGCCGGGATCATCATCTGGGGCATCAGTGTGGCCCGGTGTGGTGATCGTGTGCTGGTCGATTTCGACGGTGGCGTCGTGAAAGGCGTGCTGCACTGCTTCGAGCGTGAGCGCCTCGTCAAGCCGGCCGAAGCTTGCCGGGTGGCCGGGCTCGCCCGGCGCGTGGCCGGCGGCGAGCAACAGCACATGAGTGCACGACTGCTGGGCGATTTCGAGGTCGTGCGTGCTGACGAGCACGGTGCGTCCCTCGTCTCGCAGGTCTCGCACGAGTTGCAGCAGCACGTCGCGGTTCTCACGGTCGAGTCCGTTAAATGGTTCGTCGAGCAGCAGCAGCTGCGGATCAGCGACAAGCGCCCGAGCAAGGATCGCGCGCTGTTGCTGCCCGCCCGAGAGCTCACCGAAGTGGCGGTCCGCGTATGGCCCAAGGCCGACGCGTTCGAGCGCATCGGTGACCGCAGCTCGGCCTGCGCGGCCAAGGGGCCTGAGGCCGAGTGTGCGGTAGAGCCCCATCGCGACCACCTGGCGCACGGTCAACGGGAGCGCAGTGTCCCGCGCGTCTGACTGTGGCAGCGAGCCGATCAACGGCCGTGCTGCAGCCGGGGTCAACCCAAAAATCTGAGCCTCACCCGAGAGCTGATCGGCGAGGCCGAGCAGGCCGCGCAGCAGCGTTGATTTACCCGAACCGTTGGGTCCGATGAGCGCAACGGCGCTGCCGGGGGTGAGGTCGAGCGTCAGGTCGCTGACCCTCGCGACACCCGCGTAGCCGAACGCGGCGCCAGAGAGCCTGACTGCGGGGGTGGCGTCGATGGGTGCGTCGGTCATTCGGCCTCGAGTTCTTGGGGCAGTGGCGTCGACTCGTGTCCCCATCCCTTGAGGATAACGCGGGTGTTGTGCACCATGGCCGACAGGTAGGTGTCTGCGCCACTTGCCTCACCACCGAGCGAGTCGACATAGAGCGAGTCGGCATCAAGGACCGTGACACCTGCCTCGTTGGCGACCGTTTGTGCGAGCTTGGGGCTGAGCGACGATTCAACGAAGATCGCCTTCACACCGCTGTCGCGGATGGCGGCGACAAGCGCATCGATTTCGGCGGCACTCGGTTCAGCGTTGTCCTCGAAGCTGGGCAGCAGCGCTCCCGCAAACGCGATGTCGTAGTCGTGCAGGTAGTAGCGCAGCGAGTCGTGACCGGTGACGAGCACCCGATCTGCTTCGGGGACGGCCGCGAACTGTGCCGCGATCCACTCGTCGAGCAGGGTGAGCTGCTCAGTGTATGCCTCGGCGCGCGCCGTGAAGTCAGCAGCGTGCGCAGGGTCTGCTTCGGCGAGGCCCGCTGCGATCTCAGTGACCATGTCCGCGGCGTAGCGTGGCGTGGTCCAGAGGTGGGGATTGAGGTCATCGTGATCGTGATCGTGATCGTGGGAATGATCCGCGTGGTCATCATGATCGTGCTCAGCATCGCCAGCGTCTTCTGCATGGTCGTGCTCCGCGTGATCATGCTCGCCACCATCGGCTGCGCCTTGCTCCTCAGCCTCGGCGGTGATGGCGCGAGCCTCATCGAGGTCGATGCCCTCGCTCGCATCGATGATGGTGCCCGCGAAACCCGAAGAGGTCACCGCGCGATCGATAAATTCATCAAGGCCAGCACCGTTAACAATGAGCACGTCGGCTCCGGCAAGGGTCATCAGATCGGCGGGGGTCGGGTCAAAGTGATGGGCCGATGCCCCTGATGCGAGCAGGCCGGTGAGTTCGATATCGTCGCCACCGACCCGGGCTGCGAAGTCGGTGAGTTGGGTGGTGGTGGTCACCACCCGCAGGTGCTCACTATCAGATCCCGAGCCCGCATCTCCGGGTGCGGCGCTCGTGCAACCGGCGAGGGCCAGTGCTGCGGCTCCGATCCCTGCGATGAGTACGGGCATGGTGCGGTGACGGTGAAACAGTGAGGAGCGCATGTGGGTCTTTCTCAGCCGGCGAACCGAGCATCAGTAACATTTCCCAATTGAGAATGAATCTCAACTATATCCTTGTTGGGAATCATTCGCAACAAGGGGCCGCCGTGACTCCTCCCGCGCGCGTAGGCTGGCATGGTGAGTGACACCCTCGACGACACCGCTTCGCCCGGCGCTCTCGCCCAGCGCGAGGCCCTGCGGCGTGGTGAGGTGAGCGCGCGCGAGCTCACCGAGGCCGCCATCGCGAGCGCCGACCGGCACCGGCATCTCGGGACGTTCGTGAGCCTCGAGGCAGAGCTGGCGCTGAACGAAGCCGACGAGGCCGACCGTCTCATCGCCGCGACTCCCCTCGACGAGCGCCACATCCTGCCCCTGCTGCTCGGCCTGCCCACCGCACACAAGGATCTGGTGCGCGTGCGCGGCTTCACCACCACCCACGGATCAGCCGCGGTGCCACACTTGCGCGCGACCCACGATGATCCCATCCCTGCGATCGTTCGAGACGCCGGCGCGATCTGCATCGGCAAGACCCAGGTTCCTGAGTTTGGCATCGCCGGCTACAGCGAAAACCTCATCGCAGCACCCGCGCGAAACCCGCACGATCCCGAGCGCTCTGCCGGCGGATCCAGTGGCGGCACCGCCGCCGCAATCGCGAGTGGCACCATCACGGCTGCCATCGCGAGCGATGCGGGCGGGTCCATTCGCATCCCCTCGGCAGCCTGCGGGCTCATCGGGTTAAAGCCCGGTCGCGATACCGTCCCGGCCGACCAACTCCTCCTGGGTGCCAGCACTGCCGACGCCGATCCCCTCGCACCACCGCGGCTCGGCGTCTCGGGGCCCATCGCGCGAACCGCAAGTGATGCCGCACTCTTCTACGATGCCATCACCGCGTCATCCGCCGCAGGCAGTCCTCCCCTCGAACCTGCGCTCGCTGCGCTGCAGCGTGCGCACGAGCTGCGTGGCCTGCGCATCGGGGTCAGTTTCGCGTCTCCATTCGAATCGGCGATGCCGATCGAGTTCGATGAGGCGGCTCGCAGCGCGGTCGCACGGGCCGCGCGCCGTCTCACCGGTGCGGGCCACCACGTCGACGAGGCCACCATTGCTTACGACCCCGCGTATCCCGAGTTTTTCACGACAGTGTGGACCCGGGCGCTGCTCACTATTCCACTGGAGCCGGCAGCAGAAGCGCAGCTCGGCACACTCGCCCGCTGGTTTCTCGAACAGGCCCGCGCCACACCCGCCGACACCGTGGCCGCCGCGCTCGCACAGCTGCACCGATTCATTGACGACACCACCGCCCAGTGGGGCGCCTACGACCTCGTGCTCACCCCGGCGCTCGCCTTCACCGCCCCGAGCATCGGCGACTTCTGGCAGGGGAGCCCCGCAGATGACTACCGCCTGCAGTGCGAGTGGGCCCCGCAGACCTCGCTCGTCAATGTTGTTGGGGTTCCCGCGATCACCGTGCCGATGAGCGTCGACCCCGATGGCCTGCCCCGCGGCGTGCAGCTCATTGGCCGGGCGGGCAGCGAGGTGACGCTGCTTCAGGTGGCCGAGGTGCTCAGCAGCTCCCGATAGACCGCGAGCAGGGCGCGGGTCGAGCCCGCCCAGCTATGACGCAGTGCGTGCGCCCGCGCGCCCGCTGACATCGTCGCGCGCAGCTCTTCGTCGCGCAGCAGCGTCGAGATCACCTGCGCCCACACCTCTGGCTCATCGGTTTCGAGCAGAATGCCAGTCTCGCCGTCGACCACCGCTTCGCGAAGGCCGCCCGTTGCACTCGCAACGACGGGCACCCCCGATGCGGCCGCCTCAAGCGCCACCAATCCAAACGTCTCCGAGTGCGAGGGCACCAACACGAGCGATGCCCGCCGAATGCGCTCGGCAAGCAGGGTGCGTCGCAGCGCGCCATCGTAGGCTGAGGTGCTCAGCATGCCGGCCCCCGTAATCGCCTCATAGAGCTGCCGCGCATACGCCTCACCGTTCGGGGGCGGGGAGCCAATGATGCGCAGTGACGGCCGCTCGGCTGCGGGGATCGCGGCCACCGCCGCCACCGCGAGATCAAACCGCTTCAACGGATCAAGGCGCCCGGCCACCAGCACCTCGTGTCGGCCACCGGTCTCGATCCAGTGGTCCTGTTCTTCGCGCTCACTCGTGAGGCTCGGACGAAACAGCCGCGTGTCGACACCGGGAGTCACCACGCTGATGCGCTCCGGCTGCCCACCGAGTCGCTCGATCACTGTCTCGCGCTCGGCCTTGCTGACCGTCACAATGCGATCGACCTCCCGCGCCAGCTGCGCTTCGCCGTCGAGTCGGCCCGGCGCTTCGGGCCGCTCTCCCTCAGCAAGCGGCGTATCAGCGGCCGCGGCAATCGAGTGGAAGCTTTGCACGAGTGGCACGCCGAGCTCACGGGCAACCGGCAGGCTCGCAAGGCCCGAATACCAGTGCTCGGCGTGCACCAGGTCAACCGGATGCATCTCAAGGTGCGCACGCAGCGCCTCGGCGAACGGGCCTATCAGATCCTCGTGCTCACCTTTTGCGAGCAATCGCGCTGGGCCCGCATCAAGGTGCACGACCGTCAATCCGGGCTCAATCTCAACGGACTCGGGCTGAGCGTCATCACTGCGCCTGGTGATCAACTGCACCTCGTGCCCCAGCCGCGCAAGCTCGCGCGCGTGAGATCGCACCACCACGTTCATGCCGCCGGCGTCTTTCGTTCCCGGCTCATCGAGCGGTGAGGTGTGCAGCACCACAAAGGCGATGCGGAGGCGCGTCAGATCCATGTTCTGACCCTAGCGCGCATCAGGTGCGCGTTACCCCTACGCGGAATATCTTTCCCTCAAGACTCGTTGTGCCAGATATCACGACCCACACAGTGCACCCGCAGAGAGAGCATGCCATGACCACGACACCGCAGACCGCCGAATACACCGTCACTGGCATGACCTGCGCCAACTGCGAGCGCCATGTGAGCTCCGAGGTATCGGAGATTGCGGGAGTGCTCTCGGTTGAGGTGAGTAAAGACACGGGACTGCTGCGCGTCACCTCAAGCGAGGTGCTGAGCGACGCCGATGTGCTCGCCGCAGTGGACGAGGCTGGGTACGAGGCGGTGCGACGCTGATGAGTGGGCAGGCAACACCTGAGCTCGCCCAGATCGAGCTCGAAATTGGCGGCATGACCTGCGCCTCGTGCGCGGCAACCGTCGAGCGCAAGCTCAACAAGCTTGACGGCGTCGAAGCAGCGGTGAACTACGCGACCGAAAAGGCCCGGGTGCAGGCTCCCCTCGGCATCGATCCAGCCGTGCTGATCGCCGAGGTCGAAAAGACCGGCTACACCGCCACCCTGCCGAGACAGGCTCCCGGCGCGACGGCAGCCGCGGGCGACGAGTCGGGCGAGACCGCCGACCCCGAGCTGGTTTCACTGCGCCAGCGCCTCATCGGCTCCATCTGGCTGTCAGTTCCCGTGATCCTGATGGCGATGATCCCCGCGCTGCAGTTTCCGTACTGGCAGTGGCTGTCGCTCACCCTCGCCTCGCCCGTCATCGTGTGGGCGGCCTGGCCGTTTCATCGCGCCGCATGGATCAACCTGAAGCACGGCAACGCCACCATGGACACGCTCGTGTCCGTGGGCACGGGTGCCGCCTACCTGTGGTCGCTCTATGCCCTCTTTTTTGGGCACGCGGGCGAGCCAGGCATGACCCACGGCTTCGATTTCAGCCTGCAACCGAGCGACGGTGCGGGCAACATCTACCTCGAGGTCGCCGCGGGCGTCACCATGTTCTTACTCGCCGGCCGCTACTTCGAGAAGCGATCGAAGCGTCAGGCCGGTGCTGCGCTGCGGGCGCTGCTGCAGCTCGGCGCGAAAGAGGTGTCGGTGCTGCGCGGCGGCGAGGTGCGCCTGCCGATCGAAGAGCTCATGGTCGGCGACGAGTTCGTCGTGCGACCCGGCGAAAAGATCGCCACCGACGGCGTGATCGTCGACGGCCACAGCGCGATCGACGCGTCGATGCTCACGGGGGAGTCGGTGCCCGTCGAGGCAGGCCCGGGCGAGTCGGTCGCCGGCGGCACCGTGTCGACAAGCGGTCGCCTCGTCGTGCGCGCGACCCGTGTGGGCAGCGACACGCAGCTCGCCCAAATGGCGAAGATGGTCGAAGACGCGCAGTCGGGCAAGGCCGAGGTGCAGCGCCTCGCCGACCGTGTCTCGGGCGTGTTCGTGCCGATTGTCATCGCAATCGCGATCGTCACGTTCGCGGCGTGGATGCTGACCGGCAACTCCTTCGCGACCGCCATGACCGCCGCGGTCGCGGTGCTCATCATCGCGTGTCCGTGTGCGCTCGGCCTCGCCACCCCCACCGCGCTGCTGGTCGGCACCGGCCGCGGCGCGCAGCTTGGCGTGCTCATCAAGGGCCCCGAGATCCTCGAATCAACCCGCCGCGTCGACATGATCGTGCTCGACAAGACCGGCACCGTCACCACCGGCAAGATGACCCTCACCGACGTCATCGTCGCCGAGGGCACCGATCGCGCGCAGCTCTTGCGACTGGTCGGCGCCGTCGAGCAGGCCAGTGAGCACCCCATCGCTCAGGCGATAGCGCGCGGCGCCGCCGGCGAGCTCGGCATTCCGACCTCAGAGCTTCCCGCGGTCGAGTCATTCACCAACACCGCGGGCAAGGGTGTGACCGGAGTGGCCGAGGGCACCGCGGTGCTCGTCGGGCGCCAGTCACTGCTCGACGACTGGAGTGTTGCCGAGCATCCCGGCATGCAGCGCGCGAAAGCCGAGCTTGAGCAGGCCGGTCGCACCGCGGTCTTTGCCGCCTGGGATGGTGAGATTCGCGGCGTGATCGCGGTCGCTGACACCGTGAAACCAACGAGCGCCGAGGCGATTCGGCAGTTCGAAGCGCTCGGGCTCACCCCAGTGCTGCTCACCGGCGACAACGCCGCGGTCGCCGAGCAAATCGCGGCCGAGGTTGGCCTCTCACGCGTCACCGCCGAGGTGCTGCCCGGAGAAAAGGTCGACGCCATCACAGCGCTGCAGGCCGAGGGCCGCGTTGTGGCAATGGTGGGCGACGGGGTCAACGATGCCGCCGCCCTCGCGCAGGCCGACCTGGGACTCGCCATGGGCACCGGCACCGACGCGGCGATCGAGGCCGCCGACATCACGCTCGTGCGCGGCGACCTGCGCAGCGCGGCAGACGCCATTCGACTCTCGCGCCGCACGCTCGGCACCATCAAGGGCAACCTGTTTTGGGCCTTCGCCTACAACGTGGCGGCCATTCCGCTCGCCGCGCTCGGCATGCTCAACCCCATGATGGCAGGGGCAGCGATGGCGTTCTCGAGCGTGTTCGTGCTTGGCAACAGCCTGCTCCTGCGCCGATTCCGCAGCGTCGCCACCTGACCACTTCGGCGAGACACCGCCGAAGTTCCGATGAAAACACCGCGCTCAGACGTATGGTGACAGTAATCCGACTGCCGTCGGATT
>LSQX01226701.1_pt1 | contig 15270 bp, 9 predicted proteins | sample 654561 | NCBI WGS metagenome assembly LSQX01 (sample SAMN04489861, study PRJNA283612) | anaerobic digester metagenome | isolation source: 4 biogas reactors fed with cattle manure at either 37C or 55C with and... | place: Denmark: Kongens Lyngby | collected 2014 | reverse complement strand
ATGTTTATTAACAAAGGCCAAATCCGCACCCTCGAAAAACTGCGGGATACGCTGCTGCCTAAATTGATGAGCGGGGAAGTAAGGGTAGAGTTAGCTCAGGGGGAAGCAGCAAGATGAATAGAGATGAAGTTACAACGCAGCAATCGGATTTCATCCTCTACACTTCAAATGACGGGAAAGTAAAGGTGGAAGTCATATTACAGGATGAAACTATCTGGCTGACCCAGAGATCAATCGGGGAGCTGTTCGGGAAATCAAAAGCAACCATTAGCGAGCATATTAAAAAAATATATGCGGAAGGAGAATTACAGATGGATTCAACTGTTCGGAATTTCCGAACAGTTCAGGTGGAAGGATCGAGGCAGGTGGAAAGAGACCTGGAATTTTACAACCTTGATGCGATCATTTCGGTCGGGTATCGCGTCAACAGTGTCCAGGCAACCCAATTCCGCATCTGGGCAACCCGGACACTGAAGGAATACATCATCAAAGGGTTTGTACTGGACGATGAACGGCTCAAGCAGGGGAACCGGGTTTTCGGAAAAGATTATTTCGAAGAACTCCTTGAGCGGATCAGGGAAATCCGTGCAAGCGAGCGTCGGTTCTACCAGAAGATCACTGACATCTACGCCCTCTCTGCGGATTATGACAAAAATGCACCTCAAACAAAGGAATTCTTTGCCACGGTCCAGAACAAGCTCCACTGGGCGATCACCGGAAAAACAGCAGCGGAGATCATTTATGATTCCGCAGATGCAACAAAATTGCACATGGGACTGACAAACTGGAAACATGCACCTGACGGAAAAATAATGAAATCGGATGTTTCAGTCGCCAAGAACTACCTGGGAGAAGCCCATATCCGGGAACTGAACCGGCTTGTCTCTGCCTATCTCGACCTTGCAGAAAACAGGGCGCAACGCCATATCCTGATGAAAATGCAGGACTGGAGTGAATTTCTCCATAACTTTTTGGAACTATCCAGCTATCCGATACTAAAGGATAAAGGCAGGGTCAGCGCACTTGAAGCAAAACTGAAAGCCGAACAGGAATACGAAGAATACCGCGTAATACAGGACAGGAATTACATCTCCGACTTTGATAAAGAGGTACGGCGCATCAGGGAGAGCACGGATGACTACAACTAAAATCACCGAGTCCGAAATAGAAAAATTCGCCATCGAACTCCTTGAACGTCAGGGTTACCAGTATATCTACGCCCCGGACATTGCTCCGGATAGCGACACTCCTGAACGGGACAGGTTCGAGGATGTGTTATTGTTAGAACGCCTGCGAAAAGCAATTGGCAGGATCAATCCCGACATTCCGGCAGATGCAAGGGAAGACGCTATCAGGCAGGTTCGGCGCCTGAACTCTCCTGAACTGATCTCCAACAACGAGGCGTTTCACAAGATGCTTACGGAGGGTATAAACGTAAGCTACCGGAAAGACGGGGCAGACAGGGGAGATCTGGTCTGGCTGGTTGATTTTAAAGATCCTGAAAATAATGATTTCCTTGTTGCCAATCAATTCACTGTTGTCGAGAACGATAAGAACAAACGTCCTGATATCATTCTTTTTGTAAACGGTCTGCCGCTTGTGGTTATCGAGCTCAAGAACCCTGCCGATGAGAACGCAACCGTAAGATCCGCATTCAGGCAGTTTCAGACCTATAAACAAACCATCCCGTCTTTGTTTGCATACAATGGTTTCATGGTCATCTCCGATGGCCTGGAAGCCAGGTCAGGTTCCCTTTCCGCCGGATTCACACGGTTTATGGCATGGAAAAGCTCGGATGGCAGAGGTGAAGCCTCACCACTCATTGGACAACTCGAAACACTCATTAAAGGGATGCTTGAAAAAACCACCCTCCTGGATATTCTCCGGCACTTCATCGTATTTGAAAAATCAAAAAAAGAAGACTCGGCAACAGGTATCATTACTATTCAAACCGTAAAGAAGCTCGCTTCATATCATCAGTACTATGCAGTTAATCGGGCGGTGGAATCGACACTCAGAGCATCGGGTTATGCTGCAAAGGAAAACTGGGATTGGGATACTTTAGGTATACATTATGAAAGTCCTGAAAATTATGGCCTTCCCGGAGTGAAAAAACAGCCAGTAGGAGACCGGAAAGGAGGTGTCATCTGGCATACGCAGGGAAGTGGCAAATCCCTTACCATGGTATTCTATACAGGAAAAATCGTGCTGGCAATGGACAATCCCACCCTGGTGGTGATAACTGACAGGAACGATCTCGACGACCAGCTTTTTGACACCTTTGCCGCTTCAAAGCAACTCCTGAGGCAGGAACCTGTGCAGGCAGAGAACAGGGACCATTTGAAACAACTCTTAAACGTCGCATCAGGTGGAATCGTATTTACCACCATCCAGAAGTTCCAGCCCGAAGAAGGCAACGTTTACCCGAAACTTTCAGACCGGAAAAACATCATTGTCATAGCTGACGAAGCACACCGGACACAATACGGCTTCAAGGCAAAAAATGTTGATGTCAAAGATGAGCAAGGAAATGTAATCGGCAAAAAAATCGTGTATGGTTTTGCGAAATACACACGCGACGCCCTGCCCAATGCCACCTTCCTTGGTTTTACCGGTACTCCGATAGAAAAAACAGACGTGAATACGCCTGTTGTTTTTGGCAATTATGTTGACATCTATGATATATCACAATCTGTCGAGGACGGCGCCACAGTAAAGATATATTATGAGAGCAGGCTGGCAAAAGTCACTCTCAGCAATGAAGGAAAAAAACTTGTCGCAGAGCTCGATGAAGAGCTGGATAAAGAAGACCTTGCAGAAACCCAGAAAATCAAAGCGAAATGGACTCAACTGGAAGCCTTGATAGGCAGTGAAGCCCGGATAAAACAGATCGCAAAGGATATTGTAACCCATTTCGAACAACGACAGGAGGTGTTCGAAGGCAAAGGAATGATCGTTGCAATGTCACGAAGGATAGCTGCCGACCTGTACGATGAAGTTATTAAGATAAAACCGGAATGGCACAGTGATGACCTTCGAAAAGGTGCTATCAAGGTTGTTATGACCTCAGCGTCCTCCGAGGGTCCCAAAATATCGAAACATCATACTACAAAAGATCAAAGAAGAATTTTAGCAGAGCGAATGAAAAACCCGGAAGACGAACTGAAACTGGTAATTGTCCGGGATATGTGGCTTACAGGTTTTGATGTTCCGTGTCTTCACACGATGTACATCGATAAGCCAATGAAAGGTCATACCCTCATGCAGGCGATCGCACGGGTAAACCGCGTCTATAAAGACAAGCCCGGCAGCCTGATTGTTGATTATCTGGGAATAGCTTCCGACTTAAAAGAAGCCTTATCCTTCTATTCAGACAGCGGAGGGAAGGGCGATCCTGCTGTACTTCAGGAAAAAGCAGTTCAGTTAATGCTTGAAAAACTGGAGATCGTATCCCAGATGTTTCACGGATTTACCTTTGATGATTACTTTGAAGCGGATACATCCAGAAAGCTTTCAATCATACTTGAAGCAGAAGAACATATTCTGGGTCTTGAAAATGGCAAAAAAAGGTACATTGATGAAGTAACTGCTTTATCAAAGGCATTTTCCCTTGCTATCCCGCACGAACAGGCAATGGATGTAAAGGACGAAATCTCGTTCTATCAGGCAGTAAAAGCCAGACTTGTTAAATTTGACGGTACCGGAACAGGTAAAACAGACGAGGATATTGAAACTGCGATCAGGCAGGTTATTGATAAGGCCCTTGTTACCGAACAGGTGATAGATGTATTTGATGCAGCCGGAATTAAAAAACCGGATATTTCCATATTATCAGAGGATTTCCTTTTAGAAGTCAGGAATATGGAACACAAAAATCTGGCTCTGGAGGTTCTTAAAAAGTTGCTCAATGATGAAATAAGAGCTCGCATAAAGAAGAACCTTATTCAGAGTAGATCATTAATGGAAATGCTGGAAAATTCTATCACGAGATATCATAATAAGGTATTAACTGCGGCTGAGGTCATTGAGGAATTAATTAAACTCAGTAAAGAAATTAAACGGATGGACAAAGAGCCTCAGGAAATGGGCTTGTCTGAATTTGAATATGCTTTTTACACGGCAATTGCAGATAATGAAAGTGCCAGGGAAGTAATGCAAAAAGAGAAATTACGGGAATTAGCCGTTGTTTTATTTGAAAAGGTAAAACAAAACGCATCCATTGACTGGACAATTAAAGAAAGTGTCAGGGCCAAATTAAAAGTAATTGTAAAAAGGACATTAAGGCAATATGGTTATCCACCTGATATGCAAGCACTTGCTACAGAAACAGTACTTAAGCAGGCGGAATTAATTGCAGATGAAATAACAAAGGGTGTTTAATCTATCAAATAGAAAGCACTTTAGCAATGCGGAACAGCGAGAAAAAGAAAAAATATCTCCGGGAACTTTACAGGATCCTGACAGAGTATTACGGGATTGCAGCTACATACTACTGTGATCTGGTGTCCAGATTGAAAATTGAATTAGATATTTAGATATGTACTTCCCAGGCGGGAAGCACCTGTGTTTCGTTGGATCAAAAAACGTTTAAATAAAGTAACGTTTTTTTGATTCATAGATATAGCTTTTGACTCAGAGTTTAGTACCCGGAAAGGGCTTCTGCAATAAGAGGGGCAACACTCAGTTTGCTTTCGGCTTTTTCAAGCGTGTCGGTTCCTATTATGTCTTTTACACCTGCATGGAAGAGCCTTAAAGCTGCATTTCTTGTAAGGACAGGGTGTACACAGGCAAGGTGGACATCAATTGCTCCCTGGGATTTAAGCATCCGTATCGACTCAGCCATTGTCCCTCCGGTTGCAATCATATCGTCCACAAGGACAACGTGCCTGCCTGTTACATCAAGGTTCTTTGTTTTGATTACAACTGTATCTCCGCTGAGCCTTGTCTTCTGAAGGTGGTCATGGTCAAAACCGTGTCCTGAAGCCACATTCTTCACAAGCCCCCGTGCTCCTTCATCGGGAGCGACCAGCATGGGGCGCTCAAGGCCGAAACCTGCAACATATGAGCCGATAAGGGCTGCTGCGTCAAGATTTTCTGCGGGGCAAGGGAAGTGTTCAAGCACGCTCTTTTCATGGATATTTATTGTAAAAACCCTGTCAGCATTGATACAGCGGGCAATTGCACGGGCACTTACGGGTTCTCCTGACTTGAATTTCTTGTCCTGCCTGGCATAGCCCATGTAAGGGATCACAACATTTATTTCGGCTGCCCCTTCACAGGCATCGATAAGCTGAAGCAGGGCGACAAAATCAGAGTCAGTGGGCGTGCTCTGGATGAGGGTAACTTTTTCGTTTTCTATTTCCTCTGCTATCCTAAGATAAAGTTCCCCGTCAGGGAAGCGGTTAAACTCGCAGAGAACAGGCTCTGTCCCCAGAGCTCTGGCTGTGCGGCTGGCAAGTAACTGTGATGCTGGTCCACCTATGATCTTCAAGATATATACCTCAGTTGCCGTCTTGATATATTCCATCCTTTAAAAAACTTATTTTTATGGACCCTGCTTTTCAGGCTCTAGCTTTTCAATGCCATTTTTATCTTTTCAAGCTTTACCCTTTAGCTTCTCAAGCACCCTGATATTTCTTATAAGTGTGTGAGGATAGTTGCCGATTTCGTCTTTTTCCGCAGATTTTACCATATCCCAGACTGTTAGCAGAGCAGAAGAGACACCTGTCAGAGCCTCCATTTCAACTCCCGTCTTCCCGACAGTCCTGACCTCGACCACAGCAGAAACCGCTTCTTCCCCTATCTCAAAGTCTACATCTATCCCTGTTATGGGGATCTGGTGGCACATTGGGATTGTTTCGGGGGTCTTTTTAACTGCAAGGACAGCTGCAACCCTGGCAGTTGCAAAAACATTTCCTTTTTCAACGGTTCCTGTCCGTATTTTCTCCAGCGTCTCTGCAGAAAGCACGATTTCTCCGGCAGCCCTTGCCAGTCTTGAAACATCGTTTTTTTCGCTTATATCGACCATTCGTGCCCTGCCGGCTTCAATATGAGTAAAAGATTTCTCCACGACACCACCGCGTTTTTATTACTGTCCGGAACTCTATGTAATTTCAATTTCATATCAATTCAATTTCATATCAATTCAATTTCATATCAATTCAATTTCATATCAATTCAATTTCATATCAATTCAATTTCATATCAATTCAATTTCATATCAATTCAATTTCATATCAATTCAATTTCATATCAATTCAATTTCATATCAATTCTTAATTTCTTTTATTATTTCCTGCTTTCTTTAACAGCAATTTCCAATTTCAATTTTTCTGTTCAGTCAATCCTTATTTGTTTTCTCTGCGAGTAGTCCTCAATCGCCTGCCCCAATTTTTCTGCAAGTTCTTCGGCTTCTTCAAGGTTAAGCTTCACAACTTCTTCGTCTTCCCCGTGAAAAACCGTGATCCTGATCCTTGTCCTTTCGATTTCCACGTCTATTTTTCTCTCAAAATCACTTACCATTTCTATTTCCCTCTCTCCCGGTGTATGATTGATCATTAATCGAATATTGTACTGTTATTTTTGAATATTGTTTGAGTAGTATTTGAGCATTATCTGAACATTGTTTCTGTATTAAGTTCTATTTTTTTGAGCAGGTTGTTATGGTATAACTCTTTCATCTTATTCCTGCTTCTTTTCATCCTATTCCTGCTTCCCTGATTATTTCAGGAATCTTTTCAAGCACATCGGTCGCAAGCAGTGCATTTCCTGATTTTTCGAATGCCAGGTCTCCGGCTGAGCCGTTGATAAAGGCTGCGCAGGCTGCAGAAAGAAATGCCGGGTTTCTTGAAAAAAGAGCCCCTGTTATGCCTGCCAGTACGTCTCCAGTACCTCCTACGGTCATGCCCGGGTTCCCTGTCCTGTTCAGAAGGGTCTGCTTTCCGTCAGAAATAATATCTGTCTTCCCCTTCAGGAGCGTTACCACCCCTTTTTCCTCGGAAAACTCCCTCACAGCTTTTTCGCGGGCGTCATGGTCTTCAGGGGTTTCCACACCTCTCAGCAGCGCAAACTCTCCTCCGTGTGGAGTTACTATTATTTCACAGTTTCCTGCAAGGGTCTCAAAGAGGACACCTGACAGGGCTGAAAGGGCATCGGCATCAAGCACCATTTTCCTGCAAAAGGGCAGAATTTTCCTGACAGTTTCGAGTGTTTCCGTAGCTCTTCCAAGCCCCATCCCCATTACGACCACGTCATGAGAATTTATGAGATCGGGCAGAGTGGACATGTCTTCAGGGCAGAGCACGTTTGAAGAGAGTTTTCGGACAATGAGATCCGGGGAATAAGACGCCACTGTTCTGGCTACAGATTCCGGAACTGCTGCTGTTACAAGGTCTGCACCTGTCTTCAGGGCTGCAAGGGCTGCAAGTGCGGGAGCCCCTGAGTAGGGACCTCCCCCTATTATAAGGATCCTTCCGGCATTTCCTTTGTGTGCATCGAATTTTCTCTTTCTGAGCATCTGCAGGTCGCCAGGGCCCACATAATGTTCAGCGTCTGCGCAGACTCCGATTTCTTCAACCTTTATCGTACCTGTGTATTCTTTTGCCTTCTCTGTAAGAAGTCCGGCTTTCATCCGGTGGAAGGTTACGGTAAGGTCTGCATATACCGCTTTATCAAAGTCTCCTCCCTCAGGGTCAAGCCCGGACGGGATATCCACGGCAATTACTGTTTTTCCGGCTTTTCCTTCCTTATTTATAAGCTCAATTGCAGTTGACTCGGGCTCTTTTATCTTTCCTTTTACCCCTGTGCCGAAAACAGCGTCTACAAGCAGATCTGCTTCGGAAAACCATTCCGAGGCTGTGAGCTGGTTTGAGTCCCTGATTTCGAGTGTTTTCACCCTGCTGAACCTTAACAGGGAAAAATTATGAAAAGCTTCCTCACTTCCTATATCACTGCCCTTTCCCAGCAGTATGACCCTTACAGCGTATCCTGGGATGCCTGCAAGGTGCCTGGCAGCAACAAAAGCATCGCCCCCATTATTTCCCCTTCCTGCCACAAACAGTACTTTTCCATTACCAAGCTTTTCCTTCACACTCCGTGCAACAGCTGCGCCTGCATTTTCCATCAACTGAAGCGGGAGCAGCCCCAGATATGCACAGTTTCTGTCTATCGCCTTCATCCTTAAAGAACTGATATATTTCATGCCCTTCGCCTGCAGGTTTTTTTATAACTTGTATAATCTGATTATTAGCCGGACTCTTAGCCGGACTCATTTTCCCGGAAGCTGAAATATCTCACCAGTTTCTCCCGGTATTTTCCAGGGTATTTTCCCTGTTTCTTCAGCACCCATTATGAGTTCTTTTGCTATCTTTATTTACCTGCGTTTTTATACTGAAATAATTTATACAGAGGAAAACTTATCTGCTGTTATTTACTATAGATATGCTGTATTCTGATATAGCATGTGTACCGGCAAAAAAGGTCAACTGTCAAGGATCAACTGTCAAGGATCAACTGTCAAGGATCAACTCTTATGCTGTAAGCGCCTTATAATCAAAGCCGCTCAGCAATACAATCGGTTCTCTTCAGGAAACTTCTCAGTTACATGCAGCTTAAGCAAGGTTTAAGGCTTTAGCAAGGGTAAGAAATGTATAGTAAAAGCAACTAATAACTCAGGTTAGATAACTAATATCAGCAAATCTATTAGCAAATCTATTAGCAAATCTATTCGCAAATCTCAGCAAATCTATTCGCAAATCTCAAAAAAACATCAGTATTCGAGACTCGAGTTGTAAAAACGAAAGCGAATATGTAAATTATAAAATTGACTGATGAATCGGATTCGATACTTAAATAATTTTAAATAGCCTTATGTCTAACAATGTAATGTTTTCGTTATTCTTATATTTGTATCCCGTAAAGAGAAAAGTGAAAAAATTGTAAGCAGGCAGGAATCTGATCAAATGTTTGCTTTCCTTTGCACGTGTCTGAACTTACATGAAAGCAGGAGGACGATTTTTGTCTAATTCTTCAAAAGATGCGGATAGCAATCTTAAAAGTACAGTTAAACCCAGGTATCTTATTTTGGGTAGCGGTAGCATTGGTTTTGCTCTTGCAAAAGAGCTCAGGGAAAGCAATAAGCTTGTAATTATTGTTGATAAGGACGAAGCCAAGATTGAGACTCTCAGGGAAGAAGGGTTTGAAGCCATTCTCGGAGATATCTCTGATCCTGAACTCGTTAATAATATTGATCTTAAAAACGTCGTTGCAATACTCTTCCTGAGTTCTAACAATGAGGCTAACAGAAAAGGAATTGAAAACTTCAAAAAAGTGGTAAACCCTGATATCCAGATCTTTTCCAGGGCTTCGGATATCATCAATAAAGAAAAGATGGAAGACCTGGGATCGGATTATGTCTTTATGCCTTCAAAGCTCGTTGCAAGCTCTCTTTCCCGCTCTCTCGAGAGAGCCGAATCAGTCCACAGGGGCAACAGGCTTGCCAGGTGGCTGAAGGGAATCAGGGATAAAAAACTTGCCATCGTAATCCATGACAACCCTGACCCTGACGCAATATCCAGCGGGCTTGCCTTAAAGGAAATTGCAAAAAGCCTCGGTGTTGAAGCAAGCATTCTCTACCATGGAAGGATAGGGCATCAGGAGAACAAGGCTTTCGTAAACCTTCTCGGGATTGATCTCGGCAAGATGGAGGAGCACGATCTGAAGGACTTTGACGAAATTGCCCTGATAGACTGCTCGATCCCGGGAGTTAATAATATGGTTCCCCCCAACTCCTACGTGGGAATTGTAATTGACCACCATCCTCCGGGAGAAACCGAGATAAAGGCTGAATATATCGACATCAGGCCCAACTTCGGGGCGACAGCCACCATAATGACAAAGTACCTGCAGCAGTTGAATATCAATATCTCCAAAACCCTCGCAACGGCTCTGCTTTATGGTATAAGGACCGATACTCAGGACTTTAAGCGGAAAACAGATCCGGCAGACCTCTCTGCTGCTTCCTACCTTTATCCGCTTTCGAACCACGGGATACTGGACCAGCTCGAGCAGCCTTCGATGGCTATTGAAACCCTTGAGGTACTCGGGGAAGCTATTCGGAACCGGCAGGTACTTGGGAGTTACCTTCTCTCAAATGTCGGTAACATCCGCGATAGGGACACCCTTCCCCAGGCTGCGGATTATCTCCTGAGCCTTGAGGGAATCTCAACAACCGTTGTCTTCGGGGTTTCGGAAGACCGCATCTATATCTCCGGGCGCAGCAACGATATAAGGGTCAACCTTGGAGAGATTATGCGCCAGGCTTTTGGAGAAGATGCAGGAGGGCATGCAAATGCAGCAGGTGCCCAGATACCTCTCGGAGTTTTCAGTGCCACAAAAGATAGGCAGACACTTCTGAGGCTCGTTAACGAAGCAGTCGTTAAGAGGTTTCTCAGCGCTGTAGGGGTGGAAAGTGCCGGAGAATAAGCCTTAAAAAACAGAATAAGCCTTAAAAAACAGAATAAGCCTTAAAAAACAGAATAAGCCTTAAAAAACAGAATAAGCCTTAAAAAACAGAATAAGCTTTAAAAATTGGCTTTCAAAGGAAAAAGAGCCTTCAGCAGAAAAGTTACCAGATTTTCTAAGGAAAAAATAAGGAAAGATTTTTTTCTTTCCTCTATTTTTTAGATTTTTTCATATTTTTTAGATTTTTTCAGACCTTTCTACATTTTTAGGCTTTTAGACTTTTTCAGGTCTTTTTTTAGACTTTTTAGATTTTTTATCCGTTTTTATCTTTTTAACTTTTTTGATTTTTTCAGGTTTTTTTATGCTCCTTCAGGGGCTTTTACCTCTATTCTGTTCCCGTTCAAAATATCGTCTTCAGTCACCTGAATGCCACTGGTGATCGGTTTTTCCCCTGATGTCAGCGAGTAGGCAGATGTTGCATGAACTCCGTCTCCTGTGCTTTCAGTTGAGTAGGGAACAGTTATCTCAAACAAACCATTTTCATCTGCAACGTCCCCTTTCTGATATGTAAATTTTCTGCCTGTGTTTGAGCTGAGCTCAAGTGTCGCCATTACGGTCTCGTTAGGGCTTGCAGTGCCTGAAAGAGTTGCCCCTTTAACATATTCGAATACCTTTACAGTATTTTCTTTACTGTTCCCATCATCCGTGGAATTCACGGCACTTTCGTGGACCAGCCTGAAATGTCCCAGAGAGGTCCCGTCGAGTTTGTGAAGCTTATATACCTGAGTCTGCAAAAGCGCCTGTTTGGGAGTCGCAACGGTCCTGAGGCCTGTATCTCCTTTTACGGTTTCGACTTCGTAATACTCTCCAATCTCTTTCCCTGCTAACGAGGTAATAGAACTGAACTTGCCTTCTGCCATCAGTGTGTCTGTCATTACATATTTTACTTTGAGTTTCTCAACTATTGTTTTTGCTTCTTCTTCTGAATCTGTCAGGAGGAAGTTCGCAGAGTCTTCTACACCTGTCTGGAAGTTATTTGAAACTGCGGGGCGCTTTCCCACATATACTATCCAGTTTCCGTAGTCCCACCAGCTGAGCACTCCATACTCAGGGGTTTCTGAAGGCTCAAGATAATAGGAAGTCTCAGGTGTGGAAGCCTCAAGCCATTCAAGAGAGTCCTGCCATCCAGGGTCGATAGAGACACCATCTTTTGCATAAGTCACATCAATCCAGATCGAAGAAACAAAAATAAGTGCAATAAGTGCAGTTCCGGAAACAAGTTTAAAGTAGTCCGGTTCATCAGTCTTACTCTTTGATTCCGTTACCTGTCTGTTTTTCGACTTCCTTTTTAATGATGACTTTTTTTCTGTTTGAAGAGCGGTTTCAGAAACTTTCCTCTCTCCCTTCCCGCGTTTTATCAGCTTTTTTATTTCATTTTCGAAATCAAGAGATTCCATCAGAACCCAGAAGAGATAGGCAGTAAGAATTGAAACGTTTAATGCAAAAAGATAGGTAAAGCGTCTCTGGGAAAGGGCAAGATAAGCATAAAAAAGTGTCCATACAAGGAAAAATATATTTTCAGGTCTTGATTTTTCGCTTTTCAATTCAAGGATAAGAAGGAAAAGACCTGCCAGTGCAGTGAGGAAAGTAAGCCCGAAACTTCCCAGCACCCCTGAAAGAGTAAATTTTCCCTGCCCTGTCAAAAACAGGGGGACTGCTTCGACAATCGTGCTTATGTATTCTCCTTTGCCTGAAAAGAACCTCATGCCTTCAATAATGAAAGCGTAGTATTCACCGGAGAATATCCTCAGGAAAAGAAGCCCTGAGCCAAAAACGAGGATTAAAATGCCAGGATAATACTTCCAGTCCATTTCTTTCTTTGAGGCGTATGATGAAAAGCCCCAGAGAAGGAGTATTCCGGCAAGCATGATCACCAGATACACTACCTGGAACCAGGAAAGGTACATTGCACTCATCTCAAGTCCTTCACGGACCGCCCCGGCCGAGAGAGGAATGGTAAACAGGAGTGTTGCAAGCAGGGCTACGGCAGAGCAAATGAATACGTAATCCGATTTTCTTCCTGTTTTAAGGTCGAGTGTTGCCTGAATTAATGCGTAAAGAACAATAAAACTGACAAAGGCAGGAGCTCCTACCCATGTGAATATGAGGAGGGAAAAAAAGAGACCTGAGACCGCGGAATAAACCAGAGGCTTTACAGGTTTTTTATCTGATGATATATTTTTAAGCGAACCTGATGAAAGCTTACTTTCCCCTGCCTGCTTTAACGCAAGTATGAAAAACGCATAGGCTACTGTTGAAAGGAACACTTCAGCCACATGGTGGTCAACTGTCCCAAAACGTGATATATATACGTGAGCGGGCAGAACCGCAAAAACTAAAGCTCCAACAAGTCCTGTTTTTCTGTTAAAGATTGAGGCTGCAATCACATATACCGGGATTATTGTCAGGACTCCGAGCAGTACGGGTAAAATAGCTCCTGCAAATTCGACGGTGTGTACATCGGGCTGTCCTGCTCCGAGAATTATTGCAAGCAGAGCACCTAACAGGTCAAAGAATGGAGGCCACCCAACTTCAAAACCATAAGGATAATTAATGTAGGTGTCAAAGTTAAGGAAGCTGGGGAAATTAAAAGTCGTATAAAGAATGCGCCGCATATGATAAAATTCATCATAGCCCGTGAAGGTTATGCCTCCGTCTGCGGTAAGTGAAGCATAGGAGAGCATGCGCATGAGAAACGCTATCATGAAAACTATAAGCAGGGATATTATCCCCAGGTTGATTTTTTTTGGAATCTTTTTTGTCTCCGAAATCCTCGTTATATTATTCGTAATAATCAACTCGGTTGTATTTTTTTTTACCCATGAGGAGGGGTTTGGGGATTTTAATACATGAAGTATTACAGGTTAAATCTTATTCTTGCCTTGTTCTTGCCTTGTTTTTGCCTTGTTCTTGCTTTTCCTTAAAAATTTTCCTTTGTTTATAAGATGCTTCAACAGATTCCTTCTGTAAGAAGCCAGGACTTATAAAGTTGACTCTTAAAATATCGTTTTCACCGGGTCCCGAATTGCAAATTAGCTTAATATGTCAGGGCACTATTTAAATATTCTCTCACTGCCACTCTTACATTTTCCACAAAACTGACTTATCCATAATAATATTCTTAATTCTCCGTAATTTATTTACGAACTCTTTTCTTTAATCTTATTACCCGGTGTCATCTTTCTTTCTTATTACCTTAAGGTTCCTGTGCTGGAATACCATATGTAAACAAAACAAATTCAGATTTTTATCATCTTCTGCCCTGCTCAGCATATCATAATTATCATTTTTATCTTCTCATCTATATTATAAATTCTGAAGACAATGGGAATATAAGTTCATTATCTTTTAAGAAGCAATTTCAAGATTAATGCTATTTACAATCTATGACTTTTCTAATCTATTGCCTGTATACAGGATCCATTTTTTGGATAAGGTTTATTGAGAATAAAATTATTATAGTGAGTAACGCGTTTCACAGAATGATGGATACTTGATATCTACTTGATATCTACTTGCAAAGTTTCTGGATAGACGCTGCCGCAGTGGGGACGGGTAGAATAATTATTTGCTGGAAGATTCAACAGGATAAATGCATGTGGGAGCCTGGGATCTCTAAATACACGTAGAGATTCGCGAAGACTATACGCTTTTTTATATACTCTCGATAGTGAGATAACCCGAACAATAAGAACCCTCAGTAATTGTCTGGAGATAACTTGAAGTTGGTCTGAAGGTTGGTCTGAAGATCCATGGGTTATTTACACACGGGCTCTCAAAAATTATTTTTATTATGAGGGATAACTTCCTTTGGAATCGTTTCAATAGACAGTAAGTATTTTTGTGGAGATAAAATGGGAGAAACTTTATCTTATATGAAAAGATCAACAGTATAATGATTATTTTGAAGAATGGGGTGAAACTCGGAATATTTACAGGGGTATGAGAGGACAGACGGAATAAACGGGGTGCCAGCAGTAATATTTATATCTTTATTTATTGAGAAAGTTATAGGGACGATTAAGAATGAGTCTAAGTTTAAGAAATTAATCCTGCTGCAGTATTTTCTGTGTAAAGTGGTGAAATGAATTGTAATATATTTTTTTGGTGGTATTTCTAATGCGCAAAATGATTAGCCATACTGACGTTCCTATAAAAAAGGCTTTATCAGCAGTTACTTCTCCTTCAATACTAACACTGATTCTTTTGCCAATAATAATTGGATTGTTCTATATTCATTCATTTGGGGTTAATGTTCCATTTCTGGATCAATGGAATGAGTTTCCGGCATTTTTGATGAAATATGAAAACTCTGATTTAAGTATTTTTGACTTATTTAGTCAGCAAAATGAGAGCAGACCGTTTTTTCCTCGTATATTTATGTTTTCCATGTCTTTAATCACTAGCTATAATGTAAAAAGTTTGATGTATTTATCATATGGATTCTACTGTATTTCTTTCTTTATATTATTCTCCATGTATAAAAAAGACCATGGGGTTACGAAACTATCATTATTGAAGTTCGTTCCCATTGCATGGTTCTTCTTTAACCTGTTCCAGATGAGTAATTTCCTTTTTGGCATTAGAACCGAGCAGTCTTTGCATATTCTCGCATTCATTTCAGCAGTGTACCTTATAGATTCGAGTAAAAAGTTTGATAGTAAATTATTAGCTTCTATAGGTTTTGCGTTCGTTTCGCTATGCGCATTAGCAGCGGGTACCATTACGTGGCTCGTTTGTGTGGTTCAG
>LSQX01263127.1_pt1 | contig 15271 bp, 9 predicted proteins | sample 654561 | NCBI WGS metagenome assembly LSQX01 (sample SAMN04489861, study PRJNA283612) | anaerobic digester metagenome | isolation source: 4 biogas reactors fed with cattle manure at either 37C or 55C with and... | place: Denmark: Kongens Lyngby | collected 2014 | reverse complement strand
GTTGGCTTTGGCGGATTGACCTTGACAAAGTCCGCTCCCAGACAAAGCGCCACTCCTGCTGCCCCAGCGATTAGATCGGCATCCTTCTCGTTTGCGACTGCCTTCCCACGCGGGTAAATCCAAAGTACGACTAAAAGGCCGTTGGCATGAGCTTCAGCAATTAGCTCACCCGCCTCGGCCAACATCGTTGACTCATACTCCGAACCAAGGTAGATCGTATAACCAAGGGCAACGATGTTCACTCCGGCATCACGCATAGCCAGCACCGCATCGATAGAATAGAGCAAAGGCGAATAGGGATCGTCTTGGGATGTCTTGATCAGATTCGTCTTGGAGTTCATCTTCACCAGATAGTTGATATCAGGATAGTCAGCAGCATATTGAGCTATCAGGCCGCGCTGGCCCGCCAGCACACCGATTACTCCCTGAGAACCGATCCTGAACAGATGTTCCGGTTCATTATCGGCGGGGTCGATACCTTCACCATAGAAATCACCATTCATGTGTTCAATCTTCTGGTCACAGGCAAAGAGCATCAGTCGACCCGTACCCCTGGTTGCGGCCAGGAAATTATCGATATAGCTTTCACGGGATTCGGGTAACACATCTGCGGGTACCTTGACCTGGTCACGGTTGATCTTGAGCATAGCTTCCTCCTTGAAGGTTGGCGTTTGTCGCCTTGACGGCGACATCGAGCTTGGTTTGTTGTCAATGTAAAGCTGATGGGATGATAGTAAACAATCGTGGCGGATAAAAGCAACATCATCGTCTGCCCAGTTCACATTCGTAGACATTTCTGGCTCACTCATTCATGTTGTATCGGTCCCTTGAACGTCAGGCTACCCAATGGCATCTGAGCTAATACCGCAGCTACGAACATCAACAGGCAACCAAGTAATTCCCGACCACTCAACACTTCGTTCAACAGCACTATACCACCTATAACGCTGAAGACAGCTTCAAGACTCATGACGATCGCCGCCACCGCCGGATTCGCATTACGCTGAGCCACAGCCTGAAGCGTAAAGCCCACTCCAGTCGACAGTATGCCGGCGTAGAGTATCGCTGGCAGCACCTGGATCAATACTTCCATATCCAAGGTGTGGGTCACGAACAGATGATCTAACAGCGGGATGCAGATAATACTCAACAGACCGGCGATAGCGAATTGGGTCGCGCAGAGTCGCAGTAGGTCAGTGCGTGATAATCGTGGAGCGAAATAATCGATGACTAGGATGTGCAGCGCCCAGAATAAGGCACTCATCAAAACCACCAGGTCTCCCGGCTGCATGGTCAGATCACTGGTGACGCTTAGCAGATATAGACCGACAACAGAGATCGCAACACTTACCCAGGTATTCCAATGGGTCTTCTGTTTGAGGAAGAGCCCGAGGATCGGCACTAAAACTATATACATGGTTGTCAGGAATCCGGCCTTTGATGCGGTTGTATAGACCATGCCTACTTGTTGGATATTACTGGCTGCGAACAACACCAATCCCGAAGCCAAACCACCGATGAACACACGTCTGTCGGGACGGTATTCGTGGGTTGTTTTAAGAGCGGCTACCTCTGTTCGCTGCAATCCGCTCTCCATGCTCTTCTGCCTGCGTCGCCACAGCAAAGTGAACAGTAAAACGATCCCCAGTGTCATCGCGCCCAAGAACATACGCAATCCATTGAACAGGAATGGACCGACGTAATCCATACCCAGACGCTGCGCTACGAAGGCCATGCCCCAGATGAAGGCCGTGACCGTCAGCAAAGCTGTTGACTTTATTGAGTTCCTGTTGGTTGTCATTATGTCCAGCTACCTGCCACAACTAATCCTGTCTCGTAGGCAACGACCACCAGTTGGGCACGGTCATGGACATTGAGCTTGGTCATTATCCTGGCGACATGCGTCTTTGCGGTTGCAGGTGAGATAAACAGATCTTCGGCTATCTGACTGTTTGAGAGACCTTTGGCAATATGCGCAAGCACCTCACGCTCTCTTTCGGTCAGGGCATCCAGCCGCTTCGCGTCTATCTCAGTTTCAGGTTTTACCTTGACGAACTGACTGATCAGACGACGCGTGATCGACGGAGCCAATAATGCCTCGCCAGCAGCAACGACCTCAACGGCTTTTACCAACTCTTCGGGGTCGATGTCCTTGAGGAGAAATCCACTGGCACCCACCCTGAGTGCTTCATAGACGTATTCGTCGATATCGAAGGTTGTGAGGATGATGACGCGGCTGTTCTTACAGCGTGGATCATTGAGGATCCGTCGAGTAGCCTCGATACCATCCTGACTTGGCATACGTATATCCATCAAGATGATATTGGGTACGAGTGTTGTTGCACGCTCAAAGGCTTCGATGCCATTAGCTGCTTCGCCAACTACCTCGATGCCGTCAAAGGACTCCAGCAGCAGCTTGAATCCATTGCGGATCAATGCCTGATCATCGACGATCATCACAGTGATCGCAGTGGCATCAGCACTATCTCGCTTGCCCGAACCGGCACTTTGCGGCTGCTTCATGCAGTCCCTCCTCTCATCTGTATGGGAATGTTGACTCTGATGATGAAGCCAGTATGTTCACTAAGCATCACCGTTGAAGTCGTTTCAGCCTCAAGCATACCGAGCGCCTCGGCGTTGAAAGGCTCGGCCCCAAAGGCGATATCGTCAGCAGTTCTACCTTTAAAACGGTCCTCGTGATCTTGAGAGCGCTGCCTGCCAACAGAATCGATACTCAGTGTACCTCCAAGGGCAACGGCTCTCTCGCGCATACCAATGATACCATGCCCTGCCTGGGCTTTTTCGAATAGATCGTCCGCGCCTCGGCCATCATCCTCGACAGTGAGGTATACGGATGTATCGTCAGAGGCTAGTCGGATAATTACATGTTGAGCTCCAGCGTGCCTGACAATATTGGTTGCCGCCTCACGGATGATGCGGAATAGCGCGACATCCAAGTAGGTTGGTACAGATAGTCGCTGATAGCGGATCGTATCCAGTGACACCTCTATTCCCGCAGTCTGCAGATAGGATTCGATCTCATTCAGGCGTTCAGTGGTTGCAGTGGGAGCTGTTTCGATCTGGTCAGGCTCACGCAGAACCTCAACCATTGACCTCAGCTCGCCTAGTGCATCCTTCGCTGTCCTGCGGACGGTTTGGATTGCCTCTTCAGCCGCCATCGGATCACTTCTCAGTAATCGTTGCGCTACAGCAGCCTGCAAGGTGACAGCGGATAGCGAATGTGCTGTGATGTCATGGACCTCTCGCGCAATCCGCACGCGCTCCTCTTCAACTCTCCGTCGGGTTGATTCCTCCTGAGCACGCTCTGCTTCCAAAGCACGGGTTTCGCTGATTGCCAATGATACCTGGCGAGAGCGCAGCGCATCACCTAGAGCAGCCGCAGCGGCTATCAGGGCTACATTCTGACAACGGATCAAGAATACCAGAGCTATGGTAGCTGCCGACAGCGGCACAAACAAGACAGCAGCGATGCTGATCAAGAGATAGATAACGGTTTCACGGCGAGAGTAATGCGATGCCAGCGTGTACAGCGCAACCATGTGCCCAGCAGGAGAAACCAGTTGGCTGCTGTAGGCAAGTTGCGTTATGAGATATAGAAGCAAGGTGATGATCCAGACTGCTCGGGTGAAGCTGCGTCGGAGCAGCAGCGGTAGTGCGCAGAGCAGCAGCAACATAATGGTACCGGGATTGACGGCGGATTGAACGATACCTGAAACCGACTGTGGATCTTCACCCAGTACCAGATAATACGTCGAGGTGATCATCAGTTGAGCCACTGAGAAGACAACGACGACAACGACGATGGCCACATCTATAACATAGGGAGCCAAGTGCCTGAATGGCGAATCGTGATATGCCGCATCATCAGTTGGCAGAGATATCCCATCCCCCGGGTATGTCCCATCGATATATCAATCCCATATATGCCAGCAGGTCATCGCTTCTTGACAGGTTCCTGTCATGGTCGATGAAACCATTGGTCAATGGCCAGTTGCGATCGTCTCCCATATCCTCTGAGCCAAGAGTCGGTGCCAGTGGCTCCTGTCGACGCTTGTATTCCGCCTTACGCACAGAGGAAAGTACTTCTGAGACCACTGTGGAATCGAGAGCCCTACCTTCTGGCTGCCTGCCTGAGTATTCCATAATCTGATCGACACCAAGGCCATCTTCGATATGCAACCGTAGAATCTGGTCAAGCAGTTCATATTCAGGCAGCGTATCGCTGTCCAGTTGGCCTGGATAGAGCTCTGCAGAAGGAGCTTTCGCGAGAGTCGTTTGCGGGATAATCGATTTTTGCTGATTCCGCCAAGACGCGAGGCCATAGACATCGGTCTTGTAGATATTCCCCAAAGGAGCGAATGCACCCGCGGTGTCACCGTATAACGTTGAAAATCCCATAGCAGCTTCAGATTTATTACCCGTGCTGATCAATAGCCAACCAAATGAATTGGACAAGTGCATCAGATACGTCATCCTCATCCTGGCCTGGAGATTCTGGATGGCAACAGACGAGCCTTCTTGCCCCGTGGCTTTCTGGAATTGCTGTTTGATTGACTCGAATGGTTCGCCTATCGGCATCATCAACGTTTGGATACCGAGTTTTTCAGCGAGAGACCGTGCGTCTGTGACACTGCCCTCACTTGAATAGGGTCCGGGCATCAAGATGCCATGCACATGCTCAGCTCCTAAAGCATCTACAGCCAATGTTGCGACCACAGCTGAATCGATGCCTCCTGAGAGACCGATGACAACATCGTTGAATCCGTTCTTGCTGACATAATCATGCAACGCCAGCTCCAAAGCCCTCCAGTCCGCCTCATAGGGCAATAACGGTTTTACCGTATGCTTATCATGCTGTGTTGAGAGCTGCGTTTTAGACTTGCTAGGTTTCCAATCGCTATCGCGAGGTATGACATTGCAGGTCAATACTTCCTCTTTAAACGGCACGGCAGAGCAAATCACCTCGCCATCAGCGTCTATTACGACACTCGCGCCATCGAAAACCGATCGATCTTGACCACCAACGAGATTCGCGCAGATCAGACAGGTCTGGTAGTCTTGGGCTGTGGCACGCAGGAAGTTGAGCTGACTGGAAGAAGTGAACATGGTATTGGTGCCTTGGTATTCTTTTGCCAGCATCATGATGACAATATCCGTTTTATCCAACTCATTGGCAGAATCTGGGAAATCATCTAGCAATATTGTGACATCATGCCCTTCTAACCTGATGCTCACCGACGCAGTCTCGACATCTTCGTCAACGAGCATCTCGGTATCCACAAAGCCCAATGCGCCCCCCTTTCCCTCTCGGCAAAAGAGAACCTCAGGTTCACAGAAAAAGCTGAATTCACCTTCGATTGGTCTGGGCAACACAGTGCCGATCAACGTCGGTAGCGAAGAACGAGCGATGAAATCCTTGGCAACATCCAAGCATTCGGCCGCGAAGGCATCTGAGTAGACCAAACCACCCAGGGGTGCTCCCGTGAGTGCGAATGCGGGAAAGACAACCAGATCGGGAGGATAGGTTGCCGCTGCGAGGGAATTGATGACAGCGAGGGCTTTCTCAGCGTTCTCCCGCAAAGCTCCAACAGTAGGATTCACTTGGGCAATGGCGACATACATGGTCTTCTCTCCTATCGATGTAGCACGCATAACCAGTCAGGGATCTGTGTGATGTCAGCTGGGACACACCATCATATTCGAGCCAGTGCGCGATGGCGTTCCGTGCCAATACTCGTTGGCTGATCGTGACCTGGGTAAACCATGGTATTGTCGGGTAGAAGAGCCAACCTTGATAGGCTTTCGCGCATCTGTCGGGGACTACCGGAGTGGAGATCGGTGCGCCCCTGAGCACCACAGAACAGTGTATCTCCCGAGAATAGCACTCCTTGACTTTCCTCATACAAACAGATGCTACCCACTGTGTGTCCGGGAGTATGTAAAACGGTGAAGCTCAGGTCCCCCAGAGTTAAGATATCACCGTCTTTGACAACAGATATCTTCTCAGGGATCTCGATGTGCAACCCTAAAGACAATGAGCCACTCGCCTTCTCCTCTGCCAAACCGTTGATTTCCAATTCATGAGCGTAGATAGGAGCATTCGAGATTTCCCCCAATGCGGCCAACGCACCAACATGGTCGCTATGTCGATGTGTTATCACTATCGCTTTAACTGTTCGTCCTGCTAAAGCCGACTCAATCCGTGCGATTCGCGAAGCAGGATCGATGACGATGCAGTTTTTCGAATCCTCATCCGCTGCAACGATATAACAGTTAGCGGTGAATCCCGGGATGTCACCAATTGGTAATTCGAGGGTTTGTATCTGCATGACTGATCCTTCCTTAACCTTGCGACTTCAGACGTTTAAAGGTCCTTGCGTTTGCGGACAACCTCACCTGGCAGCATACGACGAGCATCGATAACACCATCGACTGCTCGCAGATCGCGCAGTATCTTCTCGACATGGGCTATCTCGCTGACCTCAAAAAGGAACCTCATCTCCACGATACCATCTTTGTGCGTAGCCAGGTTCGCGCCCAAGATATTGACTCCCCCACCGGAAAGCGAGACGGTCACATCTTGGAACAGCCTGAGGCGGTCAATCGCCTCAACAAAGACCTCTACGTTATATGCGCCCACAGCCGAGCCTGAAGAAGCCCACTCAACCTCGATGATACGCTCAGGCGAATCCAGAAGCGCGCGAGCGTTTGGGCAATTGGTACGATGTACCGTGACTCCCCGACCTCGAGTCACAAATCCGATGATCTCATCTCCCGGCACTGGATTGCAACAGCGTGACAGACGCACAAGAACATCGTCGTCCATCCCTTTTATAACAACACCGGTAGAGCTCTTGGTTTTGTGCTGATGACGTGGTTTGATAGGTTCCAACATCATCTCAGTCATGGAATCCAGGGTTACTGCCTTGTCAACAGATCCCGCCTGTTCACTTTCGTTGGTTTTGAGCAGGATGCGCAACAACTTGTTAGCCACCTGCTTGGCGCTGAGCTTGCCACTACCGATCATCACGAAGATATCATCAGGTGAGGTATAACCTAGCTCCTCAGACACCTTCTTAATCGCTTGCAGGGAGCGCACCGACGATAGTCCCAATCCGTTCTTACGCATCTCGCGACCCAATTGTTCTCTGCCATGCAGCAAGTCGTCTTCACGGCTCATCTTCGAGAAATAACTGCGTATCTTGGATCGAGCTGAAGGAGTCCTGACCATGCTGAGCCAATCACGGGATGGCCCTGAGCTCTTTTGCGTGAGAATCTCAACGCGATCGCCCATCTGTAGCTCGTAACTGAGGGGCACTATCGAACCATTGACCTTTGCGCCAACACAATGATTGCCTACCTCGGTGTGGATGGCATAGGCGAAATCGATGGGAGTTGAGCCTGAACGCAGGTTGATGACCTCACCTTTGGGGGTGAAGACAAACACCTCTGAATAGGTCAGGTCGACTTTGAGGGATTCCATGAACTCTTTTGGATCCTCTGCTTCATCCGCCCAGTCGAGCACTTGACGCAACCAAGCCAGTTGTTCGTCATAGATATCGAAGGAAGCACCGCTGTGCCCATCTTTGTAACGCCAATGTGCCGCCACGCCATATTCGCTTGTATGGTGCATCTCCTTCGTGCGGATTTGGATCTCAAGTGGTCGCCCAGCCGGTCCGATGACCGTGGTATGCAAAGATTGATACATGTTGAATTTCGGCATGGCGATATAGTCTTTGAAGCGCCCTGGCATCGGACGCCAAATCGTATGGACTGCACCTAGGCTGGAGTAACAATCCTTGACAGTATCGACTATCAAGCGTAAAGCGATGAGGTCATAGATCTCGGAGAAGTCCTTGCCCTTTTGTGCCATCTTCTGATAGATGGAATACAGGTGCTTGGGACGTCCGGTGATCTTAGCTGCGATACCCAGTTTATCTAGCTCACGAGAAAGCTCAACTATCGTTCGGTCCAGATACTCCTCACGGGCACTGCGGGATTCTGCGACCATCCGAGAGACCTGTTGGAAACGCGCAGGTTCCAGATAGTAAAATGCCAGATCCTCCAGCTCCCATTTGATTGAATTGATACCCAGACGGTGTGCCAGGGGCGCGTAGATCTCCATAGTCTCCCTGGCTTTGAAGATGCGCCTGTCTTCTTTCAGGGCCATCAGTGTCCTCATATTGTGCAAGCGATCAGCCAATTTGATGACGATTACCCTGATGTCGCGAGCCATGGCGATCAACATCTTGCGCAGGTTATTGACCTGCGATTCCGAAAGAGTCTCAATCTCGAGTCGCGTGATCTTGGTAACACCGTCAACCAGCTCCCTGACACTTGATGAGAATTCCTTTTCTACCTCATGTAGTGTGGTCGAGGAGTCTTCAACCGTATCGTGAAGGATAGCGGCGGTAACTGTATCTACATCCATACGCAGTTCCGCTAAGATCAGCGCGACCTGAACCGGATGATTGATAAAGGACTCACCGGTCTTGCGCACCTGTCCCTCGTGCGCTCTCTTGGCGAAGTCATACGCCTTTACCAACTGGTCTACCTCTTCTTCGCCCATGTAGGTCTGCGCCTGAGCACGCAGTTTGTCGAAGGCATCCAAAGAGATGTCGACGTTTTCCAGCGGTCCGGTAATCGGGTCTTTAATCATCAGTTCTCTTGTCCTGTCAGCAAGCGCATATCAGGCAGTATCGGTGCGCTCACCCGTGTTTGCAGTTCGGATATCGGCGCACTAAGTGCCCATTCTTTGAATTCCTCAAATGATAACAGCTCTTTGCACCCTTCGAGATATCTGCAACTCGATGTTAACTCAACTCTCTCCCTTACTTTGGTCAGCACCAAGCTTCTGACGTCTGTATCCGATGAAATCCCTTTTTCCTCAATCAATCCCAATTCTGTGAAGATTGCGAGGGCTGCGATGATACCCTTCTGCTCGAATCCGCAGTGTGGGTTAATGCGCAGGCATTCACGTAGCAATTCTGCTGAGTTAGTTTTTCTGAGGTTCGTGGGACTGATATTCCTTAACGCTCGATACAGCGTCGCCAGATCATCACGTTGTGGCGCACTAGCTAAGAGGATACGCTTGTTGATGGACACATCTGCCCTACCATAAAGCAGTGATATCTTAGCTTGTCTGCCATCCCTACCTGCACGGCCGGAGAGTTGATTGAAGGCGACTTCGTTGAAGGGTAGATGATAGAGCACCACGTTTTGGATATCAGGCAGATTAATCCCTTCTCCAAACGCGCTTGTGGAAACGATAGCGCGCATCTCCCCTGCTCGGAACAAAGATTCCACTACCTTGCGATCGTCTCTGCTCAGTCCCGCATGGTAGAACGCGACCCGAGTAGCCATGAATGGTAGTCGTTTTCTCAGCATCCGAGTCAAGACTATGGATTCATCTCTGGAGTTGACGTAGATCAGCGTCTTATCCTCATACATTACCAGACTGGCAAGACAGGCTTGCCTCTTATTGGTATCCCGATAATCCTCGACACAGAGGTTCTCTCGCACCCGTGAGTCCACCACGGTATGCTGAATGCCCAATTCTGAGACTATGGTTCTTGCGATGGTATGGTCCGCTGTAGCCGTCACAGCCAGGACAGTGAGGGCATTAAACTGAGTCAGAACGTTTCTGAGCATACCGTATACCGGGCGGTAACCTAATCGGTCTACAGCAATATGATGAGCCTCGTCAATCACCAAAAAACCGACGTTTTTGGCAGATGCAAAGCTACTTGTGTTGAAATAGAGGAACTCAGGTGTTGTCAATACGATATCGATATCACCATTTTGTAGGCCATTGAAGACTGCCTCGCGCTGTTGCGAATCGGATTCGCCCGTTACTACAGCAAGTACTAGGCCGAAACCCGCAAAGATCTCCTTGAGATGATACTCCTGATCAGCTATCAAAGCACGGAGCGGATAGACGAAGATGCTGGCTTGACCATCACGCAAAGCTGTTTTGGCAGCATGCAGCTGGAATATCAGGGATTTACCGCCACCTGTGGCCATAACCGTCAGTACCGATTCCCTCATGTGCAGATGATGAAGGGCGAGAGATTGGGCTTCATGCAGAACACAATCTGGCCCGATGAGTGCTTCCTGCAGCGCAGTCGTGAGCCGAGCGCCATCTTCACGGGCAAGTTTTCGCCAAAACGCGCGATCCCCACTACGCGGCGGATGATCCGTGATATCGACGATCTGACGCTGTGCTGAGCCTTCGTCCTTGACACGAACAACTGGATTGATCTGCTTGATCAGAGCCTTGGGTTTTGTAAGCCCATTCCAAGTATCGACACACAGATTATAGATAACATCGATCAGTCCCTCGTGGCCGAGAAGTGTATCGATGTTCGGGCAGTTGAAATATATCGCCGCGACATCGTTAAAACCATCTGAAAGCACACAGGATAAGTGATTCTTCGCAACACCCACCGCTCGAGCTGACTTGAGGAAAATGTTCGTACTGACAAACAACGGTTGCTTGTTCTCTTGACCAAACGGTTCCAGCTTCTGCAGCTCAGCTATGCCATCTACATCGATTTCAGCTAGCTTCAATCGTACATCGACATCTAGTGCCGGATGGAAATGTTCTCGTGGCTCGTCGGCCAATATCTGTTCCATACGGTCTTTGAAGACAGCGATCATCTGACGATGGACAGTCACGCCTACTGCTGCCTCATGACCGCCATAACGCAGCGTCAGGTCTTCACAGCTACTGACAGCTTGGAAAAGATTCACAGTACCAACACTACGACCCGATCCTCTCGCCTCATCACCATCCAAAGTGAAGACGATTACCGGTATCCCAAAACGCTTTGCCAAACGGGACGCCGCAATACCCTTGACACCTTCATGCCAATCCTCATCGGCTAACACCAGGATATGCTGGCCAACGTACCGTGCCTCAGCCTGACGTGATGCCTCTAAGATAAGCTGCGCTTCGATATCCCGTCTCTGTTGATTGAGCAGCTCGAGCAGTTCGGCGTAGTGTGCCGAGTGGGCAGATTCATCACTGATTAGCAGTTCCAGCGCCAACGTGGCATCTCCCATACGACCAGCTGCGTTCAGTCGCGGTATCAGGCCATAGGAGAGTTCGCTAGCTGATAGATCTCCCTTGGCTTTTCGACATAGCGCTAGTGACGCAGCAATACCAAGTCGCGGCGACAGATTGATCTGCTTCAGGCCTTCGACTACGAGTGACCTGTTCTCACCGATAAGTGGCATGATATCGGCAATGGTACCCAAAGTAGCTAGGTCGACGAAATCCAACCAAAGTTGCGGCTTACCAAACCTGGCTCCAAGCAAGGCCACCAGTTTCAGTGCCACACCTGCACCCGCCAGTATCCCGGCAGGGGAACCATCTACCAGCTTCGGATCGGTGATCGGGATACCCTCAGGGACCAAACCCGAGGCCTCATGGTGGTCTGTGATCACCACCTCTATACCCCTTCGTAACAGGCTTTCGACTTCATCGCGAGCCGAGATACCACAGTCAACGGTTATCAGCAGTTCAGGGTCAAGCTCGTAGACGCGAGCTAATGCCGCTTGGGTGAGTCCATAGCCCTCATCTATCCGATTTGGTATCAGATACGAAGGATCATTGCCTAGCGCTCTGAGTGCCAGCACCATGATCGCAGTCGCCGAGACGCCGTCCAGATCAAAATCCCCAAATATCAGAATACGTTTATTGGCACGTATCGCTGCCTCAACGGCGTCGACTGCCGTTGTCATCCCAGGTATCATCCCGGGATCGCTCCAGTCCCGACTAAGTGATGGGTTCAGAAATGAATCGACCTGGGCAGCAGTAGTGAAGCCTCGAGCCACCAAGGTTCGAGCGACAAGATAGCCTAAGCCACAGTCCCGCTGCAGCTGACGCACAGTCGCATCGTCGGCCGATCTTGCTTTCCATTGTTTATGGTCTGGAGTCAAGGACTTCTCTCATATTCTGCTCGTGTCTCGTGTATATTCTGACAGAATTCACATTGATGGTGTTGTGACAAATCGTGCAAGACTGAAAACAAGCAAATAGCGTAAAATGTATAACTTGGTTCAACGTCAACATTGTTGGATTCTCTTTGTAACGATTTAAGTAATCTTTGTGCGGATTCCCTTAAATATCCCCGCATACAAGATAATTGTCACGCACAAACACTGTCCAGGGACGTCTGGCATATTGGAGGGCATGTGGTCTACAACAGACGCAGACGTTCAAAGCAGTTGAACTTCTCTGATGGGCCTAGCCGTTTTGATACCAAGCGCGATCGTCCGCGTAAGGACGATCAACCGCTGTCCCCAAGTTTCTCTCGTAAGGTGATGCGTTGCAGGCGTTGTGGTGTCCGAATCGTCAGCAACGTCGACCACTGTCCCTATTGCGGAAAGAACCTCCGCCCGGTTTTCATGCGACTCTGGTTCTGGCTGATCATCGTCGTATTGCTGGCAGCTTCGGTGACCTACATAATCGTCAGGGGAATACCCGATCCTGAGCCGATACAACCGGTTCTCTCATCCAAACCAGTAGTGGTCGGCGCGAAAGCTGGTAGTTCATATAAAGATCTGGCAATCGGTACTACAATCGATATCGACTCCTTGCTGGTTACCGTTACCGGAGTCGAAAATGGATCGACAGCGAAAGATGGTTCGGTTGTCAAGATCGTGACGGTGTTGTTCTCCAACAACCGTGCCGATAGTACGACGCTATTCTCCACACAATGGCGCATCGAACGAACTGATGGCACCCGCGATGATACCTACATCGGCACAACTGTTGATGATGAGAACATCAACAGTAACTTCGAGGCATATCAACTCAAAGCTGGTGACCAGTTCACAGGCAGATTGTACTTCTCTGGTGACGATCTGGCTAAAATCGTATTCTCCCCCAATGCCCTCGACTACAATGAGGACAATCTGGCGACTTGGTCGGTTCCACAAAGCCCATCGACGCAAGATGAATGATCTATCTGCCTAATTGCTCCTCGATAGTGAACTCACCGATACCATCATCATATTTCTTGAGCTAGCTTCTTGAATTTGGGTTCACGCTGCTTCCAGATAGCATAAAGGGGCGAGGCGATCGGAATCGAGGAATATGAGCCCAGTACCAGACCGATCGTCATGGCGAATGCAAAATCCTTGAGTGTCTCACCGCCAAAGAACAACATTGTCAGCACGGGAATCAGTGAGGTCAATGTTGTATTGATGGTGCGGACGAGAACCTGATTAACTGAATGGTTCGCTACCGTCATGAATGAATGGCTCGCGGTCGAACCACTATTATCATTAATCCGATGGAACACCACGATCGTGTCGTAGAGGGAATATCCCATGATGGTCAACAACGCGGCAATCACATTGGGTGTAACCTCACGTCCCACCAAAGCGTAGATACCGATAACGACAATCAGATCATGGATCAGAGCGATGACTGCGGTAACACCCATCTTATATTCGAAGCGGATCGCGATATAGATGATGATCAACGCGATTGCTACTATGAATGCTATCAGTGATGAACGTGTGACATCAGCTCCCCAACCAGGTCCGATAGTAGTGACTTCGGTGCTGTTCGGTGGCAAGTTTAGGCTTTCGACCACAGCGTCAGCGTACATAGATGCCTCTGTGGCGTCTGTAACCGGGATCCGAACAATGAAACCGAAAATCCCAGCGGCGTCAGTGGTTGTCTGGATTATCGGTGATTCAACTTGTTGTTCCTGAAAGACCTGGCGCATCTCCTCAATGCTGACGTTGCCGGTGTCTCTGAATGTGATTGATGTGCCACCGCTGAATTCGATACCGAAATTCAAGCCCCTGAGTCCCACTGCTGCCAAAGAAAGCACAATCAGCGTCAGAGCGACGATGAAGAATACCTTACGGTGTTTCAGAAAATTGATGTCTCGTTTCAGTCGCTTAACCATTTTCAACACCTCGCTTCAGTTCACCTGAGGCGCGTGCTGATTCCTCGTCTTCTCCAATGCCCCAGAACCCTGGATGTTTTGCGATTATCCCAGGTGCCATCAGCCTGATCAGCGGTGCCTTGAATAGTAGCATCGTCAATATGTCGCACAAAACTCCCAGTGCTAATGTCAGACCAAATCCCTTGACCGATCCCACAGCGATGAAGAACAGCGCCAAAGCACTGACTAGAGTCACTAAGTCGGCATCGATTGAGGTGACCATGGCATGTTTGACACCTGTAATGGAGGCTGCGCGAACCGAACGGCCCATGCGGATCTCCTCTTTGAATCGTTCTAAGATCAGGATGGAGGAGTCTGCGGCTACGCCGATTGCCAGAACGATCCCCGCTATGCCGGCCAGAGACAGGGCAAACAGACCAAGAATAGATAAAAGCGCGAGTAAACCCAGATAAAGCAGGGCGAAGATGCCTATTGAACTGGCGGTGAGCAACCCAAGTCCTCTATAGAAGAAAAGCAGATAGAGCGCGACGATTATCAGTCCAATGACAGCAACGAGTATACCGGATCGAAGAGAGTCCTGACCCAGCGTAGGACCGACTACCTGTGAGGTTGCCACAGTCAGTGTCACGGGGAGCGAACCAGACTGTAAGACTGTTCTCAACGCGTTCGCACTGTCCAGATCATAACCTCCGGTAATCGCCACATTACCATTGGTAATGGCGTTCTCTACTGCAGGAGCGCTCTGAACCATGCCATCGAGCACAATCGCAATACGACCGTTTGTGGGGTACAACGCTGTTGTCACCTCAGCAAAGGCCTTGGTAGCTGTTGCGTCCAGTACAAGATTCACGCTGTAGTTAGGACTTGTCTCGCTTTCCTTACCGATATTTACCGATACGATATTGGCCCCTGTGAAAATCGAACTGTATGAACCTGGGGACAGAATGATTGGCTGGATCGATAATGTTCCCTCTTGCCCGACGCTTCCATCCACGGTTGTCTCATCTGCTAATCCCTCGTCAGCGATTTCACCTTCAGTCACTATTCCGTCAGCCTCTGTCTCATCTGCTAATCCTTCATCAGGAATCGGTTCGTTGTTGGGGGTAGCCTCATCAGTAACTTCGTCGACAACAGTCTGTACCCAAGTCTGACCTGCCTCCAGAGCATTCCGCTGCGCTTGATCGCTGACATCGGCAACGTTGACGAATTCCAGATAGCCCGTCTGCCCTATGGTCTGCAATGCTTGAGTCTGATCGACTACTCCGGGAATTTGCACCAACAGCTGTGTACTGCCCTGTTTCTGGACACTTGCCTCTGATGCA
>LSQX01217723.1_pt1 | contig 15277 bp, 15 predicted proteins | sample 654561 | NCBI WGS metagenome assembly LSQX01 (sample SAMN04489861, study PRJNA283612) | anaerobic digester metagenome | isolation source: 4 biogas reactors fed with cattle manure at either 37C or 55C with and... | place: Denmark: Kongens Lyngby | collected 2014 | reverse complement strand
TTTAAATATGACTTCACGACAATTTCCTCCTTGAAATATATGCCTTTGCGTTTTGCTGATTATACATCAAATTTAAAGCGGAGTCAAGAAACAACGATTAAATTTAACATTGCATATTTATGCAGGAATCAAACACTGCGGTAATATTTATCTGACCCAGTTCCGGTATAAAATTAATGGCTTATTTTGATTTGACGGCTTTTATAAGCTCGCCCAGCACTCCCTCGAAGCAGGCTCCGTACCAATGATCCGGCGGGGTGTTTTCAATGCAGCGTACAACATAATCGGCGGCAATCCTTGCCGAATCATATGCGGTTCTTCCGCGCATATATGCGCCGGTGAAGGCGGCGGCGTAGATGTCTCCGGTGCCGTGGCAGCTTTGATCAAGTTTTATATGCTTATAATATCTCTTCTTGCCGCCTTCGTATACGACGACTCCGGTGGTATCCGGGGTGTAGCCGATGCCGGTCAGCACCACATTCTTTGATCCGAGGGAAAGCAGGCCTTCGGCAAGCGAATCGACATATGCCTCATCGTAAGTTTCTTTATATTCAATTCCGGTAAGAAAAGCGGCTTCGGTGACATTCGGCAGAATGAAATCGGCATCCGCTGCCAAAGCCTTCATCGCCTCGACAAATTCGTCGGTAAAACCGACATACAGCTTGCCGTGATCCGCCATTGCGGGGTCTATTATCTTCGGTGCTCCCGCAACTCCTCTTGATGAAAGAATCTGACGGACTATGTCCACCTGTTTTACCGAGCCGAGATAGCCGGTGTAAAAGGCGTCGAAATAAATTCCCTCTTTTTCCCAATGTTTTTCTATATCAGGCATATCGTCGGTGAGGTCGCGGAAGGTAAAGCCCTTGAATCCTCCGGTATGGGTAGAGAGAACTGCCGACGGCAGCACCGCGGCTTCAACGCCGCAGGCGGAGATTACAGGCAGTGCAACGGTAAGAGAGCACTGACCTACACACGAAATATCCTGGATCGTAAGAATGCAGGGTTTTTCGGATGACATTTAAAATACCTCTGTATCTTTATTTTTAAATATATTAGAGAAGCCTTGCGGCAACTCTGTATTTGTTGTGCTTATTCCGCAAAAAGCGGGGTTGAAAGATAGCGGTCGCCTAAATCCGGCAGCAGCGCGACTATTATCTTTCCTTCGTTTTCGGGACGCTTTGCAAGCTCAGCCGCCGCAGCAGCAGCCGCTCCCGAGCTGATACCGACCAAGATGCCCTCACGGCGTCCTATCAGTCTTGCGTATTCAAAGGCGTTTTCGGCGGATATTCTTATTACCTCGTCGTAAATCGAGACATCTAAGGTTTTCGGGATAAATCCCGCGCCGATACCTTGGAGTTTATGCGAGCCGGGTTTGCCGCCGCTGAGCACCGCCGATGTATCCGGTTCTACCGCTATGACTTTGATTGCGGGATTCTTTTCTTTAAGATATCTGCCGGTGCCGCTGATGGTACCTCCCGTTCCGACGCCGCTGACAAAAATATTGACTTTGCCGTTGGTGTCTTCCCAGATCTCGGGGCCTGTCGTGTCATAATGAGCTTTTGGATTTGAGGGATTGACAAACTGACCGGGGATAAAGCTGTCGGGGATTTCCCGGGCAAGCTCATCGGCTTTATCGATTGCTCCCTGCATTCCCTTTGCGCCGTCCGTCAGCACCAGCTCTGCGCCGTATGCCTTCATCAACAACTGTCTTTCCACCGACATTGAATCCGGCATAACTATTATCACGCGGTAGCCGCGGGAGGCCGCAACCGCAGCAAGTCCGATGCCGGTGTTTCCGGAGGTCGGCTCGATTATGACGGATGTTTTTCTGAGCTGTCCCGACTTTTCGGCGTCGTTTATCATCGCTGCGGCGACGCGGTCCTTAACCGAGCCGGCGGGATTAACGAATTCAAGCTTTGCGTATATCTTCGCCTTAAGCCCGAGTTCCTTTTCTATGCGGACAAGCTCGAGCAGCGGCGTTTTTCCGATAAGCTGATCGACGGAAGTGTAGATTCTGGCCATTTAATTTTCCTCATAGTATTTATCATCCCTGCCTTGCAGATTGATTATTTATTATACACTGCCGTCACAAAAAAATCAATGTTGTTTCGGTAAACGTATTTCACGGCTGTTTTAAACTTTGGGAATAAAACAACCCGAACCGATTAAAGTCCGGGTTGTGTTGGTGCAGATAGAGGGACTCGAACCCTCATGACTGTTCATCACTGGTACCTGAAACCAGCGCGTCTACCAGTTCCGCCATATCTGCATGTTCGGGCGGAAACGCAGCCTTGTGCTGCGCCTGTGAAAGGTATTATACCACAAAATGCCGCATTTGTAAAGGGGTAAAACGAAAATATTTGAGTTTTGCCGCTTCGCCTGCCGCCGGAAATACGGATAATTATGTTTTAAAATCAGAATTCAACGCTCATTCCGTCGTAGGAGATAAGATAGCGATCGCCTGCCGCTTCCTGCATTTCATCATAGGTTGAAAGGCAGTTGTGGCTGAAGTGATTGAGGCAGAATATCGTTTTCGAGTCTGCGACGCCGATATCGAGCATCCGCTGACGCATTTCATCGGCGGCGTCGAGTCCCATATGGCCTCTGCGGCCGGAATTCAGCCCGCTGCAGTCGTCGATTGAGACAAAGTCGAAATAGAGATGATTCGCTTCGAAATATTCCCATACTTCTGCCGGCGGGAATCCGGTATCATGGGCGTAAAGCAGGGTTTTGTCATCCTTCGAAATAACATAGATGCGGCAGCCGGATGTCTGGTCATGATCGGCGGGGAGCGCTGTCACGCAGTAGCCTTCGACATCGGCGGTGGTAAGCAGAGGGAGCTCTCGGAACTGAACCCGCTTTTCCGAGCATTCGCCGCGGTTGGCAATACCGTTCAGAATAGCCTTGTCACCCCAGACATAAAGCACTTCGTATTCCGGTTCGAGATCGTTCGCAATACCTTCGTTGCGGCACCAGAACTCAGCAGGATAAAAATGATCCATATGATTGTGGGTTATGAGAAGATTCTTTATCCTTGTCAGATCCAATCCGTAATTGAGCACATGGAGATATGTGTCCGCCGGGAAGTCTATAAGAAGCTTATCGTCGATGCAGGCCTGCGAACGGGTGCGAATATTGCGGCCGCCGAGTTCTTTTGCTTTTATGCAGGCTTTGCAGCGGCAGAAAACGCCCGGCCAGCCCTCGGCTGCGGCGGTGCCGTAATACGTCAGTTTCATTGCTGTCTCCTTGAATGAGTTTTTTCCGGTCATCATATTTTCCGCGCCGGCAGGAGCCGGGATAAAATTACCGGCAGCACGGCGCTAATCTCATGATAGGATATCATATCATTTGGTTTAATTATCGGAATATTTGTAAAATATCTTTAAAATATGTTTTTAACAGCCGATTTGGCTCCTGCCGCACTTGATTTTTCAAGGAAATATGTTAAAATAGATATTGAAGCAAAAAACCTCCCGGCATATACCGGAAGGGCAGGTGCAGAGTTTTTTACTTTACTTCGATTTCGCTTGAATTGGGCTTGCTTTCGTCCTTTTTGGGAAGATTCAGTTTCAGAATTCCGTCCTTATATTCGGCGGTTATCTTGTCGGTCTGAATTTGGGAGACGTCGAAGCTGCGCTCAAAAACGCCGTATGAACGCTCGCGGCGGATGAATTTTCCGCTGTCATCCTTTTCATCGGTCTCTTCCCTGCGCTCGGCGCGGACGGTAAGATATTCGTCTTCGACTTTGACCTTTATATTTTCGCGGTCAAATCCGGGAAGCTCCGATTCGATCAGGTAATGGTCGCCACCGTCTTTGATGTCGGTTTTAAAGGGGCAATCCGGAACGTTCTTCGCGTCGCGGAAGAAGGGGATATCTCTCCAAAGGTCGAAATTCATAAGATCATTTGCTCTGCGGCTGAAAGGTGTAAGTTCAAACATTATTATTATCTCCTGTTCTGTCTGTTATTCTTTGTTCCGAAAAGGCGGCGGCTTTTGGCACTTGCATCGTTCGTCTGCTATCCAAAGCTGTCCGATGCCGATGCCTCCGGCTTTGCCCTTCCTTTTCTCTTTTCGTTACGATTATATTATAGCATATGTTTATTAACACATACCCGATATTATATGTACTGCGGGTAAATTTCAGCACTCGATGATTGTGAGTGCTAATATACACCGAGGAATATGCCATGAAAAACAATATATTTATTAAAACCACTGCTTTGTTGTCAGCACTCGCGATGTTTACAGTGCCGATCTCGCCGGCATTGTACGCTGCCGAAAATATTTTATACGCTTACGAGAGATCCTCGGAAGCGGAAATAAACATCTCCGGGGAAAATATATCCGTTTTTATCAATGGACAGCAGCTGATTTCGGATGCTCCCGCAGTTATCATATCCGACCGCGTCTTCATCCCTCTCAGAGCCGTAACTGAGGCTTTCGGCGCTTCCGTCGCTTGGGATCAGTCGACACAGATGATAACGATAACCTACAAGGCTTCAACCGTACGGCTCACGGTCGGCTCAACACAGGCTCAGCTGATATCGACCGGAGAGACCAGAGCTTTCCTGTTTGATAACGCCCCGGTTCTGATAAACGACCGCACATATGTCCCGCTGAGAGCCCTTTCCGAAGCGTTCGGAGCCGATGTCAAATGGGACGGAAACACCCGAACCGTAAATATCGGAATATCGGACGGGGTTGCACTTGAGATCGGTTCCCGCAAGATAGTTTGCGGAGAAACCGAATCGGAGCTGCTTCTTGCATTCGGACAGCCGGACCGTCAGGGCATCGGCGCTGAAGGGCTCACATGGTACAGCTACACCGGCGACTACGCCGCTTATCTGAGCGTTGCCGTAAGCCACGGCGTTGTATGCGGGTTTATGACTTCATCGCCCGGTTTCAGGGTATCGAACGGAGTTATTGCCGGTCAGCCTTTTTCAAACAACGGTCAGACCGTTCTGGCGGGAGACAGACGCGAAACCATTCAGCCGGCGGTTTCGACAGCCCGCGAAGAATACACCGACATTGCCCGAAGCTACTCTATGAGCGTTTACCGGGATGAATTTGACAATTCAAATGTCTGGGGAGTAAGGCTTATAATGAATGGCTATTCAATGCCGGTCGATACCTCATCTTCAGCTTACTGCTATGAACAGGCAAGGCAGATATCCGACCTTACAAACGGTTTCAGAGCTGTCAAGGGGCTTTCCCCGCTTATCTGGGAAAGCGAAGCCGCCGACTGCGCCTTCCTTCACAGCGACGATATGGCAAGGTCGAATTATTACGGACACATCTCGCCCGACGGGCGTTCGGTCGCCGAAAGATATATAGGCGACGCCTACAAGGCCATCGATGAAAATCTAATCTGCACTACACTTGAGAGCGACAGCATCGAAATGGTTGACTGCTGGATAAACAGCTCGACTCAGCGCGAAAATATCCTTTCGGAAATTTACAGGCACACCGGAGTCGGGGTTGTATGCAGCGCGGCCAACTGCTACATTACTCAGGTCTTTGTCGCGCATGAAGTCTGACGAGGGACAGATTATGTCAAAACGCCCGAATATTCTCATTATTACTGCGGATGAATACCGCTCCGATTGTCTCGGTTTTGCGGGTCATCCCGATGTTACCACTCCGTATCTTGATTCGCTTGCGCAGAAAGGAATATATTTCCCCAACGCTTACAGCTCTTGTCCGACCTGTGTTCCTGCCCGCGCGGTCTTTCATACCGGTCTGAAGCCGGCAAATACCGGGCGTGTCGGTTACCGGGACGGCGTTGACTGGAATTACAGCCGCACCTTGGGTTCGGAATTTACAAGGCTCGGTTATCAGACGCAAGTCTGCGGGAAAATGCACGTCTCTCCGCTGCGAAATCGGCTCGGATTTGAAGCGGTCGATTTATGCGACGGATACATGCACTATTGGCGGAAGCCGGACATTTCCGCATATACCGAACAGGGTTACGCCGACGACTATTATCACTGGCTGAAAAACGAACTCGGCGCAGACGCCGACATAAACGCGAACGGTCTTGACTGCAACAGCTATATCAGCCGTCCCTGGCATCTTGATGAGAAATATCATCCGACTAACTGGGTGACGGATCGGGCGCTCGATTTTCTGCGGCGGCGGGACAGGCGGCAGCCTTTTCTGCTCAATGTTTCTTATGTCCGTCCCCATGCGCCTTACGACGCGCCGCGGTGGTATTTCGATCAGTATTTGTCAAAAAACCTCACTCCGCCGTACAGCGGGGACTGGAACGATCCGGGACTCAAAGACTCGGGAAGAACCTTTAATTCGAGCGCAGCGCCGGTTGACCCGACCTTGATACGGCAGATGCAGGCCGGATATTACGCCTGTATCTCCCATCTTGATCATCAGATCGGGCGGCTGATAATCCGGATAATCGAGGAGGGGCTCGAAGACAATACCGTTATAATCTTCACATCAGACCACGGCGATATGCTCGGCGACCACGGATTTGTAAGAAAGTCGCTTCCCTACCGCGGCTCAGCCGGAATACCGATGATAATTTCGGGACCCTCGCGGATAATCGGCAAAAGCCGGACAGACGCGAGGGTAGCCGGGCTTGAAGACATACTGCCGACCTGTCTCGGGCTCTGCGATGAAAGCGCCGAGGGGATTGACGGCATTGACCTGTTATCCTCCGGAAAACGCGATTATATGCACGGTGAGCATGAATTCGGATGGAGAGATTTATCTAACCAATTCATAGTCACCGAAAGAGATAAGTACATCTGGTTTTCGGCAACCGGCAGAGAGCAGTATTTTGACCTTATAAACGACCCTTATGAAACCCGCGAAGCCTCCGCCGAATATCCGGAAAGGGTCAGTGAACTTCGGGAAATGCTGGTATCGGAACTTACCGGGCGGGAGGAAGGCTATGTCAAAAACGGGCAACTCTCTCCCGGGAAAAACAAGGCGAAGGCTGTTTTGAGCAAATTATTAAAATAATATAAGAGAAAGGTGTTTATAAATGATCGATTCAAGCGCAAAATGGATATGGGCGGATAAATCCGAGCCGAATCAGTATGTTTTGTTCTCGCTGCCGTTCAAAGCGTCGGAGGGCGAAAAGCTTACTCTCTCGCTGTCAGTCGACTCGCAGTATGCCGTTTATCTGAACGGAGAATTCCTTGACTGGGGACAGTGGGGGGATTTCCCGGATTACAAGACATATGATGAACTCGACATTTCCCGCGCCGCAAAAGACGGAGACAACCGTCTCGACATCCTCTGCACCTGGTACGGTATCGATACATTTTCATATCGGGTCGAGCCGGCGGGACTGATTTTCTCGCTTTATTCGGACGGAAAACTCATCGCTTCAAGCGGGAGAGGGGTGCTTTGCGGCGCCGATACGCGCTGGAAAAGAGACGGCGTTTCTTATGTGACAGGGCAGATCGGCTGGAGCTTTGTTTACGACTCTACCCTTCCGCCGCCGCAGATGTCGGCCGCTCGTGAGATAGAAAAAGCCGCGACGCTTGTGCCGCGGCCGATAAAGAAGCTGATGCTTACCCCGGAAAAGAAAGCAGTTGTACTTTGCCGCGGACCGTTTATCGCCGGAAAAGCAAATCCTAAAAATATGGCGGACGAGCTGATGAGCGCATATCTCGGATATGAATGCATTATTCCGAGACCGGTTCTGCCCGGGAAGATGATTTGCCGAGGACGTGACAGCGGTATTTATGTCACAGCCGATCTTGGCGAACAGAGCGCCGGTTTGCTTTCGCTTGATTTCACGGTAAAATCAAAGACGAAGGTTATGATTACCTGGGGCGAGCATCTGGACGACTGCCGCGTCCGCTCATCTGTCGGCGGGCGGTGTTTTGCCGCCGAGTATATGGCTCACGAAGGAGATAACCGCTTTATCTGGCCGATACGGCGTCTCGGGCTGAGATATATGCAGGTGTTTTTCTTCTCGGGTGAGGAAGAAGTCGAAGTCAGGTATCTCGGCATTAAAGAAACCGACTATCCGCTGGATATGTCGGGCAAGTTTATCTGCTCGGACAATCTGCACAACCGGATAGCCGAAGTTTCAAAACGGACGCTGCTGATGTGCATGCACGAGCATTACGAGGACAGCCCGTGGCGGGAGCAGGCGCTTTACAACATGGATTCCCGCAACCAGATGCTGTTCGGGTATTACGCTTTCGGCGAAACCGATTTTGTCCGCGGTTCGCTTAAGCTGTTTGCTCTCGGCGTTCGGGAGGACGGACTTATCGATATCTGCGCGCCCTCGCGGTTTGTAAGGACTATTCCCTCTTTCAACGCGATATTCCCGCTGCAGTCGGCCGAATATCTGCGCCACAGCGGCGACAGGGAGTTTCTTGCGGAGATACTGCCGGCTCTCAAGCGCGTCTGCGCAGCGTTTGAAGCGCGGATCGGGGAAAACGGACTTATCCGCAAGTTTGAAGACGACAGCCGCTACTGGGACTTCTTCGAATGGATGACCGGGCTTTCCGGAGAAAGCAGACCCGACAAAGAAGTCTACGCGCTGCCGCTTAACGCCTTTTTCTCGATGGCGGCGGACGGAATGGCTTATATCTGCCGGGAATTGGACGATTCTGACGCCGACAAATTCGCTTCGCTTCATGAAAGTATTAACGCGGCTATCAACCGCGTCTTCCGGGACGACGCAAAACACGAATATTTCACCTATCTGCGTGACGGCAGGCTTGAACATAAAGCCGAACTCAGCCAGGCACTCGCCGTCTGCTGCGGTGCGGCGACGGATGAACGTCTTGAAAGCTGTCTTTCTATCCTCAGCCGGACGGTCGGCGGAGTTGAGTCGGGGCTTTCCCCGGTACCACCGGACAGCGAAGAGATGCATCCTCTCACGATATCGCATATTGTATACAAATACGAAGCGCTGATGCGCCGCCCGGAGAAGTATGCAAAGCAGGTATTCGCCGACATCGCGCGGGTATTCGGATATATGCTTTACAGGAATGCGACGACCTTCTGGGAGACCATTGACGGCGGATACGCCTTCGGCGACGCAGGCAGTCTCTGCCACGGCTGGAGCGCGGTGCCGGTGTATATGTATTGGCGATATGCCGCCGGATATCGGATTGAGAGCAAAACGATTGAGCCTGTCGAATGCGGACTCGGAGAAATAAAGGCTTTGCCCCCTGCGGGACTTAATAGGATGTTCGGAATATAAGAAGAAAAGGCTTCCCAATTTCGGGGAGCCTTTTTCATTGTTTGCGGTTAATTCAGTTTTTCTTTTTGCCTGTCACAGCGGCGCAGCCGATTGACGCGACGAGCGCGAGAACCGCGACGGCGGTTATGTCGCCGGTCTGAGCGGCGGGAGCGGGAGCTGCGGGGGCTGCCTGCGCTACCGGAGCTTCTTCGGCAACTGCTGCAGCCGGTGCATCGGCAGCCGGCTCGGCAGGTGTTTCTTCGGCAGGTGCCTCGACTTCGATTACCGGAATGGTAATCTTGTCGGAGACAAGGATGCGGTCTCCGCCGTTATAGCCCTGGTCGGCGATATATACACGGTCGTTAATCAGGCAGACGCCGGAATAATTCGAGGAATCGGGCATCTGACCGATTCTGGCGACTTCGGAGAAGTCAGCCTTATTGGCAACGATTACGCAGGATTCTTCATTTGCATAGGTGGACATCAGCACATAATCGTCCTTGAGCCATACGCCGTAGCATTCGTCGAATTTGCCGGTTGAAATAACCGACTTGCCGTCAGCGCTTATTTTGGCTATGGTGTCGCCCTTGGAGTTGACGCCGTCGACGAGAGCGGTGAGATATACCGTTCCGTCGGTGTCTACCGCGACATACTGTCCTTCGGCTTCTCCTCCGAGCAGCTTCTTTATGTCGGCGCGACCGTTGTCGCCGAATGCGGTATCGGCTTTGGGCGCCTTGGGATCGGTGACATCATAGCAGTAGATGAAGTTCGGGCCGTAATTGGTGACGAAATACATTTTGTATGCATCGCCGATACGGGCGACCGCCGTGCCGTTAACGCCGACTTTTTCGCCGGTGAAAGCAGCGATCGTTTCGATATATATCTGCTTCATATCGGCGTCGAGGACTGCGAATTCGACGGCATCGGTGTTTTCCGGAGTGGTTATGCCGACATAGATATATCCGCGGTCGTCGACGGCTTCGCCTTTGATGAAGGATATCTTCTCATCGATCCAGAAGCCGGTGTTGGCTCCGGTGTTGGCGTCGAATCTGTAAATGCCTTTTTCGTCGCTCTGGAGCGTTGAGCCGAGGACGTAAGCGCCGGCGGGATCCCCGGTGAAGCCGCGCATCTGGTTTGTCGCAGGATCCGAGCCGTCCATTGTTGCAAGGGTGTTGAAATTCAGATTTGCGAACTGATCGTCATATGTGCCCGCGAACATAGGGGTCATACACGCAAGGGCAAGCAATACGGCGACAGCCGCGGCGATGAGTGTTTTTTTCATGTTTTTCCTCCGGTGTAATTTTATGTAAAGTTCTTGTAAGATATTGTACCACACTTTCTTTACATTTTCAATACTCCGGAGGAATTTTTATGTTTTATTCAGTTTTTGATTGTTTGGCTGCCGCTTTTTGTCACTATTGACAGTGCTCTCCGGTGAAAAGATATGCGAGGTCGCAGAACCATACACCGTTCGAATCAGGATTAAAACCGAGCAGCTTAGCGAGAGATTCGTCGCGGGCAAGGCTTCCGGCGGCGCGGGCTTTATGAAAGCCGCAGATATCCAGAAAATTCATCGCGGCGCGGCCGGCTAAAAACAGGATGTCCCGGCGGCTGTATCCGGTATCCGTTTTTTCGCCGAGCCCCGTGACTGCGGCGACATCGGTCAGCTCACCGAACCCGTCGGAGCCGAATTTAAACTGTGAAACGGCAAGAAGACCTCCGGTATCGGAATCCACCGCGGCGTATGCCAGTGCGTCCGGGTCGAATTCAATGCCGCAGAGGCGGCAGGCTTCCGCCTGATAATCTTTATCCTGTATCGTTTTCGCTTCAATCATATTTTTTGTTTCCCGAATGGCGGGATCGGCGTTTGCCGTCCGACTTCATGCGATATGTCCGCTTTTCCGAAGCTTTTCGGGCAAGGACATCGAATTTTTTATCGCCGCCGAGGTAATCTTCGGCACCGCCGGACATAAGATAAGCTTTTTCAGCTTTGGTAAGTTCCCGCCACTTTCCCTGCGGAAGGTCGCCGAGTTCTACTTTGCCGACGGCGACGCGACGCAGTCTTTTTACGTCAAAGCCGCAGACATCGCACATCTTTCTTATCTGCCGGTTGCGGCCCTCCCTAAGCATCACTTCGACTATTGTCGAGGTGCCGCGGTCGGAGATAATCCGCGCTTCGACGGGGCGGATGCAATAGCCGTCTATCAGCATCGGGCGTTTCATAAGGTTAAGCTGCTCCTCGGTTATCGAGCCCTTGAGGGTAAGCTGATATATCTTCGGGATTTCGTGTCTGGGGTGAGTCAGAAGGTTTGTCAGCTCGCCGTCGTTGGTCATTATCAGCAGGCCTTCCGAGTCGTAGTCGAGCCGTCCTACCGGCCAGACGCGCAATTTGACTTCATCCACTAAATCAGCGACGCATTTTCTGCCCAGATCGTCGCTCATGGTGGTGACATATCCCGCAGGCTTGTTGAGCATCAGATAGGCTTTTTCGGTCGATGCGCCTTCGATGACGGTTCCCTTGTATTCGATTACATCCGAGTCGGGGTAGATCTTCGCGCCGGGAAGCACTTTTTTGCCGTTCACCCGGATAAGACCGTCCGTCATCGCCTTTTCGGCGGCGCGGCGGGACATGATCCCCTGTTCCGACAGGTATTTTTGAAGCCTTATGCCTTCGTTGTTGTTTTCTTCCATATAAATTATTTATTGGTCTCCTTCGCCTTCGTCCGCGTCTGCGGCGATGGGTTCGTTTTTGGCAAATACCGTTTTGAACCGGTCGATAAGATCGGGGGCGCCGGAGATAAAGTTTGTTACAGAGTCGATCGCGCTGCCGGATGCGGTCGGGTTTGCGACATTCAGCATATCGACGCGGCCGTCTTTAAATACGACGAGAAAGCCCACCGGAGTCAGCGAAATTCCGGTGCCGCCTCCTCCGCCGAACAGCGGAAGATTTTTGGTCGCGCCGTTTCTCGGCTGCGGTTCTCCCTCCGGCTTCTTTTTTTCGGTTCCTGTCAGGCTGTTGTTTTTGGAAAAATAATCAACTCCGCCCGAAGCGAGACCTATCTGTATCCTCGACACCGGAATGATCGTCGTTCCGCTGTCGGTTATGATCGGAGTTCCGATCACGGTGTTTACGTCTATGATTTCGCGGATGCTTTTAAGCGACTCCTGGATCATATCGCTTACTTTGTTTTCAGCCATTTTCAGTCCTCCCGAACCTGTCTGCAAAATACTGACTTATATTGGTGCTAATTTCTTTCGGCTGCTGTCTTTTTATTTTTGAGCCATCCCGAGATAAATGTGAAAGCTGCGGAATTGACAAGGGCAAAGACCTGCCAGACACGTATAGATATCTGAATTTCCACCTTCGCGCGGGGCTTCTGCGCAAGAAAATCGGCCTCGACGTAAACGGCGTCATAACCCTTTGGAGCTTTATAGCGGACGCGTCCGTGTTCCGACATAAATGCGAGCAGCCCCGAAACGGCGCCTGAAACGGCTCCGTACATCACCGCCGTTTTATCCGGGTCCTTGGATGCAACGGAAAGCCATAACCGGTATATTCGGAAATCGAGATAAGCGTTGAGCTTTCTGACGATTATTTTCAATACCCGAAGTATCAGGCGGATGAGCGGCATTATATCATCGAGGGATTTTTTCTTTTTTCCCTCTTCCGGTTTTTCTTCGACTTTGGCTTTTTTTGCCGATTCCTTTTCTGCGCGGCGCTTTTCCTTTTCGGCTTTTTTAAGTACCTTTTCGCGGCGGCGCCGGATGGCTTTCGGAGTATAATCTTTCGGATTCACCTTTTTGCGCTTTTTCGGAATTATCTGTTTTTGGAAGCACAAAAGTCCGGCTTTTAAATAAAATTCTCCGTCGTCGTATATTATCCTGACCCAGGGTTTGAGCATGAGAAGGCAGAATATTACAGCCGCGATTATCAAAAGGGCTTTCATATATCCACCTCCCCGTTTTCGGATGTCGGTTCGATTACTTTATCACATCAAGCGGCGGCAGCTCGCCGAGCGAGCTTATGCCGAAAAGGCGCAGGAACATTTCGGTAGTGCCGTAAAGATTCGGCTTGCCGGGTGCGTCGAGCCTGCCTCTGATTTCAATCATACCGCAGCTGACGAGCTGATTTATCGAATAGCCGCTGTCGATGCCGCGCACCTGCTCGACATAAGTCCGCGTTGCCGGCTGATTATATGCGATTATAGCCAGCACTTCGAGGGCGGAGCGGGAAAGGGTCAGCGTTTTGGTTATCCCCAGCGCCTTTTTTACCTCGGCGGCAAATTCGCCTGCGGTGCAGAGCTGAGCACCGTCTTCAAAACACAAGAGACGGATTCCTCGGTCGAGATATTCCGGCGCCATCTCTTCGGCGGTATTTTTTATTTCTTCTTCGGAAACTCCCGCCGCTTGCGCGAGTTTCGAATAGTTTACCGGTTCTCCTGCGGTAAAAAGCACCGCTTCTATGATCTTTCTTACGGTTATTTCGTCAGGTTTCTCGGTTTCGATTTCAGGTTCAAAAAGATTCAGGGTTTCAGGTTCACTCGTCAATTCCGCCGTCCTCCTCCTCTTTTATTCTGTTTCTCCTATGCGTCAGGTCGAGCCTGAAAATCAGCTTCTCGCCTTCTTCGCCCGGAATTACGGATATAACGAATCTTCCGGCCTTGAGCAGTTCGAGAATCGCCGTGAAGGCTGCGACAAGCTCGGAGCGGGTTCTTGATGTCAGCATCAGCTCTTCGAAGGTCATCTCGCCGCATTTGTAGAGAAGCCGCATAAGACCGATTATCTTTGCGTTCAGCGGATAATAGCTGCGGTTTACCACCCTTACCGAGGCTTCGCCGGATTTCAGAAGCTCTTCTTCGTCGCCGCCGAAGCGGTTCCAGATGCGCCGGAAAGCCGATTCGAGCATAATTACGGTATGAAGTCCCAATTTGACATCGCTTTCTTTCGGTTCCGGCTCGAAGGTGTTTGTCGGCTCTTTTGCAAAGCGCCCACCGAACATTTCAAAGCGTTCCCCGAGATACTCAACAGCCAGCTTTATCTGCTTATATTCGAGCAGCCTCCGCGCCAGCTCAGCGCGAGGGTCTTCTTCCTCTTCTTTCTCCTTTTTCGGGAGCAGCATCCGGCTTTTTATCAGCAACAGGGTCGAAGCCATTTCGATGAATTCTCCGGCGATATCCATATCCAGCGCCTGACGCAGCTCTAAATATTCAAGGTACTGGTCGAGAATGAGGGCGATGGGGATATCGGCGATATCTATCTTGTCTTTCTCGACAAGGGAAAGCAGCACATCCAAAGGGCCGCTGAAATCGCCGACGCTGTATAAGGGGCTGCTGTCTTCCGCGGTTCTGACTCCGTGATTGTTGTCCATTTTAAAGCCCCGGAATCAGCCGGACCGTGAAAAGCAGGAAATTGCCGACGGCACCGATCATGAAGTTCAGAGGGCGGTCAAGGATACCGAGCCAGAGAAGCGCCATGAGCCCGAGCATGATATATCGCTCATACATCATGATTTTAAAATAATATTTCGTCGGCAGAAATACAAGCAGGATACGTGAGCCGTCGAGCGGCGGACAGGGAATCAGATTGAATACACCCAGACCGAGGTTCAGCATATAGAATACCTGCAAGAACAGCTCAACCGCAGACAAAAACGTGTTGCTTGCACTCCCTGTAAACTTTTTGAAAATCACATATGCAAGTATTCCGAGCCAGGCAAGCAGGATGTTTGATACCGGTCCCGCAAGGGCTGTCAGCGCCATGTCGCGCTTCGGGCGCTTGAAATACCTGACATTTATCGGGACGGGGCGGGCGAAACCGAAGCCGAAGAAAAGCATCATCAGCGCGCCTACGGGATCAAGGTGCTTAAGCGGGTTAAGCGTAAGCCGCCCCTGATCATGAGCGGTCGGATCCCCTAATTTATATGCAGCCCAGCCGTGTGCCGTTTCATGCACGGCGATCGCCAGCAGCAGCACCGGAATGCGCGTCAGATAGACGGGCAGATTGCTGATTATATCGTTTAATCTCATTATATGTTAATTTCCGCGATATTTTGTTCAGATATCGAGGCGGAGAAGGTCGTCGAAGCTTTCGCGGCGGACGGCGACATAA
>LSQX01310997.1_pt1 | contig 15278 bp, 7 predicted proteins | sample 654561 | NCBI WGS metagenome assembly LSQX01 (sample SAMN04489861, study PRJNA283612) | anaerobic digester metagenome | isolation source: 4 biogas reactors fed with cattle manure at either 37C or 55C with and... | place: Denmark: Kongens Lyngby | collected 2014 | reverse complement strand
TCACTCGTTAGCAAGCCTTTTGAGATTATCAGATAAAGATTGCGAAAGTTTAGTAATCTTATTTTTCTAAAAAATACTATTTTTTAATCGAACTCAGGTTATCAAATTCATTCTCCACAACATTCTCAAAGAATAATGGAGGTAAGATTATCTACTTTCCTATTCTCAAAATAGTAAGAGAATAAGCCGACACTTCTATCGGAGAATCTTTACTTAAAATAATTTCGTCGGTTGCAGGTGAAAGTTTACGATCTGCCGGTTTCCCGGTAAGGATTGTTCTGGTAACTTTAGTGTTGTCTAAAACAGGTAATTCCAATTTCACATTGGCTGTTTCAGGTAGCAGATTTACCATTTTTACTATCAAATCACCGGAATTTGACTCTTTTACAATGGAAATCGCAAACCTCTTTTTCACGTCATCGCGCCAGTTATCAACATTGACTTTAGCAGGAATATATTGAGTTCCGGAGTTATTTCCAAACAGTTTTTGCACTTCATAACCTACAGTAGGCTTCACTTCGGTATTATTGAAATAGATCAAATCAGGATTCCATTGTGTGAATCCTTCTTTTGCCAAAAGCGGTGCATACGAAGTCATGTGAACCACATCGCCATTCCGTTCAATATTTATCAAATGCAGTGCTTCAGTCAATGCTGTTTCTAAATTATTAGGTCTTCCGTGCATGTGAGAAGCATATTCTCCGAGATAAACTTTCGATTTGTTTCGGTCGTATTTATCATAATAATCCTGATTGTGAATATACCAACCGGGACTTACGTAGTAATGTTCATCAACAATCGGGACTTCGTACCGAGTAGCTAAATCCCAACCTTCGTCATAATCTGTTCCTTCGTAAAAAGGACCAACTGTTCCGATTACCACTATTTCAGGGTATTTTTCTTTCACGGCATCAAAAATCATCTTGAATCTTTCTTCGAAAACATCGGTGATTAAATCTTCGTTCCCAACGCCAACATATTTTAAGTTAAACGGTTTTGGATGTCCGGCATCAGCCCGCATTTTTGCCCATTTAGAAGTTTTGGGGTCTCCGTTCGCCCAATCAATCAAGTCAAGCACATCTTGTACATAATCATCCATATCACACATCGGGATACCGCCATTTTGACCTCCATCTGCTGAATTTTGACAAGGTACTCCTGCCGCAACAATCGGAAGCGGGGCAGCTCCCACATCCTCACAAAATTGGAAATATTCAAAATATCCCAACCCGCCGGATTGGTGATAATTCCAGATATTTCGCTGTCCTTTACGGGTTTCGATTGGTCCTACTGTGTTTTTCCAATTATAAATATTGTGAATGCCGTCACCGTGTGCCACACATCCACCGGGGAAGCGGATAAAACGAGGTTTCAGATCCGCCAACACTTGTGCCAGATCGGGTCGTAAGCCGTTTTTTCTGTTTTTGAACGTGTTTTGTGGGAAAAGAGAAATCATATCAACTGCCAGCTTACCATGTCCGGTTGGAATGAATTGTAATTTAGCATTATTTGAACTTGCTTTTGCTGTAAGAATTGCTTGTTGACTGCTCCACTTTGAGCTTGGTTTTTTCAGATTGTTTTCTGCAAGAATATTCCCGTTCTCATCCACTAATCGGACTTTTACTTCATTGATCCGTCCTGAAATTTGACGGGTAAATATAGAGAAATCATACTTCTCACCTTGTCTAATAACGATACCTGCAAATCCGACATTCGAAAGTGCTACTCCCGGGTTCTTCAAATCCAAAACTGCATAAGTCGGATTATTCGGGTGAATGGGTGAAGTGGTTTCAATGGACAATTCACTATTATCCGATAAGCTCCAGGAATGGCTGTGATTCCACGATTGGTCATGATTGTTTCGGTCTGATGGCTTATATTCAAAACTGCGGTTTTGAATCAATTCGGCATACAGTCCGCCATCGGCAGCATAGTTAATGTCTTCGTAGAAAATCCCGATCAGCATATCCGAAATCTCGTAAGCATCTTCGGGAACAGCCTTCACAGTTACATCTACGGGTTTCAAATCGGCAAAACGAACAGCATCTTGACTCATCGTTTCGCTGTAAAGTAGATTCTTGTAGTTCTTCAGCTCAGCATGATTCAGAATTTTATCCAATGTCCACCAGGAGACTCGGTGCACAATTCCCGAAACTTGTTCACCCTCTATTTCGAAGTTTTTCCGCGTGTTAGTAAAATCAGATTCGTTCACTGCCACTTCTTGCGAGTAGGTTTTAAAGTCGGAAGTTGTCAATTTTTTAAATTTATTGTCGCTTTTAAAAACAATGGAGTATTGACTCGAATTAGAATCGAAGCTTATCAATGGATCCAGAAAATTGCCTTCCGAAATATCCGGATAGCTTTGTCGTCTCCAACTGATTAAATCATCCGATTCTGCATGTGCAAACCGGCTTTCGTTCTCATTCAATGACCAGATGGCATGCCATTTCCCGTCATTCCCAAAAATCACAAAAGGCGACAACATCCGTTTTTGCGCCCCCCAAGTGCCGTAATCGCTTCTTAGGAAACTGAATTCATTACTTACATTGTTCCATGACTTCCCATCGTGGCTCCATGCATAGTGCAATCCGTTGTGTCCGCGGTTTTTCGTTGTTGCATAAGACAATAGATATACCGAGTCAGGTTTGCTGTTCAACGTACTCTGAGCCGAAAGTTGCTGAATAAAAAATACTGCCAACGCAAAACTTAGAATCTTTTTCATTATTTTCTTTTATTAAAATGTCATTAAAATTTCATTTTTAATCCCCAGTGTTTAGCCAGTTTATTGGCTTCTTTTTTCGTCAAATGGATCACCGCGGCGTGTTTCTGTTCCGAGAAATTGGTTGTTTTCATTACGCCTTTATTGAAGTGCCCCAGATTATCGAAATTCTTGAAATCCGACGTTTCGATAAAACCGAAATTGTGTGGTCTTATGCTGTAAATATCATACATCAACACCCACTTGTCTTCTCCGATTCTTTTCCACACGTTAGGAGCTTCACAACCTCCTTTTTCCGGATCATACCATGCCGGGTCGTACTCGTAGCCTCCGTTTATACGGTCAGATACCGCCTGTTTGATGCCGGCGGTCCCATCATGAGAAACATAGAAAAGGTGGTATTTGTCACCTACCTTGGTGATATCTCCATCAATGTACGATTTTGTCGTGTCAGGGTATTGGAATAGCAGTTCCGGTTTTGTGTCCATGGCCGTAAAGTCATCATTCATGTAGGTGTAATAAATCCGGTTCACCCCATTACCGAAACGCATGGAATAATAAAGCATTATTTTTTTCGCCTTATCATCATACGTTATCTGAGGCGCCCAGGCACACCCTATATCCCAAAGCTCCGGGAATGCTTTGTCAACCCGATAGCTTGTGTGCGACCAGTTGATTAAATCTTTTGACTTCATCAAAACAAGTGTGCGGTTATTTCCCCAACCGTATTTTCCTCCATCGCGTTGCCACTGTGTATCTCTTACTCCATCTCTCTGCCCAAAAACATGTAAATCAGTCAACGCCATGTAAAACATTCCGTTCGGAGCACGGAAAATATGCGGATCCCGAATCCCTTTTTGCTCCGAGATGGTATCTCCGGCAATAATCGGCTCGCCATTATTTACATCGGTAAATGTATATCCATCTTTACTCAAAGCCATGTACAAACTGTGCGTAGCATCTTTAAAATAGACCATCAGGTAGGCTTTCATATCCTTTTCCTTCGGTGCTTTTTTGGCAAAAGAAATCTGAGGATAAAGTAAAAGGATAATGATTGTAATTAATATTGATTTTTTCATGGTTAGTAGTAATCAAAAAATAACGTTTCAAATTTGAAAAGAGAATAAAAACATGAAGAAGTTAAGGAATCCTTGAAGAAAAGAACTAAATGTCTCTTAATTCCTTAACTGTTTCTTAATGTTTTTCTTTAAAGATTGATTCTTTGTTCTTTCAATTTTACTTAGTGTTTTTTTAGTAAAACTTAGAGTCTTTTTTTTTGTGGAAAAACAGTCGTTATGTAACAAAATCTCAAAAAATATCGCGCATCCTTGTATCAGGCATCTGACTTCTCTAATTTACTTAAGCCTCAGCAATACCGATTCATGCGGTCTTAAGCTCACGCTTATTTCATCACTGTATTTTCCCATTTTTTTACCGGTCCACATTTCGGTAACTTTACATTTTTTCAACCCGAGATCACTTAAGCTGACTTTCACTTCGCGGTTTTGCTTATCATCGGAGATGTTGAATAACGCCAGATAAATTTCACCGTTTTTTCTGTTTTTTGAAGTAATAGCTAATTTTTTATCTTTTTGATATAGCTGTCTGACAACTGTCCCTTCCCTATGCATTTTCAATACATTTTTATTGGTCAACAACGACAAAGTAAACGCGTCGTTACTTGGCAAATCGCCCCCAAACATCAAAGGTGATTTGAAAATAGTGAATAAATTCATCAGCGTATATTGTTCATCTTTTGTCAGTCTTGACATCCGGTCGGCTCCTCTTTCTCCGCGGATAGAAATTCGTCCTAACGGAATCATATCGCAGTCAGGCCAAGTCGGTTCGATGTAATCGTACCATTTCTCAGAAATTTTCATTAAGTGTGTAATATGGTGCCACTCGTCCCAAACATCATCTACCATCCGCCACATATTCGCGTTATCTTTTACGTGATCGGCTTTTGCAACAGGTGTTTCGCCGGGCGAAGTGCTCAAAACGATTTTCCGACCGCTGTTATCTATTGCTTTTCGAATCATCTCTATTTCCGTTTGGTGATACGGACGAGAAAGGTCGTCAATCTTAATGAAATCGACTCCCCATGAAGCATACAGTTCAAAAATGGAATTGTAATATTCTTGTCCCCCGGGTACATCTAAGATTGTGTAATTGTCTCGCAACCAGGTACACTGAATCGAATCGGTATAAATTTTATCGGCTGTGATTCCGTTTGTCCCTTTAATGGGCAGTTTTTTCTGTACTGCTTCTTTTGGAATTCCGCGCATAATATGGATCCCGAATTTCAATCCTTTTTTATGTACATAGTCGGCTAATTCTTTAAATCCTTTACCGTCTTTTGCTGAAGGAAATCGGTTCAAAGCCGGTAAATAACGCCCGTATTCGTCCATCACATACCGAGGATCGGTCTGGTTGTAACCTCCGGCTTTGTCATTCTCTACAAACCAGCGTATATCGACTACTACATACTCCCAACCGTATTTTTTTAAGTATTTAGCCATGTAGTCGGCATTGCTTTTTACTTCGTGCTCCTCTACTGTCGGTCCGTAACAGTCCCAACTGTTCCAACCCATGGGCGGTGTTTTTGCCCAATTCTTAAATTCACCTTTTTTGAATTGTGCAGATATGCTCAGATTCAATCCGAGCAACATAATTCCAATATATAAAAATGTCTTCCTCATTTTATGTTTGTTAAATAATTTATTGTAATGCTTAAGTAAGCTGTTGGTCTCGCTGATAATGCCTCGCTAAATCAACCAAATTGATAATTGAAATCATTGTTTGTCAGCTAAAAAAACACAGTTTTATAACGCAAGCTCTTTCAAAGATTACATTGCAATTATTGTTATCAGTTTTATATTTTTACTTTTATTTCTTTTCCTTTGTACGTGACTGTTTTTGAGTTGCCGTTAACTCGTTTCACAGTAAATTTCCGGTTTTTCAACATTCCATTGAAGGATCCTTTTCTGGCGCCGATTGTCAATGTGCCGTCTGAATCATTCCACGAAAAAGGAATTTCAGAATAGGCGCCGTTTTCATAGTTATAATTATCAAATTCATCTTCATACAGAACAAATTCACCATTTGCACCCGAATAGACACGAATTTCGAGGTTATCCCATTTCTTTTCAGTCGAATATTGCACTTTAGGGCCAAAAGGGACTATAGAACCGGCACGGACATACAGAGGAATAATATCAATCGGCACATCTTTCACTATGGTCTTACCGCCGTTGTGGGTCTCTCCCGTCCAGAAGTCAATCCATTTCGTTCCATTGGGTAGATAAACCTCCTGTTTTCCTATTTTGCTGAAGTCTTCGTACGGATTTCTCCAATTATTCTCTTTTGAAAATACGTACATCGGCTCTGTTACGGGTGTTACCAAAAATGCTTTTCCAAACATATACTGATTGCTTATGGTATGAACTTTTTTATCATCATTGAAGTCCATAAACAAAGCGCGAAGAAATGAGCTTGAATTTTTGGAAACCTGCCAACCCGTGGAGTACAGATAGGGTAGCAGGGAGTAGCGTAGGTTTATGTATTTTTCTTGCGAATCATACACCCAGTCACCTTTTTTACCCAAGTTGTAAATTTCTTTTTTAACACTGCTCCCGTGCGAACGTTGCATAGGCAGGAATGTTCCATACTGAAACCATCGGGTGTAAAGTTCATGGTAAGCCTTGTTTGTTGCTTCACCTGCATATTCCCAATGGAAAAAACCTCCGATATCGGTATTCCAATACGGAATTCCCGTCAAAGAGAAGTTTAGTCCCGTTGGTATTTGTTTTTTGAACGCGCTCCAGGTGGACATCACATCTCCTGACCATGTATTGGCACCGTAACGTTGCTGCCCTGCAAATGCACAACGTGTAAGCAGATAAACCCGTTTATCCGAAGACAAGGCACGTTGACGCTCGTAAATCCCACTATTTGTCATCAGTGGAAATGCATTTACCACACTGCGGTAGGTTCCCATCGCGGTGGGAATATCAAAATCTTTTTCTTGTACATTCAAGTGATCAGGCTCCGTGGAATCTGTCCACCAGGCATCGATTCCTTTTGAGAATAATCCTTTGTTCAAATGATTCCAGTAGATATCGCGGGCTTTTTCGTTATAAGCATCGTACACCCTTACACCAGAGAGTTTTGTCAAATCAGGAGGCCAGGTCTGTAGCGCTGATTCAGGCCATGTGGTGAATTCCAGCAATCCATCAATCTCTTTTAATTCTTTGTATTGCTTCGTATCAGGTCCAAAAGAAGCCCAGATGGATATCATAATTTTGGCATTGTTCTTATGAACATGGTCAATCATTTTCTGAGGTTCGGGAAATTCAGGATTATCAAAATTCATCGAATTCCAGTTGGTATTTGGTCCCCAGTATTGCCAGTCCTGAATAATTCCATCAAGCGGAACGCCTAATTCACGGTATTTATCCACTACTTCCATGGTTTCCCATTGCGATTTGTAGCGTTCACGTGACTGCCAGAAGCCAAAAGTCCAGAGCGGAAACATAGGCGAATGACCCGTCAAATCACGAATTTGTGCTATTACGCCATCAGCATTGCCTCCATACATAAAATAATAGTCAATGCATTCGCCCACTTCAGAGTTGAAAGACATTTCCTGCGGATTATCCGTGTAAGTCGTAGGCGAATAATTATCCCAAAACATACCATATCCTTTTGTTGACTGAATAATGGGAACACTCGCGAGCAACGCTCTCTGTCGCATAAAATGCGATGTGTTTCGCTGATTCAGATTGTCCACCTGTTGCTGACCGAGTCCATAAATTGCTTCGTCTTTATCTAGCAAATAGGCTTGCCTTACACTGTAAGTTTTATTGCCGGCATCATTGAAAGGGGTGAATTGCGCCCCATAGTCTTTTTCGGTAAAAAGCGGATTATTCTTGCTGTCACTGAAAGAGACTTTACCGGTAATCAAATTTAAGCCTGCTGTCATCTTTTCACTCCGGATAATAACGACATCGCCGGATTTTTCAATTTTCAAATCAACTTTTTCGGGTGATTTAATCACTGACAAGCTTTCTTTTCGGGGATTAAGATTTTCAGGAGCTTTAAATATACGCGCGATAGAAGGAGAATAAAACTGCACTTCTACATCCATTGATTGTACGTTTATTTTTACTCCATTTTCTTTTTGCTGATAACTTTGCGCAGTCAGCATTCCAAATGCGAACAACAATATAGCTAAGAATCCGTGTTTTTTCATGTTATTAGATAATTATGGTGTTACTTTTACCTGTTTAATAAATCCTTTTTCATCAAATTCCATCTTGTCGATTGCCACTTCACGGTGGAAACCGGCAGGACTTCCCATTTTAATGCCATTAGGGCGGTTAAATCTGTGATAAACAATATACCATTCGTCTTTCCCGGGTACTTGAATCACCGAATTGTGACCAGTTCCGTAAATTCCTTTGCTCTCATCTTTTACGAGAATCAAATTATTTTCGGGAATGCTGATAGGTCCGGTTGGCGAGTCCGAAATTCCGTATCTTACGCGGTAGTCGGGATCGCGGGTGTCATTCTCAGACCAAAGGAAGTAGTATTTCCCATTCCGGTATATCACAACCGTCCCTTCCCGGAAGGTTCTGTCAGTAGGGGTTATAACTTTTACCGTATTTTTCTTAATTGATTTCATATCGGGATTTAATTCCGCTACTGCCATATATCCGTTGCCCCAGTAGAGATAACTTTTACCTGTTTTCGGATCTGTAAATACTTCAGGGTCTATCTCCTGACCGCCTCTGACACCTTCCGGTCGGAAATCAATCAGCGGTTGTCCGGAGTCAACAAACGGACCGGTAGGGTGATCCGATTCTGCCACTCCGACTTTCTGGGCGGCGGTAAAGTAGTAGAAGTATTTGTATTTTCCATTTATTTTCTTTTCGATAATTGCCGGAGCCCACGCATTTCGGTTTGCCCAGGATACATCCTTATTCAAGTCAAGAATAACTCCCTCATCCGTCCAATTATATAAATCCGTTGACGAAAAAGTTTTGAAATAGGTTCCCGACCAACCATCGTAGCCATCACTTGTCGGGTAGATATAGTATTTATTCGTCTTGTTGGAATAAAGAACTGCCGGATCAGCGTAGAATCCTTTTATTACGGGATTATGACCTGATTCCGGGAATTTCTCGGGAGTTCCCCATTTTTCTAACAGTTTTTCCAACTCTTGTTGTGTTATCGGAATAATCGAACCGTGCCTCGGGTGGAAATCCATCGAAATTGCCTCATCAATCACAGTGAAGTTTTGCAAATCGTAACTTTCCGTAAACTGATACGAACCACGCATATAAACATCGTACATTAAAATGTATTTATCTGAATTTATCAGCTTAAATACTCCTGCACCCTCTACAGCGTCTTTAGTCTGCTGCTTGTAGTCGTCATGCTCAGTCCAGTTACCTGAAGTCAAAGATTTTGTAGTTGCTAGCTTAATGCCGTTGCCATGTCCTTCAGTCTTATAAAACATGTAGAAAAGACCATCTTTGTAAATAATGTCTCCATCAATGCATGATCTTCCGTTTTTTGGGAAAAACAGCTGTTTTGGTTCACCTTCAATATCCGTAAAATCTTTGTTCGCGTAAGCATAATAAATAATATCCACTCCGTTGCCATGAAGCATCGACCAATAAATCATATATTTGTCTGCCTCGGGATCATATACGGTCTGAGGTGCCCAAACTCTCAATAAATCCTCCTGATTCTTATATTTTTTCTGAATATTAACAACAGACGAAGTCCAGTTTATCAGGTCGTTGGATTTCAATAACACCATGGCACGGTTTGAACTCCATCCTAAATGTGAGGTCATATCCGTCAGTACCATATAGAATGTTTTCCCGTCTTGGCTGCGCAAGATATGCGGATCACGAACTCCGCCTGTAGAGCTGATCTTTTTAGAATCAATCACGGACTGGTTGTTATTGAGCGTATAGTAGTTGAATCCGTCTTTGCTAACGGCATAACGCACCGCCTCTTCTTCTACTCTGTTTCCCGTGAAATAGGCGAACAGATAAGCTGAGTAATTTTCATTTTGAGCAGGCGTATTCAGCAATCGGACTTCCGTAATTTTTGCCGTTGTACTTCCCGGCATTGGAACAAATTTTACAGTCAACACATCATTATTTTTCACTTTCTCAGGGATTTCGAAAGTTTTGTGCTGAAGCTCGTTTCCTTTTGCTCCGGTCAGTGAAAGTGCTCCAACTCTAATATCGTTTATCAATACATCAAAATTTCTCGAACGGTCACGGTCAAAAAATTCCACATACAATGATTTTGCTTCTTTTCCTCTGTTTTTCATCTCATAGCTGAACCAGCCTCTTGCTTCTCTCCACTGTGTACCTTCTACATTTCCTGCATTCGAATTATCAAATTTAACGGCATGATCCGATTCAGGCTGTTGCTCTCCCGCAGTCACTTTATCGATTGTTTTGCCTTCTAAATGCATCCGTTCTTTTTCCTCAGCTTCCATCTTTTTACTGATTTTCTCAGCTTCAGCGGGAGTCGCATATGGGAAATAAATCATATAACGTGACTCGTGCAGTGAACTGAAAGGTATCAACTCCACGCCTTGAGCATATTTTTTCTGGAAAATATTGGACAGATTAAATGTCAACGGTTTTCCTTGAACAGGTTTTACATAACTTGCAAGTTGATTCTTATCACCTACTATCATGGGCAAATCACGCTGTGGAACTTGCATGCCGTGAGCAATGTGTCCACCTCGGCTGTCATCTGCGAAAAGTCCATCCAAGTGTTCTGTGCTTGTTTTTGAGGCTAAGACTATTGGTCCGTAAAGGAAAGAATAGTAGTTGGATTTGTCCGGAATCTGCTCAACAGTCACCTTCATCGGGAGTTTCAGAGTCACTTTATCATTCTTTTTCCACTTGCGGTTTATGCCAATAAATCCATCAGTCACGAAAACAGGTATTGGTTTCCCGTTAAGATGCACTTCGGGGTTTTGATTAGATGCCCATTCCGGGAAACGAAGTTTAAGCGTAAAACGGGTAGTTTTTCTTGGATGTACTGTGATTTGTGTCTGTTCTTCCTCAGGAAACTTTGTTGTCTGAGTTATTTTTATATTTTTTTCCTTCCAATTTAGTTCAGATGGAATAAATAGATTCACATACAAATCATTGCCGGAGTGGGCGTAAATCATCTCTCCGTATTTCGAGTGATTTTCAATTCCCGAACCTACGCAGCACCAAAAACTTGTATGCGGTTGAGAATAAACCCGATAATGTCCCGGACGCATAGGAGTGAAATAGACCAAACCACCGGTATTTGGATTTTGTGTGGAAAGAATATGATTATACAGTCCTCGCTCGTAAAAATCCAAAAACCTGGACTCGAGTGAAGTTCGATATAGCAATTTCGTCAGATGAAGCATGTTGTACGTATTGCAGGTTTCGGGACCTTCAATGTGACTCAACATGCGGGAATAATCATCAACCGGGTGGAAATGTTCGCTCACACTATTTCCACCAATGCTAACAGTCCGCTTTTGAGTTACATTTTCCCAAAAAAACACAGCCGCATCGTTCCACGCTTTGTTTCCATCTAATTCGGATATTCTTTTGTAACCGATTACCTTCGGAATCTGTGTGTTGGCATGTAGTCCGGTCAGTTTATCTTCTTTATTTAATAGTGGATTCAGGATGTATTGGTGAGAGAAACGTTGAGCAAGATTCAAGTATTTTTCATCTCCGGTAATTGCTGAAATATCTGCAAAAACCTCGTTCAACCCACCGTGTTCGCTTCTGAGCATATATTGCAGTTGTTCGTCCGTGAGGTGGGCAAAGGTATTTATAGCCCAGTCACCGTATTGTACCAACATATTTTTAGCTGTATTATTTCCTGCTAAAAGGTAAGCATCACGCAGACCGTTGAAAGCTTTATGAATATTGTATAAAGGCACCCATTGCCCGTTCAAGTTAAAATTTCCTGTATCAATTTTTCCATTCGCTATATCTTCCCAAAGCGCCTTGCTACCCGGAACACCGCCAATGTAGCCGTTTCCGTTGGCATTCTGACATTTTTCCAGTTCGTTAATCATATAATTCAGCCTCTTCAATATCTCGGGATTTCCTGTTGACGCATACATATAGGCCAACCCGGACAAATAATGACCGCCTATATGACCGTCAAGACCGGAGTTTTCCCAATTCGTATAACTCGCCGATTTTGGTTGTAACCCGGCTTCCCTGAAAAAGGGGGCGAGCAGTTTATCTGCATCAAGCGTAAGCAGGTATTTCATGTTCAAATCTTCTGCATGTTTAAAAGGACTTTCTGACAGTCGGACATCCTGCAGCTTGAAGTAAGAGATTTTTGGAGTCGTCTGCGCTAAAACAGTTGATACAAAAACGACAAGAATAATGGATAAAATGGATTTTCTTTTCAAGTTTCTCATAATATTTATTATTGCTTAATTAATTGTTAGCTAAATTGATTATTAATGCTTATTTAATTTGACATTTTGTTGCGATAATTTTTAAGTGTATTTTGTACACTTAAAATTTCTTGACAAATATATTAAATATTTTCAGGTAAGCAAGCCAACATTATTATGTTATAAAACATGTTTAATCATTATTTTCTCATGTGAAAAGTTAAAAAATCAGTTGAAAAATAATTTTGATTACAATAATCTCAAAGAGGAGGATTATCATGTCAAAGCGAAAAAACAGAGATTTTAAAATGAAAAAAAGGACAGCAAAATTTTGCTGTCCTTTTAATAATTTGTAATACTATTGTTTGGCTTATTTATAATCTTTCAATTGTTCCTGTAATCTTTTTCTTGCCAAGAAAATTCGGCTCTTTACGGTTCCAATCGGCAGATTCATTTTTTGCGCGATTTCTTCGTATTTAAATCCTTGAATGTGCATGGAGAACGGGATGCGATACTCATCTGCAAAGGAATTAATACTATTGCTGATTTCTCCCACAGAATATGCTCCTTCAGGTGTTTCAAAGCCTGAATTTTGTGGCAGATTCAAATGGTGAAGGTCTTCTGTACGATCAAATACCGTTTGATTTCTAACAATCTTACGATAATTGTTTATGAAAATATTTTTCATAATCGTAAGAACCCATCCTTTGAAATTGATGTTATCGGTAAACTTGTCTTTATTGTCCAACACTTTTAGTGTTGTGTCCTGAAGTAGATCCTCGGCATCATCGCGATTGAGTGTCAATGAAAATGCGAAATTTCGCATATTGCTTTGCAACTCAACCAAATCTTTTTCAAATTGATTGTTTTTCATTTTAGTTTTTTTTTGTGTGTGAATGAATGCTAAAACGAATCCTTTTGAAAAATGTCCCTTCGTTAAGGAACACGGTGAATGTCAGTTTTCTATACTGAATGTTTACTTTTTTAAAAAGAACTCTTTGAAAATCGTTAGTAATTTTCTCCACAAAAGTACTCATTTATTTCCTGAAATCACTATATTTGTAGAAAATATTTTAACAAAATGAAGAAAATCCTAATTCTAATAGCCCTTATCGTCATAAGTGCTTTTTTTGCGGACAATATTTACAGCAATAATCAAGCCAAACCACATTTTTTCTCAATCGACTTGAAGAAAAACGTGGGTAGTACGACCTGGATTTATATCCAGAAAGGATTCGAAGAGGCTGAGGCTAAGGGTGTTGACGGGGTAATTATAGAGATGAACACGTATGGAGGGGAGGTGAGCTACGCTGACTCAATACGAACAAGAATACTAAATAGTGACATTCCGTCATATGTTTTCATTGACAATAATGCCGCTTCGGCAGGCGCGCTTATTTCTATCGCGTGTGATAAAATTTATATGCGAAAAAGTGCCACCATCGGAGCCGCATCCGTGGTGGATCAGACCGGACAAAAACTTCCCGACAAATATCAATCTTATATGCGAGCGACTATGCGGGCTACCGCTCAAGCTCATGGAAAAGACACGGTTGTCAGAGGCAATGACACTACGTATGTTTGGAAACGAGATCCGCTGATAGCGGAAGCAATGGTGGATGAACGTACTTCAATACCTCACGTCGTTGATTCGGGTAAAGTGCTGACATTCACTACAGATGAAGCAATTAAATGGGGATATTGCGATGGAGTGGCAGAGAGTATTCACGAATTAATTGAAAACGAAATCGGGACAAAAGAATATACATTAGAGAAGTACAAACCGACCACGATGGATAATGTTAAAGGGTTTTTGATGAATCCGATTTTCCAAAGTATTTTAATCATGCTCATTATCGGTGGAATCTATTTTGAGCTTCAGACTCCGGGAATTGGGTTTGCACTTGTTGTTGCTGTAATCGCTGCTCTACTCTACTTTTCCCCGCTTTATATCGAAGGTCTGGCAGCAAACTGGGAAATTTTACTGTTTGTCGTCGGGATTGCACTGATAATCTTGGAGATATTCGCCTTCCCCGGCTTCGGAATTGCCGGAATCAGTGGTATCGGCTTAGTCATCTTCGGACTGATTTTGAGTTTGATCGACAATGTGAAATTTAACTTTGAACCTGTTGACACTAAGGCTGTTGGTGTGGCTATCATGACTGTAATCGGCGGTTTGGTGATGGGATTTGGTGTGATATTGTACCTAAGTAACAAAATCGGGACTAAAGGTCTTTTCAGCCGTTTGGCACTCCACGCAAAATTAGACAACAAGGAAGGTTATATCGGCGTACCGATGGAAACTGTAAAAATAGTTGGAGAGACAGGTGTAGCGAGTACCGTACTTCGCCCTTCGGGGAAAGTAAAAATTAATGATAAAATTTATGACGCTGTTTCAGTTGACGGTTCGTTTATCGAACGCGGAACTGAAGTGAGAGTAGTGAGATATGAAACGGGTCAGGTGTATGTGGAGACTATTTAGCACTATTGAAAGTAATCCATTTAATCTCTTTCGTAACAGGATTTGAATATGTTTTCTTATCAAAATGGAATATTTTTAATCATTTTCACTTGATTTGTTCTATATCCTAATGGAAGTCGTCTTTACTTTTGAAATTTTGTTAGCAAATAGGGGATTGACGCTTTCAGAGGCATTGACCGTTGTGATTTTAAAATAGAAAATGTCGCTACATGCGTCAGCTCCGATAAATCGGAATTTTCAATTTGCAATCGCGAGAAAAAGTCAAGATTACCTCGTGTAAAAACTTTCAAAAGATCCTAAGCCAAGTCTCATTTTTTCACTTGTTAAACATGACAAAATAGCCGACACGAATTCGGCTTTTTTTGATTTTAAATAAATAATGCGAATCAGGGTTTGAATTAATAAATCAGATTAATGTAAGCTGCCGCAATTCTGCCAAATACGAATGTAAGTAATCCTTTTGTAGAACGCACTTTGCTTGCTTTTTGAATATTTGTTTTTTCTATTAACCAATTAAATAGCGATTCAATTGGTTGTCGTATCTTGGAAACAGCCGTAGAAAAAAGCTCATTTAAGGCTTTATTCCGTAGCTTTTCTACCTCTAATTGCCCTTTAACGTCTTTTATTGGCGTTAGCAT
>LSQX01311499.1_pt1 | contig 15281 bp, 14 predicted proteins | sample 654561 | NCBI WGS metagenome assembly LSQX01 (sample SAMN04489861, study PRJNA283612) | anaerobic digester metagenome | isolation source: 4 biogas reactors fed with cattle manure at either 37C or 55C with and... | place: Denmark: Kongens Lyngby | collected 2014 | reverse complement strand
TCAACACCCCGGAGAAAATTTATTTTCATCTCACCAAGATCCTGGCAAAATGGCGTGTCAACGCGAGCCTAAGACTATACACCTGTAAAAATCAGTCTGCAAGCATTTTTATGCGTGCAAAGTTTTTCTTGCCAGCCTGGCAAACATATTTTTCGCCTAGCTGGCAGATGAAATCCTTGCCAACCACTACACCATCCACTCGAACACTGCCTGCGTCCAGCATGTTTCGTGCTGCAGCAGCATTCTTCACCAGGCCGGCACGATTCAGTACCGCCGCTATCGGCAGCTCCCCCTCAGAGCGCACCTCCACTTCAGACAAGTCCTCAGGCAACTCTCCTTCTGCCAAACGGTTACCTGCGGACTTGTGAGCGATGGCAGCTGCATCAGCTCCATGAAAGCGCTCAATCAGTTCGCGCGCCAACTCAATTTTGATATCACGCGGATTACGACCCTCGCGCATCTGGCGCTGCATTTCTTCAATATCCGCCATCGACCGGAAGCTTAGCAACTCGAAGTAACGCCAAATCAGCTCATCTGGCATAGACAGGATTTTGCTGTACATAACACCTGGCGCCTCCTGGATACCTACATAGTTACCCAGGGACTTTGACATTTTCTTTACACCATCCAGACCCTCAAGCAGCGGCACGGTCAAGACGCACTGAGGCTCCTGCCCGTAGGTGCGCTGCAGCTCCCGCCCCATCAACAAGTTAAACGTCTGATCGGTTCCTCCCAGCTCAACATCAGCCTTCAACGCCACAGAATCATATCCCTGCACCAGCGGATAAAGGAACTCGTGAATGGCTATTGGCTGCTGACTGGTATAGCGATTATGGAAGTCTTCACGCTCCAGCATGCGCGCCACTGTGTAACTGGAGGCCAACCGTATGAAATCTACCGGGGTTAACTGGTTGAGCCACTCAGAGTTGAAAGCGATCTCAGTCTTCTGCGGATCCAAAATTTTGAACACCTGCTCTTTATAGGTTTCCGCATTAGCCAACACCTGCTCGCGCGTCAGTGGTGGACGTGTGACACTCTTGCCGCTCGGGTCGCCAATCATGCCGGTAAAATCACCAATCAGGAAAATCACCTGATGGCCCAACTCCTGGAACACCTTCAGCTTATTGATAAGGACGGTATGGCCCAGATGCAAATCCGGTGCAGTAGGGTCAAATCCCGCCTTTACCCGCAGCGGCCGCCCCAACCTGAGCTTCTCCCGCAACTCTTCTTCCAGCAAAAGGCTCTCGGTACCGCGCGTGATCAGCGCAATCTGCTCGTCCAGGGACATGTTGCTTGACATACATCATTTACCTAATAAGAAAATTCGACAAAATGTGTGACCAAAGTGCAACTATTTTATACACATTTAGCAAAAAACAACCATGGCTATTCTGCTCAATCACGAATAACATAGGCGGTCAGCATAAAATAACCATCGGCAAACACTCCGACCGAAGCCGCAAGTACAGCACGCGAGGTCTCCCCTGTGGCTTGTCAAATGAACCTATTACGCTTGCTAGGTATCCAACACGGTCACGTGTCGCCATAATAGTCTCGGCGACACCATTTGAATGGTTTACCGCATTGCGGCAGTCCGACCACCTGACTCGGCAAACAAAACAGACTGACTATGACAACACAACACTCCCACCTGAAGCAGCCGGCATACCCCAAAAAACACCTGATTGCTGCCAGCGGTGTAGCTGCATTTATCAGCTTGATTTTAGTGGTCTACCCATCAAAAGAGGTGGAGGCCAAAAAGGCAGTACTTGAGCTGCCTGCTTCGACACATACAGCGCCCCGTACGACAGCTATCATGCCTGTCAGCCATCCTGGCAAAAACTTAGCAAGCAAACCCAGCCCTGACGCCCCCCCGGCTGTAAACACTGCTCCCACTTCCAGCTCAAGACAGCCAAAACCGGAGCAAGCGCCCGAAACACCCGACCTGTCACGCTCAGTCAGCGTGGTTGTTGAAAATGGTAGCTCACTGTCTGGCATTTTTGAGCAGCTTGAACTGGGGCACAGTCTGTTAATGAACATACTGTCTCAAGACAAAAAATCTCATCGTTTCACGCAGCTCAAGGTTGGCCAGGAGCTGGTATTTACCTTTGACCAGTCAGGCGATCTGGCCTCAGTCAGCAGTCAGATTTCTCCGCTGGAAAGCATTGAAATTGTACGCACACCTGAGAGTGGGCGCTATAAATTTGCACAGCATGTGCAGGAAACTACCATAACTGAAGCCACGGCTAGCGGTGTAATTGAAAGCAGCCTGCTGGCAGCCACCAAGGCTGCCGGCATGCCCTACAAGCTTGCCCTCGACATGGCCAACGTATTTGCCTATGACATCGACTTCGCCCGCGACGTCCGCACCGGGGACAGCTTCGAGGTGGTGTATGAGAAAAAAATGCTTGATGGCCAGGAAGTAGGAACAGGCAACATTCTGGCAGCCCGCTATACCAATAAAGGCAAAACCCTTACAGCCGTACGCTATACCGATAAAAAAGGACAGACATCTTACTACAATAGCGATGGCACCAGCAGTCGCAGGGCATTCATTCGTACCCCTGTAGACTTCAGCCGGATCAGCTCAAAATACAACCCGGGCCGCAAGCACCCAATCTTGAACAGAATTCGTGCACACAAGGGTGTTGATTACGCTGCTCCAACCGGCACACCAATCAAGGCAACCGGTAATGGCAAAGTCTCTTTTGTCGGCAACAAAAGCGGCTACGGCAAGACCATCATTATCCAGCATGGTGGCAAATACCGCACTTTGTATGCCCATATGAACGGCTATGCCAAAGGCATCAAAAAAGGCACCAACGTTACTCAAGGGCAAATTATCGGATATGTCGGCATGACAGGGTTGGCCACCGGGCCGCACCTTCATTATGAGTTTCACGTCAACGGCTCCCATGTTGATCCTCTCAGCCATAAACTGCCTACTGCCGACCCGATCCCCAAAGCAGAAATGGCACAATTCAAGCAGGCAACCCAGCCTTACCTTGCACTACTAGAAAAAAAATCGGCTACCCAGCTCGCCAAGGCTGATACCGATACCAACTAAATGCAGCTCTACATCGGCCTCATGTCCGGAACCAGCCTGGACGGTTTGGACATTTGCCTGGTTAGCATAGACCATACTATCCAGCTGCTTGACAGTCAGTTTCTAGAGTTCCCGGCGGAACTGCGCAGTGAGCTGCTAAGTCTGTGCCAACCCTGCAAGAACGAGCTGACACGTCTCTCTATCGCCGAACAGGAATGGGCTCGACTTGCCTCCTCAGGTATTAAACAAATCCTGCAGCGTCAAGCCATCTCCCCCGCCGCTATCGCGGCGATCGGCAGCCATGGCCAGACCATTCGCCACCACCCCGAGCTGGGCTTTAGCGTACAAATCGGCGCACCTGCACTGCTCGCCGAACTGACTGGAATTCGAGTTATCAGCCACTTTCGGCAGCGCGATCTGGCCGCGGGCGGGCAAGGCGCGCCCCTGGTTCCCGCATTCCATCACTGGTTGTTTGCCGCTTCGGGTCAGGCCAGCGCCATCGTTAATATCGGCGGCTTCAGCAATATCAGCTTTATTTTGCCCGACGAACCAGTTTCCGGATTTGATTGCGGCCCGGGCAATGTCCTGCTGGACGCCTGGGTGCAGAAGAACCTTGGCGACCAATACGACAGCAATGGCGACTGGGCACGCAGCGGTACAGTCAACCAAACGCTACTGGACAGCTTCTTGCAACAACCCTACTTTAGAATCAGCGGACCCAAAAGCACCGGTCGCGAACTATTCAATCTATCTTGGTTGGAGCAGCAGCTGATCGCATATCCAGCTTGCCCGGCGGAAGATGTACAGGCCACACTGGCTGAGCTCACTGCCATCTGCATCAGCCAGTCAGTGCCAGAGCAAGGTAAAGCGCTACACCAGCTGGCAGTTTGCGGCGGAGGTGCACGCAACAGCCATTTGCTAGAACGTCTGGCCCACCTGCTACCGGGACTCAAGGTAGTAACAACGGATCAACTAGGCGTGCCGGCTGACTGGATGGAAGCCATGGCTTTTGCCTGGCTGGCTCATTGCTGTTTGAAAGGCGTAGCGGGTAACCGGCCGGAAGTCACCGGCGCCCGGGGGCTGCGGATACTGGGAGCGGTGTATCCGGCCTGATCTTAGACAGAAAAAGAAGAGCCACAGCCACAGGTTGTGCTGGCATTAGGGTTGTTGATAATGAAGCGTGAACCTTCAAGGCCCTCGGTATAATCAACCTCGGCACCTTCCAGATACTGAAAGCTCATCGGGTCTACCACCAGCTTTACACCATCACGCTCAACCACGGTATCATCGTCTTCCATATCTTCATCAAAAGTGAAACCATACTGGAATCCGGAGCAACCACCACCGGTAATGAATACACGCAACATCAGGCGATCATTGCCCTCTTCCTCGATCAGTCCCTTAACCTTATTCGCTGCTGTCTGGCTAAACTGCATTGCAGCAGGCTGAAATGATTCAACACTCATATTTACAACTCCCGGCTTGTAGCCGTATCAGTTTTTGCACATATCCTAGCAAACCACTCAAGTATATGCAGTCTGTAACTCTGTTTTCAAGTACAGGATCAAGGCATCAGCGCCAGCGTTTGCAAGCCGGCTTCTTCAGGAAAGCCAAACATAATGTTCATATTCTGTACGGCCTGACCGGATGCACCCTTAACCAGGTTGTCTATCACCGACAGGATCACCACCCTGTTACCATTTTCAGGGCGGTGCACGGCAATCCGGCACATGTTGGCACCCTTGACGCTGCGAGTTTCAGGGAAGCTGCCAGCAGGCATCACATCCACAAAAGGCTCATCGGCAAAACGCTGCTCATACAGAGCCTGCACATCGATACCCAGATCAACTTCTTCTGTATACAGGGTGGCGTGAATACCACGCAGCATCGGCACCAGGTGCGGCACAAAAGTCAGCTCAAGCGGCTGCCCGGCTGCCCGTGTCAACCCTTGACGAATTTCCGGCAAATGACGATGTCCCTGCACACCGTAAGCCTTCACGCTTTCTGTCGACTCACAAAACAATGAGCCCAGCTTGACACCACGACCAGCGCCACTGACACCCGAGACACAACTGGCCACCAGGTTCTGGCCATTCAGCAATCCCTGCTCAGCCAATGGCAGAAACCCCAGCTGCACCGAAGTCGGATAACAGCCCGGAACAGCCAGCAAACGGGCTTCAGCAATATCCTTACGATTTACTTCTGGCAGGCCATATATCGCTTCGTCCACCAGCTCCGGGGCGCCATGTTGTTGGTCGTACCATTGCTCCCACAGAGCCACATCCTGCAAACGAAAGTCTGCCGACAAATCGATAATGCGACAACCGGTCGCCAAAATTTCAGCCGCCAAGCTGTGTGCCACTCCGTGCGGGGTGGCAAAAAACACCACATCGCAGACACCCAGTTCGCGCGCATCCGGATTGCTGAAAGTCAGCGCCGGATAATGTTCACGCAAACTCGGATACATGTCGGCTACACGCACACCCTCTTCCGAACGCGAAGTAATGTACACCACTTCTGCCTGCGGATGCAGCGCGAGAATCCTCAACAGTTCAACACCGGTATAGCCGGTACCCCCGACAATTGCGACCTTGAGCATCGCCCTTCCCCCCTAACTTAATGATTTTACCAACCAACAAACCAAATACCGGCTACAGCGTGTAAAATGGGCACCTTTCGAGAACGGAATACAGGAAAATCCACATGAGTTACCTCTGGGTCAAGGCCCTGCATATCATTGCCATGGTTTGCTGGTTTGCCGGTTTATTCTACCTGCCACGGCTGTTTGTTTACCATGCCTCGAGTGAAGACAAAGTTAGTCGCAACCGTTTTTGCATCATGGAGCGCAAGCTTTATCGGGGTATCATGCATCCCTCCCTGGTAGCGACCCTTGCTTTCGGGCTGACCATGCTCTGGATGAATCCAGCTCTGCTGAAAATGCCCTGGATGCACATCAAGCTCACCCTGATCGTCCTGCTGACGGCTTACCACTTTTCGCTCGGCGGATTCTTACGTCGTTTTGCAGCAGAAACAGATAACAAAACCCACGTGTTTTATCGCTGGTACAACGAGGTGCCGGTACTTTTTTTGCTGGCAATTGTCATACTAGCCATTATAAAACCCGCTTTTTAACACATAACCCATCTGCATCCGCTGATTCGGACAGAGCAGAAAGCTATGAGAGCCGTATGCTTTAAAGTAACCATGAGCAGCTTGTCACAAATGACTGACGCGCAACGCCTGTAGAAACCAAAGCGGTTGAGCCTGCATCGGCTTGCCCCTTCACTGCAAGCCAACTTTCAACAGTTACTACCCGGGCTGACCGAATCAGTCTGCCGCCACTGTGCGCGAAGCGGCCCAATTACGCAACGCGGCCAAGTCTTCAGCCATCAGAACTGACAGGGGCACAGTACGCTGCAGCATTTCCACCAACAACACCTGCCCCACGTCCTGCTGCCGCGCCTGCGCCGTGTAGAGTGCAGAAACTACCGCCTGCTCAATCTCCGCACCGGAAAAGCCATCTGTCAGCATTGCCAGCTCTTGCAGGTCGAAAGCAGACACTTCCAGCTCTCGACGCTGCAGATGAATACGAAAAATATCCTCACGCACACGCAAACCGGGCAAGTCAACGAAAAACACCTCATCAAACCGGCCTTTACGCAGCAGCTCGGGCGGCAAGCGTTTGATAACATTGGCAGTGGCCACCACAAACACCGGCTCTTTGCGCTCGGCCATCCAGGTCAACAAAGTACCCAAGATGCGCTGGCTCACGCCACCATCCATCTCACCGGTTGCCAGCCCTTTCTCAACTTCGTCCATCCAGAGCACACAGGGCGCCATGCGCTCGGCCAACGCCAGCGCCTCACGTAGATTACGCTCCGTTTCACCAAAAAATTTGTTATACAGGGCGGCAAAGTCCAACCGTAACAAAGGCAACCCCCAGAGCCCAGCTACCGCTTTAGCAGCCAGGCTCTTGCCACTACCCTGGGCACCCAGCAGCAGCACACCCTTTGGCATATCACTTATCTGGCTGGCCATAAATGCGGCCTGGCGCTCAGACAACCAGCGCTTAAGGTTAACCAAGCCACCGACATCGGCAAAACGTGCGGTATCTGCCTCGTAACCAAGTACTCCGTCCAGGTCCAATAGCTGGAACTTGGCTTTGTTCAGCTCGGGCAGATCTTCCTGGGTTATCGCGCCGTCATCGCAGATCAGGCTGCGCGCCAGCAAACGGGCATCCGCATGACTGAGTCCACGCAGGTTATTGACCACCTGCTGCAAAGTGCGATTGTCTGTACGCACCCGGATACCGCGGTTCATCTGGCTCCAGCGGGCTGCCTCTTCGCGCACTATGGTCAGCAACTCATCCTCACAGGGCAAGGACAGATTGAAGCGTGCCGCATAACGCTGCACCTCCGCTGGCAGTCGCAACGCATGGGAAACCAGCACAAGGGTCGGGCTCGGCGCACTTTCGACAATGGCAACCTCCTTGATTAGCCGCACCACCAGCGGGTCGTCGCGCAAAAAAGGATGGATGTCAAAGAACACATACAAACCATCCTGCGAATCACCTTTGACAAAACGCAGCGCACCTTCCAGTGTGTCTGTGCCCTCCACGGCAGGGCCACGAAAGTCCATGCGGTGCATACCTTCACTAATCGACCACACCATCAGATTGCAGCCCCGATGCACGGCAACTGAAGTCAGGGTTTCCAATACACGCAACTCGTCCCAGGACTCAATGGCAATCAGCCTCACCCTCCCATCCAGCACCAACTGCAAGTCACGAATATCGTTTTTCATCAGCCCCGACCCGTCCAGCAATCTTCCGACTGGCCCTGCAACCCACAGGGCGCTAAACTCATGGACATCTTACACCAGCCAGGAGGTTATACGGTGGACTGTTTGTTTTGTAAAATCGTAGCGGGTGATATTCCTGCAAAAAAAATCTACGAAGACGACCTGGTCGTGGCTTTCCATGACATTGCCCCCCAGGCTCCTGTGCATTTTTTAGTGATTCCGAAAAAGCACATCAGCACCATGAACGACATCCGGGAAGAAGACCGTGATCTGGCTGGACACATACTCTATACCGCCCAGCGGCTGGCCAACGAGCTGGGTTGCAGCGGTGGCTTCCGCGTGGCCATGAACTGCAATGAGATGGGTGGCCAGACCGTCTACCACATCCACTTGCATGTGCTCGGCCAGCGCCAGATGAACTGGCCTCCCGGCTAGTGCAGCATAATGTCTTTTCAGCAACACTGCCCCCTGCAAGTTTATCGTGGTAAGGAATCACCGTATGCAACGACAATACTCACTACTTGACCGGCTGGCCATGCAGGCCGACGCTGCCCTGCGCACCCTGATACCGGAAAGCTGCCAGGCATCACGGCCATCACCCGCAGCCACTCAACCAGAATGCCCACTGGATGATGAGCAGCGCAAACATGTAACAGGCTTGATGCGCATCAACCATACTGGCGAAGTCTGTGCCCAGGGGTTGTATCAGGGACAAGCACTGACTGCGAGACGTGAAGATATTCGCGAGACCATGGAAGAAGCGGCCGAAGAAGAAATCGATCACCTGGTCTGGTGTGAGCAGCGCCTGAAAGAGCTGGGCGGCCGCACCAGCTTGCTCAATCCGCTATTTTACGGCATGTCTTTCGCTATAGGTGCCAGCGCAGGCGCCATAAGTGACAGGCTAAGCCTGGGCTTTGTGGCCGCCACCGAAGATCAGGTGTGCAAACATTTGGACAACCATCTGGGACAACTGCCGGCCGGCGAGAAAAAATCCCGCGCAATTCTCGAGCAGATGTACATTGACGAGCAGGAGCACTCCACCAACGCCATCGCTGCTGGCGGCTATCGCTTTCCGGCACCAGTCAAGGCCGGGATGAGCCTGGTCGCCAAGGTGATGACGGCCAGTACTTACCGTATCTGAAGGCCAGTCCCGGCAGAACCCTGCAGCTCACAGCGTCTGCCCGCCAGCAAGCCAGCCCGCACGCGGCAATTGCAGCATTGATTATCGATTATCAGCGCAAACCCTTTCAGATAGTGCAGTGCTGGCAGCAGTCGCCAGCCTTCTGCTACGCGCCTGACTCATCCTCGACAATACTGTAGCTATGGCTGATAGCAACCCCTGCACGCTCAAGCATGATGGAAGCTGAGCAATATTTCTCGGCCGACAATGAAACCGCGCGCTGCACAGCACTCTCTTTCAGGCCCCTGCCTTTAACAATAAAGTGCAAATCTATGCTGGTAAAAACTTTTGGTTCAGTTTCAGCGCGCTTTGCGTTCACTTCTATCTCACAAGAAACAACCTGCTGACGGGACTTCTTCAGGATGCTGACCACATCAAATGTGCTGCACCCACCCAGCCCCATCAGCAGCATCTCCATTGGTCGTGCTGCAAGGTTACGCCCGCCCACGCCCTCGGGACCGTCCATCATGACAGTATGTCCCGAGCCGGACTGCCCCATAAACAGAGCCTCTTCTATCCACTTGACACGCGCTTTCATTAGTTTTCCTTAAATACAATTTAAAAGTGACACCAGTTTACACGCCCACTTCAGGTCATACCCCAGCGGTCGTCTTTTGCCTGTCGCCTGCTGATCGCATCCACAAAGCGCAAGCACGCTGACGTCAAATAAACGCCATGCAGACACACAAGGCCCCAGGACTGGCTAATATTTGCTCAGCGTGCGACTTGCTTAAGGAGCCCGCCACCCCCGGCTCCGAAACCGCGTTACTGCTCCTCGCTACAATCCAGCCGTGATTGACCGCAGCAGCTGACCTGAAACCTCTAGCATCCGAATTAACCGCGCAGACCACTGGCTGACGGGCTTAAGTTTGGCTAACTGCAGCTTCTGCATCAAGCCCTGCAACAGCGAAAATGCATTCGAAACCATAGGACACCTTCAGACGACTCACACTCCAGTTTGGTTGAGGGTCGTTACGCAGTGCAGGCAAAACAATGAAAAACAGACAAAATCAGTAAAAGTGCACAGTCCGCTGGCAGTAAGTGGGTGTTTTAAGCTAGCTTTAACAATGCCCTGACAACTGGAGGCAAGTACTCAATACCTCCCTAATGGAACTAACCTAACAAGTTGTTGGTGTACAATAACCCGTTAAGTTCGTTCGAAGCAGCTCAAACACCCTGCTGTCGAACCCGACCCCAATTTACTGACTTGAGTGAGATTTTCATATGGTTGCTGTTGCCCTTGCGCAAAAAGTCAAACGCATTGAAAAGCTTATCCCACACTGCACCCAACGCATCTATCCGGCCAAAAGCACCATTATCTATGCTGGCGACCCATGTCACTCCCTATACTTTATCGTCAAAGGCTCGGTCACCATTCTAATTGAAGATGACGAAGGCAAGGACATAATCATTGCCTACCTGAATGCAGGTGATGTAATTGGCGAGCTGGGCCTGTTCGGTAACAATGAAGGCGAACATTTACGCAGTGCCTGGGCCCGGGCCCGTACCGATTGCACAGTAGCGGAAATCACCTACAGCAAGTTCATGGAACTATCGAAAGAAGACCCTGAATATGTCTACTTGCTCGGCTGCCAGATGGCTGACCGGCTGCGCGACACCACGCGCAAGGTAGGCGATCTGGCGTTTCTAGACGTAACCGGCCGTGTTGCCCGCACACTGCTGGATCTATGCAAGCAGCCTGACGCAATGACCCATCCAGAAGGCATGCAGCTTAAAATTACCCGTCAGGAAATCGGTCGCATAGTTGGCTGCTCACGTGAAATGGTCGGCCGTGTCTTGAAAGACCTGGAAGAAAGGGGACTCATCTACGTTAGAGGCAAGACAATCGTAGTATTCGGGACCCGTTAAATGCTATCAGTCAACCCTGTGCCTGTCCCAGTGACAAGCCTGTCTCTCTGCTGGCGCCCCACTCCATTAGCGTCGTACCGGACGCTTCTGCAGCCTGCGCTGCAATGTACGGCGATGCATGCCCAAAGCACGCGCCGTAGCAGAAATATTGCCTTCATGCTCAGCCAGCACCCGCTGGATATGCTCCCATTGCAAGCGATCCACTGAAATCGGATTTTCTGGTACGAGCTTTTCCACTTCTGCGCGGTCCGACAGCAGTGCCACCAGCACATCATCTGCATCCGCCGGCTTGCACAGGTAATTGCGCGCCCCACGCTTGATCGCCTCAACTGCTGTAGCAATACTGGAGTATCCGGTAAGAATGATTACCTGCATGTCAGCATCCAGTTTCAACAGCTGTGGCAGCAGGACCAGCCCCGAGTCTCCCTCCATTTTCAGGTCAAGCACCGCATAATCAGGCACATCTTGCCTGGCTACTTCCAGGCCTTGCTCTGCCGAGTCAGCTACAGACACACGCAAGCCGCGCCGGGTCATTGCCCGCGACATAACATGAGTAAAGGTTTCATCATCATCCACCAACAAAATATGCGGCTGTTCATCCGGGCCAAACAGGCATTCATCAGTCATGACACTCTCCTAAGAAAACAGGTTTGATTGTCGCGGCAAGCACAGCTCTGTGAGCGTGCCACCGCCTTCACAGTTATAAAGCTTCACACTGCCACCGACACGGGTCACGCTAGCCTGGCTGAGAAACAGGCCAAGCCCCAGCCCCTTGCCTTTGGTAGTGATAAACGGTTTACCCAATTGCTCTGCAACGTGCAGCGGCACGCCAGCGCCCTGATCCCGAATGCTGATGCAAACCCACTGCCGATCCCAACCCAGATGGATAGTCAGATCGTCAGGACACGCATCTGTAGCGTTATTCAACAGGTTCAGCAATGATTGACCCAGCTCCGCCGGAGGTCGAATTGCCGGCATCCGGCCTGCGCCCGAATACTCATAGGCATAAGTTGCTTCCGGACGCATCAGGTGCCAACGATTGATACAGTCTTCGAACCACTCCAACAAAGACTGCTCCTGCACCTGCTGCCGGCGGTCAGCCTCGGCAGCCAGAACCAGGCTTTGCAGTGTTCCCTTGCATAGCCGAACCTGCTCTTGCAGCAAGGCCAGGTCATCCTGCAGGCTATGCTGATCAGAATATTCCTGGCGCAACTCGCCCAGCAGCACACTCATGGTCGACAAAGGTGTACCCAGCTCATGGGCAGCGCCGGCGGCCTGGCTGGCAATAGCTAGCAACTGCTGGTCACGCAGCGCCTCTTCCCGGTGCCCGGCTTGCTGCTCTTTCTGGTCGCGTACAGCTTGAGCCATTCTGGAGACAAAAAAAGTGATGAATGCTGCAGACAGTGCAAAATTGAGCCACATCCCAAACAAGTGCATGCTGATCAGCAATGCACTGTACTGCTGCCCGTCAATGTGCAGCGGCTCATACCAAATCAGCAACGCGGTATAGCCGGTAAGTGCCAGCCCGCTGAGAACCAGCGAATAAATCCAGGGCAAGGTCGCTGCAGCAATGGTCAGGGGGACCAGATAATAGGCTACAAAAGGATTGGTCGAACCGCCGGTGTAATACAGCAGCAGGCTGTGCAACAGCAAATCGAAGCCCAGCTGTATGGCAAACTCAAATTCGGTTACCGGCCAGCGCAGCCGCAAACGCAGAACCGTCAAGCTATAGATGCAGGCAGCTGCCACAATCAGCAACAGCAACGGCGCCCAAGGCAACGTCAGCAACTCACTAAAATAAACAGCAACCAATGTCCCCGACTGAGAGCATAGTACCAGTACACGAATCCAGGACAGACGCAAAAGATTCTGCCGGCTGGCTGACAAAAAACGGGAAGTATCCAGCACGTAACGGCTCCTGGTGGTAGCGGACAGACTTTGGTGTCCCTAGTATATCCGAAGGTTACAGCCGCACGGCCATCACGGTGCGACAATATGTCTCGCCTGCTGACGAACTTTGAACCAGCCCGGAAGCTCCAACCTGCTCCACCAATCCATTCATACCCAGGTAAGCCCAGATGAAAAAACACTTCGCCCGCGCACTTTTCGTTGTTGCCGCACTCCAGACAGCACCCGCCCTTGCCAATGACACAAGCTATAACAGGGTGGCTTTGCAGGCCGAAGCCAGCTCACAGATTCCCCACGACCTGATGCATGTAACACTTTATACCGAAGGCCGTGATCAAAATGCGGCCAGTCTTGCTCAAGAAATCACCCGCATCCTGAACCTGGCCATCAGCCACAGCAAGGATTCACCCAACGTAAAGCTCTCTATGGGAAACCGCAATAGCAGCCCCCTATACGACGACAAGGGCAAGAAGATCATTGCCTGGCGCGAGCGTGCCGAGCTGCGGATGGAAAGCACCGACTTCGCCCAACTATCCACCCTCACCGGCCAGCTGCTGCAACAAGGGTTGAGCATGGGCTCAATGCGCTTCAGTATCGCTGCAACTACTCGCAAGCAACATGAAGACCAGCTGTTAGAACAGGCCATAGCCGCTTTTGCCAGCCGTGCGCAGCTGACCACGCGCAGTCTTGGCGGCAAAGACTACCGGCTGGTCAAACTGGACCTGAACAACCAGGGCAATTATCAGCCTCCCATGTACAGCCGTGCAGTCATGATGAGTGCACCGGCCATGAATGATGAAAGTACACCCATGGTAGAAGCGGGTAACTCAGAGTTAAAAGTGATTGCCAGCGGAGTAATCGAGATCCGGAAATAAGCCATAAAGACTCGCCCGGGCTGCAATAACAGCCCGGCAACAGGGTTTTAAGCAAAATTGGAGACAGCTCGCTCACACACGGACGCATTTGTTCCGGCCAGGGAAACAGCAGCCTGTCAGCACCGTCGATCAAGGAAACAGCACAGGCCCTTGCAACACAAACAGGAACTGGGTGCATCTTGCTTTACATTGCAAATGCGAACGAATATCATGCGCAGCATTCCAACAACAGGAGGCCGCCATGCGCCGCTCATTTACCCCGTCCCTACTTACACTTTCCATTCTCAGCGCAACCACTGGTGCACTGGCTAACGAAAGCCCGGCCAACCTTGGCGCTACTGTCGTCAGCGCCGCCGGCTATGAACAAAAGCTGACCGAAGCCTCCGCCAGCATCTCCGTCATCAGCAACGAAGACCTGCAAAAAAAGCGTTACAGCAACCTGGCACAGGCGCTGGGCGACGTGGAAGGGATTGATATCGGACAAGGCACCGGCAAGACCGGCGGCCTCAACATCAGCTTTCGCGGCATGCCCAGCGAATACACCCTGATCCTGATTGACGGCCGCCGCCAGAACCCGGCCGGCAACGTTACCCCCAACGGCTTCAACGAAACCTCCACCAGCTTCATGCCGCCGATGTCAGCCATCGAGCGCATCGAAGTAATTCGCGGCCCCATGTCCACCCTGTACGGCTCTGATGCCATGGGCGGTGTGATCAACATCATCACCAAAAAGGTTAACACCCAGTGGAGCGGCAGCATCAGCGCCGACTATACCCTGCAAGAGCACAGCCAGTATGGTGATACAGGTGGCACCAGCTTCTACGCCAGCGGCCCGCTGGTGGATAACCTGCTGGGCCTGTCGGTACGCGGCAGCTTCTGGGATCGGCAGGAATCAAAACTCAAGTACAGCGATGGCACCCGTGTCAGCTCACGCGGCATGTCCCCCGTTTCCGGTCAGAAGTTCAATATCGGTGGCCGTTTGGACTTTACCCCGACTGACAACCACGACTTTGCCCTGGATTTTGAGAAGGGACGCCAGCGCTATGACAACGATAACTGCCAGCTGGGTACTCTGGATGGCAAGAAGGGTGGCGACGCAGTTAACGGCTGTACAATAGACGAGCCAACTCAAGCTCTTGGATATAAAGATGAATTAAGGTTCGAGCGCACCCAGTTTGCCTTGAGTCACACGGGTCGTTTTGATATCGGAACTCTCGACAGCGCCATCACCTACAACACCACGGAAACTTTTGGCCGTACAATTCCAGGTGGCGAGCTGTCTAAAGGTGGACTAGTGATCGGCACTCCATATGCCAACTACCCTGACATCGTAGTTGGTAATAGTCGCACCTTAAAAAACAAGGATCTCGTTGTCGATTCAAAGCTAGTCAGCCAGTTCTGGGATAACCATATGACTACTCTTGGCGGTCAATATCGCCACTCAAAGCTGACTGACGGCCTGTCGCCGGACAAATTCAAACAGGAAGCTGCTGCGGTATTTGCCGAAAACGAGTGGCGCTTCCAGCCTGACTGGGCATTGACAGTCGGTGGACGCATGGATCGCCATCAGGCTTTTGGCAGCCATTTCAGCCCACGTGCCTAC
>LSQX01360328.1_pt2 | contig 15284 bp, 19 predicted proteins | sample 654561 | NCBI WGS metagenome assembly LSQX01 (sample SAMN04489861, study PRJNA283612) | anaerobic digester metagenome | isolation source: 4 biogas reactors fed with cattle manure at either 37C or 55C with and... | place: Denmark: Kongens Lyngby | collected 2014 | reverse complement strand
GCGGATGAGGAGTACATCCTCGAGATGGCCGCCAAGGCTGAGCTCTATTCGGACCATCCCATCTCCGAAGCCGTCAGAACGGCGTACGGCAAACGGATCGACCCTGATGAGGTGAGGCACATGGAGGACATCTCAGGCAAGGGGATCATTGCTGATGTCAACGGCATCACCGTCTATGTCGGGAACAGCTCCCTGATGAGCGGCATAGGCATCGATACCATCCGAGAGGGCGCAGAAGGCACCTATGTGCATGTGGCAGCAGACCGCAGGTACGCAGGGTACATGATCGTCACCGATACTGTCAGGAGCGGATCGGCAGAGGCCGTCTCCGAGCTGAGAGCGGCAGGGATCAACAGGATAACGATGCTCACCGGGGACAACCCCGCCGTAGGCAGAGCAGTGGGGGACGCCGTCGGCATAGAGGATGTCCGCGCAGGACTGCTGCCAGACGGCAAGGTGCGGGAATTGGAGGCTGTAATGGGCGGCAGCGCCGGAGGTACCGTCTTCATCGGGGACGGGATAAATGATGCGCCGTCCCTCATGAGAGCCGATGCGGGCATCGCCATGGGCGCGGGAGGGGCCGCGGCGGCCGTCGAGGCCGCAGACGTCGTGATAATGGACGACAACCCCCGTAAGATAGCGTCCTCTGTCAGGATATCGAGGAAGACCATGCGCATCGTCAGAGGGAACGTGGTATTCATACTCGCCGTGAAATTCTCCGTACTGGCACTTGCTATGTTCGGCATAGCCGGCATGTGGGCGGCCGTATTCGCAGATGTGGGGGTCTCCATCATGGCATTGGCCAATTCGGCCAGGGTGCTCGGCATGAAGGACATCTAATTATACTCTGCAGGACGTTACGGGCGCAGGGATAAAGATGGTAAAACTAACAGATGACATGATCAGCGTTCTGTCCGAGACCAAGATATTCATGGTGGCGACCGCATCGAAATCCGGAGTGCCCAATGTGGTGCCGATAGGGATGCTGTCCCTGCAGGACGATAAGGAGACCTTCTGGATGATCGATAACTATCTGAACAAGACGATCAGGAACATCATGGAGAACCCTCAGGTGTCCTTCTCCTGCCTCAGCGAATCCGGCATACCCATTCAGATAAAGTGCGACGCGAAGGTAGAGGATTCGGGAGCCGATTATGAGAAGGCCGTGAAGATCGCCCATGCCAAGAAGGAAACGTACCCTGCAAAGAGGCTCATAAAGCTCAAGATCAGAGAGGTCTACTCCGTAAAGCCCGGCGAGAGAGCCGGCGAGAAGCTCCTCTAGTCCTTCTCAGGCATCATATAGACCTGGGCAGCGCCCATGATCACACCCAGCGGTATCAGGGCTATGGCGGCTGACATGCTCGCCGTGTAATGCAGGAATATCGCCATGGCCGCTCCCAGGACCCCGCCTATGACAGAGGCGGCTATCACTTTCGCTTTCTTATCCGGTTTCATGATCATACCTTCCTGTTCAGCACCGCTTCCACCTCGGAAACGGTCATATTGACTATCTCTGCGGCCCCGCCGGTGTACTTCGCCGGGTCCATCGCATCCCTTATCTCCGCTTCCGTCATGATCGTGATATTGTTCGAAGCGGTCATCTCTATGACCACGTCCCTGAGCTGCCTCCCGTCGTCCATGGCGGTCATGGACGCTTCCCGTATCAGCTCGTGAGCGTCCTGCCTGCCCATCCCCTTATCGGTCATCCTCATCATGAGCGCCTCGGCCATGACAAGCCCCTGGGATGATTCGATGTTCCTGATCATCCTCTCCCTGTTAACGGTAAGTCCGGAGAAGACCCAGTCCGTCTTGTACAGCATCTCATCCAACAGGACGAATGCATGAGGCAGGGCGAACCTCTCCGTGCTTGAATTGGACAGGTCCCTCTCGTGCCAGAGGACCTGGCTCTCGAAAGTGGGCATTATCATGGACCTCACTATCCTGGCAAGCCCGCAGACATTCTCCGACATCATAGGGTTCCTCTTATGGGCCATGGTGGAACTGCCGACCTGCTTCTCCTGATCGAAGGGCTCCGCAGCCTCGGCTATCTCGGACCTCTGGAGGTTCCTCACCTCAGTACCGTATCTCTCCATGGACGTTGCTATGTTCCCCAGAAGGCATATCAGCTCCGTGTAGCGGTCCCTTCCCACGACCTGGGTCGCTGCCGGTTCGAAACTGAGGCCGAGATCCTTCATCACGGCCTCCTGCACCTTGAAGAACCTGTTTCCGAGTGCGGCGCCGGTGCCCACTGCGCCGGACATCTTGCCGACGCATACCCTGGGCCTCAGCTCCTGTATCCTCTTCTTGTGCCTGAGCATCTCCTGGGCATATCCCGCAATCTTGAATCCGAATGTGATGGGTATGGCGAACTGGGCATGGGTCCTTCCGATCTCCAGGGTGTCCCTCTCCCTCTTCGCCAGTTTCGCAAAGGTGAGCATCAGGTTGTCGACGCCGCCCTCGATAAGGTCCAGGGCCTCTCTGATCTGAAGGGCCGTGGCCGTATCGACGATATCGTTGGACGTTGCCCCGTAATGCACGAATCTCCCCGCATCCCCGCGGCATTTCTCCGTCATCGCCTTCACCATGGCCATCACATCGTGCCTGGTCTCCTTCTCGATCTCCTTGACACGGTCTATGCTGACGACGTCCAGATTCGCGACCCGGGTTATCTCGTCCGCATCGGCCTGAGGAATCGTCCCCACGAAGGCATGGGCCCTTGCCAACGCCGCTTCCACATCCATCTGATGCTGCAGGCGGCTGGTCTCTCCGAACACGGCTCTCATCTCCTCTCTGCCGTATCTGTAGTCCAACGGGCATATGTTGTTCATGACGTCCTTGCCATCCATTGCGATTATAAAGCAATTTCCACATGGAGGATAACACGGGCCCGCACACGGGCATTTACACGTAACTTTTATAAAGGAGTCAACCATGGGTGTTTTTATTGAGTGTGCCGAGACTCAGACTTCGGTGACTATGAAAGCATGGAGATTATACATGGCAGATTTTAAGGAGGATATTGATAGACTGGAATCATCCGAGGAGACCGAACAGGTCGATGTGGAGAAGACTGGCGAGGAAGAGACCGTCCCTGAGACCGAACAGGTCGATATGGAGGCGGACGAAGAGATCACTCCGGAGACCGAGGAACGCCTCGAGGAACTGGAGCAGCAGCGCAGCGTCACCAACAATGCCGCGGAAAGGCATATGCGCAAGAGGGATGAGCTCAACAAGCAGACCCGGGAATGGGTCGCCAAGAGGGATGAGCTCAACGCCCAGGTGCGCAACTACATCGATGAGGCCGGCAAGCACAGGGAAGAACGGGATTCTCTGAACCTTAACGTCCAACAGGAGAAGGAGCTGAGGGACGAGTGCAACAAGCTGGTATCCAAACTGAGCGATGAACTCCATGAGATGAGGAAAGACCGTCCTCAGACAGATAAGAATCAGCCATCACTTAGGCAACTTAAGAATGAATTCTCGAACCTTGAGATAAAGCAGCAGACTGATGTTCTCAAGAAGAAGGAAGAAGAGGCTCTGGTCAAGAGGCTTAAAGAGCTGGACGACCAGATCCGCGAGATAGAGAAGAGCAGCGAGCAGAACGAGGACCTGCGCGACAAGTCCAATGCCCTCCGGGACGCTAAGATCCAGGCGGAGACCCACCACAGGCTGGTGTCCGAGTACGCGGACAAGGCCCAGGCAGAGCATGACGCGATGATCCAGTTCTATGAGAAGGCCGACGCCGTCAGGAAAGAGGCTGACGAGGCCCAGGCTAAATTCGTAGAGTCTAAGAAGGCAGCTGACGAGGAGCACAGGCTCTTCATCGAGGAGAGCAAGAGCTTCCACGAGACCGACAGGGATGTCTACAACATCAAGAGCAAGCAGAGAGCTGCCCGCAAGAAGAAGAGCGACGCCGACACCAAGAAGGCCGCCAACGAGCTCTTCGCCCGCTTCAAAGAAGGGAAGGTCCTGGATACAGAGGACCTGATGATCCTTCAGAAGTCCGGCTACCTCTGAAACAACCATTTTCCAGGCACGGGCGGACGGATCCCCGTCCCCCGTGCTGTCTTTCTGCACACATAACGGCATTGAATTGCAGACGAATCTGCCCTTATGGAGCACAATAACAACAACTTTAAATAGAGACTTGATAATGGAGAGAATGGGAAAAAAGGCTAGTCCTGTAGAGTGCATCCCATCCCTTCTGACTGGCTAGCCTCTTCCCGTAACTTCTACCAGAAATCTTTATTACTGGCACATCCAATAGCCTCCTCCATGGTTCTGGAAGGGCTAGGGAAATCTTTGAGGAATGCCGTCGCCAGGGTGACGGGTGCCACATCCGTGGACGAACAGCTTATAAAGGATGTGATCAAGGACCTGCAGCGGGCCCTTCTGCAGGCAGATGTGAACGTCCAGCTGGTGCTGGAGCTCACCAAGAAGATCGAGGAGCGGGCCATCGGGGAGAAACCCCCCGCAGGCAAGAGCCCCAAGGAGCACGTTGTCAACATCATCTATCAGGAGCTCGTGGAGCTGGTGAAGAGCGACGAAGGCCTGAGGATGGAGCCCCAGACCATAATGATGGTGGGACTGTACGGCCAGGGGAAGACCACCACCACGGGGAAGCTTGCCCATCTCTTCAGCAAGAAAGGATTCAAAGTGGGCCTCATCGCCGCCGACATCTACAGGCCTGCCGCGTATGAGCAGCTGAGTCAGTTGGGCGAGAAGGTCGGTGTCGATGTCTACGGGGAGCCGGGTAAGAAGGATGCCGCTGAGATCGTGAAGAACGGGATGAAGCACTTCAAGGACAAGAAGATCATCATAATCGATACGTCCGGAAGGCACGGTCTGGAGGCGGACCTGATAAAGGAGCTCAAGGACATATCGGCAGTGGCGAAGCCCGATGAGCGGTTCCTGGTATTGGATTCCCAGGTGGGTCAGCAGGCAGGCCCTCAGGCCGAGGCGTTCCATAAGGCGGTGGGAGTCACAGGTGTCGTGCTCACGAAGATGGACGGAAGCGCCAAAGGCGGCGGTGCCATAAGTGCGGTCAATAAGACGTCCGCGAGGATAGTCTGCATAGGTACCGGTGAGCACATACGCGATCTGGAGCCCTTCGATGCCAACCGTTTCATATCGCGTCTCCTGGGCATGGGGGACCTCTCCGCACTGATGGAGATAGCCAAGGAGGAACTGCAGGGCGATGATGAGCTGGAAGATGTCAGCTCCCGCATGATGTCGGGGAAGTTCACCCTCAATGACATGTACAAGCAGATGCTCGCGATCGGCAAGATGGGGCCTCTGCAGAAGGTCATGTCCATGATACCGGGCATGAGCAAGATAGAGGACAAGATAAATTATGAAGAGACCCAGGCCAGGCTTCTTAAGTACCGTTATATAATGGATTCCATGACCTCTGAGGAGAAGGATGACCCTTCTGTGATCAAATCCTCCCGGGTACAGAGGATCTCCAGAGGCTCGGGCACCTCCGTTCAGGACGTGAGGGAGCTCCTCAAGCAGTACAATCAGAGCAAGAAGACCGTCAGGACCTTCATGGGCAACCGCAAGATGCGGAAGCAGATGATGAAGCAGATGGGCGGCGCTGACCTTGACTCCCTGGAGTGATCCCTTGATCAGGTTCGTCGTGATCGGGCACCGGGCCCACACCACCGCAGATTTCAAATTGGACGATATAGCGGGCGGGGCGGGGCGGCTCGATGTGCTCGTCAGATGCGTCAATTCCGCATTCTTCCTGAGTCACGATATACGCAAGGACGCCGAGATCCATCTGGTGCTCACCGGCGGAGAGGATGCACCGAAGACCGTCAGGTTCTCCGGCAGGGAGGTCAGGTACCTGAACCCGGACGAGAGGAGCACCGCTTCTCTGATCAGGAATGCCCTGCTGAAGAAGGTCGGGGATACGGAAATAAGAGCCTCGCCGGGGGTGTACGTCTCAAGGACGTCCTTCGCCGACCTTATGAAGGAGCTCTCTGAAACATCGAACTTCGTGTATCTGAGAGAGGACGGCGGGGATGTCAGGGGATTCGAATTCCCTGAGAACCCGTGCTTCATACTCGGAGACGACAGGGATCTGACCGAAGAGGAGGAAGAGATCATGTCCTCCTATGATTATGACCTGATAAAACTGGGGCCTCTGAGCCTCCATGCGGATCACTGCATGATCGTGGTCCTCAATGAGATGGATCGCAGGACCTAGCCGTACGATGCTTATATTATACGGACGCGATTAACCGGCCATGGCCGAAGCTGAGCAAATACCGCAACACAGGCACTGCCTGAAATGCAGCAGGGCATTCATAGGCGATGACCGGTACTGCAGTGACAGCTGCAAAGAGGAGAAGAAGAAGGAGCTCGGCAAGCAGAAGCGTAAACTCCTCATGATATGGGCAGTTGCGGTGGTTCTCATGCTCGTCGTCATTGTGTGGAGTTCATGAAGGTTGCGGTAGCGGGGACATTCGATGTCCTCCATGCGGGTCATAAGGCTCTGATCGACAGGGCATTCGAGATATCAGATAACGTATTGATAGGGATAACCAGCGATTCCATGGCCTCTGTCGGCAGGGATAACGTCAATCCGCTCTGGATAAGGCGGAGGATACTGGAAGAGTATCTTTCGACCAAAGAAGGGAAATGGGAGATGTTCGAGATAGAGGACATCTACGGCCCCAGGGAGCTCATGGACGGGATCGGTACCCTGGTGATCTCAGAGGAGACCCTTGGGAACAGCAGGCTTCTCAATGAGGAACGCAGAAGCAGGGGCGTAGGCCCCCTGGAATTCTCGATCGTACCGCTGGTCACGAATGAGACGGGGGAGAGGATAAGCTCCACCGGCATACGCAGAGGATCGTACGGCCGAAGCGGCAGGAAAGGAAAGGATATCGCTGTCGGGTCCGTGAATCCTGTGAAGGTGGAAGCGGTGAGATGCGTTATGGAGAACGTATTCGGGGACGTGACCATAACTGCGGTGGAAGTCGACAGCGGCGTCCCGGAACAGCCCTTCGGGGATGACACCGTGACGGGAGCCGTCAACAGAGCCAGAGGTGCTCTCGGGAAGCATTGGATGGCTGTCGGCATAGAGGCGGGGGTCTTCGAGATCCATGACGGCCTCTACGATGTGCAGCACTGCGCCGTGATGACCCGGGACGGGAATGTAACCATCGGCATGGGCTCAGGCTTCAGATACCCGGATGATGTGGCACAGCTGGTCAGGGGAGGCCTCACCGTGGGAGAGGCGATGAAGAGGATATTCGGTGAGAACAAAGGGCGGTCGGAAGGTGCCGTCGGGATATTGAGCAAAGGTCTCATCGACAGGAAGGAGCTCACAGAGCAGTCAGTCAAAGCGGCCATGATACCGCGCATGAGGGAACTATGATAACGATAAAGAACGAATCGGATACGACAGAGGCTGAATCCTATGAGGGAGTGAGGATACTGCTCCTCACGGGGAGCGAGATGGACCCGAATGCCGCCGGGGCTGCGCTCAAGCTCAAGAGGATCACGGAAGGGAAGGTCGCCGTGGCGATACTGGACCCTTCCGGAGAGAGCCTGAAGGATGCGGATGCCACATACTATCTTGATGACCCGGACTTCGCGGATTCTGACTGCAGAGCAACGGGGAGGATAGCATCGGTCCTGATCAAAAGGATCTTCCCCTGCGATTATGTCGTATGCGGCACGTCGTCGAGGGAGGGCACATCCTCTTCTCTCGCTGCCAGGATAGCCAAGGCGCATGATATGGTGCCGGTGTTCAACGTCTCGGCCATAGACCGTTCGGATGACGGCTCGCTGAGGATAATCCGCAATAATGAGGAGGAGAGCGTCACCTGGAAGGCTGTGTTCTCCGTATCGGAAGGGGATTGGCCTGAGGCAGCCGTAGAATCCAGGGAGGGAAGGCATTTGAACCGCATAGACATCGGCCTCGGAGTCTATTCGATGGGGATAAAAGGCTCCAAGGTGCGCATCGTGGAGGTGGGCGGAGATGTCTGAAGGGTGCTCCGGGTCCTGCGGGACATGTCCCAGCGGGTCCACCTGCGACAGCACGGACCGTCTTCCCCCGGGGATGCTGGAACATTATAATGTGAGCGCGGATACGCGCAAAGGCGTTCTCGTCTTCATACAGACTGAAGAGGGATCCCTGGATGACTCGGCGGCAGGGATACTTACCCTGGCCCGCAATATATCCGACGACAGGGTGTTCGCGACGGTCTTCGGCGGCATTGAGGTCAAGGAGCTGTTCGGGGAGATATTCTCCTTCGGAGTGGATACCCTGTACCATATGAGGAACAGGGACCGCGGATACCGCCCCCGCTCCTGGGCCCGGGCCTTCATGGACGTGGCCGAGAGGGTGAATGCTGCCGTCCTCCTTTTCCCGGATACCTGCATCGGAGAGGAATTGGCGGCCCTCTGCGCCGCCGAAGCGGATGCCGGGATATGTGTCAGATGCACGGATCCGAAGATGGATAACGGCATGATTATCGCCAGGAAGGATCTCGGAACAAGGATCGCGGAAGTGAGATTCATGTACCGCCCGGCGGTCATGGTCCCGTCCGCTGAAGGCCTTCCGGCCCCTGTATCGGATCCGGACCGCAAGGGGACCGTGATAAACCGCCCCTTCAATATGGAAGAATGATCACTCGGTGAGCCGTTCGGCCTCAGAGCAGACCTGGGCGGCATGGCCTTCGACCCTGACCTTGGGCCATGCGGCCTTCACCGTTCCGTCAGGTCCCACTATGTATGTGGACCGGACGGTGCCCTCGGTCTCCCTGCCGTACATCATCTTCTTCCCCCAGGCCCCTGCGGCCTTTATGAGCTGCAGATCCTGATCGGACAACAGCGTGAACTTTAGATCGTGCTTATCCGCGAACTTCCGGTGGGATCCGGGAGAATCCTTGCTCACCCCGATTATCCGTACCTTCCTCGCCGCCAGGCGTTCGAAGACCTCGTTGAAACCGAGAGCCTCCTTGGTGCATCCGGAGGTGTTGTCCCGGGGATAGAAATACAGAATATACGTAACGCCTTCAAGATCGGCCGAATCAAGGATGTTCCCGTCCGCATCCGGCAGTCTGAAATCAGGGAATCTGTCACCGATCTCCATCAGATCACACCTCCTTCCCGGGAGTCTGCGAACCATTGGAGATCGATCTCGAGCATCATCACAGGATGTGTTATCTCGAATCCTTCTATGACCTCCGGAGAGACCTCCCCGAATGAGCCTATTCTCCTCCCTTCGACCGTCACAGCGGCTCCGCGGCCGGGTATGAATGTCCTGTCCGTGCAATGTGCCAGCTCATACTTCATCCCCGTCTCCCTGAGTACCGCTTCCATGTATGATTTCGACTCCGTGAACGATGACTTGGAATCCATGACCACGCCGCAGAGATGCCTGCGCTTCCTGCAGTCGGATATGACGTCCCCCGTTTCGAATATCTTCTGGGGGAGGTCCCTGTGCTTGTTGCGCCTTAATATCCTCATCAGGCTTGGGAAGAGGGATGCTCTCAGACATGTGTGATCCTCCGTTATCGGATTCCTGATCATGACCAGTTCCTTCTCCTCTATACCGGATATGCCGAACTCATCCTTCTCGGAGCTCAGCGTCAGTGTTACGGCTTCCGTGAATCCCAGGCCCGTCATCACATCCCTCATCGACTCGGAGACCATCGTCTCAGCCATGAGCGACCCGGTGGTCTGGGTCATTGAATGCGTGCCTCCGAATCTCTCGAAACCGTATCCTATGGCCACATCCTCATAGAGGTCCACCTTGTGCATTATGTCCGGGCGGGTGGACGGGACCTCCGCGAAGACCGTATCGCCTTCCGCCATCGCATCCATGCCCATGCGGCGGAGGGCCTCTGCCGTTTCCTCAGGGGATATCTCCCGGCCCAGGAAATCGGAGCACTCGGAAGCCGATATGCTCCACGAGGACGGTGACAAGTCCGGGGATCGGTGCTCGAAGCCTTTGCCTTCCATAATGACGGAGCCGATGGAGCCTCCCCGCTCGGCCATTGCCGTCACCACTATATCGAGGGCGCTCTTCACCGCCTTCTCATCGATGCCCGTGACATCCACGAAGATGTTCTTCGTCTCCGTTGTCACAGTGGTAAGGGTGCCGTTGATCACCGGGGGGAAGGACAGCACGTTGCCGTCAGCATCCGTTATGACCGGATATCTGCTCTTCCCTTCCAGGAGGTGGGCATAGGCCCTGCCCTTCTCATGTCTGATCAGTATCTCGCTGAGATCCATCTCCTCATCGGATGCCAGAGGGACGAATCTCAAGTCTCCGGGGCGCACCGCCCTGTACTCGAAGGGCGGGGTCACGCGGTCAAGATCGTGAACGCCTATGGCCAGCTTCGACCTCTTCCTGCCGATGGTCATATGCAGCTTCTCCTGCAGCTCCATCAGCGATTTGATGAAATGATCGTCAATATTCATGTCGAATACCGCAGCGCAGAGGATGTACGGCCTTACAGTCGCGACTGACGGGTCTGTGATGACACGGATGTCCGTCTCCTCCACATCATACTCCTTCATTCCGGGCTCTGTGCCCAGGAACGCTCTCATACTGCGGGCTATGCCTTCCACGCAGTACATGTCCGGGCGGTTGGGGAAGAACTCAACGGACATCTCGTCCGAGTTCCCCTCCGTATCGTGCATGTCAGCGCCGATCATGGGTATCCTCTCCACGAGGGTCTCTTTCGGCACCTCCTCTCCCAGGAGGGAACTCAGATCGTTGTAGTCGAAGTTGATCAGTGGCATACTGATGCCGTTATGGACGGAGGATATTAAGGATTTTCCAATACAGCAGGACAGAAGACTAAATAATAAGGCGGACCGATTCAGAGACCATGGCTATGAAAATCACTATGGTCCAGTCTAGAGGCTTTGTAGACGACCCGATGACAAACTTCTTCAAAGCGAAGATGAGGGTTGATAACGTCGACTCGGATATCTTCGTCTACCCTGAGATGTACGGCAGCGGTTACGTGCCTGAGAAGGAGCGCATGCAGGCCGACAGGGTCACGGACATGGTGGTCAATAACCTGAAATGCCTGGCCGGCAGCCGGAACTGCGGCATCGTGTTCGGAGCGCCCAGGGTCATTGACGGTAAGCTGTACAATTGCGTGCTGTTCGTAAGTGCGGACGGGATCGTGACCCATAAGAAGACCGTGCCGACCACGGACGGCGTCTTCGACGAGACGGATGTCTTCGAATGGGGGGACACCACCACCGTGTTCGACTTCAGAGGCCTGAGGATAGGCCTCTGCACAGGTCAGGAGCTCCAGACCCATGTGATCCCCAGGCACTATGCGGAGAATGATGTGGATATGATCATCGCCGTGTCCGCATTCCCGGCGGAGAACATGGACAAGATGGAGAGGATCGCCATATCCCGTGCCGCGGAGAACCAGATCTACGTGCTTCTGCTGAATATGGTGGGGCCGGACCCCGGGAGGAAGATGGGCGGCAGGAGCATGTTCATAGCCCCTGACGGCACGGTCATCGAGAGATTCAGTGATTCCACCGACCTCAGGGAGATACGTCTCGAGGATGATTTCCTCGATGCGGTGGCCGGACGAAAACTGGCCACGGAACCGGAGCTCAGGAACTAACGTCCCAGATCCTTGTGAGCGCTGCCCAGCTGCCCGGCCGCCTGAGCGGCCAGCGTGGACAGTTCCCCGGCCAGGACCGTCACGGCGACTATCTCGGCGAATTTCCTGGCCTTGCCGTCCCCTTTGCAGCCCATGATCTCCAGGGCCTCGGACTGAGCCGGAAGCCTCGTCCCCCCTCCGACCGTGCCCACCTCCACGGCAGGCATCCTGACCGCTATGTACAGATCCCCTTCTACATCCTCGCAGGTCGTCATGCACAGGCTCGCCTCCACAACATGGGCGGGATCCTGTCCTGTGGCTATGTAGACGGCCGCTGCCATGTTCGCGGCATGGGCATTCGATCCCATGCTCCCTGCCATGGCACTGCCGATTAGATTCTTCCTTGTGTTCGTCTCCGCTATGGCTGCGGCTGTGGTATGCAGCTTCGATTCCACGAGTGAGCCCGGCACGGTCGCCTCGGCTATGACCACTTTACCGCGTCCGTTTATCGCATTCACCGCTGCGGGCTTCTTATCCGTGCACATATTGCCGGAAACGGATACCATGACGGCGCCGGTCTCCTTCTCAATCAGCCTGCATACGGCCTCGGTGGCTATAGTCACCATGTTCATGCCCATGGCATCCCCTGTATCATAGGCGAATCTGAGGAACAGGTTCCTGCCGTTCGGGTACGGCTCTATGGTCATGAGCCTCCCGTGCCTCGTGGTGGCGGAGACCGCATCGTCTATGGCCCCGGCGTTCTCGCACAGCCAATTGATGACCTTCGTTGAATGATCGATGCCCTCGGTCCTGAAAACAGGGGCCCGGGTCATGGCATCCGAGAGCACCTTCGCCCTGGCTCCGCCCGATTCCGATATGACGGACATCCCCCTGGAGACCGATGCGACAAGAGCGCCCTCGGTCGTGGCCATGGGAACGAGGAAGGCTCCCCCTGCATGATCGCCTCTGATGGCGACCGGGCCTGCGAATCCCAGCGGGACATGCGTCACGCCGATCATGTTCTCTATGTTCTTGGAGGCCAGCTCCGGGTCGAAGGAATAATCCCCTATCGCCTCAAGCTTCGTCTCCGTAAGATCCGATACCGCTCTGCGCCTGTCCTCCACATCGGCGCGGCTGCGCCCTCTGTTCTTCAGCCCCTTCCGGTCGACCATGCAATCTCATGTTGCGAAGCGTAAATATAGGTTGCCTTCACAGACTCAGAGCTTCTTCTGCAGCTTGCCGTCCTTCTTCTTACGGACGACGGAGGTTCCCTGCTTGGATGCAAGGGTCTTGGCATACTCGTCCGCCTCCGCTTTCGTCCTGAAACGCTTGGTCGCCACAGGTGCGCCCTCGGGCTTGACCTGCCACCCTCCGTCAGGATGGGTGGATACTACCTGCCTTCTCTTGCGTTTGTTCTCAGTTTCCTCTTTGTCGGCTTTACTCTTTTCGTCTGCCATGGTATATAAGAATATTTCTTGGAGCTTATTATGCTTCGCAGACCCAGTCTCAACAGGAGATCTCTGCGGAGGATGCGGGCCTGCTCTTCAGCAGCAATATATGAGCGGAGACCGCCGCCCCCACAACAGGCAGCACTGCCGTGAGAATCCCGTTCCTCATGAACAGAGCCGATATCGCCAGCATGGACCACAGGAATACAAGAGCATGGATCTTCGTCCTCCGGGACACCCCTTTCCCTTCCCTGTAGTTCTCTATGTACTCGCCGAAGTAGCGGTTCCGTGTCAGCCACTCATACATCCGGGGACTGCTTGTGCTGAAGCACAGGGCCGCGATTATCAGGAACGGGGTGGTAGGGAGTATGGGCAGCACTGCGCCTATGCCCCCGATCACCACCGAGACGGACCCGGCCGTTATCAGCGCGGCCCGTTTCACCGAGTTCATACTGAGCTCGTTGCCTTCATGCGCTCCTCATGGCTGAGCCCGGAGAGGCGTATGACCTCTTTCATGTCCAGCGACATGATCTCAGCTATCCTCTGCCCGTACTCCTTGTCCGCAAGGTAGCAGTGGGCCGCATGACGGTACTTTATGTTCTCGGTCACCGGGGCCATGTTCCTTGCGGTATTCTCTATCAGGAGCACTCTCTTGTCCTCCGTCATCAGGCGGTAAAGGTCTCCCGGCTGGTAGAAGCAGTCATCAGAGGGATCGTCCTTCGGCTCGTACCTGTCCACATCCCCGTCCAGCTGAAGCGGCGGCTCCCTGTGCCCCGGCTGGTCCATCCATTCGCCGTAGCTGTTCGGCGTATAGGAGAGCACCGATCCGTAGTTGTCATCCACCCGCATCATCCCGTCACGGTGGTATGCGTGAACTGGCACCTTGGGCGCATTGACCGGTATCAGGTCATGATTGACGCCGAGACGGTACCTCTGTGCGTCCCCGTAGGAGAATATCCTGCCCTGGAGCAGCTTGTCCGGCGAGAGGCCGATCCCCGGGACGAGATTGGTCGGATTGAACGCCGCCTGCTCGACCTGAACGAAATAGTTGTCCGGGTTGCGGTTCAGCTCCATGACACCCACCTCGATGCGGGGGTACTCCTTGTAGCTCCATACCTTCGTTATGTCGAAAGGATTGTCCTTGTGCTTCCTGGCCTGTTCCTCGGTCATTATCTGGAAGTAGAGGGTCCACCTGGGGAAGTCCCCTTTCTCTATCGCACAATAGAGATCATTCTGGTGGCTCTCCCTGTCCTTGCCGACCAGTTCCTCGGCCTCCTGGTCAGACAGGTTCTCTATCCCCTGCTGGGTCCTGAGATGGAATTTGACCCACACGCGCTCGTTCTTCTCATTGTAGAGGCTGAAGGTGTGGCTGCCGAAACCGTGCATGTGGCGGTAGCTCGCCGGGATGCCGCGGTCGGACATGACGATGGTCACCTGATGCAGGGCCTCAGGAAGAAGAGTCCAGAAGTCCCAGTTGCTCTGCATGGACCTCATGTTCGTCCTGGGGTCCCTCTTTATTGCGTGGTTGAGGTCCGGGAACCTCAGGGGATCCCTGAGGAAGAACACCGGCGTATTGTTGCCGACGAGGTCCCAGTTGCCTTCCTCCGTGTAGAACTTGATGGCGAAGCCGCGTATATCCCTCTCGGCGTCCGCAGCTCCTCTTTCCCCGGCGACGGTGGAGAATCTGACGAATACATCGGTCTTCTTCCCGATCTCGGAGAACACCTTCGCTTTGGTGTACTTCGTCACGTCATGGGTGACGGTGAACGTACCGAAGGCCCCTGAGCCTTTGGCGTGCATCCTCCTCTCGGGTATCACCTCGCGATCGAAATGGGCCATTTTCTCCAGGAACCATGTGTCCTGCAGCATCATCGGACCTCTGGACCCTGCGGTCAGAGAGTTATCGTTATCGGGAACGGGGGCACCGCTCTTGCTTGTAAGGGGTCTCTTGCCATTCATAAAAATAATATTTCCTTGATTGTATTTAAACGGACTCGGAGATACTCTCAGAGGATGCAAGATTATAATCGGTGAACCGCATACCCAGCGACATGGCAGATAAAGCTTTCGAGGCGATGTCCAAGGCCAGGCGGCAGAGGGACAGCGGGAACATAAAGGGCGCGGTGGCCACTTTGGAATCGTATCTTGAAACTGATCCCCATAACACCAAGCCGCGTCTCCTCCTTGCGGAGATCCTTGTTTTCGGATCGGACAGCAGGTCCTACGGCATGATGCA
>LSQX01327917.1_pt1 | contig 15284 bp, 13 predicted proteins | sample 654561 | NCBI WGS metagenome assembly LSQX01 (sample SAMN04489861, study PRJNA283612) | anaerobic digester metagenome | isolation source: 4 biogas reactors fed with cattle manure at either 37C or 55C with and... | place: Denmark: Kongens Lyngby | collected 2014 | reverse complement strand
GAGATCATGGCATAGGCGCCATTTTGAATCAGACGGTTTGTCCCGCGACTGACAGGCGATAGCACATTGCCCGGCACTGCAAAGACTTCGCGCCCCTGTTCCAGGGCAAAGTCAGCGGTAATCAACGCACCGCTACGCTCGCCAGCCTCAATCACAACCGTTGCCAAGGAAAGACCTGAGATGATCCTGTTGCGGGGAGGAAAATTCACACCTTCTGGCTGTGTCCCCAGCGGGTAGTCGCTGATTAATGCGCCATTCTCAACAATTGCACTGGCCAACTTTCGATGCTCGGGCGGATAAATCACATCAACGCCGCTGCCCAATACTGCGATCGTACGCCCACCCGCCTTGAGTGCATGTTGATGAGCAAGCGCATCCACACCCCGTGCCAGTCCGCTGACAATCGTCAATCCACGGGCTGCCAGGTAGGTGCAGGTGTCGCGGGTAACCTGCTGACCATAATCCGACACCTTACGGGTTCCGACAACCGCAACCGAAAAGGCATCTGTGGGTGTTAGCGCCCCTTTCAGATAGATCACCGGAGGAGCCTGGTCAATTTCTCGCAATAAATCTGGATAATCATGATCCAGCAAAGTCAGGACGGTAACATTTTTTTCCAGAATTGAATCAAGAACCTGATCAAGGTCAATTTCCTGACGAAGTTTCAGAAAATTAACCCGGGCTCTCTCGGGCAACCCGGCCTGCTGGAAAGCCTCAGGAGGTGCCTGCCAGGCGGTGGAAAGATCACCAAAAAAAGTTCGTATCTGTTGAAATCGAACCGATCCAATCCCCCTGACAAGGTTGAATCCTATCCAATACTTTTTCTGGTCGTTCATTAATCCCCCTCACCGTACCATACCATCTTCCTGATGATCATCTTGTTTTCTTCCAAATCAACCGTCAGGATCATATCATCTATGACAGGAATAAGAATTTCTTTGCCATCAGGATCAACACACACGTAGACATCATTTGCCCCCGTTTCCAACACTTCCGTCAATTGGCCGGCATATTCGCCGCTTTCGAAAAAGACGGTTATTCCAATCAACTCATGGTCATAGAATCCATCTTCCTCAAGAACAGGCCGTTGGGAATCGATGACATACACGAATTTATTGGTCAACTGGGAAGCAATCGTCCGATCGCCAATCTCTTTAAATTTAACGAGCAACAGATTTTGTTTCCAGCGTGTTTCTTCAATGTTGTAAGGTGCATGCTGATGCCCAATATAAACAATGCACCCGGGGGAGAGCAATTCAAACATTTCAATATAGATCTCAATCGGAATTTCGCCCTTCACCCCATGGGCACGCCTTAATTTCCCAACACGGAGAAAGCCAGGCTCGCCGGATCCCGGCGAGCCTGATGTTTTGAGATCTTTTTTTGACATGTTATGAAATTCGAACCCTAATAAGGGTCAAGAATGTCAAGGTTGACTCGACTGCCTTCACGTGCAGCAGCCACCTTAAGAAGTATCCGAATAGAATTGGCAACGCGTCCGTCCTTACCAATCACGCGCCCCATATCAGATTTGGCTACTTGCAATTCCAGGTTAACGCTATTGCCTCGTTGATATTTTTTTACGTTCACTTGAGTCGGTTGATCTACCAGCGATTGTGCGACAAATTCAACCAATCCCTGAAGGTTATCACCTTTCATGTTTGCCTCGCTGCTTTCTGTCAGTTTAAGACAATCAAGGGTTTGTACGTGGGCTTGTTACCCTGTTCTTATAAAGTTCCTCAGCTTCTTCAACGAGTGCTTTTTCATCCTCACCTGCTTTTAAGCGCTCGTACCGATCCCACAATTGTGTTTGCTTAAACAGGCTGTCTACCGAATCTGACGGCTGGGCACCAACACTCAGCCAGTAAAAAATCCGATCATCCTTTAAAACAATTGTTGAAGGGTTTGTGCGTGGATTGTAATGACCCACGATTTCAATATAGCGACCATCGCGTGGGCTTTCTATATCAGCCACCACAACACGGTAATGTGCTTGATTCCGGGCGCCAACCCGGCGCAAACGAATACGTACCATCGAAGTTATTCTCCTCTATTATTGTTCAGTTTTAATAAATAAGCCCGATGATTCAAAAAGGTTTGAGAGTGCGTGGAAGGGTACGCGACCTATCTCATCCTCCGGCTATCCAATCATGCGACCAAAACCTTTGCCGCCTGATTTTTGTAATGTTTTAATCAGCCGCTGAGTTTCTCGAAAACGCTTAAGGACCTGGTTGATGACCTGAACTTCCAGGCCCGAGCCCTGTGCAATGCGTCTCCTGCGACTGGCATTTAATACTTTCGGGTTGCGGCGTTCTTCAACAGTCATTGAATTGATCACCGCTTCAATTTGCATCAATTGCGACTCGGCGTCGCGAGGATCAACCTGGCGAGCGACCTGTCCCATCTGTCCCGGGAGCATCTCCATGAGCTGCCCCAGCGGACCCATCTTGCGCATTTGTTTTAATTGCTTGGCGAAATCTTCCAGTGAAAATTCACCACGTATCAATTTCTCAGCCTGCTGCTCAGCTTCAGCCTGATTGAGGGACTCCTCTGCTTTTTGGATCAAGCCCAGGACATCACCCATCCCCAGTATTCGGGATGCAAGCCTACCTGGATTATACTCCTCAATTGCATCAACAGACTCACCCACACCCAGGTATTTTATGGGGATGCCCGTCACCTCACGGATAGAAATCGCTGCGCCGCCCCTTGCATCGCCATCCATTTTGGTCAGAATCAATCCAGAAACAGGCAGGTCTTTTCGAAAACCCTGCGCTACATTCAATGATTCCTGTCCAATCATCGCATCAACAACAAGCAAAGTCTCATTGATGTTGATTTTCTTCGAAATCGTGTTGAGTTCATCCATCAACGCTTCATCCAGCTGCGACCGACCGGCAGTGTCGAGAATAAGTACACTCACGCCGCTGTTGCGCGCTGTCCTATACGCATCCGAAGCCAGCTTTGGTGGAGGATCGTTTTCTTTATAATAAACAGGAACATCAATTTGTTCCCCTAATTTCTGCAATTGTTGAACAGCGGCTGGTCGGTAAGGGTCTGCTGCCACAAGAAGGACTCTTTCACCCTGGCTTCGAAGTTTTTTTGCCAGCTTTGCAGCCGCCGTCGTCTTCCCTGAACCCTGTAAACCAATCAACATGATCGCGTGTGGGCGCTCACCTTTAAGGTTCAGAGGACTGTGATCACCCAGGGTGCTGATCAATTCTTCATTCACAATTTTGATAACCTGCTGTGCTGGGTTCAACGCTTTAGAAACTTCCTGCCCCACAGCACGCGTCTTTACCCGTTCCGTGAAGTTTTTAACGACACTGTAATGAACATCCGCTTCAAGCAATGCAAAACGAACTTCACGCATCGCCGCGTTTACATCATCTTCAGACAGGCGTCCGTGACGTCGCAGGTTTTCAAATACTTTGGTCAGTTTTTCAGTCAGGTTATCAAACACGTCTTTTATTATATTTCCACTGAACGAACTTTCAACCTGTGATTTTAGCGTGATTAACACAGATGGTCAAGTAAACCACAGGAAAATAGTGTGCTGTTTGGAAATTAGATTTTTTATAAAGCGTCAGAAAATGAAAGCTTGGGCATCCAAAACTTTACAAACTTTGGCCGCAACTATAACTCACATAAAGGGTTAATAGCAGAAAATGCATCAGATTAACAATTAATAACAATAAAAGGAATTCAAAGATGAACAAAGTAGCAATTGTCACAGATTCGACCGCATATCTTTCTCCCGACCACGTTGCGGCTTATGATATCACCGTTGTGCCGCTTGTTGTCATCTGGGGAAATGAAACTTATCGGGATAATATTGATATCACGCCGGACGAATTTTATACCCGGCTCTCGACGACGAAGGTCATGCCATCCACTTCACAAGCCACAATTCAAGGCTTTGCTGATGTTTTCAAGAAATTACACGAAACAGGGCACGGAATTCTAACCGTGGTAATTTCCTCTGCCCTTTCTGGAACGCTTGATTCAGCCATTCAGGCAAAAGCAATGATTCCCGACGCAAAAATTGAGCTTGTCGATTCTCAAAGCACAAGCCTGCCCCTTGCATTTATGGCGCTTTCCGCTGCACGTGCAGCAAAAAATGGCGCCTCTCTTGAAGAATGCAAATCGATCGTTGAGTTGATTCGTGAACATACTGATGTGTTTTTCGCAGTGGACACTCTGGAGTTTCTCCACCGTGGAGGTAGAATTGGCGGCGCTTCTCGTTTCCTCGGTACAGCGCTGGATTTAAAGCCAATTCTCCAGCTCAAAGACGGAAAAGTGGAAGCGATTGAGCGTGTGCGCAGCACAAAAAAAGCGCATGATCGTTTGATTGAACTTCTGAAAGATGGAATCAACGGCCATGAAAGGATCAATATGATGGGGGTAGTTTCTGCATCAGCCGCTGAATCTGCAGCCAACGTACTCAACAGGATTAAGCGTGAGTTCAAACCAGATGAGATCATCCTGGCCAACATCAGCCCCGTCCTTGGCACCCATACCGGCCCTGGCGCTATTGGCGTAGCCTATGCCGCCGGGATTGACCCGGAGATACTTAAGCTGAATCGATAATTAATCCATATGTTTTTAGAATATTTACAATAATTACACAACCACCAAACAATTTAATAAATAAGATTTCGGTAATAAGTAAATACCGAAATCTTATTTTTCAATAGTCTGTAATTTTCCTACCACCACTTAATTTGTTCAGTCACATATTTTCGAATCTCTGTAAATTCTGGGCTTGTGATGTCCCTTGGTCGGGGTAAATCTATTATCACTTCATCTCGGATGGTGGTAGGTTTATCTGTTAGGATCAAGATTCTTTCAGCAAGGTAAACAGCTTCTTCAATGTTATGTGTCACAAAAATAACGGTCGCACCAAGTTCTTTCCAGAGTCTAATAACTTCATCTTCCAAGAAAAACCGCAGTTTTATGTCCATCTGTCCGTAGGGCTCGTCCATTAAAAGCAGATCAGGGTTCATTGCAAAAGCACGGCCAATAATGATACGTTGTGCGGTACTTACTGAGAGTTGATGGGGGTACTGATTTCTAAAAGGATCCAAGCCCAACAAGGAAATGATTTTTTCGACACGCTCCTTGATCACAGCTTCAGGATATTTTTTAATTTCAAGACCAAAACGTAGATTTTTTTCTACAGTAAGCCAGGGCATTGATGAAGGTTCTTGAAACACAAAAGCAAGGTTATGTTTTTTTACATCAGCCAATTCCCCATCAATATATAGATTACCTTCAGTCGGTGCGTAAATTCTGGTGAGCAAGTTTAGAAACGTTGTTTTTCCACAACCGGTTGGACCTACAACACACAGAAATTCTCCTTTCTTGATATTGAAAGAGATATTGTCTATGACATGGAGATCTCCAAAATACTTTGTAAGATTCTTTACTTCAACTTTGTGTTTTGTATCAGCTGAGACCATTCATAACCTCCCGATGCTAAATTGCAAGATCGGTATTCTGGGATACCATCTTACGAATCCTTAAGAATTCTTGACTAACCGTATCACGAGGTCTTGGTAAGTCAATATCGTAAATTTCTTTTATTTTCGCAGGTGCTTTACTGAATAAAATAATTCGATCACCAAGATAAATTGCCTCTTCAATGTTATTCGTAACAAATATCACTGTGCGTTTTTCTTCTTGCCAAATGCGTTGTATTTCCTCCTGCATGAAATATCGTGTTTGAGCATCCAACTGACCAAAAGGCTCATCCATTAACAAAATTTCGGGGTCATTGGTATAGGCTCTTGCAATTCCAACACGTTGTTTCATTCCACCAGAAAGTTGATTCACATAATAGTCCTCAAACCCGGTCAAACGAACAAGGTCAATATACTTTTGAGCTTTTTCGCGCCTATCTTTCTTGTCAGTTCCTGCAAGCAAAGGTCCAATTTCAACATTACCCATCACGGTTTTCCACGGTAATAATGCAAGACGTTGAAAAACCATGGCGATTCTGCTGTCGCTTCCCACAATCTTCTCACCGTCAAGGAATATTTCTCCCATTAATGGTTTTTCTAATCCTGCAATTAGATTTAATAAGACACTTTTCCCACAGTGCCCTGGACCAAGAATTACCAGGAACTCGTTGTCATAAACATCAAAAGAGATATTCTTAACGACTTCAACCACTTCATTTTCAACGACATACGTCTTTGTAATATCCCTAAGGCTTAAAATGCTTCTCTTTTCTTTGTCCATGGGCAGACCAATCCTTCTATAATTTGAGTAAATATTGCAAGCAAAGCACCCACAATGCCAATGGCGATCATTGACATCAGTATCAACGGCATATCAATTGAATCCATGCCCCTCGTAATTAAGAACCCAACTCCTGACCGCGCACCAAGCATTTCAGCAGCCAGAACGACCATCCATGCTGCGCTTGTTGATGTTCGTATCCCTGCAAAAATCGCATCCAGTGATGAGGGAATGCCTATCCGAAACAACATCTGCTTCTTGTTTGCACCAAAAATAGTGCCAACATCTTTATACAACTGATCGACATTACTTATACCCGCTTGTGTGTTGACCACGACTGATCCAATGGAACCAAATATAACAATCAAGATTTTTGGAATTTCACCGGACCCAAACCAGAGTGTGATTAACGGTATCCAGGCTAAGGGTGGAATTGCTCTAAAGGCATTAAATAAAGGCGTGAACAAAGCCTTTGCTTTTTTATTCCACCCAATTAGAATTCCAAAAGCAATTCCAAAGGTCCAGTTGAAAAGCAAGGCTGCAAAAATCCTCAACAGGCTATGCCATACGTGACCAAATATATTCATCCCTTTTACAGGTTTTTCAAACAACAAGATCAACCTGTCCAGAGTTTCTCTCGGCGATGGGAATTCAGAGTTTTTCGATGCTGAAATCCAAAGCAGGATTAACAAACTTATAGAGATAATTGGTAACACCATATACACGCGTTCAATTCGGCGTTGTCGAATTTCTGCTTCGCTTAAATGTATTGTTTTTTTATTTACAGCTTCTTCCATCCCAACACCCTGTTTTCGATAAAACCAATGAATTGAGTGATAATTGTTCCGATGAGTGCAATGACAACAATTCCAAGTATCACAAGGTCAGCCCGTCCAAACTGCCTTCCCATAAGAATCATATAACCCAAGCCGCTCGACGCTGCCAGCATTTCAGCTGCAACAAGTGTCGCCCATGCATTTCCAATCGCTACTTTTATTCCTGCAAAGGTAAGCGTCATGGCTGAAGGTATCCCGATTCTCCAGAAAGTGGTGAAATTTGATGCTCCACATGTTTTTGAAACGTTAATCAGTGTTTCACTTGTTTGCCGAATGCCCGTATAAGCATTAATCAGACAGGGCACAAAGGCAGCAAAGAATACGATGAACGCTTTCGCAGGCAAACCAATACCAAGCCAAACAATTGTTAATGGAATCCATGATACTGGCGGAATGGGTCGGATGATTTCGAAAATTGGCCGAACAAATTTATCTATGGCTTTGTACCAGCCCATCAGAAATCCAAGAGGAATGCCGATAACAACTGCCAGGAAAAATCCGGATAAAGCGACGGTTAAACTCGACCAAATGTTTACCATAATTACGGCGCCATCAGGGCGTTTATCCACCAGTTTAAATAAGAACAGATTAATCACCTCAAGTGGTGAAGATAAATACCTTTGGTCAACCTTTCCGCTCATTGTCAAAAGTTGCCAGAAGATCACAAAACTCAGAATTCCAATAATCGAAAACAACATGTTTTGGTAATTGTTGCGTTTGATCTCACTTTTTGCTAAGGCAACTTGTTCAGCGTCAGATAAAACTCTTTGATTTAAATTGCTATCCATAAAGATCCTAATTCATGCTCTTAAGTGGTATCTCCCGTCTCTTCCAAAAAAGAAAGAGACAGGAGATCGAATTATCTTTTCAAATTAGTAGTCGATATTCAGCTTTTCAAGCATTGCTTTAATGCCAAGGGCAACCGATGGATCGATCAATCCATTATCAAGGAATTCCGTCCGTTCCTCATTGGTATAATTGCCCTGTGAAATGAAGAAATCCAAACCCACAAGGATATCTTTTTCAGCTTGAATTAAATCGCGGCTGGTATAAAGACCTGCGTCATCAGGAGATTTCTCTGTATAAATTTCAAAATACTCCGCCATTGTGGGTCCACGATACCAGTCCATCACACGTTGGGCAACACTTTCATCGATCTTAAGGCCTTCACTTTCGACATTTTCCAGGAACCATTGCGTTGCCTGTGCCATATTTTCATCGCTTTCATACAGCCATTCAGTTGTGAACTTAAAAACAGCGACTGCTGTTTCAATCAGTTCGCGCTTGGCTTCCAATGTCTCAGGCGTAACAATTGTTCCGCAAGGAGCTTTGAAACCAAGTGAACCTGAATCGCCAATTCGAATATGGCCTGCATCTTCGGCGTTAAACGCAATCACGTTCCAAACACCCAAGCCATCACCCGTTCCCCCGTTAAAACCTGTTAAAGCGTTAGAAACATCCATGTTGATAGAGACGATGTCATCCAAAGAAAGTCCAACCTCTTTCAGAGCGCTTACAAGAGTGGCTTGCGCGGTTGTTCCAGCAGGATAGATCCATTCCGTCCCTTTCCAGTTTTCGGGATTGGTTGGGTCATCAGCCAGAGGCGTGCCTGCTCGAGCGAATAACGCCAGGTTGTCCTCGTAGTCAACAATGTCAATGATGTGGAAGCCGTAACCACGCATACCATTTGCGAGGCCGCCCAAACCAACACCACCGATATCCCAATCAGCATTTGCCTCATTCATCGCAGGCCCATTTGTAAAGGGTTTGTAGACTATTTCGATATTGAGTTCATCAAAATATCCCAACTTGTCTGCGAATAAGAAAGGATAGGACAATGGAGAACCAGTGAAGAACCCAATACGAAGTGTTTGTTTTTCTTCAAAAGGAATTAACCCAAAAGTGGTTTCTCCTTCTCCAACAGAAGTATCTTGTTTTTCTGGCTCTTTCGGTCCTTCTGGTGCTTTTGGTGCACAAGCAGAAATTAGCATTGTTAACACCATTATTACTACGAACATTTTTGCAAACTTCTTCATCATAAACTCCTTTTAATTTGTTTTACCCGGTAATTATTTTTTGTTTTTCTGATTGAAAAACAAATGCAACAAAGTTTACTTTTCTTCAACTTGTTTGAAAAGCCTTTCCATGATTTTCATAACCTTATAAGCATCCTCCACAGACTAAAACATGAAAACGACAGGAATTATTCAAATCGATTTTAAATTTCTTGTCATTTTTCATTAATGTCATTAAAATGACGTTTATAGGTCTTGTACAAGGCACTTGAATCTTCTTTGCCATAACCATTTGCAGCAGCAATTTCATTATAGAGCTGAGCGGTGCCTGCCATTACGGAAGGCGCTCCTGCATCCTTTGCCATTTGCAATGCAAGTTGTGTATCTTTTATTAACAGATCTACAGTGAATGTCGGGTTATCAAAACTATCATTGAGAATAATATTTCCAACTTCTTTAAACAGTCCGCTCACGGTCGCTGCTGAACTGCCAGCAACAGTTTGGTAGAATATATCTTTTGAAATGCCGCAATAATCAGCAATAGCCATCACCTCGGAAGAAACGGCATTGATAACCGTGAACATCATCTGATTCAGCAGTTTAACGGCATTGCCTGCCCCATTTTCGCCAACGTGGACAATCGTTGATGCGAATGTTTCCAGAACTGGTTTTGCACGTTCTATCACCTCTGCTTTGCCACCTGTTGGAAGCATCCAATATCCAATTTTGGATGGTCTTCCAAGAATTGGGCAATCTAAATAATCTACGCCCAACGGCGATAATCCGGCAGCAATCTTACGAGTTGTATTCGGGTCAACTGTGCTTGTATCCACGACGATTACACCGGGTTTTACTGCTTTAGAAATTCCTTCTGGCCCAAAAACCACCTCGTTGATTTGAGGTGCCCCTGGCAGGGACATGACAATAAAACCACATTGCTCAGCCAGTTTCGCAGGTGTTGCAGCGATTTGAGCACCCTTGTCTCTGGCGTATTCTTGAGCTTGGGGAGAAATATCATAAGCAATTACAGAAAAATTATTTTCAATTAACTTATCAACCATGAAATGACCCATGGTTCCAACGCCAACAACGCCAATTGTTTGGAATTCTTTATTGTTTAATTCGATCGATGACATCGTAGAGAACGCCTCCTTCAGCCTGTGCAGGTACGTCCATTCCTAAAATTTTTGATATGGTCGGAGCAACATCGATAATTTTCGCAGGAAATTTTCTTTCATATTGTTCAACACCCGGACCAGACATTATCAGGACAGCATGCATATCATGCAAAGATGGAAGGGCAAGATGGACACCGGTAAAGTTTCCACAAAGAACAGCAGATTCATATAGTTCAGGGTTAGGAATAATCCTTTCTGTTCCATCCCGATATTTAATGGCAGACCGGTAAATGAAAGGATGCGACATATATCCGGGTTTCCACGCATACAAGACATCACCAACTCTATCGTAGCCTGGTCCTTCAAAAATTCCCAAGGTTCCTGATTCGTTTTTCTTAATTGCCAATGCAACAACATTATCACCCGTGTCTGGATCCTTCATATTATATAAAGCACGGATGATTTCTTCCTGAACTTTCTCATAATCCTCAGGCTCAACGATTCCTTGCGGGTCTCTACCTTTGAGATTGATAAAGATGTGTGCGTGGCACGGTTCCAAAGGATGACATTTGGTGTTTTCCCAATTGATTGTCAAATTACTTGGATCATCATTTGATATATCCAAAACATAATCAAGCAGATCTGCTCTTCTAAGATGTTCCTTTACGTATGGATTCCAATCAAGATGAGTCATGCCGTGGTCTGAAATCAGAACAACATAAGTCTCATTCATATCAATATTCTCAATGATTTTTCCCAGGTTTTGATCCACCTGTATATAAACCTGACGAATCATATCCATGCACCAATCTGCAAGATCAGGATCATAAACCCGTGATTTTGGCTCAATGCCCGAATACAATACATGTTCAATATGGTCAATCGTGCCTACCCAGGAAAAGGCCAGGTCCCATTCTTTGTTTTCCAACACATATTTTGTAGCATTACCCCACCAATCTGCATGAAGCCCTAACTGCTCCAAATACATTTCCCCATCAATCCAGCCATCCATAAAAGCCCAGGGATCATCGACCTCCATAAAAGGTCCTGCAACCTCTTCAGCTTCATCGCTGAGTGAAGCAGGGACCGAGTAAGCTTTTGCTACATTTATTGAGGATTGGTAGAGTTTAATATCGCTTCCATCCTTGGCCAGTTCAATGAGTTGAAAGCGAAATCTTCCATCACGTTGATAATCACGTGCGTTAAAATTCTTAATTATCCAGGGTCCATAATCACCAATGGTGATATCGGTGAGTTGCTCGGAACAATCCTTTGAATCAGACACCAAAACACGATCATACCCTTCAGCTGTTGAGGCGTAAATAAGCACGTTCATTTTGTGTCCATCAACGTATGTTGGCGGTACCGTGATTTCAAACTCGAGATGAGGTTTATAGCTTTCCGGCAGGTTGCTCCACCCTGAGGCTTCAGTCGGTTTAATTTTTACTGCTCTGCCAGGGATCTGATTGCATCGGTGTTGCCTTGTTGAGAAAATTGAACTTGACGCAACATCCCATAAAGGCATATAAAAATAACGGAATGGGGGATTCAGCGCGCCAGCAAGTTGCACGCCATCCTCCTCAGTGATCGCCCCCAATGGAAACGTGACCGGCCAATTGATCAACGCAGTTTTCTTTCCTTCACGTTTAGCTACATCCCACAAAGTCTCGCAGAGAACTTCACGACGATCAAAAGAGGTGTGCCAGTGATCCAATTCCTCACCTAAATGCTTAACCATCAAGGAAGGGACGCCGTTTGTTCCCGAACCTGCCCCACTCACAATGGCTGTCCAAGCCGCCGCTGTCAACGGAGGGAAAACGGTTTCCAAACGAGAAAAAATACCTTGATCCATAATTTTCTTAATATTGGGTAAATTTCCTTCTGCAGCAAATTTTTTGATCAGGTCAGGCATGGCTGCGTCTAAACCCAAGAACAATACTTTCTTCTGCACAAAAAGCTCCTTTCGTTATTCAATGGAACAACTTATTAAAATCTTACCAATATTATTTAGATTGTCCGTAAAGTATATTCTTTATGTTGTTTTTATATCAAATCGTTTTTACTGATTCTCCATCTGAAGATGAACTCCCGCCGTTCTAAAGGTTTTGGGAAGAGCCAAAATCTTTGGGTCTGGTCCGACATATTTTTCAGCATCCTTAAGTGCTTCTTCAAATGTCCTCCTGGTTTTCATGCCCATTCCGCGAGCAAAACCTGGCTCATATGCACCAACAATGTAAATTGCAGAACAATTCATTTCTGCAACGTGTCCACATGAGATCATAGAGAAAGGATGGAAGGGATGGTATCCAAAGTTGTACCGATACTTATCAATGTATTCTTGTTTATTACAAAAATATTCTGCATATTTTGCAAGATCTGGCAAAGTATTGTGGTAATCTTTGAGGAAAAGTTCATATAGTTCGCGATATGGGGGAAATTCTTCGTCATGAAAATATCCATTACAAATCGATGAACAAATGACCACACAATTATCATTCATTACAGGTTTGTGCCGAATAATATTTGCAGCGATTGCTTGCAATATCAAAATGGGATTTGTTCCGTGCCCATTGCCATAATGAAAGTTTTGAGGCATTCCAAACATCATTATATCGAATTTATGCTTTGCCCATGGAATATATGTGCGTTTATCAGCAACTTCCCAGGCTTTCTCTTGCATTTCAGCTGCATATCCCGAAAACACAGCAATTTGCCGCTGATAGGTATCCAGGACCGCATCACACATAAAGAATTTCTTTTCCATGCATTTTTCCATATACATCCCAATGGAATTCATTTTTCTACGCATGGTTGAATCGTTAGAAACAGGGGTAAAGTCCTTTTTGTGCATCACACTCGGAATATGATGTGCCGCAATACACTTCCAATGGGTGATCCCAGTAGCAGCCATTTTGTAACCACCAGAATAACCGCCGTATGGGTTGCCCAAGACATGCCCAATCAAAATGGCCAGATCGGATTCAAAGACTTCCTTATTCATTATCACCCGGTTACCATTCTCATCGTATCCCAGATCAATTAGATTATCCCAGTCCTCTGCATCATGATTGATGATTTGATTGGACGGCATGAAATCGTTATACAGTTCTTCGCCGAGAATTGAAAGGATTTCTTCGTCCGTATTTTTTCTATGAAGGCCAATGGCACAGATCAATTTAATGTCCTTCTTTTCCACACCTGCTTTTAAGCACTCCTCAATCAATAAAGGAATACAAGTTTTTCGATGAGAACTGGGTTGAAATCCACCCTTAACCCGATCAGGAAAACTAATCGTTACCTTTGAACCGGGTCCAACTAATTCTGAAATAGGAGGCATTCCAATTGGATTTTGAATTGATTTTCTTGTTTCAGAAACAACATCATCCAAAAGGGGAGGGTCAGCTGTTGTTTCTCCGGGAATGAATACCTCGGCAGAATCTGGAAGAGCCGCAGCCATGTATCCTTCGCCATATTCAAAATTAATTTGCTTCATTTTTTCTCCTTTGTCTCCATTTTGTTGTCGTTTCCCTGTTTTACTTTTGATTAATTTGTTTAAAAAGGATTCTGAATCCAACAAAGAATCATTGAGCCTTACATCAGGCAAAAATTAACTATGTCAATTATACACAAATTTTCTGTTTTCGTTAAAACTTCTTTATTAACTTTCTAGCTAATTAAAAATATATTAGTTTCCCCTCCTTTCATGTTTTCCAGCAAACATCATTAATCTGCTATATAACAATCGAAATATAAGTTAAAATAAGATACTGGAAAACCACTAACCGGAAGGATGTTATGACGCCACCTCACAATATCGGTATCAAAATCCCAAAATTATTACTTCCAAAACCTGGTATTGACCTGCAAAAATGGGCTGTGATCGCTTGCGATCAGTTCACTTCCGAGCCGGAATACTGGGATCAGGTCGAAGATATCGTGGGAGATGTGCCTTCAACACTTCACATGATCCTTCCGGAGGTGTTTTTGGGCACCCAGCAAGAATCGGAACATATTCATTCCACAAAAAAAGCCATGCAGCGTTATTTGTCTACCAATATCTTCCATGAAATTAATGATTTTGTCTACGTTTTGCGAACAACTGGAAATCTTACTCGCAGAGGATTAATGGTCTGTCTCGACCTGGAACACTATGATTACACACCGGGCTCCGAGACATTGATCCGCGCTACTGAGGGCACGATCCTGGATCGCTTGCCTCCGCGCATTCGCATTCGCGAGAATGCTCCTTTAGAATGCCCCCATATCCTGGTCTTATTTGATGACCCGAAAGACACCGTGTTTGGTCCGCTCGATGAAGAAATTGAAAAACTACAAAAGATTTATAGTTTCGATCTAATGCTTGGCAGCGGGCACCTGTCTGGAATTGCCTTGAAAGATGAAAACATCCACAACCATATTTTCAACGCCCTAAGTGCATTAATTGCCCCCGACATCTTTGCGGAAAAATATAGCCTGATTCCCGGTCGCCACAAACCGCTGCTGTTTGCGATGGGCGATGGTAATCATTCCCTGGCAACCGCCAAGGCGATCTGGGAGAACATCAAACCATCTGTGGGCATGGACCATCCGGCACGCTACGCACTCGTTGAAATCGAAAATGTGCACGATCGCGCACTCAGTTTTGAACCTATTCACCGGCTTCTTTTCAATATCCACGATGATCTGGTTGATGCGATGCAAACTTTCTGTAGAGATCGTCTGAGGATCAGGGAAGTTGACACATTCGAAACGATGGTTTCCCTGGTAGATGAGGATACAGAACCCTGGCATCAGATTGGGATGATCACCCATGAGGGTTTCAAATTGTTAGAAATCCACAAACCTGAAGAAAATTTACCCGTCGGCACCCTTCAAAAATTCCTTGATGCGTTTTTGGAGGAAGGAAAGGTGGCGCATATTGATTACGTTCATGGAACCAATGTGCTTTTAGAAAAAGGACGGCTTCCTGGTAATGCCGGATTCTATCTGCCGGGCATGGACAAATCAGATCTGTTTAGAACCGTCATTCTGGACGGCTCCCTCCCCCACAAGACCTTTTCTATGGGCGAAGC
>LSQX01068666.1_pt1 | contig 15284 bp, 14 predicted proteins | sample 654561 | NCBI WGS metagenome assembly LSQX01 (sample SAMN04489861, study PRJNA283612) | anaerobic digester metagenome | isolation source: 4 biogas reactors fed with cattle manure at either 37C or 55C with and... | place: Denmark: Kongens Lyngby | collected 2014 | reverse complement strand
TGTCAACAGATATGACCCATTTTCGGTAAAAGAGTCGACCGTGTTACTTTTGTGACTCGGCGTAATCGTAGAGTTTCTGATACTGAGCCTTTAGTACCGATTCGCGCTTCGCAAACCAGGAGGTGAGGTTGGTGGCGGTTTTCGGGATCACGCAGGATAGCCCCCATTGATCCGATGTAGAACGATAATTTACCTGCGCCTCGTCATACTTGGGATAAGGGACGATGCCGAAGTCGGCATCAAACTGTCGGAAGTATTCGCCGTGCTCCAGAGTGGCAAGCAGGAAGAGCGCCCTGTTGTCGAAGAATATCTTCACTCCTTTGCTGCTATCGGCATAGTCGAATGAGTCGACGTATGAGGTGTTGTCATCGTAACAGAGACGGATTAGGTATTCAAGTATACTCTGCATCTTTTCTGTGTTAAACTGCAGTTTTGGACCGTCCTTATCCTTAATGACAGTGTGGGTATCGGCTGCCAGCTGGTATGAGTAAATGCCGACAATAAGATTTTGTATGCAGCCGTAGCGGTCGTTTTCGTTGAGTTTGCCGTCGCCGTCAACGCCCGCCGATATACCGGAAGCCGGCTCCTGCAGCATTTCGAAGGTCCACTTGCCGTTGTCCACCAGCTCGTACAGATTCGGAATATTCATGTCTTCCTGTACCTGCTTGTTGAAGAAGCGGACGGCTGTTTCACACATGGTTGTCCAGTTGATGTCTCCGATAAGTATATATACATTATCGCCCACAGATAGGGAATCAACTATGTTTTGATTCCAGTATGGTTTCTTCATGTCGATATAAGGAACCATATTCAGCGGGTATGCCAGGTCATTCGTAATAAACCCTACGCCGCCCTGCATGAATCCCAGAGCCACCAGATCCACCGAATCATCGCCTGCCAACAGGGTAGGCATGAGCGCGCTTGCCTGGTCATGTGTCCAGCCGTCGGTACGGGTATTGATAACGCAGTTGAAACGCTGCTCTACCTCTAAGTTTCGCGTGTAGATAGCGTCGTTTAGCGCGTCTCCCGTCAGTTATTCCCGTATGTAATAAACTTCTCCCAATTCAGACGGAATGGGCAGTGAAATGGTGAATACCTCTCCCTCGAAGTCAAAGGTTTCGGATATGTCGTCCAGGTATGGATTCCTTGTCTCTGCTGCAGTTGTTTCTTCGGTTACAGGTTCGGTCGTGTCCTGAATCTGTGCGTCTCCGCCGCCGGAGCATGCCGCGAATATCGGCAGCAGGATGATAATGGTGAGAAGGGCGGCAAAGAATTGCTTGACTTTTCGTTTTCACATAACATATTCCCCTTTACATTAATTTATATCGGTATCTCTGTTAATGGAAAAGCTTGCGGTTTTTACCACAAAAACTACTTAAACGACAATAAAATCGCGGCTGAGTGAGATACATTGTTTTTAGCATAAATATCATATCTTCATTCAGATGGGGCGATAAGCTATATTTTCACCAAGCAATCAAACGTCCGGGCTGATTGTCTTTATATGCGATTATTCTGTCTCCTTTACAAGCATAAAAGCATCGGTGGAGAAACTTTCAAGGGCTGCGGCTGCCGAGTCATACATCAAAAGGGAAGTAGGATTTTCAGAATAGCGTCCGAACCGACCGCCTGTATTCTGCAGGAAGATGTTACCCGAGAAAACCGGCAGATCTTCTGCAAGCGCGGCGCCGCAATGAATCAGCATGTAACGGCTCCGGTCGAAGATATTGTTCTCGACTATGTATCCGTCGGCGGGATTTGCGTGATCCCAGCCTTTGAGGTGGGCGGCGGCAGTCTTGTCGGGACGCTGATCTCCCCAGCCATAACCGGCGAAGCGCATGATGTTGCCGCGAATGACTACATTCTTCATAATCTGTTCATCGGTTGAATATTTGCTTTCGGCAGGCTTGCCGGGATTATGGCTTTCGTCAAGGAAATACTCGATGGAATAGGTACAGTATTCGATGAGATTGTTTGTATATGTGACATTTACCATCGGAACCGGACTGCCGTTATCCCCCTTGAACTGATGAGTCAGACCCGCGTCATAAATCTGATAGACATAGCAGTGGTCAACCGTAAAGTCCTCGCAGGCCACATAGATTTCGACCGCGTTTCCGAAACGGGTGGTTGCGTTTATCCCCTGAATTGAGCCGCCGATCCAGCCGAATTCGCAGAAGCGCACCGTGAGCCCTTTGACGTTTGCCGTGCCGATGCCGTGTGAGCCGCCGTATTTTACGGCGATGTTGTCAAAGGTGCAGTCGTCGCCGCAGATGATAACATTGTTCCTGAGTGCGAAATCTATGCGGTCAAAACGCTCTGCGGGATTGCCTTCTATTGACACGAGGTATATACGCCGGTCGTCAAGGGAATGATACATCTCAAGGTCGTTCTTCATCTCCTCAAAGGAGCCTTCAAAACCGAGTGAGCCGACTATCAGTTTTACCGACCATGCATCGCCGTCGTTGAAGACAATGAGTCCGCAGTCACGGTCGAACACCTCGTCGTAAACCCAGAGATTTTCGTATTCGGTAGGTTTCCATTTGTCGGGCTGCGAATAGTTTTCGGGAGAGCCGTTGATTATAGGTTTTGCGCCTTCACCGTATGCGGAATATGTTACGCCGGTCTGCCCCCAGAGATTGCCGCGGAAAACACCGCCTCGCTCAAAGTAAACCACATCTCCGGGCTTTAAAACCGCGCTGTTGACTTGGTCAAGGGTCAGCCAGGCTGTTTCGGGGGTCAGACCGTTGCCGGATATCGAGCCGCTGTTCGAGACATAATAGGCACTGCCTCCTTCAGCCGGTTTGACGGTTGTAACCGCTCCGAGAATTTCTGCCTTCAATGCTTCCGCCTTCGCGTCTATTTCGGCGAGGAACGCCGCGTCTGCGATCTTTATTCTGTCGTTCATGATTTCTGCCTCCTCGTTTGTTGTGGCGATGTTTATTTCATAACTCTCCGGCAACGGCGAATCTTCGGAGTCCGCCTGCAAATCCGCCGGCGCTGTATCTTCGGTGACAGCTGTAACTTCATCCGTCATTCAATCGTCTGTTGTCCCGGCTTATTATTCCCGCAGCAGCACGCAAAAGCTGACAAAATAATAAGTAAAGCAAGAGCCGCCGATAAAAGGCGTATGATTTTCATAATGCCACCTTTAAGATTATAGTTCATAGATTGTGAAATGAAAACACGCTCAGGTTTTAATGCCGGAGCGCAATTTTTTTAAGGCTGAATCTCTTCGTATTGAGTGATTATCTTATCCATCTTTTTCAGGATCGCGCTTTCATTCGAAGCAAGCGTCGAAGCCGCCTTTTCACAGGCAGACGCCGAAGCGAATATGTTCCGCATGATGCCTATCGGAGAGTCGAGGCTGTTTCCGTAAATATATCCGAGGTCGGGATATATCCCCTCTATTATCACGTCGAGCATACGCGCCGTCTCGGCGTCTCGGCTGTATTTTCCTTTAAGCGCGGTATCAAGATATGCGGGCGTCGTGGTGCGATAAGTCTCCGCCGCCAGAGCTTCAAGCACGGCGGCCGTATCTTCCGGATTCTTGCAGGTTATCGGAATCGAAAATGCCGTGCTGCCGTCATGTGTGTAAACGGTGTAGCTTTCCTGAAGCTCATCAAGTTTCGGCATCGGGATGATTCCGAAATCGTTTTCCATATCCCTGAGATAATTTACCCCGGAAAGCATCCAGGTGGTGAATATCGTCTCGCCGTTCACCATCGTCTTCATTATGTCTTCGTTGTTATACGGAAGTCGGCAGGTATTGTTGTTCAAAAACAGCAGCTCATACATTTTTTCGCAGAAACTGATCGCTCTTTCGGATACCCCGTTGTATACATAGCTTCCGTCATCAAGCTTATCGACAAGCTTGATATTGCATCCGCCGGTGAAAGAATCGGCGCCGAGGGTTTGAGTATTGGTAAAAAAATGCCCGTAACGGTCGCCTTCGTCGGCTTCGCCGTTACCGTTGAGGTCGGAATAAACCGTGGAGCAATAGTATATCAGCTTATCAAGCGTCCATCCTCCCTCGTCGACCGTAGTGTAAACAGACTGCTCGTCGGGATGCAGCAGCTCAAACGCCGTCCGGTCAAAGAACATGACGAAAGTTCCGGAAAGCACCGTCTGCGCAAGCTCGCCTATCGATGAATAAACCCGGCCGTTGTATTCGATAACATCGTGAAACGCGCGGTTCCACCAGGGCATATCAAAATCAAGATATGTAAGAGAATTCAGGTCAAGATAAAAACCGCGCAGCACGAGCGACATATTGTCATACATCATGTTCGCGACTATATCGTAATCATCCGATCCCGATGTAACCGATTTCGTTACCACGTTACCGAATCCGCCGTGGCAGTTGACATTCTGCGGGATATATTCAATATTACAGTTCAACCGCTCCTCAACCTTAAGATTCCGCTCGTAAACCGCGTCGTTTACAACCTCGCCGTTCATGGAATCAGCGAAGAATTCGGATGCGGTATCGACATCTCCGTTTCGGGCGGTGAATCGGATCAAAGCGCCGTTGAGATCGATATCCGACGGAAGCGAATCCTTGAAGCTTGCCCGCAGATCTGCCGGCTTCGTCTTTTCGGCAGCGGTTGTCACTTCATCCGTCGCTTCAGCCGTCTGCACGGGTTCATCCTTCCCGCCGCAGCCCGCAAAAGCGGAAATTATAATCAGCATAGCAAGAATTGCCGACAAAATGCGTGTGTTTTTCATAGCATATACCTTAAAGCGTAAAGCTTTTATAATATTACGTAAATTGATTTATTTCATGGAAGCAAGTATCATATCGGCAGCTTCGGCATAATCAATCGTCAGCCGGTGCGGCACCCGCTCGCTTTCGAGCTTTCCGGCTCTGATGCAGTCGAGCACCTCTTTTATTTCGTATGTGAAGCCGTTTTTGGTTTCGGTATCAACGAAATGGTCAGGCTCCGGGGAATCGAAGCGAACAAGAAAAGCTTCGTTTGAATAATGCGGTCTCGGCAGCAGGATCTTACCCTCAGTTCCGTAAACTATCAGCTTTTCGTCGGGAGATGTCATCAGCGTGCCTTTTAAAACCGCAGGGACTCCGCCTTCAAACCTCAAAAGAATAAGCTCTGTCCCGTCGACCCCGGACGGAGTAGCCTTCGCTTCGACATGCAGCCTTTCGACTTTGCGGTCAAGGACATAAGTCATAATCTGGTAGGCGTAAACGGTGATATCAAAAGCCGCTCCTCCGCCGAGTTCGGGAGAAAGATAACGATTAGGCAGATCCTTCGGCGCGCGGAAGCCGACCGCGGCTTCTCCGAAAACCGGTTCACCTATTCTGCCGTCCAAAAGCCATTCACGGGCTTTATTTACCGCAGGAAGGAATCGGCTCCACATTGCCTCCATTGCAAAGATACCCTGTTTTTGCGCATATCCGAGACAGTCCCGCGCCTCGGCTCCGCTCATAAACATCGCCTTTTCGCAGAGGATGGGAACGCCGTGGCCGATGCAGAGGCGGCAAAGAGCGTAGTGAGAATCGTTTGTTGTCGCTATGTATACACAGTCCGGCTTTTCCTTCAAGAGCATCTTCTCATAACTGTCATAAAAGCCGGGGAGTCCGTGTTGTCCGGCGAATTTCTCCGCCCTCTCCATTGATTTGCTCGCAACGGCGCCGACGAAGCAGTTTTCTCCCGATTCGTCAAGCAGCCTGACTGCATCGCAGAACTTGTGAGCGATCTTTCCCGCTCCCATTACGGCGAATTTGAATTTACTCATGATTCATACCTCATTCGGAATAACTGCGGAATACCTCAAGAACGTCGCTGTAGTGCTTTAAGATCATAGTTTCGTTTTTGGCGTAAAATGATTCAAACTCGGTTTGCTTTGCGGCGATAAGATTCTGTATCCAGAATGAGCCGCCCTTCCAGCCGTCGTAAACATATCCGAAATCAAAGAAGCGGTTGGCGATGAGCATATCCAGCACCTGAACCGATTCGTTGTCGCGGGCATACTTCACCTTTAAAGCGGTTTCGATATAGACGGGTATCAAAGAGCGATACGACTCGGAATTCAAAGCTTCGATTATTATCCCGGTTCTCTCCGGATCCTGCGTAGTCATCGGTACTCCAAGAATCGGGTGATTGCCGTTAACCAGCGAGCGATATTCGGCCTGTGCTTCATCCCACTTAGGATAGGGAATTATCCCGTAATCATCATCGATCTCGCGGAAAAATTCAATCGAATAATCGATATATCCGTTGCCGAAAAGCGTTCTTCCGAGCCGGAACAGGTCGCGTCCGCCCTTTTCCGAATGTACCGTGTCGGTATTTTTCTGAGTATAATATGTACCTGGATTTTCCCACATCAGCTTGTTAAGCTTTTCGACTATTGAATTGATTTTATCTGTGTGGAGCACTACCTGAATCTCGCCGCTTGAATCCTTGCGGCAGACCGGATTGTCAAACGCCCAGAGATAGGCGGTCATATCCGAAGCCCAGCCGGTGGCAAAGCCGTAATAATCTTCTTCATCCTTCTGCTGATTTGAGTTTAGGTCGGTATATATGTCTTTAGTCAGGTCCGACAGCTTGTCTATTGTCCATTTCCCGTCCTGAACAAGCTGATACATATTCGGCATACCGTAGCTCTCCGCCTGAACCTTGTTAAAGAAGACGCAGTAGGTGCGCCCGATTGCGGAAAGTGCGTAATCGCCTATGGCAAGCAGAGCAACTCCGTTGTAAGTAAGGTCTTCAATGTTGCTTCGGCTCCACCACGGCTGCGCGAAATTGATATAGGGCAGATCATAATAGTTCATGAATATGCCCTTCTGCGCAATCAGACCGGTATAGACCACGTGTGTGCAGGACATATCAAAGGCGTCTTCCCCGGCGAGAATCGTCTTTTGTATCCAATCGCCGTTTGATTGATAATCCTCGCAATGGACTTTGGAAAACTCAACGTTGTATTTTTCGCTTACGGCGAGGTTGCGCTCGTAAACAGCATCGTTTATAACATCGCCGGTCAGATTGTCGGTATAATAAAAGTGTTCCTGATCCTTCTCGAAGACTATCCGGAAATTATATCCGCCGAAATCCTTCTGCGGAAGTCCGTCATCGTTCTGCTTTCTTGCATCCGTATCGGAAGTCGTTTCGGCCTCCGTTTCGGCGCCTTCGGTATCAGCCGGAATATCGGTTGAATTATACGAATCATTTGCACCCGCATCACTGCCGCATGAAGCCGAAGCGAAAGCGGAAAACACGAGCAGAAATGCGGCTATAAGTGAAGCGATGCACCGTTTAATTTCAGAACAAGACATGTTATCACACTCCTACAAGCATAATTATTCAAGTTAATGATATTTTACAGCAAATTCCCGGTTTTGTCAAGCCTGCCGGAGAAATCAGTCCTATAAACTAAAGAGAAAAAATGAGCTATTTACAAAAGTATCGTTTTATGGTAAAATATCAGTATGCTAAAAAACAAGGAGTGTTTTTATGAAAATAAAAATTATCTGCGCGCTGATGTGTCTGCTGATTCTTTCAGCCGCGGTATCCTGCGGCTCGAAAGACACAACCGATCCCGCCGTTACCGGAGGTTCATCCGAAACGACCGCCGAAACCACACCGGAGGAGACATTACCTTCTCGCGTCGACTCGCTGCCTGATATCTCGCTCAACGGAGAAAGCTATGTCATGCTGCTCCGGGAGGAGAGGGCGTTCGAATTTTACGCCGAGGACACGGGAGATATAATCGACACCGCGGTATACAACCGCGACCGTTCGATCGAGGAGCGCTTCGAATGTGAAATAAATTATGTCCTTAAACCGGGGCTCTGGGGCAGCGCAGCTGAATTTAAGAGCGTTATCCGCGGAGCTGTCATGTCGGGCGACGGCGCTTTCGATATCGTCACCGGTCAGAGCAATATAGTCCAGCCGCTGAACGTCGAAAAGTTATTCGTCAATCTGCTCGATATGGAATATATCGACCTCACAAAATCATATTGGCTCGAATCGTATACTGAAGGCATTAATCTCAACGGCGAGGTGAATACCGTCGCCGGAGAATTTGCTCATTCCTGCTTTTCAAATGCCAACGTTATCTATTTCAATAAAGCGATAATGGATGATAACGGCATGACCTATCCATATGAGGACGCGCTGAACGGCGCCTGGACACTCGATAAGTTCATCACTCTTGCCGAATCCGCAACAAAGGACCTGAACGGCGACGGAGTCTTGGACGGCACCGACATTCACGGCTACTGCTCATACGGAAACTATCTCCAACCCTTCTTTTCTTCCTGCGGACTTGAGTATACCGAAATCGGCGATGACGGAAGACGGGTTCTCCGCACCCCCGACGATCGGATGATCGATGTTGCCGAACGCCTTAACGCCTTCTGCCGCAGCGAACATTATATAAACTCTGACAAGACTTACGGCGGACAGGATTCTAATCTGATGGAGCAGTTCATGAACGGTAAATTCCTTTTCATGGGCATGATGCTCGAGGGCACCGAAACACTGCGTGAAATGGAGGTGGATTACGGTCTGCTTCCGTATCCGAAATACAACGAGGAACAGGAGCGTTATTACGATACTATCCTCCGGCGCTATACCGTCGCCGCCGTGCCGACGACCGCAAAGAATCCCGATAATTCCGCTTTGATTTTAGAGGCGCTTGCAAGCGAGGGTTACTCCAATATCCTCCCAAAGTATTACGAGATCGCGCTCAAAGACAAATATATAAGAGATGAAGCTTCATCAAAGGTTCTCGACCTTATCCGCAGCTCTCTTTGGCTCGAATTTGTCGATCTGTATTATAACGATCTGGCTTTCAGCGATTACTTCGCCGGTTATGTGGAGTCATCATCGGGCGACACTTTCGCCAGCTCCTACGAAAAAAATCGCAAGACCTGGGAATCAAAGATAGAAAATCTTTACAAGTCTTTTGAAGGTTAAGCTTATATTCAGACTATCGGCGGCTTTTTTGCCGCCTTTTTTGATTTAATTCGAGAAATTCTCATCAGTTGTATTATGTCCTTCCACAATCTGTTCCAAACGATTCTAAAAATAATTCCAAACAATTCCAATATTCTATTGACAAACAAAAACCCATGTGTTATAATAAGTCTGTGAGTTCTAAAAAGTTAAAATCAACTGCAATAAGGCGGAGCAGCCACGGGGGAAATGAATATGAAATTCGCAGATAAAGTTAAATCGGCGAGAGCCGAACTCGGACTTACGCAAACCGAACTCGGGGATAAAGTCGGCGTATCTCTCAGAACCATCCTCTCTTACGAAAAAGGAGAAAAAAAGCCGAGATCATCAAACCTGCTTCGGCTCGCTTCGGCGCTCAACGTCTCGACCAGATTTCTGACCGACGACAGCTGCGAAGATCCTATGGCAGATATTTCCAAAGACGGCTATATCAGCCAGGCAAGAGAGAAACATTCCGGAATCAGCGCATCGGACGCCGAAGAGCTGCTGAATAACAACCGCGCGCTTTTTGCCGGCGGAGAACTCGATCAGGAGGCGAAAGACGCCTTTTTCGAAGCGGTTATGCGAGCTTATATCGCCTGTAAAGACGAATCGGAAAAAAGATACGGCAAAAAGAAGCAATGAGATATGACATGTCAAAATATAATAACCGCCGTTAAGGAACTGCGCGATAAATATAAGACCGGCGATCCCGCGGAGCTTTGCCGCAGGATGAATATCCTTCTTTTGAAACAGCCGATGGGAACCGGCGATTCTTCGGTAAAAGGCTTTTTTGTCGAAAAATACCGAGTCAGGGCGATAACGCTGAATTCGGAGCTTTCGCCCGACTCCGCGCGGATAATAACGGCGCATGAACTGGGGCATGCGGTGCTGCACGGCGGCAGCGGCCTCGATTTGTACAGCGACGCGGATATATTCAGGCAGTCTTCACGGTTGGAGCGAGAGGCTAATCTGTTCGCAGCGGAGCTGCTGCTTTCCGACAGCGAGGTGCTGAGCACTCTTAACCGTGACAATTCATTCTTTACCGCCGCGGCGGAACTGTTCGTTCCCGTTGAGCTGCTTGATTATAAGTTCCATATAATGCGAACCAAGGGCTATCATCTTGCCGCGCCGCCGATAACCGCCAGAAACAAATTTCTCAGGGAAATGGAGGTAAAAGGGGATGACGGAGAGGAAGGCTGCTGATTACAGCATAATCGAAGAGAATAAAATCAAGGTTTATGTCGATGTCAAAGCCAGATTCACCCGGGAAGGGACGATGCTGCCGTTTGAGATCACCTGGGAGAACGGCGTAAGATACCGCATCGACCGCGTAAAAGACATAAAGCGGGCGGCGTCGCTGAAAGCAGGCGGCACCGGCGACAGATACACAATAGTTGTAAGGGGGCAGCAGAGCTTCATCTGGTTTGAGCGCAGCGCGGCGCTGTCCGGAACCAACATCGGCCGCTGGTTTGTCGAGCGCAGGGTTCCCGCCCGGTCCTCCGTCAATTAATTATTTTCGGATTTTAATTTGTCGCTTCAAAAGCGACCTTTAAAAGCTCTTTCGGTGATATAATATATACGCAAGCAAAAATATTATAACATCCGGAGGGCAACAAAATGAAAAAAGGACTTTGCGAAGCTGTATTCATCCTCGACCGCAGCGGCTCGATGGGAGGGCTTGAGAGCGATACCGTCGGCGGCTTCAACGCCATGCTCAAAAAGCAGAAAAACACAGAGGGGACTGCGCTCGTTACAACGGTGCTTTTTAATCAGAAAAGCCGCATTCTCCACGACAGACTCGACATAAGCGAAGTAAAGCCGCTAACAGAAGACGATTACGAAGTCAGCGGCACTACCGCATTGTTCGACGCGATAGGCGGGACTATAACCCATATATTAGGAGTACATAAGTACATCCGCGAGGAAGATCGTCCTGAGAATACCATATTTGTCATAACCACCGACGGTATGGAGAACGCAAGCCGTGAATATTCAGCCGAACAGGTGCGCCGGCTTATAACCAAGCAAAAAACCGAAGCCGGCTGGGAATTCATATTTTTAGGCGCAAACATCGACGCCGTCGAAACCGCCTCCCGCTTCGGCATAGACAAAGACCATACGGCAGACTTCCACGCAGACGAGATCGGTATCGGAACGCAGTTCGAAGCGGTCGATGCGGCGGTTCGGTCGGTTCGTTCCTCGGGAAAAGTCAAAGGCTGTTGGAAGAAAACCGTCGACACCGATTACAGGAGCCGCAAAGGTTAAGCATGACAACGACAGTTGGAAAGCAAAAATACAGCTTTCCGGCTGTTTTTGTCGTTATATGATCGCCGTGACCTCGGAATTAAATGTGTTTCCGCGATTTGCAATCTTACAATTACGCTATACCCCCTTTACAATCCTTTATAAAGATGTTATAATAAAGTGTAACATGACGGTTGTGATTATTTCAAATGACAGAGGGCAAATCATCATGAAAAATCAAAGTATCGTATTCACACAGCCGAATACGGCTCAGCTGCTGGAAAGCGAACTTGACAACAATCTTTCCGGCAATCAGGTACTGATAAAAACTCTTTACTCGGCAATTTCTGCCGGCACCGAGCGGGATAATCTCCGCGGAGAACCTAATCTTGACGGGCTTCATATAGTCGAAACCACCTTTCCGCGCCGGCTCGGATACTCAAGCTCCGGCGAGGTGCTCGAAACCGGCCCGGAATGTAAAAGGGTAAAAAAAGGCGATAAAGTCATTGTCTGTTACGGCAGCCACAGCCGTTATCAGAAGCTTCCCGAAACCAGCCTTTTCCCGATACTGTATGAAGAAATCACAACTCAGCAGGCAGCGCTTTTTATGATAGGCAGCTTTCCGATGGAAGGAGTGCGAAAGACCCGGCTTGAGATTGGCGAATCAGCTATGGTGTCGGGACTCGGCATCCTCGGACTTTTCGCCGTTCAATTCTGCCGCGCTGCCGGAGCTGTGCCTGTAATCGCCGTCGATCCGGATCCGGAACGCAGAGAACTTGCTCTTTCGCTCGGTGCAGACTTCGCCGTCAACCCGACAGGCATCGACCTTCCGGAAAAAATCCGCAGCCTGACGGGGAAGGGCGGTGTCAACGTCGCGATAGACGTCTCCGGACGAAATGAAGCTACAATCGACTCGATGCGCAGCCTTGATTGGTACGGCCGCATCACCTTGCTCGGCTGCAACCGTCATCCCGGCGTTTACGATCTGTATCATTTAGTCCACGCCCGAGGTATTGAAGTGATCGGAGCAAACAACGTGTCCCGCCCGAAGTTCGAATCCCGTCCCGGCTGCTGGACGATGGAGGACGATGTAAACGCAATACAGCGATTAGTACACGGCGGCAGGATAAAACTCGAACCGCTGATAAATGAAATCAACTCGCCCGAAGACGCGCCGCAAGTTTTCGCAAGGCTCGCCTCCTGCGGCAAATTCCCGATAGGGGTTCTCTTTGATTGGAATCGGCCGGGGAATGAATAAGCTAAAAAAATATTTATCGGAGGACGAAATGAGAGACAAAAACACCCATCGGAAATTCTTAGTCCCGGGACGACCGACGCTCTGCGTTATGATAAAATCCCGCGTGACGGCGGATATCATACGCGACATAAAGCTCGCGATTGAAGAAGGCTGCGACGCCTTCGGACTTCAGATCGAATCAATGTCGCCGGAATGTAAAACCAAAAGCGATTTTAGCGATATCTTCGACGCAATGGAAGACAAACCGGCGTATGTAACCGATTACACACGGGGCGGTACCAAAAGCGCAGCCGATGACGAGTATCTCGCCGAGGAGCTGATTTTAGCTCTCGAATGCGGCGGCGATCTTATCGATATCAGAGGAGATATGTTCTATCCCACTCCCGGCGAGATGACATACAATCCCGCGGCGGTGGAAAAGCAGATCCGTTTCATAGAGGAAATTCATAATCAGGGCGGAGAAGCGCTTATGTCAAGCCATGTCATGAAATTCATCAAGACCGATGAGGTTTTGGAAATCGCGCGGGAGCAGCGCAGACGCGGCGCTGATATTGCAAAAATCGTAACCGCCGCCAACACCGAAAGCGAGCTTTCGGAAAATCTAAGAACTTCGACATATTTGAAAGATAAACTCGGTATCCCCTCGCTTTTCCTGTGCGGCGGCAGCGCCTGCCGAAAACATCGTCTGCTGGGGCCGACTATCGGTTCGGATATATACTTGGTCGTTCAGGAAAGCGTCAACAGCGCCGAAGCTCAGCCGAAGCTCAAAGATGCAAAGCGCCTGCTTCTGATGATGAATTATGAAAATATTCCGGGAGAGGAGAATATATGAAAGCGATAATAGTAAACCCCGATAAATCCCTGTCGTGGAAAGATGTCGGACAGATAACCGTAAACGACAACGAGGTGCTGATAAAAACATCTTACGCCGCCGTCAACCGCGCCGACCTCATGCAGCGAGAGGGCAACTACCCGCCGCCTACCGGAGCGCCCGAATGGATGGGGCTTGAAGTATCCGGAATCATTGCCGAAATGGGAAAAGAAGCCGCGGAGCAATCAGACTGGCGTATCGGTGACAGAGTCTGCACCCTTTTAGGCGGCGGCGGTTACGCGGAATATGCGGCGGTAAGATACGACCAACTGCTTCCGATACCAAAAGGGCTTACGATGGCGGAAGCCGCCGTTCTTCCGGAGGTGTACAGTACCGCTTACCTGAACCTGTTTATAGAAGGCAAAGCCAAACCCGGCGAAACGCTGCTTATGAATGCCGGCGCGAGCGGTCTTGCGTCAGCCGTTATTCCGATGGCAAAATCCTTCGGTCTTTATGTTATAACCACCGTCCGCAGGAGCGAATCGGCTGGAAAAATAAAAAACTTAGGTGCGGACAGAATAGTCGATACTTCATCCGAAGATATCACAGCCGTCCTCGCCGAATACGAAGCCAAAGGGAAGCCCGTCGATATCGCCATCGACTGTTTGGGCGGCGAAATAATGGGCAGCTGCCTTAACCATATGGCTCACGACGGCAGGTGGATAATAATCTCATCCCTTGCCGGTAATAGTTCGGAGGTGGATTTCAGGGTCATATTAAGAAAGAACCTAAGAATAATAGGCAGCACGCTAAGGTCAAGGACGGCTGATTTCAAAGCGGACCTTCTTAAAAAGCTCAAAGAGGATATCTGGCCGCTGCTTGAAAGCAAAGAAATCACCACGTCAATTTATAAGATACTTCCGATAGAAGAGACGGACGCCGCACATAAGATACTCAAAGACGGCGGACACGTCGGCAAAGTCGTACTTTCGGTAAGCAGGGAGGAATGAAAATGTCAAAAAAAGTATTGGTTTTAGGCGGAACCGGTGCAATGGGAGTATATCTCGTACCGATGCTTGCCAAAATGGATTATAAAGTCGATGTGGTATCGCTCGACGGCGGAGAATCTTCAAACCCGTATATCAAATACATAAAAGCAGAGAACGCCAAGGATCCGGTATACATCGCAGAGCTGCTGAAAAATGATTACGACGGCATAGTCGATTTTCTAATTTACGGAACTGCGGAGTTTAAGGAAAAATACCGCCGTCTCCTCGAAAACACAGGACACTACATCTATCTTTCATCCTATCGGGTATATGCAAATGAAGAACATCCGATAAAGGAGACATCTCCGAGACTGCTCGATGTTATAAAAGAAGAACCTTTCATCAGCTCGGAAGATTATTCGCTGTATAAAGCTCGCGGCGAGGAAGTATTGAAGGCGTCGGAATTTGCCAACTGGACGGCGATCCGCCCGGCGATTACTTATTCAAAGCGCCGGTTTCAGCTTGTGACGCTTGAAGCGGATGTGATAATCGAACGCGCAAGGCACGGAAAAACCGTTCTGATCCCGCATCAGGCAATGGATGTTCAGGCAACTATGAGCTGGGCGGGAGACGTCGCAAAAATGATATCAAGGCTGCTCTTTAACGACGCGGCAAAACGGGAAACATATACCGTCGCAACCGCCGAGCATAACCCGTGGCGGGTCGTTGCGGATTATTACAACGAGCATATCGGACTTAAATACGAGGAAGTCGACAAAGAGGATTACATTTCCTTTATCTCCCCCGATAAAAACCTGCATGTGCGCTGGCAGCTTGAATATGACCGTATGTTCGACCGCATCATAGACAATTCCAAGATTCTCAACATAACCGGTATGAAACAGTCTGAACTTATGCCGCTCCGTGACGGCCTTAAAAGGGAACTCGCCGCTCTTCCGGCAGACGCATTTACCGCGCAGACCGATACAAGCCGGAATATGGATGGTTTTCTGAAAAAATAAAGA
>LSQX01211628.1_pt1 | contig 15288 bp, 4 predicted proteins | sample 654561 | NCBI WGS metagenome assembly LSQX01 (sample SAMN04489861, study PRJNA283612) | anaerobic digester metagenome | isolation source: 4 biogas reactors fed with cattle manure at either 37C or 55C with and... | place: Denmark: Kongens Lyngby | collected 2014 | reverse complement strand
GCAACTGGATGACGCAAAACCAGGCGCGCCAGATACCCTTCATCAGCATGACCGGGCAAGCCGAGCTGTTTGCCGACGCCGGAGTGGCGCATGTGGGGGAGGCGCGGGCTCAAGGGTTCACCGACAGGGTGGCTCAGGGTCAGGGCTACACAGTGGATGAAGACAACTGGCAGCGTCGGATGCTGGCCATAGTTGACGTAGACGACGAGCACTTCTACTGCCTGGACCTGTACCGCATCTTCGGTGGGGAACAGCACTGGTGGACCCTGCACTGCCAGGAGGGCGAGTTTTCTACTGAGGGCCTGAACCTCGTGTCTCAGCCGACGGGCACGCTGGCCGGGCCGGATGTGCCGTATGGGGATGAGCAATGGCAGCAGGATCACGGCGGCCGCAAGGGTGTTTACGGCTGGAGCGGCCCGTTCTTCGCGTTTCCCCACCTGTACAACGTCCAGCGTGATACCTCCCCCAGTCAGGTATGGTCAGCCGACTGGGAGCTCGAGGACTCTGACGGGCTGCATTTCCGCATGACGGTGCCGCCGGTTGACGGTGCCGAGGTGGTCATCTGCGACGGCCAGTCGCCTGCGGGAGGCTCACCCTATGAGATGAAGTGGGTGCTGCTGAACAAGCAGGCCGATGCTCCAGATGCTCCAGTGTCAACACAGGTGGCCAACATCATGGAGATGTATCGGGGAGAACCGGTCATCAAATCCGTCCGTCCCCTGGAAGTGTCGGGCTCTGACGAGGCTGGTTTTGCCGCCTACGGACTGGTGGTAGAGCTAAACAACGGCCGCGTAGACACGATCTTCGCATCTGCTGACGGGGCCACACCGCGCACTGCACCGGGTGGTTTTGAGTTCGCGGGCCGTTTCGGCCTCTTCTCAGAAGAGAACGGTGAAGTGGCGCATATCTCACTGCTTGGCGGCACACAGCTCACGCGTGACGGCATAGGTGTACGGTTGCCCCATGCTGAGTACCGTGGCCACATCACCGCCACAGACCGCAAGGCCTGCGCGATTACCGTCTCTCCTGCACCGCCGAACCCCGAGGCGCTGGAGGGCAAGTATGTGCACATCACAAACGAGCACCGTCGCCTGGCGCAGAAGGTTGAGCGGGTCGAAACCGTGGCTGATGGAGTGATACTGCACCTGGAGTTCGATCCTCTGGTGGGTATTGGGCAGGTAATCGGCCATGATGATGGGCTTGTGAAAAGCGACACTCCTTTTAGACTTCGCGGCATGCGCTACTACCATGGAGCGCGGGTGGCAAACGCAGCGGGAGACGCTGAGTATCGGATTCTCGGCATCGCTGATGGCGCGTTTGTGGACACAGCGTTGCATCCTGAGGTCGGTGCAGAGAAGCTGGCTGGTGAGTTCCCGCTGGACAGTTGGTTCAGCGTCTACGACTACGGGGTCGGGGATGAAGTCATACTGCCCCATATGGTCAGTGTCAGCCGTACCGGCCAGTCGGTGTACCGCGCTACGTCGACCGACGATATGACGCTGTCGCTGCCGGAGCGTGCGATTGTGGAAAACGAAGGATGAGATAGATAGAGGCTGGGGTGTGCGCAGCCTTCTCCTGGGGAGTGGTGATATCTCACACCTGCGCACGTGCGGGACGTGTCGAGACGTATCGGCGTATCAGTACCTATGCTAGATGATGGAGATACGATACAGGCGAGGGCCTCAAGCCCTAACAGTATTCCTGACCGGCGGGTGCAAAAGCTTCGCTGGCAACACGATATAGAATTGATAGCTGAGAGCAGAGAGCGGGCTATTACTTGACGACTATCGGCGTTAGGCCCGATAGCGCGCGGCCATAAGACATGCCGGCTCACAGTAGATAGATGAGCGCGATGACAAACGGAGACTACTACACTTGCGGAGGCATCAGATGGGCAATTCGACTATGATGATTGTCAGTGTCGTTGCTGTTCTTGTAGCCTGTACCGCGGTCCTGGGCCAGGAGGCTGGTTATTTCGAGTCGTTTGAAGACGGCATTCCCGACCATTTTGTCGCATCGCGCCCCGATAGTCTTACTCTCAGTCCCTGGCACTACAAGCACGGTGAAAATTCGTTGCGGTGGGATTGGCAGGCGGCAGAGGAGCTCGTCATTCGCCGTGGCATTGGTGACCCGGCTCGTCGAGGCGAGTTCAACACCAGGGCCAGTTTCTCGATTTGGCTGTACATGGAAGCGCCGGTGCCTGGTGAGCTGGTGTTCGAGTTCAGGGAAGGCGAGACGGTCACCGGTTCGTTCCGTTTCCCTCTGCAATTCACCGGCTGGCGGCAGGGGCGGCCCTTCTATCATGCATTCCCCACAGGCCAGCCAACCTCCGAAGTGGACAACATCCGTATAGTAGCCCCTACGGACACGCCGCAGGGAACCGTTTTCTTAGATTTCATCAAGTACAACACGCTCACTTATAGTGGTAATGCCGTCGTGCCAGAAGATACTATGCAGTGGCAGCGTCCCTCTCCCGACCTGCAGAGATTTCCCCGCCCCGAACGCGTGACCGATGAGCAGTTGGCAGGCATTCGCAGTCTCATGGGGCCCGACGAAGGAGCCGGCATTGAGCAGGCGCGGGTAGATGAGCTGTGCGATCGCGTTGACGCGCTGGGGATTGTCCGCGATGAGCACGGGATTCGCGGCCCGGGCATTGATGCGCATTACCAGTATCATCCCTCCGCTCACGAAGCGGAGCGGCTGGGGACCAAAACTGCCTACTGGTCTGATGAACATGGCCCTGAGTGGGAGGGGCTGCAGACTCCAGGGGCTATGTCGCGGCTGGCTTACCAGATCGCCACCGCCTACCGTGCCAGCGATGATGCCGGGCAGCGAGAACGACTCGGTCAGGTATATATCCTACTTTCGGATCATATGTACGATCAGGCGCTACAGAGCGGCTCTGGATTCAAGTGGAACTGGTGGGTCGGGGGCGCATGGGCGGACTCAGTCTTCTTGATGCGCGATCTGCTTGCCAGAGAAGAGCGATTGCAGGGACACACTGACTTTCTCCTCTACACCTGGGGTGCAGGAGCGCTTGTGGGAGATGGCGATCCGCCCTCCAACATGGATTTCTATCACTTGACCGTCCAGCCTATGCTTCGCCAGTGCCTTATGCAGGTCGAGCCTGCCGAACAGGTACGCTGGCTTGACGCTTTCAAGAGCATGTTGGAGCGCTCAATTCTGCAGCCCCACAGCGCTTTCAAGATTGATGGCAGCACCTTTCATCACTCCGCCCACTATCCGGCCTACGCAACAGGTGCCTTCACGCATCTGGCTGGTCTACTGCTGGAGCTCAGAGACACTCCCTGGGCGCTGAGCGTCGAGACACATGAGACCGTGCGCAGGGCAGCGCTGGCGCAGCGACTGTACTGCAACCTGACCAACGTGCCTGTCTCGCTCCATGGGCGTCACCCCATGAGAGCCATCAACAGCATGAATGTACCGTCACTAAACACACTGGCACTTGTCGGCACGCCAACGGATCCGCAGCAGCCCGACCTGGAGGTGGCTGCAGCTTACCTGCGCCTGGTGCCAGACGCTGCTGATGCCGAACCGTATCGTGACCTGGACATCGTAGCCGAACCGCATCCGCAGGGCACTTTCGTGATGCCTTACGCGGGCCTCCTGTCCCATCGCCGCGATGACTGGCTTGTCAGCCTCCGTGGGCAGAGCAAGTACGTCTGGGCCAGCGAACGCCAGGACCAGCATAACCGCTTCGGTGTCTTCCACAGCATGGGCCAGTTGGAGGTCTTGAGCGGCGGCGATCCTGTTACCTCACAAGACAGCGGCTGGCAGAACGTAGGGTGGGACTGGGCGCGTTTCGAGGGCACTACTGTACCTCACTTGCCGCTGCAGCGATTGTCCCAGGCATGGCCGGCAAACCACACGTATTCGCGCCATACGTTCATGGGTGGACTGTCTCACAGAGGTAGCCAGGGCGTATTTGGGATGATACTTGACCAGACCGTGAAGCCCGAAACCAGCTTTGCAGGCAATAAGAGTTGGTTTTTCCTGGACGATCAAGTCATATGTCTGGGCTCAGACATCTCCTGTGACGAGCCCGAGTATTCTCTGCAGACCAATCTGTGCCAGAAGGGCCTCGCGCCAAACGACGACGAGGGTGAGCATGCGCCGATCGTCGTGGACGGGGAGCAAGTCACTGCCTTCCCTGACGAGAGACAGCTCGATCCAGCCCGGCCACACTGGTTCATAGATCCATATCAGGTTGGCTACTATCTGCCTGCGGGGCAAACGGTCACAGTTGCTCGCCAACATCAGACCAGCCGCAGCACCTGGGACGAAGTGGACACTGAAGGAGATATGCTTGTCGCCTGGATTGACCATGGGGTGGCTCCAACAGATGATGACTATGAGTACATGCTGGTCGTGCGGGCCACACCCGACACGATGCAAAACCTGAGTGCCCGGCCGCCCTATCAGGTCATCCAGCGTGATCAGAACGCACATATCATCCGCCACGCGGCGACTGGCCTGTGGGGCTGCGTACTGTTCGAGGAGCAGGAACTCGCGGCCCACACGTCCGATGGAGACACGCTGCTGGTGAAAGCAGTTGACCGCGCATGTCTGGTCATGGCTGAGACGGCCGATGGCGGACAGTTGTACCTGAGCGTAGCCGATCCGGACCTAAATCTGATAGGCGGGGTGAACGAAGCACGGACAATGCAGATCACACTGCGTGGCCAGTGGCGATTGCTCGAGACCAAGGCAACGGTCTGTGCGTGGGAGCTCGAGGGTGTCGTCGACAAAGTGAAAGTCATCTCGGCAGATGCCGACGAAACGGTGCTGGAGATCCTCTGCGAGCATGGCGCCAGCTATGACTTGACACTGGCGCGCGAGTGAGACGGGGCTGAAGTCCCGTCCATCCATGTGCCTGAGACTTGCCTCGTGCGCGCGCGTGAAGGCAGTTATTCGCAGATACACCCAAAATACCGATAGATGCCGTTCAGGCCGGTGTGAGGTGTGCCATCCAGTCTGCCTATGAATGGCCGTGTCAGCGGCATGCAGCGCTGCCGAGAAGACACGCTATCACAGTTGCCACGGACCACCGCAACAGTGTTCAGTTGAGAGTTGCGACCCTCAACTGGTGGGCACATGGTGAGCCAGTGCAGCCGTCTACAGCGAGGCGGAAGTGCCGATGATGGGCCTGCGACTGCCAGCGTCAGCGGCATGCAGCGCTGCCGAGAAGACGCGCTATCACAGTTGCCACGGACCACCGCAACAGTGTTAATTGAGAATTGCGACCCTCAACTGGTGGGCGCATGGTGAGCCAGTGCAGCCGTCTACGGCGAGGCGGAAGTGTCTATGATGGGCCTGCCGCACAACTGGTTGTGTCCCGATGTGTGTGCAGGAAGGTAAGATCAGTCTGAGCGCAGAAAGTTAGCAGGCCCCTGGTTGTGAGCACGAAAAACATGCTCAGGGTATGGGCCCCTCTGTGGACGGATCACCGTGATTGTACGGTCGCAGCTATGTAATCGTAACTGGGCAGTTGCAGTTATCCGGTCGCGTCTAGGCAGTCGTGCATGTAGAGGCGTTGAGACGCAGCCTGTGGCTCAGTTCTCTGGTATCGGAGAGTTGGCTGTGAGACAGGCTCAGTGAGAATACGAGGAGTGGAGCAGATGACGGAGCGGCAGTGCAAGCTTGGGCTACATGTGATGGCGTGGCTAATCCTCCTGGTCGGCGCCGGGAGCAGTGGCATAGCGCAAACATTGGAGGTGAAGCACCCGGTGCTCGACTATCAGATAGATCAGGCCCGTGCAGGTGAGTATGAAAAGGCTGTGGAGACAGTCATGGCCATGAGCGAAGAGGAGATGCTGTCTTTTCTGCCTGACCATGCCTTCGTTCGCTTCTGCGAGTGCCCAAACTGCTATGGCGGTGTCGAGGGCAACAGCATCTTCACCTGGACGATAGATCGTCCTGACGAATTGACCTGTCGCTTTTGCGGTACAGTCTATCCCAACGAAAAGTACCCCGAAACGCATGTGATGACCGGCCACAACAAGCTCGGCGAGGAGATCAGCTTTCCATACTACCTGAACGAGGAGCTGGGGGTCGCCCATTTTCTCAGCACTCATGTGATGCTGCACAAACGCGGGTGGATACAGCAGCAATGCCAGGCCCTGGGGAAGGCATATCAGACGACCGGCGATGAGAGGTATGCGCGTCGAGTGGTACTGGTGCTCGACAAACTGGCCCAGCGCTACCCGCGCTACCCGGTCATGCAAAACGGCCCTCGGCTTTTCAGATTTCGTGAATCTCAAGACATCCCGTATGCCTGGGACTCAGGCAAATGGGGCGATTTTCACAACGAGATCCCCAAGTCGATGGTGTATTCTTATGACATGGTGTGTGAAAGCCCCGAATTCGACCGGCTATCTCGCGATAGAGGCTACGATGTGCGCGAGAAGCTCGAAAACGACGTATTTCGCCCGACGTTCGATGCAATCGCGACCAGCCCCTATCATGTGGGCAATGTGGTGGGTTACGACATCGCAGGAGCTGCACAGTTGGGGCGGGTAATCAACGAGCCGTACTTTGTCCACCGTGCGTTCGGCTGGATGAAGCGAAACATAGACGAAGGCTTCTACGCAGATGGCATGTGGAAGGAAGGCTCAGTGGCTTACCATTCCATGACTATCGGTGGCTTGCGCTTAGCGTTCAGCACGGTGGAGGGCTATTCAGACCCACCCGGATATGTGGACCCTGAGACCGGGCAGCGATTTGACAATCTGGATCCCTTCCTGCAACTGCCTTTCTGGGCGAAGATTCAGTCGGCACCGTACATGCTGGACTGGCCCAACGGTCGGTCAGCCTGCGTTCACGATACTCATCCGTATGCGAAGACTTCCCCACAACGAAATGCCACCACATCGACGATCATGCCCGCGTTTGGGCATGCATCCCTGGGCCGAGGAATTGGCGGCGACCAGATGCAGGCACAACTGCACTTCTCTGGTGCATATGGCCACCATCACTTTGACAATCTTAACCTGTCGCTATATGCCAAGGGCAACGAAATGCTGCCTGATGTGGGATATACCTGGACGCAAATGCGATACTGGACCGTATCCAGCCTCGGCCACAATCTCGTAGTTGTTGACCGCACAGATCAGGTGGGCGGTGACAGCGACGGCGACCTGATGGCTTACTTTCCTGACACGTCCGGTGTGTCAGTGGTTGAAGCCGATGGGATCAACGCATACAAGAACATAGAGGGCATGGACCAGTACCGGCGGCTGCTGGTCATGGTTCCGGTATCTGACGCCGATGCGTATCTTCTTGACGTGTTTCGGGTTCGCGGCGGCCAAATCCACGACTGGACTCTCAACGGCGATGCCGACGAAGACAGCATCGGGCAGGCCAGCCTTCCGTTGCAGGGCAACCGTGAGTGGATGCTTGAGGAGGGCGAGGAGTGGGAAGAGCCCACCATGGAGGGTGACAGGTTCCATGCATATGGCATGGTGCGCGATGTAGCCCAGGCAGAGACAGGCGGTGACTTCCATGTGGACTTCACCTATGAGGAGGATAGGGACAAGGGCATTCGCGTACACATGCTCAACGCTGATCCGGTGGAGGTATGGCTGGGGCGAAGCCCTTCGGTGCGCCGAATGGGAGTGGGTACTGCAGGTGACATGCGCAAGGCCTACGATTTCTGGATGCCCAAGCTGCTGGTGCGCCACCAGTCGGCGGCCCCGCTGCACAGCGTGTTCACCGCTGTCCATGAACCCTACGCTGAGCAGCGCTTCATAGACAGAGTCGAACGGATCGACCTCACGCCTGCTGACGACGACGCCGTAGCAGTGCGCATCACATGCGGCAACACAGTTGACACCATCATCAGCACACAGGACGCCCCTCCGTATCCGGAACGCGTCACCTCCGACGGTATATCTTTCCGGGGACGGCTGGGGATACTCCGACAGGTGGATGGCAAAAGTACAGGTATGTGGATGTTTGATGGTGAAAAGCTATCAGCCGACTGGGCGATGGAAGCCGACCACGGTCAGTTTGAGGGCACCATTGAGTCGGCAATGCGCGTGGATGACGGTGCAGAGCACGATGCCTTCGTGACTGACGCACAGTTGCCCGAGGGCGGCTTGCTGCATGGAGTGTGGATGATTGTCAGACACGGAAATGGTCACACACACGGATACGAGATAGATCGCGTCGAACAGCGTGATGGCAAGTGTCTGGTGATCCTCAGCAGCGATCATGGCCTGCGCATCGAGGGAGACAACACGGAAGAGGTATACTTTCCGTTGCGCAAGATGGAGGGAGTCAACAGCTTCGTCATACCTCTGGCGACAGCCATGAGTTATCTGCCTTAGTGTTTGTGCTACCTGCCATCATCGGGATGAGCAGCTGGCTACAATCAATCGCAGGCAAGCACCAGCGGCCCCACGATATCGACCGTAGCCATGTTCGTGACTGCTACTATTGCGTCCTGGGCGAGGCACAGTAGCTCCACCGCACGTCTGAGCAATCTTCCTCCGAGTGAGACGGACATGGGAGAAGTCTCATCCGGGCGGGCGCTATCTGCGACTGCGCCTCTTGAGCAAGGCGATACGCAGCAGGGCAGCTTTGGCGTAAGATCTGTGGCCCGCTCGTGAGTCGGCCTCGCATGGATGACGATGGTGGTTGGTGGTGGCATCTTGCAGACAGCAGGAGATGGTCAACCCTAAACGTCTCTGCACGGTCTGACCAGCGGTGGGTACTGCAGCAATCGTAGTGTTTTTCCTCCCATCGTGTCCATAACAGGCAATTGTCTGTGCTTGCATGTGCCATGTACAGGGGGATAAAAGCGATAGCACTCGTATACCATTGAAGTGCGTCAGGACTGGAGGGCAGGATGAGCTGGCAACAACACCACTCAAACCAGGCAGATGCGACGCTGCGAGCCGGAGTTGCCTGCAGCGACATCACCACTGATCACCCCAACTCAGTGGTGCACGATCCCCTGCACGCCAAAGCGCTTGTCATCACAGACGGCAGCACAGAGCTTGTCGTCATCGCGATGGATGTGGTCGCGATCGGTGGGATCGGCGATGTCGGCGATGATTTCCTGCCCAACCTGCGCAGCCGCATAGAGGCCGAGCTTGGCATTTCGGGGCAGAACGTGTTGGTCAGTGCCACCCACACTCACCCCCCAGGCAGGCTGCTTTGCGATGATGCCGAGCAGGTGAGCCGTACCTTCGATGCGGTCAGCCGCGCTGCAGCGAATATGGTGCCGGTACAGGTCGGTGTCGGCGTAGGCCATGAAAATCGGATCCAGATAAATCGTACGCTACGGCTCAAGGATGGCACCGGTCAGTCCATCCGACAGGCTCACCCCTGTCCATGGGACGATGAAGTTGCTGACCTGGGGCCGCTTGATCCCGATATCGGGATCCTCCGTGTTGACCGGTTGGATGGGGCTCCTCTGGCAGTGCTGTTCAACTTCGCCTGTCACCCGCTCATCGGGGTGCCCGGTGGCGCCATCACCGCCAACTATCCGGGCTTCGCAGCGCAGGTCATCGAGCAAAGCCTGGGCAGCGGGGCTCTGGCTCTGTTCCTTCAGGGTGCAGGCGGGGATGTCACTGAAGTCATGTACAAGAGCGTTGAGTTCCCGAGAGATTCGCGGCCAGTCGGCATCCTGTTGGGCCTCAGCACCCTGCAAGCCTGGCAGGAAATCGAGACCGGCCAGGCGACAATTGACGTCGCCTCCGAGACAGTGCAGTTACCGCGCCGGACCGATATCCCCGAACGGCTGAGGCAGCTGGAGCGTCAGCAGGATGAACTGTTGGCCGGCCTGCGCAACACCAGTCTTAGCTTTCGCGCTTTTTTGCCGCTATATCTCAAGTACGCACTCAATCCGGATTACCCCTCCGACTACTCGTACCGATACCTGCACGAAAACGCCACCGGTAGAAGCGCACTGAGAGAGTTGGACGTCTGGAACCGGCACAATCTGGAGAAGTACCTGCAGAACATCCGTGCCATGGAGAAACTGGCGCGCATTCAGAGTGACATGGCTACATTGAAGTGGCACAAGAGCTTCAACGACACCTCAGGCGAGGCCACGATCAGCGCTGAAGTGATGGGGGCGCGCATCGGTGAATTCGTGCTGGTCAGTTCTCCGGCCGAAGTCCTCACCGAGGTGGGGCTGAACGTGAAGGCTGCCTCTCCGCACCGACATACCTTCATCGCCGCCTTCGCGAACGGTTATGTCCACTACGGCGCACCTGTTGGTGACTATCCCCTGGGCGGCTACGAGGTCACTGAGTGCCTGTTGGCACCCGAGTGGCAGCACGTGTATGAAGCGGCAGCACAGCGCGTGCTAAACAGACTTACTGACGGTCTGTGATTGTATCCGGAGGCCAGCGAAGATAGCCCGGGTATGGGCCTGATAGGCAACCCATGGCGTCAAGCACATCCCGAGGCTTTCGCACACCTACTCACAGCACTCCCACCTGGGCTGCAAGCTATCCTGTACCAGCGCGCCCGGTTGCACCCAGGCGCATCGCTACGCATCACCACATCGCGCGTAGGCCTGCTGATTTCCGCTACGCTACGGATATCGTGAGATATCGTAGGGCATATGCGTCGCCGTCACGGTCGTATAGTTGTGCGTACGATGGACAGGGTTACCGTAACCGAGCCCGTGAAAAGCGCATCTGCGAGCCATGACTGTCGAGTTTCGTGCGCGCGCTCTTATCGAATGGACATCCTCCCCCACGGGTGCATGGAATTCTGCATGGTGTTGACACACGAGTTCACACCGGTGTGGCAGTCTGGCCTGTAGCCTGGGCGCGTCGGAGCTACTCTTGGCACTGGCTCTCTCGTATGCACATAATAAATGTACAACTTATCATAAAATTGTTGGTAAAAACATATACTATATCACACTCTGAAACCGATTTACTGTTAGCTCTTATCTGCTAGTCATAGCGTGGCAGAATGGGAGACGATAGGAGACGATAGTACCTAATACGAGGAAACATGGCATAGAAATGCATGGCAAGGCATAGCAAAACAGCCATGTATCTATGGCATGAGGCTAAGCGGAGGCTGGCATGGCGGTTTTCATGTGAACATGGTGTCGGTGTGGTTGGGCCTATCGCAGCAGGCTCTCTAGAGCAGCCGTGTGCAACGGTTTATCCTGCCGTATTTGACCGCAATTGTGGCAGGCAGAAACGGAGAAGCTGTCAGTGCGCTGTTCATCATGCATTTCACCTGTAGTGCTTGCGAGAACCTGCAGAAGGCGACCACGACAGGAGTGCGCAGGTCACCCGGACTCTTGCATCGAAAGATATACAGGCTGCGCCGCGGTTGTCTGGGCTTTGCTGTTGTCTGCGACGAAAAGATCCGTAGGCGGGTGTGCTGTGGTCTGCCGTATGCCGATATCACGGTTGTGATTGGAGTGGTCATGGATGAAGCTGTCCATGGGGTGCACACTTGCGGTCTTGCTCATGCTGACGATCGTACAGACGGCAACTGTGATCTTCGCGGATCCAGCGCTTGACCTGCCTCTTGCCCGCTCACAGGCAATTGACGTGGCGGGCCAACAGCTGCAGATAGATGGCCAGTTCATACAGACTGCCGACGGCGGCACGGCTCTTGGCATCGGAGAAGCTCTGGGGCCGACGATACCGGCAAGTCCGTTCTGCGCAGAGACCGGCACCATCGCATTCACTGTATGCTATCAAGAGCCAGCACCGGAGAACCGGCTGATCAATCGTCACATCGTCACTCTGCGCATGGAAAGCACAGGCTTTTTGGGGTTCTACTTCATACAGGAGAGCCGGCGCCTGGAGATGTCGTACAAGCGATTACCTGAGACACACCGCCTGGTGACGCCTGAGCCTCTGGAAGTGGGCCGCTCTTACCGGGTGGCGGCCACCTGGGATGGAGCGCTGGTGTGCTTCTATCTGGATGGCAGGTTGGTTGGACAGATGAAGCAGGGCTTTCCCGCATCGTTTCCCCACTATGCCAGGCTCAATATCGGGCCATACAGGGATGGATGGGTGACTGCTCGGCCGTGGGGCGCCAACGATGTGCTGGTCCGCGATCTCAGGATATGGAAACGGCCATTGGATGCACTGGAGATGGCTGCAGATGCAAATGTGGAGGTGACGAAAGCGATAGATCGATTTCCGACCCATCTGGCGGTGCCTCAAAACGTCGCGCCGGTGATGGATGGCAAGCTCGATGACGAGGTATGGCAGCAGGCGTCTTCCTTCGTCGCACTGGTTGATCAGGTGGAGCCGGCCAAATCCCTGGCTTATCCGGACAACCGTCCACTGTTTTTTCACGATGGAGAGAGCCTGTATGTCGGTTTCGAGACCATCTTCCCGACCGGTACAGAGCTGCTTTCCGGACAGCCGCGCGGTGATGCGGACACGGAAGTGTGGGCAGATGAGTCGTTTGAGTTTTACATAGAAGTGGATGGCAGACTGTACCGCTTTGGTGGCAACCCGGCGGGTGGCTGCACGGAGAGTCTCGACGGTGACATCGCATTCGAGGGCGCTTGGGAGTATGCGACAAACCTGGAGTACCGCATAGACGATCGCTATCACTGGCAGGGAGAGATTCGCATACCGTTTGCCACGATCGGGCTTGCCGAACCGATTGGTGCCCAACTACCTGTGAACTTCTGCCGCACATGGCGCTGCCTGGACGAAATCGGCATCACCTCTCTACAGCATCCTGACGGCCAGAATTACGGTGACCGCAGCAGGTTTGCCTCTATACGCTTGGTGTCTTCGTCCGATGGTGCGGTGATCTCCGCCAGCACAGATCTATCGTTTGGCAACCTCAGCCAGAACGTAGTAGTACACAGCGACCACGGCGGTGAATTTCGCTACACAATTGCAGCGGTAAACGCGCTAGGTGATGGCGATGCCGTTTTCGATGAGCACATCAGCGTAAATGCGGGCGGCCAGATGGAGCTTAGGGTGGATGCGGCGATCGGTGTTGCGGCCGCTGAACAGTTGCTGTTTCGGCTTGAGGGGCCGGGCGAGGAGCTGTTGATACAGCAACTGGTGCCGTTTCAGCTAAGTGATGACTACCTCGAGGTGACGCCGGTTTTCGGTGCCGGTAAGCTGCTGCTGGCTCCGCGCCATGCCATGCTTCTGCGCAAACACCCCGGCATTTCCCCGGCGCTGCGCGTATTGAGCCCAGGGGGGGATGTGCTCTACCAGGCTGCTATGGCTTCAGATGATCGCATCAGCGTGCCATTCGGGCCAGATAACCCCACTGGTATATACTCTGCGGAGGTAGTGTCAGGCGAAGGAGATGCCCTGATTGTCCATACGTCCAAGCGATTTGCCTACACCGGCCGCGGCTCATGGGAGGAATTCGCAGCACCAAACATGGTCATACCGCCTTTTGAGCCGCTACAGTCTGAGCAGGCCGGAGAACGGTTGCAGGTGCAGATGTGGGGCCGCCGATATCAGTTTGACGGCTCACCTCTACCCACCTCAATCCAGTCACAGGGGCAGGAATTGCTGGCGGGGCCAGTACAGTTGAGTATCGGTGGGAAGCCTCTGCCTGATATCCCGATCGCAGTGTCATCTTCGTCACCAGTGCGACTGGAGTACACTGCACGACTGGATGCTGACGGCTACAACCTCAACCACGATGCCTGGGTGGAGTATGACGGGGTACTGTTCAACCATGTCCGGTTGCAGGCGGCTCACGAACTGGGAGCGGTGACGCTAACAGTGCCTCTGGATGCGCAGTGGGCCCGTTTCGCACATGCGACCAACTCTGGATTTGGTGCAGGCGGAAGGCAGAATTTATGGCTGGACCATGACCATGAGCTGCCGTTTTTCCCATCGGTATGGATCGGTCATGAAGAGGGGGGCCTGGCATGGTTTGCCGAGTCGGCTGCATCATGGCAGACACGTGACAGCCGTCCGGTCAAGATCGTCCGTGATGGCGATACCACACGGTTGGAGATAACCCTCGCCGACAGCGTGGCAGCGGGCGCCGAACTATCAGTTGAGTTTGGCTTCCTGGCCACGCCAGTCAAACCGTTGCCGCGTGACTATCCGATGAACCTTTTCGCGGATTCCCACGGCGTTCACCTGAACCGCTCAGCACCCATGCATCCGACGATCGCTGCTGGTGTGGCGTCATGGGAGGGTGCAGGGTTTTTCGACCTGCCGCTTGATGAAGAAAACCCCGAGACATGGCAGTGGCTGCTACAAAACCACTCTCTGTGTGCTGAAAACAGGGCCATCTTCACGCCCTACACTGCCGCGATGATGATACCTGAAGAGTATCCGGAGGTTGCCAGCCGCATTGCTGAGTGGCAATCGGTACCTGCCCGACATCTGAGCTACCGAAGAGACGGCAAAAGCTATGACTGGTACTGGACCTGCCCTGCTGCCGGCGCAGGTGACTTCTTCGCATGGAAGTTCGACCAGCTACTGGACCGTATCCCGCTCAAGGGCATCTACCTGGACTTCGGCCCGGCGTTTCGTTGCAGCAACACACTCCACGGATGCAACGGCCGCTTCCCACTTCTGGCCCAGCGGCGACTCTACCAGCAACTGGCTGCTTCGTTCGTGCGCCGAGGAGTAGAAGACTACGCCATCGTGGTGCACAATTCAGAGTGTGTCCAGTGGCCGACGTTCACGCATGTGACACACTTTCTCAATGGCGAAGGGCTGCGACAGATGAGCTCCTCGACCTTCCATGATGGCAGGGACCTGCAGGACACCTACACCAGGCTTGACTTTGCTGCCGAACACTCGAGCCTGCCATATGGCATCACGTCCAGTGTGTACGTGCCGGTGGATCCTCTACTCCCTCGCTTCGGTGGTGGCATCGAAGATCAGGAGCTGTACCGTTTTCGCATGACGAAGGCAGTCCTTGCCGCCACACTGTTGCATAACACGATACCCAGCCCTCACCGCACACACTTCGGCTGGTATGATAAGCTTGTCCGCATCTACGAAGAGTTCGGGGTGCCGGATGCTGAATTCTTACCGTACTGGCGCAATCAGGAAATGGTCACTGTCCTCAGTGGTGAGGATATCTACGTGTCGCTGTTCCGCTCTGCAACACGTCCCGAGGTGCTGGCGATAGTTTCGCACATGGGGCCTGCCCATCTGGAGCAACAGATATCCGTCAAATTCAACCCGGAAGCACTGGGCTTCCGGGAGTTGACGTCTGCAGAGGAGACGCTCACCGCTGCAGATCCGGACTATGAGCGACTGTATGAGGAGACCAATCGGATACGCATTCCGGTGGAGCTTGGCGATTTCGGCATCCAGGACGTGC
>LSQX01311464.1_pt2 | contig 15290 bp, 14 predicted proteins | sample 654561 | NCBI WGS metagenome assembly LSQX01 (sample SAMN04489861, study PRJNA283612) | anaerobic digester metagenome | isolation source: 4 biogas reactors fed with cattle manure at either 37C or 55C with and... | place: Denmark: Kongens Lyngby | collected 2014 | reverse complement strand
GCATCGGAACTCATGCCGTAACCGACTAACTCACCGTAAATCTTAGCACCACGTTTTTTAGCATGCTCGTACTCTTCGAGTACCATCACACCGGCACCCTCACCTAGAACGAAACCATCACGGTCAACATCCCAAGGACGTGACGCTGTAGTCGGATCGTCATTGCGGGTTGATAAAGCACGCATCGCAGCAAAGCCACCGATACCCAATGGGGATACCGTTGATTCGGCACCACCAGCAATCATAATATCGGCATCGCCGTATTCGATTAAACGACCAGCGTCGCCAATTGAGTGCAAACCAGTAGTACATGCTGATACAACAGCATAGCTAGGGCCCTTAAGGCCTAACATGATAGATAAATGACCTGAAATCAAATTAATTAAAGATGCAGGCACAAAGAATGGATTAATGCGGCGCGGTCCCTTTTCGAGGTAAGCTGTCTGAGTTTCCTCAATGCGCGGTAAACCACCAATACCGGAGCTAACAATCACACCGGCACGCTCTGGATTAATTTGGTCAATCTCTAGACCTGAATCACGCCAAGCATCCATACTTGCCGCTAAGCCATAATGAATAAAAGTATCCATTTGTTTGGCTTCTCGTGCGTTGAGGTACTTGCTGACATCAAAGTCCTTGACTTCACCAGCAATTTGAGAGTTGAAATCACTCGCATCAAAACGGGTAATAGGGCCAATACCTGAACGGCCATTGACCAGATTATCCCATGCGGATTCAATGGTATTTCCAACAGGTGACACAATGCCCAAGCCTGTTATGACGACTCGTCTTCTCACTAAACACTCCTTAAATGAGCTGTTAAGTTTTTGTTATTCAAAATTTCAAACAAAAACCGCCTAATCCTGCTACTGACGCCAGCTAGGCTGGCCATCAAAAGACGGTTTAGGCGGTTATACGAAAATCACCGAAGCACTTACTTCTTGTTAGCAACGATAAAATCAATTGCTTGTTGAACAGTCGTGATTTTCTCTGCTTCTTCGTCAGGAATTTCGGTCTCGAACTCGTCTTCTAAGCACATAACCAACTCAACCATGTCAAGTGAGTCAGCGCCTAAGTCATCTAAGAAAGAAGATTCATTTTTTACTTCTGCCTCATCCTTAATCGCTAATTGTTCAGCAACAATGCCCTTGACTCGTTGTTCGATGCTATCCATGTATTTCTCCAAAAAGGCTAAGCCCTTACTAGTTAAAAACTAATGGTCAAAAAAATTGACCCATACTGTGATTAATTGTTTTGAATCCCTCAAGTCTAGGCAAAATTTACGCCGAATACAAGTGGTTCAAAACACCCAAAATTGCAATGTGCAGTGTTTAACAACTGCATTTTAGACAAAAACACTGCAATGTTCATTAAATAAGTCGCTTAGAGAAATAATTTTCTCTATAGAACGACTATTTTTACTACTGATTCAGTACGCTTTTAAAAGCTCGACCCACCGATTTACTGATTAAAACCGACGAGCTCCTGAATCAGCTAGAAAACTGATATTAAATGCAGTCGTTTACTGCATAAACATGCCGCCATTGACGTGCAAGGTCGTGCCTGTAATATAAGAAGCCTGTGGGCTTGCTAAAAACACGATGGCATTAGCAATATCCTCTGGCTGACCAAAACGCGATAAAGGAATGCGTGATAATAACGCATCAGTGGCATCCTCGCTCAAAGAACGAGTCATATCGGTATCAATAAAGCCTGGCGCCACACAGTTAACAGTGATATTACGACTACCTAACTCACTGGCCAGACTACGGCTCATACCAGCTACTGCAGCCTTAGCGGCAGCGTAATTGGCCTGACCCGGATTACCTACAGAGGCAATCACTGAAGTAAGATTAATGATACGGCCTTCACGTGCCTTCATCATCGGACGCATCACGCCACGACATAAACGGAACACTGCATTCAGGTTAGTCTGAATCACATCTAACCACTCTTCGTCTTTCATGCGCATCGCTAGGCCGTCACGGGTGATACCTGCATTATTGACCAAAATATGAGGGCCACCCTCTTTGGCTAACTCTGCCAATAACTCATCACATGCGGCGTCATCGGTGACGTTTAAAACCACACCACGACCACCAAAAGCCTCAAGTTCATTAGTAATACCCTGAGCACCTTGCTCGGTTGTCGCTGTACCTACGACAATCGCACCTTGCTCGGCTAACGCCTGAGCCACTGCCTTACCGATACCTCTTGAAGCACCGGTCACCAGGGCAATTTTATCCTTTAAAACTTTTTCTGACATAAACTTTTATCCTGAAAAGCGCTTAAGAAAGCGATTAATGATATAAAACTAGGCGTGATTAGCCTGATCTCGCAACGCTGTTAAAGTTGCCTCTAAAGATGCGGGATCGGTGATATTTAAGACCACCAAATCGGGTTCGATACGCTTAATCAAACCATTAAGCACCTTACCCGGACCACACTCGACCACATGGGTAACACCTGCTTCCTTCATCTTGCGGATAGTTTCAACCCAGCGGACAGGGTGCCATGCCTGACGAACCAAGGCATCAACGATTTCTTCAGGTGCATCCGCTGTATTAACATCAACGTTATTAATCACAGGCATCGCTGGACGCTGTAACTCAATCTCAGCCAACGCTCCTGATAAAACCTGTGCTGCTGGCTCAAGCAAACGAGAATGGAATGGTGCGGAAACTGGTAAAGGCAAAGCACGTCTGGCGCCAGCATCCTTGGCCAACACACAGATGCGTTCAATCGCTTCCTTGTGACCTGCAACCACCACTTGTGCAGGTGCGTTAAAGTTAACCGCTTCTACAAAACTATCGTCAGTGCTGGCTTCTTGGCAGACCTTAAGGACAGCCTCATCATCAAGACCTAAAATGGCAGCCATACCACCTTGCCCTACAGGTACCGCTGACTGCATCGCATCTGCACGCACACGGACTAAACGTACTGCATCACTAAGTGTCATGCTACCAGCGGCTGTCAAAGCAGTGTACTCACCTAAGCTGTGGCCTGCTGCTAATTCAGGCGCCTTACCACCAGCGGCTAAATAAGCCTGATACATAGCGTAACTTGACGCCAGCATAACTGGCTGAGTATTAGTAGTTAAATTTAGGTCTTCTGCTGGCCCCTCTGCTACTAAAGCAGTCAAATCCTGTCCAAGAGCCTGACTAGCCTCAGCCATCACCGCCTTAACGGCGTCGTTATCAGCCCAGCTATCAAGCATCCCCACACTCTGAGAGCCTTGACCCGGAAACACAAATGCCAACTTAGTCATATATAACCACCCTACCCCTAATCAATCACAATAATCTAAAAAACTAAAGCCTAAGCTCTAAGGAGCACCGAGCCCCAGGTAAAGCCACCACCAACACCCTGTAGAAGCACTAATTGGCCTTTTTTGATGCGACCATCACGACATGCCTCATCAAAAGCCAAAGGCACACTAGCAGCAGAAGTATTTGCATGCTTATCGACGGTCACTACAACTCGCTCTGAAGGCAAGCTCAGCTTACGACCAAGGGCATTAATAATTCGCAAATTTGCCTGGTGCGGAACAAACCAGTCGATATCCTCATGGCTAATACCGGCTTTTTCGCAGACATCAAGTGCTGAACGCTCTAATAAACTTACCGCTTTCTTAAAAACCGCCTGACCATCCATACGCATAAAGGGATCACCCTGTACTTCACCATGCGACACACGCGCAGGCACATGTAGGATTTTCTCAAACTGACCATCGGCATTAAGCTGAGTAGCCAAAATACCTGGCTCAGCAGAGGCCTCTAAAACAACAGCACCCGCACCATCACCAAACAATACACAGGTACCGCGATCCTGCCAATCAAGAATGCGAGTAAATGTCTCGGCCCCAATCACCAGGGCTCGCTTGGCATTGCCACCACGAATCAAACTATCAGCTACAGTCAAGGCATAAACAAAGCCGCTACATACCGCCTGCACATCAAAAGCGATGGCGTGATTAGTCATGCCTAGCTTAGATTGCACAATACAAGCCGTGCTTGGGAAAATCATATCCGGTGTCGTAGTGGCGACAATAATTAGATCAACGTCATTAGCTTCTAGGCCAGCCGACTGAAGTGCACTTTTAGCGGCTTGTACCGCTAGGTCACTAGTCTGAACCTCATCCTCAGCGATATGACGCTGACGAATCCCCGTACGCGACTGGATCCATTCATCCGAGGTTTCTACACCCTGTTTGGCTAACTTCTCAGCAAGCTCCTGATTAGATATCGCGGACTTGGGTAAAGCACTTCCGTGACCGATAATTTTGGCGTATTGATGCACTACGGACTCCTATAGGATGGAACAACTCAGAACGAACTAAGGACGAGACGCGGAAGAATCGGAGCCTGCTTCTATAGGCTGTGACGATTTCTGCTGCTCAGACTCGACCTCAACCTTTGATTTTAAAGCATTACTCTTTTCTACGCTATGGATAATTTTACTTAGAAGATTACTTTCGACTGCACCTCTTGCCCGTTCGACTGCACAAGCAAAGGCGAGAACATCTGCGGAACCATGACTTTTGAAGACAACTCCACGCAAACCCAGCAAAGCTGCGCCATTATAGCGACGATTATCAAGACGCTTACGTAACCTACCAAAGACAGGAATGGATAACAGTGCGGCTAACTTGCTGAACAGGCTACGCTTGAACTCACCCTTGATTTGACTGAAGATCATCTTAGCAGTCCCTTCAATCGCTTTAAGCACAGCATTACCGACAAAACCATCGCAAACAATCACGTCAGTAGTGCCTTTAAATATGTCATCACCTTCGACGTTGCCATAAAAGTTCAGATGACTAGTCTTAAGTAATTGGGCTGCCTGCTTAACTTGATCATTACCCTTAATGTCTTCTTGGCCGATATTTAAAATCCCTACGGTAGGTGACTCAATATGATCAATCGCCTGAACTAACGCTGAACCCATAATGCCGAACTCCAGCAGATGCTCAGCACTACAATCTACGTTAGCGCCAAGATCAAGCACAGTCGTACCACCACCCTTTACGTTAGGTAAAGCAGTAGCAATAGCGGGACGGTCAATACCGGGAAGCATTTTGAGGATAAAGCGAGACAGGGCCATAAGAGCACCTGTATTGCCCGAAGAGACGCACGCGTCAGCTCGGCCATCTTTGACACAGCTGATAGCGACACGCATGGAAGAATCTTTTTTGCGGCGTAAGGCCACTTCAACTGGATCGTCCATTGTGACAACCTCAGTTGCAGAAATAATCTCAAATTGAGACCGATTATTGGGCTTTGCCCTATCTAAAGCGGCCTCGATCTGATCGACCAAACCTACTAATAAAAAGTGCGTATCAGGATAGCGATTAGCAACATCTACCGTACCGGGTACGGTGACGGTAAGGCCATCATCGCCACCCATACAATCAATAGCAATTTTGATCACAACAATAAGAGTTAATCTATGATTTCAGGATCAGTTAATCTTAACAACTGAGCATGAAAGATTAATTACTCGTCGTTCTTAGACTTGATAACTTGGCGACCACGGTAAAAGCCGTTTGGGCTGATGTGGTGGCGTAAGTGTAACTCACCGGTTGTTGCTTCAACAGCTACACCAGGTTTAGTTAAGCCATCGTGAGAACGGCGCATGCCACGTCTTGATGGTGATTTTTTAGTTTGTTGAACAGCCATGATGACTCCAAATACAAATAATTACTTGCTCTCAAAAAAGAACAAAGAAAAATATATTAAATTAAAACGGTAATAATATCCCAGAATACTCACTGGGACACTGAACGAGCAATACTAGTCTTTCTTTAGTTTTTCTAAAACAGCGAAGGGTGATTCTTCTGCCGGTGTCGCATGCTCATCAAGTAAGGTCTGACCCTCTTCACAAGCCTCATGACTTGGCAAAAATGGTAAAGCTAAAATAAGCTCATCCTCAATCAACTCATGCACTTCTAGAAAGGGGTTAGCTAGTACCTTTTCGTAATCGTCCAGTACAACCTCGCCCGAATCACTCACCTCTTCGAACTGACTCTCTGACCTAATCACCTCGACTGTAGATTCAGCAGTCAAAGGATAACGAAAAGGCTTCATGCAACGCTGACATACTACAACCGGGTCAGCTTCAACATAAAAATGGAGTAAGTATCGTCCTCTAGGATAGATCTCGCTCGAAAGCTGCTCACCGTCAATCTGCCAGTATACCCGGTTCAACTCTTGTGTCTCGTCCGGGCTCTCAGTTGCCAGTTCTTGGGTTGGTAAATCTGAGCTAAAACGTCTAAAATGACCTACCTCAGCTTCACCAATCAGCGGTTTTGCGGTTGGGCGCTGCTGGGCAATAAAAGCATAAACATCTATTTTGCGCATGGCCTTTACTCGCTACCACGTAAAAACATAGAATAATAACCCCTTTCACCCATATAGGTCAATTAAAATAATGAGTTCCACTCCGAATTGTCTTATTCTTGCTTCAACTTCACCTTATCGACGGGCTATGTTGGAGCGTTTCGGCATCCCATTTAGCACTGAAGCATCAGAGGTTGATGAAAGCCCTCAACCTGGAGAATTACCAGCAGAACTTAGCTTAAGATTAGCCGTCGCCAAAGCAAAAGTCGTTGCGGACAAGTTTCCAGGTAGTATCGTCATCGGCGCCGATCAGGTAGCCACACTCGGTCATGAGCCGATCGGCAAGGCGGGCAGCTTCGACGCTGCTTTTGAGCAGCTCAGGCAGCTATCGGGCCAAGTCGTACAATTTCATAGCGCCCTTGCAGTAACTGACGGCTCTGAAACTCTTGTTCAGGATGTCTTAACAGCTTGCCATTTCCGCGAACTAAGTGACGAAGAAATCCGCCATTATTTAAACTATGATCAACCCTTTGATACGGCAGGCAGCGCAAAAGCTGAATCACTAGGTATCACCTTAATGGAATCCATGCGCAGCGATGACCCGACAGCTATCATTGGACTACCACTGATTGAGCTCGCACGAATGCTTCGTCACTTTGGTCTTAACCCGACCTTGGCAGCAACCGCCATGGCCTAAGCCCTTTCAGGATTTAAAATGAACCATAAAACACTACACCTTATTCCTGTGGGCCTTAGCGATAGCCCCACTACTCAATGGCTACCTGACGACGTCCGACAACTTGCCGCACGACTCGATTGCTATATTGCTGAAAACGCCAAAACAGCACGTGCCTTTTTAAAACTTATTGAAACCACACAAGTTTTACAAGAAATCACCATTCACAGCTTAAGTAATAAAACAGCGACCGAAGATATTCGCGCTTGGCTAAAAGGCATTCCAGAAGATGGAGAAATAGGACTTGTTTCGGAGGCCGGCTGCCCTGCTGTCGCTGACCCAGGCGCCAATGTCGTTGCAGAAGCTCACAAAATGGGCATTAAAGTAGTGCCTTGGGTGGGACCAAGCTCCATCTTATTGGCCTTGATGGCAAGTGGCCTCAATGGCCAGCAATTTGCTTTTAATGGCTACGCCCCAGTCAAAACCGAAGACCGTGCCAAGCAATTAAAAGCTTGGGAGCAACAATCTCGCCGCCTCAATCAAAGCCAGTTATTTATCGAAACGCCTTATAGAAATGAAGCGATGTTTAGCAGCCTACTACAGAACCTAAATGGTAACACTCGCCTTTGTGTAGCGCGTGATATCACCGGCAGCAAGGAATGGATCAAAACGGCAACCATTGAGCAATGGAAAAAAATGCCCACTCCCTCTTTGGACAAGCAGGCTACATTATTTTTGTTTTTAGCTTAGAGACTAAAGATACTTAAATAGCTCCTCTCGAGAGTTCACAGAGAGGAGCTATTTACTAATCGTCCGTCTTATCCTGATCCTTTTTCTTCGATTCGAGATGCTCCATCAACTGCGCCTTTTTGCTTTGTAGGCTATAGCCGTGATAAATTCGCACGATTAGCAGCAAGCAAATCAGGCTAAACAAGATACGATCGCCTAAAGTCACACTAAAGCTTTTAACCATATAAAAAAGCCATAGTAATGACACCACATAAATCGCCGAATGAATACGACGCCACCAGACCCCTAAATCATGCATGGACTGATGGGTCGCAGTCAACGCCATCGGCACCATCAAGAGCAAAGCCAAGAGAGCCGACCACAACGCTGGATTTAAACTAAAGGCAAACCAAATCGCGGTACCATTAAACTCGTACAACCAAAATATTGCCACCCAATGGACAAAAGCATAACCAAATGCAGCTAAGCCCAGAGGCCTTCTGATAATACCCAAATTAGGCTGCGACAGCATTCTCGATAAAGGGCTAATCGCCAAAGTAGCTGTTAACATAAACAAACAAGCCGCAGCCAAGTAATGAACCAATAGCTCCGCACTAAAAATATGCCCCTCGTGGCGTGCAGAGTAACTTAGCCAGAAAGCAATCAGCCCTGGCGCTAAGCACAAAATATAAATATGTGTCAGTAAACTACGGATTGAACTCTCAGGCCATTGCGTCTTGTTAGTCATAATGAATTATCCTGCTCTATTTTTTGAATACATCGATAGCAAATGACCCAACTCGGTCACATTGTGTGCGATATAGCTTGGCTTTGCTTTACTAATTTCATGTAAGGTATGAGCACCATAAGACACGGCAATACTATCGCAGCCAGCATTTTGAGCCATTTGAATATCATGTGAGGTATCACCAATCATGACACACTCTCCCGCCTCAACCATCAACTCATCAAAAATTTCTTCAAGCATGAGCGGATGAGGCTTACTCTGAGTCTGATCAGCTGTTTTGGTCACGTCAAACAAGCTGCCAATGCCGTGATTTTCCAGCGCTCGATTTAATCCAAAACGGCTTTTACCAGTCGCCACAGCTGTATGCAAACCACGTTCACGGAGCCCTTTAATCAGAGGCAACACGCCATCAAACATCTTTAAATCAGGGTCAGCGGTAAAGTAAAACTTACGATAAGCTTCAATAAACTCGTTTAAACGCGCCTCAGTCAAACCTGGAACGATTTCCAATAAAGCTTTAGGCAACGACAAGCCAATCACCCAACTGGCCTTTTGATCACTAGGCTCCTCTAAACCAAGTTCACGACTTGCCTTTTTAATAGAGTCCACAATCACATACGTTGAATCAACTACGGTTCCATCCCAATCAAAAATCACTGTTGTATACTTCATTTTTTATGTCTCTTAATAATAAATTAGGGTCTTTATAAATTATTGGCTTCGATTCGCCTTAAAAGCTCCTCACAATCCGGCGGCAAATCCGCCTCGACCGTGATCCACTCCCCACTCACGGGATGAGGAAATCGCAAACGATAAGCATGTAAAAACATGCGTTTAAAACCTTGACGTGATAACTTCTTCCGCAACTCATCATCGCCGTACTTATCATCACCCACGATGGCATGGCCAATGGAATTCAAATGCACACGTATCTGATGAGTACGACCTGTGATAATCTCTGCATCCACCAAAGTATAGGCCTGATAGCGTTGCAAACAAGTGACAATGGTATGCGCATAGCGCCCTTGAGGGTCCACACGCACTCGACGCTCGCCTTCAGCGGTCAGATACCTCAATAAAGGCTTTTTAATATGCTGCACCTTTTGGCTGATATCACCTGTGACCAGCGCCTTGTAGTGCTTATGAGCCCGATCCTGTCTGAACATATCGTGCAAGGCCACTAAGGCTGGGCGTCTTTTAGCGAGAATCAACAAGCCGGAAGTTTCTCGATCCAATCGATGTGCCAGCTCCAGAAAACGCTGCTGGGGTCGTGCGGAGCGTAACTGCTCAATCACACCATAGGACACGCCACTACCACCATGCACCGCTACTCCTGAGGGCTTATTAACCACAAGGATGTCATCATCTTCAAAAACAATGGGAAATTCAGCTTTAGGCGCTAACGGCTTAACCTCGCCCTGAGCCACACGCATAGGGGGCACACGAACTAGATCACCTAGCTGTAAGCGATAATCAACCTTCACTCGACCTCGGTTAACGCGCACCTGACCGGAACGCACGGCTCGATAAAGATGACTTTTAGGAACCCCTTTACACTGCCGGATCAAAAAGTTATCCAGACGCTGGCCTGCACTACTTGAATCGATTTCCAGCATTTGCACCGAAAAACTAACGGTATCTGATGAACTTTGTTTGCACATATTGTCAAGACTAACTATAATTCCATTAACCCGCAGTAAAGAGAGCGGCGCGATCGTAGAGAAGTCTATTACTTATCCGCTTGCGATATTCTCAAGCTTCTAAAGTCTTCACTCTACCTTAACACGCTATTGTAACTCATGCTTTTTGAATTAATTAGATTGTTAAGGGTTTTTTAAGACCGTGCCTAGGGCAAGTAAAATAGGTCATAGCACCATTTCCCCTAGCCGCTATTTCGAACAGAGTCAGTGCTTTTAGACTGGGACCCTCTTTCTTTACGAGTTGTCTGTGGTTGTCATTGTTGTAGGCATCCGATTGTTATCAATGCGGCAGTATTTAACCTTCTGCCCACAGTTTGAATGTTTACATAGATGACTATGTTGATTGTTAAGTGAAAGTACAGAATTTCTTTTTATAGACCGACTGTGGCTGCATCTATTGCGCTCATTTTTCTGTCTGTAAATTTTTAAGTGAATTGTTTTATTTGTTTTTATAAGACAATTTTACGTGTTTAATTTAATAACTAAGTTTTTTGTTTGTTTAATTTATTGTGAATACCATAGGTAGCTTGATAAGAATCAGTCGAGTTCAACCCGCAAGTATTTTTAACCCCTCCAGTATTTCGGCGTTTACACAGCTTATCGTACCGCCGGAGCTTCAGGGTGCATATCTTTACGTCTAAACAATAAAAATAAAAAAAGCACACAAAAAGTTTGGCTGTAGTCCTTCACAGCATCACCAACTCCTCGACAACTCTTTCCGGGTGGTTCAGCAATCTATATTGCTGTGGCATTTTTTCGGAGAGTTTTATACATGAAACGCATGTTATTTAATGCAACGCACCAAGAAGAATTACGCGTTGCTATTGTTGATGGGCAAAAGCTTATCGACATTGATATTGAAACCGCAGGCCGTGAGCAGCGCAAAGGCAATATCTACAAGGGTGTTATCACTCGCATCGAGCCTAGTTTAGAGGCTTGTTTCATCAACTACGGTCATGAGCGTCATGGTTTCCTACCATTCAAAGAGGTTGCCCGAAGTTATTTCAAAGAAGGCGTAGAGCTCCGCACCGCCAGAATTCAAGACGTTCTCCATGAAGGTCAGGAATTGATTGTGCAGGTCGAAAAGGAAGAGCGCGGCAATAAAGGCGCCGCCTTGACCACTTTTGTTTCCCTAGCTGGTCGCTACCTAGTCCTGATGCCTAATAACCCGCGCGGTGGTGGTATCTCTCGACGCATTGAAGGCGAGGATCGACAAGAGCTCAGAGAGGCCATGGACAAGCTAGAGCTACCACAAGGCATGAGCATGATTGCTCGTACTGCAGGTATTGGTCGCTCTACTGAGGAACTGGATTGGGACTTAAAGTATCTTCTTAAGCTCTGGAATGCTATTGATAATGCAGCTCAGCAGCACCCTGCTCCTGTGTTGATTTATCAGGAGTCGAGCTTGGTTATTCGCGCTATTCGTGATTACTTCTCACCAAGCATTTCTGAGATTCTTATCGATACCGACGAGATCACCTCCCAGGCTACAGCCTTCATGCAAGATGTCATGCCTGAAAACGTCAGCCTTGTTAAGCGTTATCGCGATGCGGTTCCCCTATTCTCACGCTTCCAGATCGAGCATCAGATTGAAACTGCCTATGCACGCAATGTGACTTTGCCTTCTGGTGGCTCTATCGTCGTGGATCACACTGAAGCGCTGGTCGCTATCGACGTTAACTCAGCCCGCTCTACGCGTGGTGGTGATATCGAAGAAACTGCATTACGTACCAACCTTGAGGCTGCCGAAGAAGTGGCTCGCCAATTACGTTTACGTGACTTAGGCGGCTTAATCGTCATCGACTTTATCGATATGGACGACAACAAAAACCAACGTCAAGTTGAGCAGAAGTTACGCGAAGCTTTGCACTTTGACCGTGCACGCGTACAGATGGGTAAGATCTCCCGCTTCGGTCTGATGGAGTTATCACGCCAGCGTTTACGCCCTTCTCTCAATGAAGGCTCACACATTACTTGCCCACGCTGTAATGGTACCGGTGTTATTCGTGATGTTGAATCAAGCGCATTAAATATCCTGCGTCTGATCCAAGAAGAGGCTATGAAAGAAAACACGGCTGCATTACATGCTCAGGTACCCGTAGAAGTAGCTACATTCCTACTCAACGAAAAGCGTCAGGATATCTTAAAGATCGAAAACCGTCTAAATGTACGCATTGTCCTTATTCCTAATAAGGCACTAGAGACACCTCATCATCACATCGAGCGTTTACGCCATGATGATAGTCGTCTAGACGACCCTAAATCCAGCGTTGAACTGATCCCTGTACCGGAATCAGTCGTCAAATGGCGCGAGCAAAAGGCAAAGTTCGAAGAGCAAGAAAAAAGACAGGAAGCTATTGTCAAAGGTATTTCTCACGGCGAACCCATCCCCTCTAAGACTATCGATGACGCCAAAGCCGCAGTAAGCACTGCCGGTGCTGTTGCCGTCGAAGTAGCTGAGCGCGTGATGCCAAAGAGCTTCTTGCAGCGTATCAAGTCTTTCTTTGTCCGTCCTAATGGCGTAGAGGAAGCTAAGACTGAAGAAAAAGCAGCACCAGCTAAAAAAGCTCCTGCTGCGAAAAAAACTAGCGCCCGTACCTCTGATACAAACCAGCGTCAACCACGTCAGCGCAATCAGCGTCGCAATCCAAAGCGCTCGTCACAGCATGCTGAACAAGACAATTCGACAACAGCTCAAAAGCCACGTCGTCAGCAACAACGTCCTCAAAAAGACGCTCAAACTAATGAGTCACAAACTCAAAGTAGCACTACTGCCGATAATCGACGTAACGCAAACACGCGCAGCCAGCAAAATCAGGATCCTAACAGACCAAGCAGACGCTCTCGTCGTCAAAATGTTCGCAAAGACGATCGCAATCAGGCACAAAACCAGGAGCAAAACCAAGCTTCTCAAGACCGTAATCAAGCACAACAACAGCAAGAGCGCGGTAGCCAACAAGAACGAAATCAACAGCGTCAACAACAGCGCGAACAGCAACGTCAACAACGTGAGCAGCAACAGCAACGCGATGAAAACCTAGATACACAACAACAAACTGCTGTTAAGGTTGAAGAGCAAGCTGCTGAACAAAGCCAACGTCCTAAGGCTGCCCCTAAACGTGAACACGAGAATAAAGCGCCACAAGCGACTCAAACTCAAAGTTCAGAGACTTCTACTGTTGAGACTCAAACTCCTCAACCAGAAGAAGGCAACCAGCCAGACTCTCGTCGTCGCCAAAGCCGCAACAGTAACCGTAATCGCCGTCCTCAAAAGGACAACGCAGCGGCAGCTACTACCGGTACATTACCTTTCGTACCTAACGAAGTGATGCTAGAGGCATCTCATCACGATTACGAAGAAGTATCAGAGCAAATAGCTAAAGGTGAAATTGACTTAGATGCAGTTAACAAAAAAGCTAAAGCTGCTAGTAATGTAGAGGCGCCCCTTGCAGTTGCTAGCGAACCCGTCGTCGAGGCTGCGTCTAAATCAATGCCTGAAAGTCCGGCCCCGACATTACAACAAGTCGAATCCACCGCCCCTACCGCTCCGGTCGCAGTGGAGACTAAGGCTAGCACTAAAGCTCAAGTGGAAACTCAAGTAGCAACCACCGAAGCTGCACCCAAGAGCTCTACTGCATCAGAGACAAGCAAACCTGTCTCAAAGCCAGTAACTGAGAAGTTAGAAGAAGTGATTAGTGCTGCCGGTTTAAACATGGTTGAAACTAAATCAGGGCCAGCAGCAGAAACTCCTGCGGCTGAACCAGTCAAACTAGGTCGTCCTCGCAAGTCTGCAACTGTGATTGAGAAAAGCGAATTGGTTCAAATCGAAACTGGTGCATCAGAAGCAACTGCTGAAAAAAAGCCCGTCTAACGACTGACTAAGCAGTTTCTTTGATCTTAAACAACCGATACCCCCTATGGGTATCGGTTGTTTTATGGCTAGACCCTACTCCTATATGTTATATTTTTTGAAACCCGATTAATTTAGTCGGCGTTTTTTTTTAATTAAATTAATAAAAAATCGGATGTATTCGACAGGATCTATCCGTCTAAATTAGGAATTAAGGAATGAGTCAACAGTTTGAATCTTTATCACGTATCAAATACAAGGAGTATCACAAATTAGTGATGTCAGCGGATGAGGCAGTTACTAAAATCCCTTCCGGTGTTAATGTCGGCATGAGTGGTTTTACCGGTTCTGGCTATCCCAAAGAAATCCCTATTGCATTAGCAAACCGCATTCGTGATGAGCATGAGGCAGGTAGACCTTTTAAAATTGGCGTTTGGACTGGTGCCTCTACTGCACCTGAACTAGACGGTGCCTTAGCCGAAGTCGATGGCATTGAAATGCGCTTGCCTTACCAATCCGACCCTACATGTCGTCAAAAGATTAACAGCGGTAAAATGCAGTACATGGATATTCACTTATCCCATGTAGCTCAACATGCTTGGTTCGGATTTTACGGAAAACTAAATATTGCAGTGATTGAGGTAGCAGGCATTCGAGAAGATGGTGGCCTCATTCCTGCTGGCTCGGTGGGCAATAACAAGACATGGATTGACCAAGCTGACCACGTGATTTTAGAAGTAAACTACGCACTCAGCGAAAAGCTGGAAGGCATGCATGATATCTACTATGGTACCGCTCTTCCTCCACAACGCAAACCAGTACCAATTACCGAGGTATCAGATCGTATTGGCCAAGCCTACTATCATTGTCCACCTGAAAAAATCGTAGCCATTGTCGAAACGCATGGCATGGATCGAGTCAACGTATTTAGCGAACCCGACGACGCCTCAAAGAAAATCGCTAATCATATTCTGAATTTCCTCGAGGATGAGGTACGCAAAGGCGTGCTACCACCTAATTTGCTACCGATACAATCCGGCGTGGGTAATATTGCTAACGCGGTCATGAGCGGACTTAACGATAGTAATTTAGACAATCTAACTTCCTACACTGAAGTAGTTCAAGACGGTATGCTTGACATGGTGAAATCCGGTAAGTTGGTCAAGGTTTCCGCGACTTCTCTTTCCCTAAGCCCTAAGGGTGTTGAGGAGCTCAACAAAAACATCGATTTCTACCGTGAGCGTATTAT
>LSQX01199541.1_pt1 | contig 15291 bp, 12 predicted proteins | sample 654561 | NCBI WGS metagenome assembly LSQX01 (sample SAMN04489861, study PRJNA283612) | anaerobic digester metagenome | isolation source: 4 biogas reactors fed with cattle manure at either 37C or 55C with and... | place: Denmark: Kongens Lyngby | collected 2014 | reverse complement strand
AGTCCCAGGGCATGGGGCAGCCGGCCGAAGTCGGAATTCATCAACACCACATCCGATGTTTCGATGGCTACATCTGTGCCGCTTCCCATGGCAATGCCGATATGAGCCGAAGCCAGGGAAGGGCTGTCATTGACCCCATCGCCAACGAAGGCAACGATTCTGCCTTCTTCAATCAGCTTCTTGATGTAAGCTGCTTTATCTTCCGGCAGCATATTCCCATGGGCTTCTGTTAACCCCAGGGCTCGGCTGACAGCATCAACAGTTCCCTGATTGTCCCCTGAGAGCATGATAAGATTCCTTACTCCCAGTTTCTTAAGCCGCTGCAGGTCTTCTTTGACGCCTGGACGGATCTGGTCGCTGACTCCCATTAGGATTTTCAGCTGGCCGTCTACTGCAGTGAGTACCAGGGAGTTTCCATTCTTTTCAAAGCGGGCTATATCAGCTCTAGCCTTTTCATCTAGCTCTACCTGTTCCCTTTCCATCAAGGCAACATTCCCGACAGCTACTCTGTGTCCATTTACAGCTGCAACAATACCTTCGCCTTTGATAACTTCGGTATTCTCAACCGGCGAGAAGGTTGTCTCCCCAATCTTTTCTAGAACCGCCTTTGCCAGTGGGTGGTCTGATTCCCGTTCAATACTGGCAAGATAGCCCAAGGCCTCTTCGATGTTATCTCCGTAGTATTCGGTTTCTGCAACCGATGGATTCCCCATAGTCAGTGTGCCTGTCTTGTCAAAGACCATGGTATCTAATCTGCTGAAGTCACCGATGACTTCACTGCCCTTGAGCAGGACACCGTGGCGGGCTCCATTGCCAATTCCAGCAACGTTGGATACCGGCACTCCGATGACCAAAGCACCGGGACAACCCAAGACTAGAATGGTAATTGCCAGCTCAACATCCCTTGATATGAGCCACACGATAAATGACAGAACCAGCACAGCCGGTGTGTAGTATTTGGCGAAGCGGTCTATGAAGCGCTCTGCTTCGGACTTTGAATCCTGTGCTTCTTCTACCAGCTCAATGATCTTGCCGAAGGTTGTGTCTTCACCAACACGATCGGCGACAATCTGGATGGTGCCGTTATCTAGAATGGTGCCTGCATAGACATTGGACCCCTTTTCCTTGGCCACGGGAATAGACTCTCCCGTAATGCTTGCCTCATTGACGCTTCCTTCACCGGACAAGACCGTGCCGTCAACCGGTACCTTGGCACCGGTCTTAACAAGGAGTACATCACCTACGTCAACTTCATCGACATCGACTTCTTCAAACTCGCCGTTTTCCATCAGTTTGAGGGCCGTTTCCGGCGCCATTTCTGTCAGCTCTTTGATGGCTGAACGGGTCTTATTCAACGTCCGCTGCTCTAGGTATGCACCGAATAGAAAGAGGAAGGTCACGATAGCCGATTCTTCAAAGTTTCCGATTAAGAAAGCGCCTAAAACAGCGATTGTAACCAAGACATCGATGCTTACCACTTTTACCCTTAGGGCCTGGTATGCTTGAATGGCGATGGGTGCTGCACCCAAGATGGATGCGATCATTAATGCCCATTCGAAAATATCCATATTGCCCATTGTCCATTTGCTGAGAAAGGCAATGGCAATCAAGACTCCGCTCATCAAAGCGATGGTGTTTCTATTTCTTAAGATCCACCGCTGCATGCTCTCTCCTCCTCTCCAATTCCGTTTACGGCAGCTAGTTGCTGACACTTGCTGGTTCCCCTTCTGGTTCCCCTCGAGAATCTGGTCTTGGGAAGCCGGCTGCTGCCGTAATATGGAGGGCTCCTCTTCCCATGTTGTTGGGAGCTTTCGGCTTCGTCCCCTAACATGGGAAGAGGAAAGTCACCTTATGACCGGTATGCTTCATCCAGCTCAGCCAGCATGTTATATACAGCCTCGTAGGTTTCGCAAACGTCAGTGGGCACTGTGTAGTTATCCGTTACTTGCCGAAGCTCGTTGAACTCATCTTCCAATTCCGGCGTATTTGCTCCCGCTTCCCTTATTTTGGCGCTAATAGCATCAAACACTTTCCGCACATCGTGGAATTCGGGGTGGCTTCCGCCGTGGACCCGTGCCACAACCGGCACATAGAGTTCCAGTCTCTCCAGATTGCGTTCCTTAACCTGGTCAAATGTCGTCATCATCCACTCTCCCTTTCCGCATGATTTGTTTTGGGTGGATTTCCTATGCACATTGTGCCACAGCCCTGCTGGAGAAAAAATGACCCAGGTCAAGATTTGGTTATCGATACCACCGTCTCCACATGGGGAGTGTGAGGGAACATATCGACACACTTAACCTTGACTGCTTTGTAACCGCTGGCGGTGAGTACCTCTAAGTCCCGGGCCAAAGACGCAGGCTGGCAGGAAACGTAGACCAAACGGGGCGGCTTTACTGCGATCAGCTTGTCCAGTGCCTTGGGATGTATACCGCTTCGGGGCGGATCTAGGATGACGAGGTCCGGCTGTTCCTCGAGGTTATCTAGTTCAGTCAAGACATCCCCCGCAATGAAGCGGCAGTTGTCTAGTCCGTTGAGCCGTGCATTCTCCTGGGCTGCCTCGATGGCCTCAGGTATGATTTCGATCCCTATGACCTTTTCAGCCTGGGGGCTGATGATTTGGGCTATAGTACCGGTGCCGCAGTAGAGGTCAAAGACAACCCCCAGGTCTTTACCGGCAAAATCCCGGACAACGGCAAAGAGCTCCTGGGCACCGTATGAATTGGTTTGGAAGAAGGAAAATGCGGTGATCCGAAATGTGAGCCCCAGGATCCTTTCGGTAATATAATCATCGCCCCAGAGGACGTGGAGAGCATCAGCGTTAATGGCATCTGCCTTGCCGTCATTGATGGTATGAAGAACGCCTTTGATACGGCCCATAAGCTTAAGCTGGAGAAGCCTATCTACCAGTCCCGAAAGGTCAAGTTCCTGTTGGGAGGTGGTCACTAAGTTGACCAAGATCTCTCCGGTGGTCCCGGCCTTCCGGATTACCAGATGGCGCAGGACTCCCTGATGACTTTTCTTATGATAGAAAGGCACCTTTAGAGTGCGGAAATAATCTAAGGCCGCATCCAGGATGGAAAGGAAATCTTCATCCACCAGCTGGCAGCCGGTAACGGGGGACACTTCATAGCGCATCCGCTTCTTGTGAAGTCCCAGAGCCAGGGTGCCCTCCTCACTGTCGCCGAAAGTGTACTCCATCTTGTTCCGGTAGGCCGTTACATTGGGGCTGGGTTTGATGCCCAAGAATTCAAACCCTTCAATACCGACATCGGCCAAGAGCTTAAGAACGTGACGGGTCTTGATCTCCAACTGACTTTCATAAGGTATATTCAAGAACGTACATCCACCGCAGCTGCCGAATTGGGCACAGGGCGGTTCCTGTTGCAGAGGGGATTTCTCTAACACTTCCAAGATCCGGGCTTCTATTTTCCCCCGGCGTTTTCTGGTTATTCTAATTCTGACGGTCTGGCCCTCCAGGGCGTCGTGGACGATAATTTTCTCTCCATCAACATAGGCAACACCCTTATTGGGAAACACCGTGTCAGTGATAGCTGCAGTAACAATGGAACCTTTCTTAAGCATGACTTTCTCTCCTTTCCCCGGACTGCAGTAATGGTATGCCGCAGACAATCGGGAAATATGAACAGTCCTGGGGAGCTGTTCTCACTTAGCTTCTAGCTTACCTTCTAGCAGCCTTTCCCCAGGTCCTTTTCTATCTTTCGGCAAGCAGTGGGGATTGCTCATACCTCTATGGTACAATATGAAGGCGGCGGCTAGGGAAGTTTTGAATGCAGAGCGCCAAGGAGAGGAATCATAGGCGTAAACTAGAATAGAGTATTAGCTTGTTGGGAAGGGAGTCGTCATCAGTGAGTGAAGCAATGCAGCCTGCCAATTTTATCGAAGGCATTATCATGGAGGACCTAGAGACCGGCAAACATAAGCAGATCGTAACCAGGTTTCCGCCTGAACCCAATGGTTACTTACACATTGGCCACGCCAAGTCCATTTGTTTGAACTTCGGTTTGGCAGAGAAATTTGGCGGTAGATGTCATCTGAGGTTTGATGATACCGATCCAGAAAAAGAGTCCGTCGAATATGTAGAAGCAATTAAGCGGGATGTCAAGTGGCTGGGGTTCGATTGGGGAGAACACCTCTACCACGCTGCCGATTACTTCGAGCAGCTTTATGAATATGCCGTTGAGCTGATTAAAAAAGGATTAGCATATGTAGATGATCTTTCTGCAGAAGAGATCCGGGAGTACCGTGGAACTCTAACTGAGCCGGGTCAGGAAAGCCCTTACCGCAATCGGTCCGTTGAGGAGAATCTTGACCTATTCCAGCGGATGCGGGCTGGGGAATTCCCCGATGGTTCGAAAGTTCTCCGGGCCAAGATCGATATGGCTTCCCCCAATATGAACATGCGGGACCCGGTCTTATACCGCATCAAGCGGGTGAGCCACTATCGGAGTGGGGATGAATGGTGCATCTATCCCATGTATGATTTTACCCATCCCATTTCTGACGCGCTTGAGGGTATTACCCACTCCATCTGCACCCTGGAGTTTGAGGATCACCGTCCCCTCTATGACTGGGTGCTGGAGAATGTGAGCGTACCCTGCCGTCCCCAGCAGATTGAGTTTGCCAGGCTGAACCTTTCATATATGATCACCAGTAAGCGCAAGCTGCTGAGACTCATCGAAGAGGGCTATGTGTCCGGCTGGGATGACCCCCGGGTACCGACACTGGCAGGGGTTCGGCGCCGCGGCTACACCCCTGAAGCCATCCGGGATTTCTGCGAGCGGGTAGGGGTTGCCAAGAAAAACAGTGTCGTAGATATAGCCATGCTTGAGCACTGCGTGAGAGAAGATCTAAACCGCCGTGCTCCCAGGGCTCTGGCAGTTTTGCGGCCCCTTAAGGTTGTCATTGAGAACTACCCTGAAGGGCAGGTAGAGGAGCTGGAGGCCGTCAACAATCCTGAGGATCCCAGTCTGGGAACCAGAAAGATTCCCTTTTCCCGGGAGATCTTTATCGAGCAGGAGGACTTCATGGAGAATCCTCCCAAGGGGTATCGGAGGCTCGCTCCCGGTAGAGAAGTGCGCCTGCGCTATGGTTATGTGATTAAGTGTGAAGATGTAATTAAGGACGGTGAGGGCAACGTAGTTGAGCTGCGGTGTACCTACGATCCGGAGACTCTAGGGGGCAGTACTCCCGACGGCAGGAAGGTACGGGGGATTATCCACTGGGTCTCTGCCGCCCATGCAGTACCGGCTGAAGTGCGGCTCTACGATCGCCTCTTTACCATAGAAAACCCCGGGGAAGTTGAGGATTTCTGGAATTACGTAAATCCCGAGTCCTTGGTGGTACTCAAGGACTGCAGGCTTGAGCCCAGCCTAGCCGAGGCTGAGTCAGGGAGCTTCTTCCAGTTTGAGAGGCAGGGGTATTTCTGTGTCGATATAGTGGATTCGAAACCCGGCAGCCTGGTCTTTAACAGGACCGTTGCCTTGAAAGACACTTGGGCTAAAATCCAGAAGAGGCAGGAGAAGAAGATATAGTCTCTCCGGCTCAAAACAGGTTGCGATTAGCCTGGGGAGCGGAGAAAACTAAAGATCATCAACACGGACAAGATTTGAGATAAACTGATGAAAGGCATCAAAGGGAGAGTGTGGGCCGCTCTCCCTTTTTGATTCATGGGTGCCTTCTTCGGTGAAGTCTTCTTCTAGACCGTGCCAATGGCATCTCTTACAGATGAATTGTTGGAAGAGAGTCTTAAGACCGCTCCCAACCTTTAAGTTGTTTTTAAGAAATAACCTCTACGATTGGACTAAGAAAAAAGGATACAACCAATTAATGGAGAAAATTTCGAATAAGAAGGGGTGCCTCATGAACGGCCGCAAGTGGATGATGCTATGCCTGTTGGTGTTCGTATTCGGCGTTTGTCCAGTTGATGCCCAAGTACTGGATACAGCTGAGATCCAGGTGATTGTCAAGATCCCCCAAATCCTTTTGGTACGTGTGAATACTGCTGAGTTGGTTTTTGAGGAGGAAGATTTTGATACAACCCAAAATGCTGTGATGACAGAGGCAGGTATCTTAGCATCAAAGATGGGTGCAGTGGAGATTGAAGTTGCCGGTAATGTGCCCCATGCTTTATATATTTCAGCAGCCGAAGACTTTAGGGGGCCCAACGGCACAACCTTGCCCAGTTCCCAAATGCAGTTTAGACTCAATGGTTCAACCGTTAGTTCTATCGATGAGGACTCCTGGCATACCCTTATGACTAGGAACGCTAGACAAGGTCCTGTATATTCCAGTCCTGCAGCGGGGAGGAATGTCTTCAGCATGGATGTTCAGCTCTTAGCAACATGGCTGGACACCCCTGGAACTTATGAGGGAAGCATTGTTTACACCGTGGTACCTTTGGTAGGCTGAAGAACGTAGACTGTGTGTAGATTGTGGGGGGTAGAAAAGTGGGGAAATGTAGAGGGCAGTTGGCATTATGTTTAGGGGCTTTGGCTCTTGTGCTCTTGGTTGGCGGAGTCGGTTTTGCCCAAGAAGAAGATGAACCTCTGGTTAATATCATGTTGTTTGAAACAGATCTCAGGGAAGCCCTCAGTGAGATATCTTTGCAGACCGGTGTGACTATTATCGCAGACCAGACGGTGAGCGGTCAGGTGACAGCGGACCTTCAGGATGTACCTTTGGAGAAGGCCTTGAGGATGATTCTCTTCACCGGAGGTCTTTCCTTCCGCAAGGTTGATGACTACTATATAGTGGGTCTCCCTGATCCCCGAAACACCACCTTCAGTGCCTTGGTGGAGACTGAGATTGTTCGGCTCAAAAACGTGACTGCCCAAGAAGTGATTGACCAGCTTCCGACATTCTTATCTACATATGTAAGGGGCACACCCGGCAGCAATATACTCACCATCTCGGCCCCGCCTTTGGAGCTGGAGAGGATTAAGAACCTTATCAATCAGATCGATACACCCCGCAAAACAGTGGAGATCAAGGTGCTGGTAACCGAGGTTTCATCGTCAGCTTTGAAGGAGCTGGGGAACAGCCTGCTGCAATTTTCTGTCGAGAAGGGGCAGAGTGTCAATGACAGTTGGAGTGGGAGCATTGAGTATGATGGCAGTGTTCTGACACTGGCTACGGATGTTTGGGGTGAGTTGCTAACCAATCTCAGGATGCTGGAGCAGAAGCAGGAAGCTGAGATCCATGCCGACCCCCGGGTGCTGGTCGCGGATCGGGAAACAGCGGAGCTGTTCATCGGTGATCTGCAGATTCTGCCCATCAAAGCAGATGATGAAGAGACCTCCCGGATTGAAAGGGTTGAGGTAGGAGTCGTTCTAAGTGTTACTCCGACTATTCTTCCAGATGATCAAATACTCCTCAATCTTGCCCCTGAGGTCAGCCATTTTGTCAGTGAAGCGAGGCCTGACCTGGTAGTCAAACGGAACTCTGTCTCAACCACGGTGCGGCTGGCCAATGGGCAAACCGCGGTATTGGCAGGCATGACTATGCAGGATTTTTACACCTTATCCCGAAAGGTGCCCATCCTCGGGGATATACCACTCATCCGCTGGCTGTTTAGAAACGACATCAAGCGGGAGGGTGATCGGGAAGTCTTGATATTTGTCACCCCTGTCATCCAGTAGGGAGGTAGCGTAGGTGACCAAGCAACAAAAAATAGGATTGCTCCTTGTCTTCCTACTCTGCGGTGCTGCTTTTGCCGGCGGCGCCTTAGGTGTTTCGGCGGCGGAGGCAGTTGTTGATGATGCTCCGAAGCAGCTTACGGCTCCGGGCTGGGAAGTGCTTCCGGCTCCTAAGGAGGAGCCGGTGATTGTCTATGAGCTGAGCCTTGTTGAACTGCGCTACGGGATGGGAAGAATCCTGGAAAACAGCGCGGGATTCTCCAAAGGAGAAGACATTGAGGGCGGCTATGCGATTATCACAGACGATGCTCTCTTGAGCCTGGTAGGAGATTTCCCCGCTGCCTTTACCGTGGGCTTATCAGGGGCAGATTCGGCTACGTCGGCGGCTTTTGAATACAACACTTGGTTGGTCACCATGGGTGATCAGCCTGTTTCTATCGAAGTTGCCGAAGATAAGATTGCCGCTGCCCGGGAAGACGAAGAAACAAGTGAACACGGGCTCAAAATTGCTTTGACACCCAAGTACTACGGCGATCCCGACAGTGGGGTTCTGACGGAAATCGATCTAGAATACGGAAGCCCTGCAAATGCCATAGGCAGTATCCGCATTACAGACTGGCTTTCCGCTGAAAAAAACCGGCCCCTGGCCGTGATAGTCCAAGACCTGAAATACACCAAAGAACTAACAAGAAGATACTTTGCCCTTTATGCTGCTGCTGAGGTCATGAGCCACAGGGCTTTGGCAGATCAGGGACCTGTAGTTTCCATCGGCAGCATTAAAGGCCTTCAGGAGCTGATGGCTCGACACCGGGGACAAGCAAGAACCGAAGGTGAACTTTGGATGGGTATTGGCTATATGGATGGCCAGATCGGGCCAAGGGGCGGACTCCTGCTTAAAGGGGAGCAGTACTGGTTAGACGTCCTGGCCGAAGGCTTTCCGGAGGGCGTATCTTACAGGATAGGCGGAGCCTATTCCGTGGTGGGAGAATTGGGACTTGCAGCCCATATAGACCAAAGGGATGGCAGCGATCCAGTGATTCGATGCGGATTAGCCGACCAAGTGCGGTGGGGTGATTTACAGGTAGAGGCGGTATATCTGCCCATCGCCTATGCTCCCAAAGAACGGCGCTTTATTGAATCGGCATGGCTGCGGTGCAGTGCCGCTTTGGATTTGAACAAGTGGCGGTTCCGATATGACTTTATGTATGACAGTGGAGAGATAGGACATGAAGTGGGGATTGTGAGAAGAGCCACTGCCGATTGCAGTATTAGCCTGCACTGTGCCCAGCTCCCGACGTCAGAATCGGTGTATACTTTAGGCTTAGTCTTTCGGTTGGATTGAGCCTGAATGTGCAGTATCCTAGCTTAGGAGGGGCTGATCATGATATCAGACTCACCTCGAACCAGATTGAAAGTATGGTTCTTGGGACCCTTTGCCCTGGAAGTTAATAGGAAAGAGGTTCCGGTATCCCAATGGAAATCTAAAAAAGCACTCAATCTTTTTCGATACTTGGCTTCCCGGCGAGGTGAGAAGGTCCCCAAAGATGTTTTGAACGAGCTGCTGTGGCCGGATACCGATCCAGATGCCTCAACAGAGCAAAACCTGCATACCTGCGTATACTTTGTCAGGCGGATTATTGATCCTGATCTTAAGCGTTATGCCAAGTCAAATCTACTTACCTGCTCTGGCGGGCTTTACTGTCTGGAAAAGATAGATGAGGGCTGGGTAGATATCGAAGAGTTTGAGTAGCTCTACGCTCAAGGCAGGAAACTGGAAAAGATTGACCCTTGGGCAGCCATTAATGCCTTTCGCAGCAGCCTAGAACTATACCGGGGAGACTTCTTAGCTGAGGAGCCGTATCTTGACTGGACCATTGAGTTAAGGGAGTACTACCGGGAGATGTACATCGACGGAATCCTGCGTTTGGCTGAGCTCTTGGCTACCCAGGCAGATGACATAGGGGAAGCCATCAGGATCTGCCGGCAGGGGCTTCGTAAGGATCCTTATCGGGAGGACCTTTACCATGCATTGATCGGTTACCTTATTGATGCCGGCCGCTACACAGAAGCAGCCACTCAGTACACCGCCTATGCCCAGATGATGCATGAGGAGTTCGGTTTAGATCCCAGTCGGGAGGCCCGGGCCCTATTGGAGAGGATTCACAGCGGAGGTCGGATAGATGCCCATGAACTTGTCAAATCTGTGCCTTCCCGTTCCGGAGGTGCCTACGTGAGCGACCGGACCTTCTTTGAGGCGGTGTGCCACCTAGAAGGCCGCCGCCGGGAACGCAGCCAAGAACCGGTCACCTTGATGATGGTGTCTATCTACGGCTCAAAATCCATAGAACAGGCAGTTGATGCCGCCGCAGCTATCCTGCGGAGGGGTGATGTAGTCTGTCAGTGGGATGGAGACAAACTGGGCATCTGCCTTTGGGGTACAGATGAAACTGGAGCCAAGGTGGTCGGCCGCCGAATAAAGCGGGAGCTTGAAAAAAGCAACGGAGTCCGGGCGGGGGTCACATACGAAGTGCTGAAAGGCGGCAGTGAACGTCCAATCCTGGGGGCTTTGGAAAGGGCTTTCTAGGAAGTTTATAGAAATTCTCAGGACTTGGTTTGAGCCCTTTTAGAGAAACGTTTTAGTCTACCGGGCTATAATGCACCCAGGTTACGGTATAGGGGGGCAGTTGTAAATGACACCTTCTACCTTTATAGTACGAATCGTTCGCTGCGCCAATGGAACCTGGCAGGGACGCATCGGCCATACCCAAACCGGTGAAATGAGACCATTTCAAAGCTGCCTGGAAATGATAATGATAATGGATGAGTTTGTAGACACTGGCAGGCAAGTGGAAAGGGAGACAAGACGCCATGCAGGCGAATGGTCGACGAGTTTTAAGGGCTAAAGGAATCCGGCTTGTCTTTACCTTGGTGCTGCTTGCGGCACTGGGCAGTATAGCGGAGGGCGGCAGCGCGGTCAAGGCAAGTCGACAGGCGATCAATATCGGAATTGATGCTAAGCCCACTGCTGATTATGTGTACGGCGAGGAAGGTTTAACCTTGGTATGGGAGCGGGTGAGCCTTGAGGAGGAAGCGCAAGGTGTAGGACTCGATGAAGCCAAAACGTCCCGTGCTGGAGATACGAAATACATCTATTACGAAGTCAGGGACTTGGAATGCGGAAAGCTGAGGATTCCCGCTGAGTATATCGAGGCATTAACTCCCTATTCGGGGGGCTATCAACCCCTGAACAACCCAGTTCCATTCCTAAAGCTTGGTGAGGAAAAACCGGCGGAGATCAAGTTCCGTATTCGGAAGGAAGCCTGGAGACATGCCGGTCAGTTTAAGGGCTACCTGACATCAACCTCCCCCCTAGCGAAGCATGGTGCTATCGAGTTCAATGTTGATGTTAAGGAATTTATCTCCCTTGTAGTTGATACAGGTTCAGGTGAAGGCAATGTTGTGGTAGTTAATGCCGACCAAGGTCCGGGGACTTACAAAGGAGAGCAGCCGATCACTGTCACAGCTACTACCAACACCGCGGGCTCCACTTTAACGGTCTCATGTGACGGTTTAAGATTTATGGGTGGCGAAAGCAGTACTTCACTGAAGCAAGAATCGGTGCCTGTAATTGAACCCAGTGCCATTTGGCTGGAGGTCAGTAACGGCAGCAGCCTGGCGAGGGAGGGCAATGGCGGTAGTACCAAGTTCAACTTGGCCAACGAAAAGGGGGATGGAATAGTCTTTAGCTGCCCCAATGGGACGACAACGTATGTTTTTGAAGTTCGGGTTAAGACTGAACTTCAGCATGTAGCTGGCCGTTACAAAGGTAATATTCGCTTTACTTTGGCAAATTAAACAGTGAGCCTATACTGTGTGAGCATCCTAAGGATGCTGTTTTCCTCATTGGAGGCAATGATCCGCTGCTTAAATGTGGTCACCTTGGAGCAGCGGTTAAGCCAGTGGTGAAACCGGCCAATGGGATAATAACCAGTGGACCAATGAGGAGGAAGTATCATGAGAAAAACGTTGGGAATCATCGCAGTATTAACCTTGATTTTGGGTGTAGCATGCGGGGTTGTAGCAGCGAAAACCTCACAACAGGCTTTTTCAATTAAGCCGATAGAGCAGCCAGTAGAGCTGCAGGTAAATGTGCATAAATGGGCGGAACTAACAACCTTTACTGGATCTGATGGAGCTATAGTTATGAAGCTTGACCTCACGGAACCGGGAGCTCATGACGAAACGTTTAGGCCGATTACTGTTGCCGCCAATACAGAGGTGACGGTCAGCGTAAAATGGTCTCAACCATTATCCCTAGTTGGAGATGCAGCTGATCCTAATCTTGAAAAGCGACCCCTTCGGTATGAATTGGGTTTTCGAGGTTCCAATGCAGATCTAGCGGTCCTGAACACAGAATATACAGTAGGGGCTGGCCAGTCAGATACAAGGGAGTTGGTATTTCGGGCGTGGTGGGAAAGCGATAACTGGTACCAGTTGCTCGCCGGCGAATACCGAGGGACTGCAACCATTACCGTTTCTGCAGTAAAATAGTCCTTCTAACTAGGTGAATCGTTTCGGGAGACGGAAGTAGAGAGGGTGGTTATGTGAAGACTGCCGTACGGGGGATTCTACTCGGCCTAATCGCGGCTGTGATCATTGCAGTGGCTAACCAAGCCACTCTTGCCTTTGGGGTGCGTCCCTTAGTCATTGATATAGACTGCAGGCCCGGTGATACAAGGGATTTTGAGATTATCCTAAACCCGGGCAACACCGAAGAAACGGTACAGCTCTCGCTATACCAGCCTGTTCAGATGCTGAGTGGGAACTTGGCCTATCAAGAGCCGGTTCCTGAGACGTTTCCCGCTGTAGATTGGGTGCGCCTCGATTCCCAAGAGGTCAAAGTCTACCCTGGTGAAGATACATATGTAAGGGGCACCGTGAGGGTTCCTTTTGACGCCGGGGGCTCCCATACGGTGGTGCTCATGGCTGAGCCCAAGGTGGAGACTGACCAGCCGGGGATAACTCTGATTGTCAGATACGCAATTCGCCTTAATATCCGGGTAGACCGGCCTGGTTTGCGGACTGTAGCCGAGCTGAAGGAATTTGACTTGGTCCCAGGGCCTGAAGGTGAGCCTGTGATCACAGCCCGGGTTGCTAATCCGTCGGCCTGGGATTACCTGGTTTCAGGGGAAGTCACTATCAGGGATTCCGGTAGACGGTTGGTGGAAAGAATTCAGCTAAACAGTGAGGCCGGCGCCAGGGCCAATTTGACTGAGACCCGAATATACCCCGGCAGCGAAGTGGAGTACACGGGCGTAGCGACCAGAAGGCTTAATCCTGGAGACTATACCCTAAGGTTATTCCTCCGCTACGGAGAACACGGTCAGATCATTAAGACAAAGGATATCACGGTTGCCGAAGGGCAGTTTAGCTTCCCGAGTGCCGAGGAGATCGGTGCCTTTACAGTGGAACCTGACGTTATTTCCATGGAAATCAGGGCGGGGCAGCAGAGAAGTCAAGTGCTGCAGCTTACCAGTGAGATCATGGAGCCGGCCGTAATCTTGGTTGGCGGCAGGGATGTTGAGGCTGAGTATCCATACTCACCCCTGGGATGGATTGAGCTGCGGGGGCCTGGTGAGATAAATCTTCCCGGTCGGGGAAGGGGCAGGATAGTACTGACCGTCGCTGTGCCCAAGGATGCAGATGATGCCTCTTACAACGGGTATATCCTCTTGGGAGCGTTTGACCCGGAGAGCGGTGAGCTGCTCAGTGAGAGGGAAATTCCCATCTCGGTCTTGGTGGGAACTGACCATCTTTACGCCGTTGAGATCAAGAGTCTTGAGGCTGAAAAGGTTGAAGAAGGCCATATGCTGTATCTAGATATTGCCAACACCGGCAACGTAGATCTGATACCTCGTGCCGATCTACTCATTACCACCGAGGCCGGGGAATTCGTAGAGCGGGCTGTGTTAACCCTAGGTGAAGGCACTGAGAAAGTCATGCCTCTGCAGAGGCAGCAGTTGGAGGGTCTAGCGCAGGGCCTTGAGCCGGGCTCCTACGAGGTGACGGTAACCATCTCTGATGGAACAAGAGAACTGCTCACCACTGATATGATACTGGACATTCCCGATTAAACAGAAAAGATGGAAACCTTATGTAAATACCTCTTTAGGAAGCAGGAGTTTTTCAATCCATATAGAAGTAATAGGTGAAAGAAGTCAAGAAAAGCAGAAGTTATTAGAAAATGTTTAGTCGGGAACAAGCGTGGGTATGAATCCATTGGAGAAATAAAGCAGCATCAACCTCTATCGATAAAGGCAAACCCTCCGAAAGGTGGGGGCGCAAAGTCAACGGGCCTAAAGCTATATGCTAAGGCGGCCGGACTGCCGAAGAGAGGATAGGACGATTAAAGGAGCCTGTCATCTCTTTGGGTGAAAGGCTCCTTTTTGAATATGAGTTCAAGGAGCTGGTACAGCAGACGACGAATTTCCATAGAATTCTCCAGAAAGGGTAAACCCGTCCGAAAGGCGGGGGCACAAAGCCACGGGCCTACTAGGAAACTAATGGCGGCCGGGCTGCCAAAGGAGGAAACACAAATGAAGAGAATTCCAGCTTTTATAATCGTGCTGGCAGTTTTGTTGGTGATTGGCTTGGCAGGCGCTGTGCAGGCCAGGGAGTTGGCAAGGGCTGAGCTCAAAGTTCGGATCGAGATTCCGGTCATGCAGCAGTTAACTGTGCTTGAGCCGACAGATATCTACTTCCAGTACCCAGCGGATGGACAAACACTGGAGTTTAGAAACGTAGGCAGGATAAGGGTACAGAGCAACGCTGACTGGGCACTGACAGTGGGTGCCGTAACAGACGGAAATGTGCAGGTAGCGGTAAGGCCGGCAGGAGATAGAACTGCCAAGTGGCAGTATGTCAACGGAACCGGCGGGGTATTTACAGGCCGATACGGTTCCCAGGATATCAGCTGGGATGTCAGGATCGAAGGTAATAGGTTGGGGAATGCCAACACCCAGAATCAGCAGGGTATGGTGCAGCTCTACTTCACCTTAGGTCGTCTGTAAAAATCGGTGTTAGATACGACAATAATATACAGATAATATACAGGGTTAGATCGAGAGTATACGCCAAACAAGCCCAGGCTAGTCCTGGGCTTGTTTGATCGGGGCAGAGCTTTTGGAGAACGGCATGCATACTTTCAGCCTACCTCGCTGTAACCAGCCCTGCATGACTATGAACTGCGTATGACTGTTATACCACCAGGGTATAAGGGCCGAAACCTGGATCCTCCTTGGTTTGAGAAGTTGACAATGATGGGTATGCATTTGGCGACAATATGATAGTGAAGGAAATTATCGCTATCTGTAGAATACACCTAGATGACTAAGAACTTCCGGAACAACGTCACCGGCTCAAGGAGGAAGCAGGTTGGATATTCAGCAACACTTGGTCATGGAAGACGAAATCGATCTGCGAGAGGTTTTCTTGGTCTTATGGAGAGGTAAGTGGATTATCATAGGTCTAGTAATCGCCGCAGCTTTCGCAGCGACTATAGGAGGCCGGATGTTACTAACGCCCAGTTATGATGCAGTGGCAACCTTACTCATCATGCCGCCTACATATCAGA
>LSQX01059347.1_pt1 | contig 15292 bp, 11 predicted proteins | sample 654561 | NCBI WGS metagenome assembly LSQX01 (sample SAMN04489861, study PRJNA283612) | anaerobic digester metagenome | isolation source: 4 biogas reactors fed with cattle manure at either 37C or 55C with and... | place: Denmark: Kongens Lyngby | collected 2014 | reverse complement strand
GTATAATATTCTGTAAAAATGGAATTTTGGATTAATATCGTTTTGAAAATTTAATAAATAATATGCAAAAATTGTTAAGTAACTAGTTAATCCTCGCTATATGGTAGTAGAAGAACATAAATTTTAGTGAAAGGTGAGGAATTAATAATGAAAGCAAAAATTTACTGCAAGCCTACCAGTCGTGGAATCCACTCCTTCTATTTAACAGTTGGTGGTCAGGAATACTACCTTTTCAGCCAGAACTATCGAAAAGGTGTACAGGAGTATTATGCCAAGGGTGTTTTCATTGATCAGTCTATGAATTATTCCAGAACACACGGGGATGAAGCTTTAATAAGAACCATGACAAAGATCCCAATGTACATCAATTATATTGAAAAAGAGTATGGGATTGAAGTTCTTGAGCAGACAAAAAAGAGAAATTTCAATAAATATCGCTTTAGCACATCTAAATGTGCATAATCGAGAAAGAGGTAAAGTATGAAAAAGACTATTATATGCAGTATTCCTATGAAAGAAAAAGTAGATCTTACGGTATACGTAAGTGATGATGAATCGCTTCCTGTTTCCGACCGGGAGGTTCGTTATCCAATTAATGCTTTCCTTGAGAAGACAATGACAAGAAACGATGAGCTTAAAATAATTCTTCTTGAAAAAAAGGATGAATATGGCCACTTTCAAAAAAATACAGAGGACTTTAAGCAGGAACTGAATGAAGCCAATAAAAACATTGGAGCTAAGCTTAGTTATATTGTAATTGATACGGATTTTTCGCAATCCAGCATCGTTCATGAACAACTGATGGGAAGCATTGTCGATGAATTGGAGATTGGTAATCACATTTTGGCTGATATTACTTATGGGCCTAAGGATCTTCCAATTGTTATTTTTACTGCGTTGAATTTTGCTGAAAAATTTCTGGAATGTAAAGTTGATAACATAGTATATGGTCAGGCAAGCTTCGTGGATGGGAAAGTAGTAAACACAAAAATATGTGACATGATTCCGCTATACTGCTTGGCTTCAATTACAAATACGATAAACTGTGTAGAGCCAGAAAAAGCAAAAAAAATGCTAAAATCCCTTCTTTCTATATAAGAGGGGGTTGTGATAAATGTATTATGATAGAAAAAAATATGAAAGTTTAATACAATCATCGCTGTTGTTTACTTTGAACAAAGAAACTGAGAAGGCGGCATATAAGCGGGAAGCATATACAATGATTGAGTACCTCTACTGTTATCTTCTAACAAGTAACAAGCAGAAGTATGAGCCATATGGTTGTGAAATTATGGAAGTAGCAACAAGGTGCATAAATAACTATGAAAGCTCCAAGGGTGTTTTTCTCCATTATTTCAACGCTTCGTGGAAACAAGAATATTCTCATATTTGCGGAGACCAAATAAATGAAAAAAAGTTCCGTGGCATGAAAATTACTGAAGAAGACAAGCGAAATATACGCAAGTACTTAAGGCTTAATGAGACACTTGGAGTTTCTTCCACAAATGAGGATATTTATGAAAAAATTTCTGAAGCAATGAACCTGCCTGTAGATAAAGTTCGATTGATAGCTCAAATAGCTGATATATATGTAGGCGGAAATTTGAAAACTAATGCAGATGGGGAAGAAATTGATGTTTGGGAACAGATTTCTGATGGAGTATCATTTGAGCAGCAGCTTGAAGCTGCTGATTCAGTAGATGATTTGCTTTTTAAAATTGAACAAGCCTTCACAAGTTTACAGAACCGGCAAAAACCTATAGTATCGGATATGATAACGATAAGAATTTGGCCGGTGTTGATTAATCAACATGACGCAAAGAAAAAATTTACCTTTATCAGCTATGAAATATTACAAGAATATTTATCATCCGGAACTGTTCCTAGTCAAAGAAACATTGCACAAAAGTATAGTCGGGATGAGGCGAGCATAAGCAGGACAATAAAACAGTTCTTAAACAAGTTGAAAATACATATAAGTGAGGAATGAAGATGGGATTAAATAGTTATGTAGCAAGAGAACCACGTGCTCTGCCTATATTTATATTAGCAGACACATCCGGCAGTATGTCAGGTGAGAAAATCAACGAATTGAATCTTGCACTGAGGGAAATGCTGAATGCATTAAACAATGTGGATGATATAAGAGGAAAATTCCAACTGTCGGTCATTGCTTTTGGTGGCGGTATAAATGTGATACAACCCTTAGCCGATATTGAAGGATTGGAATTGTCAGAACTTACAGCTTCGGGAAATACACCCATGGGGGAAGCATTTAAGATTGTAAAGGACATGATAGAAGACAGAAATGTTGTTTCTTCAAGATCTTATGTTCCTACTATAGTCCTTATCAGTGATGGTATTCCTACAGACTGCCCTGAAGCAATATATGAAAGCAAAAATTATGCAGGTTGGGAACCTCTTAATGATCTGCATTCAGGAGAGCGGTCTTCAAAAAGCCAGCGGCTCGCTTTAGGAATCGGATCTGATGCTGACTATGAGATGTTAAAGGCCTTTATCAACAATCCGGAAATACCGCTTATCAAGGCTAATGATGCAGCCGGAATTACAAAGTTTTTCCGCTGGGTTACCATGTCAACCATTGCTCGAATGAACAGCGTTAATCCTAATAAAGAAATGGCAGCAGCACCTATTTTTGATATGGATGCTGAGGATATCATAATATGAATGTCAACGAAAAACGCTATGAAAACTTAATATTTATTACAATGTCCGATATTGGTTCAAATCACCGGATACTAGGTCAGCCGAATCAGGATGCGGCGGCATATTGTTGTATGGGTGAAGATTTTGTTCTATCCGTTTCTGATGGGGTCGGTTCCTGTAAAAAAGCAGATATAGGTTCAAAGTTTGCAGTTGATGCAAGTATAAAACTGTTTGAAAAAATCAAATACGGCTTCATTCCATTTGAAAGCCATATCATTGTTCAGAAACTAATTGAGCATTGGCGCTCTTTAATTACTGACGGCAATATAGATGATTACTGTGCAACATTAAAATCAGTATTTAAGATTAACAATCAGATAAAGATTTTATCAATAGGAGACGGTTTTGTTGCAGTAACTTCTGATGGCATAAATCTCATGTCTCCAACAGGAGAAACAAATTTTACAAATGAAACAAAGTGCTTGAACTCTCAATCATCAGCAAGTGATTTTTGGACAGGAGATTTTCACTTGGATATTTTTAAACCTTATGTTGTTTTTTGCTGTACCGATGGAATTGCAAATGGTATATTGCCTGGAAAAGAAATTAATCTTGTTGAAGAAATTGAAAAAGATATATGCCCAGATGAATTGGGACATGCATTAGAGGACTTTTTCAAGGATGTTTCAAACTACAGCTTTGATGATAAAACGGTAGGAGTGGTGAAATATGTTATTTAGAATGGAAGACTTAAGTGGCAGGATTATTGTCACCATGAGCGGTCAAAAATATAAGTTGACTAAACAGGCTGGATGTGGTGCTCAGGGTGTTGTATATGAAGAGACTACCGGTAAATTTATGGTGAAGCTTTATTATCCGTCCGGCTGTGAGAGCATTGATAATGATGTTATTGAGCGGCTTCACTTTATCAAAGACGTAAAGACGCCTAAGAACTTTGTTATGATTGTGGATCTTATATCGTCCCCATATATTGGATATGTTATGGATAAAGTCATCGATCACAAGCCACTTAATTCTTATTTGATACCCGATAAAAGCATTCCTTTTCATGAATGGTATAACGAGGGACAGGGTCTTTATGGGAGAATATTTATAGGATATATTATTGCAAAGGCATTCGGTGAGCTTGAAAGGAATAATCTTTCCTATTGTGATATTTCAGGAAATAATATTTTGATAAAAATTGCTAAGGGTGCATCGATCAAAATGATTGATGTTGATAATATATATATCGCCGGAAAAGGAAAGGCAGCAGTTCTTGGAACGCCAAGATACATAGCCCCTGAAGTTATTAGCAGGCAGAAAAATCCGGATGTTCTGTCTGATAACTATTCTCTTGCCGTTATATTGTTTGAATTGCTGCGTATCGGACATCCCTACATTAGTGATGATGTGCTTGATGGAACGCCAGAAGAGGAAGAAGATGCATTGGCAGGAAAGAGAGATTATGTTACTGATGAAAACTCAATGAACATGCTTCCTGCAGATATTATTTTAACTCATAAGCTTAAAGAACTGTTCAAAAGATGCTTTGCTGAGGGAAAGAAAAACAGGGTTGCCAGACCATCAGCTAGAGAATTTGAGCATGCCCTGCTTGAGGCAAGCAACAAGCTTATTAAGTGTCCATCATGCGGAGCCTGGCATTATCCGAGAAAGAAGGGCAGAGTTTATGAGGATTGTCCTTGGTGTGACTCACCTTCAAGACCAAATGCTAAACTTACTTTTTATGATATTTTGTATGAAGGCGATAATTATAGAAATGCCAAGGTAATCAGGGGTAATGAATTCGAAAAGCCGGTAAACTCATATATTCTGAAGGATTTTTGGAAAAACCGTATCAAAAGTTTTTATATATTGAGGTTTGATGATCTTGGTAAAGAAATAGTATCTTTAGAAAATTATATGACTATAGCTAAAAATGAAGAGGGATACCATGCCTATAATGAATTTTCAAAAAGCGGGATAGTAATCAGAAAGTATGGTTCTAAGCAATTCATCCGGCTTGGTAACAACAAATCAGAACTGCTGACTAGTGGTGATGAAATCTATTTCGAGACAAATATGGATAATGGTGTAAATATAGAATGTGGTGGAAAACACTATTGTTTTATTAGAATGGCCCGCTTTTCGGAGGTATAAGATGAAAATATCAGATGTTTATTCTGCAAAAGGATTGAAATTCAAGCTTAATTTTCTTGATTCATCTGTTAGTTTTACAGCCGGTATGCTAATAAATATAGAAGCTACTTATAATGATATTGAATTTCTGGTAAAGCAGTATGGCTCAGGACCAGGCATAATTTCTTCACAGCCGATTTTATGCAAAGCCGATGACAGAACAGCCCATTATATACTTGATTTATTAGATAGTGAAATCAATGATACCTTTCGATGTATGTTTGCTATTGAGGGCGTAAACGATACTTCACTGGAGATTCAGGCATATACGTTCAAATCCATGACTGAATATAAAACTCCAATATATATACAGGTGTCAGAAAAACTGCTGGAAAAAACTAACCCTGAAAAACTCTATAGAGAATATGTATGGGATCAATTAGGAGTACCTGCCTTATTTTGTCTTAATTACAAAAATAAGAAGAAGCAAAATGCAGATGTAAGATTCGTTTCCGGTAAGCGATACATGATTGCGCACAACACACCACGTGGAATTATTGCTGCTAGTGAATCCTATTTGAAAGATCGTTACGATCTTCCTATTGATGTATATGTAGCTCCGGAAATCAAATTTATTTCGGAGAGTGAAACATCCCATGTAAATGATAGCTTAGCATCAGATTTGGATAAAATCTCAAATCCTGCATCATATTTTGCCCGCTGGGAGGCATATAATGAGCTCAGTAAGAAACTATTGAAGCAGGAAAGCGAGGAGTTTGGGGAGCTTCATTATTTTTCATTTACAACGAAGATAGATTTGAACGGAACAACTTATGAATTTATAGTTGATGAAAAACTTGATGAGTCCTTTAAGGGAAAAGAGCTTGCTGCAGGCGAAAAGACCACTGATAATGATAATACTGAGGGAAATAAGAGAGCTAAGCCAGTTGCAGTAGGCCCTATTAAAAGAATATCAGGAAAAAAAATAACCACATATATAGAAACAACGGAAGGCCTTGATACTATTCCTGAATCAGGAAGCCTTACATTATACACTGCAGGCGACAAATTTATTATGGCCAGGCGGGATGCTGCAAGAGATCGTATGGTAAAACACCAGTCGCCGATTAAGTCAATCGTTGCACTCATTGAAGCTGGAGCGGCAGAATATGAGCTTCCAAGCGATTGGGGCAGTCATAAAGCTGTTACAGAAGAATTAAAAAGAAATTTCGAAAAAGCAGGAAAGTTAAACCCAGAACAGATTAAAGCACTGGATATTGCAATTAATACTCCGAATATAGGTTTAATTCAAGGCCCTCCGGGCACTGGAAAAACGACAGTGATAAAGGCTGTTTGCGAAAGATTTAGAGAAATATTTGAGGCTGAAGAAAGGCAACTGAAAAAGATTGATCCAGAACATATTCTCCGTAGCCCTAAAATACTAATATCAAGCTTTCAGAATGAAGCTGTTGACAATGCCATATCCAGCCCACTTCCAGGTGGTATTCCGGCATATAGAAAGATGGCTAAGCGTGCTAAGGATAGCACAAAAGACCAGTATCAAAGGGCCTTGGATAAGTGGTATTCAGGTGTATACGAGTCTATCAATGAGATTATCGAGGATAAAGACGCAGCGGAATTCGTTAAGCATAGAAATCGCCTGAAAGATGAATACCTTTCATACAAGAACTCTGGAGAATCGTTGGAATTGGCTTCCAAGCTGATTAAGCACTATCTGAGCTATGTAGATATTCGTTATCCACAGGAGCTTATTGATGCAGCAAATACGGTTATAAGAGCTGCCACTCAGGATAGGGCTGATGAAGATATACCTGATCCGATTATTGCAAAGCTTGAAGCACAAAGAATTGTGCCTGAAGCATTTAATGATGATGGAAGACTAAATGCATGGAAACTTTCTGCCTATTTGAAGGTTCGTGATGATTTGGAAATTGATGAAAAAATTATTAATGCAATTGATGGTGTGTGTAATGAAGAATGCTCAGATGCAGAATTTGCTCACTACGTTCAAACAGTCAAAAAACTTCAAGAACAGTACTGTAAGCGAAGGGTTGTAATCGACGTAAAAGACAAGAGTCTGGTAAATAAATGTATTATTGCAATGTCTGAGTGCTTTGAAAAACAGTACATTAACACTCTGACTGATATGGAAAGTAAAAAATCCTTAATTCTAAGCGAATTTTTAACAAGATTAGAGCAGGAGTACGAGACCATCGTTAGAAAATATTCGATGACTACCGCTGCTACGTGTCAAACCAGTCTGGATCTACGTGATAATAACCAGAAGACATTTGATTTGGTTGTTATAGATGAGGCTGCAAGGGCTAATCCATTAGATTTATTTATTCCAATGTCAATGGGAAAGAAGATTGTATTGGTGGGAGACCATAAGCAGCTGCCCCATATGCTGGAACCGGATGTATTAAAGGTAATAAAGGATGATCCAAAGTTCAAGGATCTGCCTGAGATTGAAAAAAGCTTGTTTGAACGGCTGTTTGGAATGTTTTCAAAAGGTCAGAATCCCAAAGCAGTCATGCTGAAATATCAGTATCGTATGCATCCTGAAATATGTAATTTCATAAGTGAGGCTTTCTATGACGGCCAGCTGGATACTGCTGAAGAAATAACACCTGAACTTCGTTCAAGTCCTGAATCAATCAACGAGGGCAGAGCATTAACATTTGTTAATGTGCCAATTTCAAAAGGTGAGGAAGATGGGCGAGTATCTTTAAGTCGGCCAGCCGAGGTTGATGTAATCTGTGAGGATGTTAAAAAAATCTTAGAAATAGAAAAAGAAGCAAGTATAGGTATTATTACCTTTTATTCTGCACAGGCTGCAAAAATTAAACAGAGTCTGGACTTGCTTTTAAACGGTGAAGAAATTTCCAGAGTCGAAGTAGGTACTGTTGACGCATTTCAAGGAAAAGAATTCGATTATGTAATGCTTTCATGCGTACGCTCTAACAAGCCTAAAAATGATAGAGAAAAACCTAATGTCGGGTTTTTGGAAAAGCCAAATCGTTTGTGTGTTGCCTTCAGCCGAGCGAAAAGGCAGCTGATTACATACGGTGACGTAGAGACACTTATTCAGATACCATGTTTTTCAAGGCTATATGAAATTTGTGATATAGAGAAAGGAGGATGCTATCGTGTATGTTGATATTTTGAACATGGGCAGATTTGAAACAAATGAACGAGCAATTGATGTTGCACTGCCTGTAATGGCTATTGAATGCGAAGCATCACCACCCATGGAAAAATATTTGGATGCTTATGAGGATACAGTTCTAAAACTGGTTTCCCTGGGATTGTCAACTCATGGTATATCAGTGACATTGAATGCTGCGGAGAGTTTGATTGAAGAAATACTGGCACATCTTGAGATGAAGGAATATGCTGCAAAAGAAATGGGCAAGCCATGGAAACTTACTGATAATGGAGAAAAATATCTCGATGGCTCTATGTCTGATAGAGAATCTAAGAACTCTCAATTTGGATATATGTTTATCAATGCAATAAAAAAAGATATTCTGCCTTTCTTTTATCAGGGTGATATTAATCAAATTTCCTTGTTCAGAGGAGAGCGGCTGCCTGCCAAGCTTACAATCAGAGGGGATGAAGGAAAAACCTTTGAGGAAGTCACTGTCAAACGCTCAAAGCTTCGTGATGCATATAAAAACTATATTAAGAATTCTGATACATCAAAGCAATATGGTGAAGATGAAATTAGTCTTGATGAAGCTGTTGATTTATTTGAAGGTCTGGATGTATTTGATGAAGAGGAGGATGTTACTACCCTTGAAACTGCAGAAGCTGATGAGCAAAATGAAATTAAGAGCAAAATGTTCATTCGCGCATTGAACTGTCCACAAAAAAGAATTTACCTAAGAATGAGAATTATAATTGATCCCCAGTATCCTGGCGGATACAGGGCTGAATCTCCATTTGATTATAACGGCATTGATAACAATTATTTTTTAAGGCAGGTACAATGGCTTGCTGCATCGGGCTATACCTGGATTGAAGAAGAGGAGCTTAACACATATTTGACCAGGGAGATTAAAAAGATCAGTCCTTCTTATAAAAGTTCTGATAAGGACTTCAGTGTTTTTGTCCTTGAAAAGATACCTCTTTTGAAATTATATAAGAACAAGTTCCCAATGATATACGATGATATGTCGCGAATTTATTCTCTTATGCAAAGACAAAACAGTCTTTTGGAAAAGGAGAACATTGTAAACAACATATCCAGAAGCGTAGTTGAAGGTCTTTTTAATGCCTTTTTCAGGGGATTGGAACAGGGAACGCTTGAAATGGTATCAAAAAATGCAAAGTCTGACCTTGATTACCAAGGCTGTAAGGCTTTTGTTAAACAGCTTACACAAAAGAATCAAATGGACTCGTACAATATTAAGTGGAGCCACAATTATGTGAAAGGTGCCTTGGGACGATTGACCTACACTCATGGAAACAGCATTGTTGAAAAATTTATCAATGTTCTTGCTGTTAATTATTATATAGGGACTCAAGAAAGCAGAAGGTTTTTATCCAATAAAAAGATACAAAGGCTGTATGAGCTGACAGATCAACTGAATCAAATCCGGCGTAAGGTCTCTCATGATACTGATGAACGCTTTGAGCCCAGGGATTATGAGTTATATATGTCGAATGTGTTTGAATTAATAAATGGTCTTTTAGAAGCGTTTAGGGAGGAATAAATATGGCGAAAAAAAACAAAAAAAAATCAAGAAATCAAAATCAGCAAAAACATGCATCACCTAAACAGGAGGAAAAGGATGAAATTAGAATAGTTGATGTCGAAGCAAGTAAAACGGAGTCTGAATTCGAGAAGAATAAAGAAGAAGTGATAGAAAAATACATTGATGATATAGATATCCTAGAGAAAGAAAAAAAGTCTGTTGAAAAAGCTGTTGAAAAAGCGAAGAATCTTTGTGATGAACTAGAAGAAAAAAGATCCGCTCTTGCCAATCAAAAGAAAGAACTGCAGACCAGCTTAAATGAACTGAAGTCTGACTATGATGCAATAAAAGAGAATTACGATACAGCTGTAGCGAAAATAAAAACAGCTGATGCAGAAGCGAAAAAAATTGTATCTTCTGCAGTATCCGAAAGTGAAAAAATTAAAAAGGAAGCCAAGACAGCTGCAGATACAATTCAATCCAATGCAGATACTAAGGCACAAAAAGTGCTTGATAAAGCTGAAAAAGAAAGAATTGAAAAGTTGTCTAAAGCATCTGATGAGGCAAGAGATGCCTGGAAGGTTGAAAGTGACAACCTGAAAAAACAGATTGATGATATTTCTGCCCGAGAAAAAGAATTGCATGATGTACAACTGAAGCTTGATAAAGAGAGACTAAATTTTGACTTTGAAAAGGAAGCGCTTGATGAAATTAAGGCCCATGTTAATAAACTGAAAGAGAAGTACTTAGCTGTGAATCCATCAAGAATTCTTGAGTTAGAACTAGAATTAAGTGATGAGCAGGATAAGTACCAAATCCTTCTTGAAAGATATGAAAGCCTTTCTAAACAATTGAAAGAGGCTCAGGTTCTGCTCGATACAATAAAGACTGAGGTTGAGGACACTGCAGGAGGAACTAAAAAAGTATCTTTGAGTTTAATTGTTTCTGAAATGCAGGATTTCAAGAAAAAATATGAAGAGCTTTCTGTTATAAAAGAGAAATATCCGGACGGTGAAAGCATCGCGCTTTTGGAAGAAAAAGCTCAAAAAGCAGATAGGATTGAGAGAATTAATGATACTCTCGAGTTGGAAAGAAATAGATACCGGGAAGAAGCTGTAGCTGCAAGAAATGCCAACAATGAACTTAAGGTGATAAAGCAGGAAGTTGAAGCAACGAATGCGCTGAATGAGCATTTACTGCAGGAACTTGAAAAGAATAAAACAGCATTGGAGAGCCGTACCGGTGATACTTGTCCATCGCTCTCAAAAGTCGATAATGAGACTGAGGAAAGCGAATTTATAAACGATATTAACAAACGAACTCAAACAGCTGCAATAAAATCGCTTAAAGAAATGGTGTCCCATGTAAAGAATTACGCAGGAAGCCGAGATGAAAAGGAACATCTTTTCTACAAAGACAACTATATTAGAGCCTTCCTTGCCGGTATGGCTGTAAGCAGGCTGATAATATTACAGGGAATGTCTGGTACAGGCAAGTCAAGTCTTCCACGTATCTTTTCGGAATCTATTTCCGGCTTTAACAAGCTTATTCCTGTTGAATCTTCCTGGAGAGATAGAAATGAGCTCTTAGGCTACTACAATGACTTCAATAAAAAGTTCAATGCAAAAAGCTTTACAATTGAGCTTTATAAAAGCAGTAAGAAAATATGCAGGGAGATTCCAACTTTCATTGTGTTAGATGAAATGAACCTTGCACGTATTGAATATTACTTCTCTGATTTTTTGTCGATTTTGCAGGAACCTGATCATGATAAGTGGCTTATAGAACTTGTTTCTTCGGATATGCGTACACTTCCTATGGAGCTTACAGAAGAAGTTAAGCAAAAGATGAAGAAGGATGAGCCCACTGTTTTTGCTATCTGGGAAAGGCTAGAAAGCTGTAGACAGGGAAACTTGAAATCGGAGATATCAGACGAAGATAAAGAGCAGCTTACCGGGTATTTGGCAAAACTCGGAAAACTTACCGGTGCAAAAGATCTGATTGACGGCCGAAAAATTAAAGTTACGGACAATATTTGGTTCGTGGGAACTGCCAACAAGGATGAATCTACATTTGAAATCAGCGATAAGGTGTATGACCGTGCACAAGTCGTAACTCTTAACGAAAAAGGTGTAGATGAAAAAAACTATAAGCATACTAATAAGAAGTATATTTCTGTCACTGAACTGCAGAAACTGTTTGATACAGCAATCAGCGGATTTGATAAGAAAAAGGCTGTTGAGGAAAAACTCAAAGCTCTTGATAAAATTCTTATTGAGAATTTCGATGCTTCGTTTGGTAATAGAATTGTAAATCAGACAATTGAATTTGCAGCTGTGTTTACTGCTTCGGGTGGCAGTCTTGAGGATGCACTTGACTATCAGATTTCAACAAAAATTTTGCGTAAAGTTATTTCCAGTGATAACGTAGATGCTTTTCAAGTTTTGCAAGGAGAAACTAAGGATTATTGTGAGACACATAAACTCATCAGTAAACGTATTAAGGATTTGGAGCATTAACTATGAGGGTATTTTATCATTCAGCACTAATAAGTAAAGAACTTGTGACAGGCAGTACATTTCATACAGTTCCCTGCAAGGCGTATTTGGAGCTTAAGAAAGAAAAGGGAGATACAGAGTTAGATATTATTTTAAATGGTAAGATTGTTTCTCGAGATTCTGACAAGCTAGACTGCGATGCAGAAGCCGAATTAATCATTTGTCAGAATGGGGAAAAACATTCTTACATAGTCATGCCTTTAGTAAATACCTTGTCAAATAAATATGTACTTACATATGAACAGTTTGCTTATGAGTATAATGACAAACTATCAAATGAAATTGAAAGCATAAAATCTGGTGCCCTTAAAATGTATGCTGTCGACCAAAGTACTGAGGTACGTGATTGGACAGATACATTTGATAATATAGAGAATGCATTTTCAGCATTTAAGTCCATATGTAATAAGCCAAAATCACACTTAAAAGCGGTTAATGAAGTAAGAACAATAGAAACAGTTAAGCGTATAGGTTATGAATCAATCCCATATTTAGCTTCACACAGTGAGGATTGGCTTGCGATGACAGCAAGTGGGCTTAAGCCAGCCCGTTTATTTTCCAGGGTTGAAGATGATGACTTCCAAATTTATGAGAACCGTGTAACAAAAACGTTAATTGACCTTATTATTTCTTTTTTAAGGAAGCAGGAGAATGACCTTAGAGATAAGATTGGTCAGTTAAAAATCATAATGAATAGCGGTGTCCATACTGAAAGCTTTGGCTTTGATGTAAGTTTTCAAAAGGCAGTATCAGAACTGTTGAATTCTGATGAAAAGAGCTATGAATACCGATCAAAAGCTTTAGAACTTGCTAGTGAGCTCCACGTAAGAGCGAAGGCTCTTTTGAAAAAATACAGAACTCTGAGACAGACAAAGCTATATAGATATCTTAAAAATACAAAACCGGAAACAAACCCCTTAAATGAAACTAATATCCTTTTGATGGATAAGCACTACAGCGTGGTGTTTAAGTTGTGGAAATCTGTTCGCAAAGATTTTATTCCTCAGAAGGTTACTGAAAATATAGAACTGGAATTTGGCTTTACTTATTCAGACTATCTTCTGTTCTGCCGCACTCTTTGCGGGTATACAGCACATGTATTAAATTTTGATATAATTGAAGATGGCAGGTACTACAGGTCTGGAGACAATCTGGAGATTACTATAAAAGAAAGCCATGGCTTAATCCGGGTTACTATGCGGGATAAGAAGAAGCGCAGCTTGTTACTTTCAAATGGGATCTTGTCCCCGATTGCTGCAGGAAACAGTTTTGAGAGCTTCTATTTCGATGGCAGGGTTCTGTTTTGGGATAATGATATATCTGATGACGATATAGATAAGTTCTGCTCTTTATTTAAGACCAGAGAAAGCCGTGGTAGAGAGCAGAATGAAGAAAGAAAGAAATTCAATGCACTAAAAAAAGCAGTTGTAGAACATCAAAGGAGATACACACAAACGAACAGAAGCGAATTCGTCATCATACCTGCGGCTGTAGAATTAGAAAACTATAACAGAAATATTTTCAAGGACTATGTAGAGGAATGCACAAAAGTTTTGGCTGAGGAAGAGGATGTTTCATGTGTGGTAGTCGCCCTGCCTATATGCGATAAAAATGAGCAAAAAATAATTTCTTATGCAAGGTCATTAAATGAACAAACCCTTATTTTACCTCTGACTATGTTTGATATTAACTCATTCAGGCGTCTGCAGAATTTAATGCTCAGCCAGATAGTATCGCTGGAAACAGACAGATGTCCCTGCTGTGGCGGGCCGATGCGTGAATATGAGGATCAGCAGTTCTGTGATACCTGCAGTCAATTGATACTGACAAAAACCACTTGTCCATATCCGGAATGTAAACACCAGTATTATTATATAAGTTATGATACCTCTGAAGGCACTATCCGTAATATGCAGTCTGTTGATGAGAATAAAGATTTTTTCATGTGGGACAGTTTATATCAATATAAGAATATTGTAGACATGTCTGTTGATTCAGGAAAGATTCGCACAATTTGCCCCTCCTGCGGGAGAAGTTAATATTAAAAAAAAAGACTGGCTTATGAAAGCCAATCTTTTTTTTGAAAGAGTTAAGTTTGTGTTTTATTATCTCTATTAAGTATTAAGTGAAAATTAGAATATAAGGAGAAAATGAAATGAATAATACTAATGCTGCTGTAAAAGGCAAAATCTCCTGGATCGAGAACGTTGAAGCTTTAGAGGTTCTTGTGTTAGGATGCCTAGGTCTGGTTTTGACATATGGTGTGATCAAATATGGCTACGCTCTGGAAGGGAGCTGGAATGGATTCAAAATATCATTAAGGCCGGCTTGATTAATTCAAGGATATTTGATCTTAGGACAAGCGGGGGAAGTTTAATAAAGAACCATTTTAGATTAGCATAATATATTAATTTAAGGAGGTTCATTTGAGCAAAAATAAAAATTTAATAGTAACAAATGATGGTTTAATTGTAGCAAATTCCTACCCAGCATTCGTCAAGGCCCGTTATGAAAGTTATTCGGGCAACAGCCTTTCTCAAGAGTGTGATATTAAAAAATCTGATTATAAGAACGCAAAAGATTATTTATCGGATTTCAACAAGAGGTTGAATATAACCATTAAAAACCTATATGAAGCAGGAACATATTCATCATTGGATGAAGATGAATATGGCAACAAACTGATTATTGGAGACTTAGATGATAAGTTTGTATTAATGTTGATAAGAACTGAAAAATATCTTGTATTATTGGATTTAGGTGTCTGCTCAAAAATGAAAAGCTTACTTGGTATATGCTTACAGCCAATACCCTCATCAGCTGATGTGTCTTTTTATAAGAATTATGATAATCATGTCAGGACTTATGCAGATAAAGATGGGTTGTATAAAGTTACTAATACCTACGATTCCTTTCTATCTTACTCTGATATTAATAGTTTAGAAATTAAAAACGAAACTTATGACACATTTTATAGCAGTTTTTTTAAGTATATTAATGAGGAATCAAATAGTACTGAAAATCCTGTGAACAGTAAATTAGTGCTTTATAGTTCAACAGATGAGTTAGATGTGAATACAGATTATATATTCGATTATGTAGTCTTTGGGGATTCAGTAATTATAATAGACTTTAGGATCAATGAAGAACATATAAAAATTAGAAATTATAATTTTGAAAAAAATAATATATTTAATAATATAAATG
>LSQX01244733.1_pt1 | contig 15293 bp, 11 predicted proteins | sample 654561 | NCBI WGS metagenome assembly LSQX01 (sample SAMN04489861, study PRJNA283612) | anaerobic digester metagenome | isolation source: 4 biogas reactors fed with cattle manure at either 37C or 55C with and... | place: Denmark: Kongens Lyngby | collected 2014 | reverse complement strand
GAATGAACAAAATAGTTACCTCTTTTATTAAGTTTGTATTCAAATTCCCCTATCTCTTCTAAATCCCTTCTATCATATTCTGTCTGGGAATTAAAAATATTTAATAGAGATTTAATCTCTTCATTGGAATATACCAATTCTGTTTTGTTTGGTTGAGAGGTTACCCATGATACAACAGCACTTCTATCAGTAATATCTGTAACGTATACCCCTTGCAAACCTTGAGAAATCTTTTTGTTTTGGAAGAATTGCCATAACACAGTACCAATTACTGTTACCAAAAGGACAGAGATTAATACACCTAAGAAACTTACAGAGGGAAAAGAGAATTTCTTTATTTTAATCTCTTTATTGTTTTTTAATTCTTCTTCCATATATTATTTTCAAATTTAACTCTATATTTAAATCTGTTTTTATTAAATTTATTTATAAAGATTTCTGAAGGGAGGTTGTATACTACTCCTCCTATCAAAAGCAATATAAATCCTACAGAGATTCTTCCCAATGTAGAGTCAAATATGCCTGTTTGAGGGACAGTAACTAAACAATCGGCCTCAATTGTAGCATTTGCCTGAATAGTGTCCCCACTTTCAGGTGTTAAAGTAACAGTATTGTTATATATTCCGAAGTTCTCTTTTGATATTAATAGTTTGTATGAGAATATTTCAGTTGTCCCGGGAGATATATCAAGACTTGGTATAAAACTCCATAATATTTTGCCAGACGAGTATACTCCTCCACCGGTAATTTCTATGGGGGTAATTCCAGAAGATAATACCTTTGGATCTAAAACATCCTCTAATTGCCTTACGCTGCCAATTCCTTGTCCTGTGTTTGTTACAGAAATTGTATAAACTAATTGGGATGAAGGATTTTCCGTTCCTTCATCAATACAACTTTCTACTACAGATTTAGATATGTTTAATCCCGCAGGAAGACATATACAAGCAGTTTGATTACATGTACTCCAGGAACATTCCACTCCGGTTGGATCTCCTTGCTCGCACTCCTCACCTTCGTCCAATTTACTATCTCCACAGTAAGGATTGGCAACACAAGTACATGAACTATTACATACACCCGGATTACCATCTTTTGTGCAGGTACCACCTGGAGGATCACACTCTTCTCCAGTATCTAAATTGCTATCACCACAATATGGATTTAAATTACATGTACAAGTACTACTACATACACCTGGTTTACCATCTTTTGTACAGCTACCTCCTGGAGGATCACACTCTTCTCCACTATCCAAGTTGCTATCCCCACAATATGGTTCTTCTTCAATTAGTTTATATCTTGTTTGATATACGTAAGGGTTCGAACAGCTCTGACATTTTGCAGAACACACGACTTCTACTGTGTTTGGACTACCATTCTGACAAGCAGGATCGTCACAATCATTATATGTACAACATAATTCGTAATTACCTGGCGGCGCCGAAGGTGTACATCTTGGCGCGCTATCCCAACAAGCATAGTCTGGGTCATTTTGCTGTTGCCATTCCCATGTTTTACAGGTACAAGTTCCATTATATGAACCTTGTGGCTGATTAACGTCACAATATGCAACATATGGCCAATAACAAGGCTCTCCCCCTGTACATTGGACACCCGCACTGCATCCCCCTCCCATTGCAGAACTTTCCGTAGGTGCAGTAGTCTCTTTCTGATTAACTCTCCATACTAAAAATCCTAAAGCTATGGATAAAACTAATATTACACTAGTTAAGATAATAGTATTATTCTTTGTTAACTTTAATTTCATATTATAAAATCAATTAAGTTTCTTCCTTAAAGTTAACCCATTTTAAAAAAGATTTCAACTATTCAAACAGACTCTTCAACTGTTCAATATTAACGATATCCTTAATCATTATAAAAAGGATAAAAAGAATCAAAAAGCCAAAACTAATATTTATTATTAAACCCTCGACTCTTTCATCCAAATCTTTCTTAAAGATTGATTCAATAAAAAGAATAAAAAATCTACCTCCATCTAATGCAGGAATTGGTAAAAGATTTATAACAGCTAAGGACAGAGATAAATCTGCTAATATACCTAAGAAGGTAATTACACCTAAGGTTTTAAAATAGTCGATGATAAAATAAATACCTATAGGACCACTAAAGGTATTAGACAACTCGGAATAATCTCCCGTTTCTTTAGCTTGAGATAATAGTTCTGATAGTGCTCTTCCCGTTATTTTAACAACATTCATAGAATGACTTAATCCTGAAAAAAACTTGTTGTTTGAATAATCAATAAATACATCATAGTTACTACCCGTATATACTCCTATTTTCCCCTCCTCATTTACCTTAACATTAAATATCTCACATACTTCACTCTCATTACATGCATAAATATCTACAGATTGATCCTTGAATTTTTCTAACTCTTTTGGAAGTTGTAAATGATTATCAATTACAACACCATTTACATTAACTATATATCCCTTTTCATACATACCCGCAGCAAATGCTCCATCTTCTGTTGCTATTTCATAAGGGATATCAGAGTATCTCTCTTTTGATATTACTGCTCCTACTGGCTTGAAATCCTCATATGTATTACTAACAATCATCTTCCACCCATTACTACCTAGATATATTGTGTAAAGAGTAATTGCAAGGAGTATGTTCATGGTAACACCAGCTAACATTACAAGCATCTGTGCCCATTTACTCTTATTTTTTAAATTCCCCTTATCCTTCCTACTTTCTTTCTCTTGCGTTGGGTCTCCATCTCCTAATATCTTTACATACCCTCCAAAAGGTAGTGCCCTTAAACTAAATTCTGTCTCCTTTCCCTTTCTTGAAATTAGTTTAGGTCCAAATCCTATTGAAAATTCTAAGACTTTTGCTTTAACAGCCTTAGCAGCTAGAAAGTGTCCTAACTCATGTACAAAGGTTAAGATACTAATTACTGCAAGTAAAAGAAGTATGTTTATAATGATTGTCATGTCAGGAAATATTTATTTAGATTATATACTCATTAGTTCTTCTTCTTTTTTATCTTTAATCTCCTCTATTTTCACATTACTCTCTTTTACTAACTTTTCTCCCTCTTCTCTTAACATATCTGCTTGATCTTCAGAAAATCCTTGTTTCTGTTGTTCATCTATATCTTGCATAAATTTCTGCCTTACTTGTCTTACAGCTATTCTCGCATCCTCTACTCTCTCTTTCATAACCTTTACATACTCTACTCTTCTTTCTTGAGTTAAATCAGGTATAGATACTCTTACTTGGTCTCCCTCTGACACAGGATTAAATCCTAAATTAGCAGAGGATATTCCTTTAGAGATGTTATCCATAATACTTTTATCCCAAGGTATTACTATTAAAGACCTATTATCTGCAACATTAATAGTTGCGTAGTTTTTTAATGGAGCTTCTGTTTGATATGCATTTATTAATACATCTTGTATTAGTTCAGGAGTTGCTCTTCCTGTTCTAATTTGTGCTAGATCTTCAGTAAGATTATCTACACACTTGTCTAAATCTGTTTTAAATATATCTATATCCATATTTACTTAAATATTTAAGTTATATACATATGATATTCTAAAACAAAAGGAATCTCAATATGGGTAATTTAGGGCTACTTTTTGTTTAAACCTAACCTTTCAAACATATTCTTCTCTTCTTTCTCACTTTTTTCTTCTATTAATTGTTCTTTTTTCATTACTGGAAGTGTTACAGTAAATACACTTCCTTTACCTACTTTACTACTAATTTCAACCTTACCTCCATGAGCCTTGATTAAGCCTAAGGTAACAAAAAGCCCCAGACCTGTTCCACCTGGTCTTACTAAATGTACCTTGTCCTCTCTGTTTGTTAAATATTGGTTTGATCTATAGAATTTCTTTCCAATGTTCTTTAAGTCCTTTTCTCCGATACCTGTACCCGTATCAGAAAATACAATTTTTACGAAGTTCTTTTGAGCATCTAACTTAATCTCTAACCCCCCCTTATCTGTATATTTAATTGCATTGCTAATTAGATTATCTAAAATCTCATGGACTCTAATCTTATCTGCATATATCTTGGGAAAAGATTTATCCTTGGGTTTTTGATATTTAATATATAGCCCTTTTCTTTTTGCATCCATTTCATGACCAAGTATTGCGTCTTCAATTAAATCTAAAACATTGACAGATTCTCTGTTTAACTCCATCTGATTATCATCTATCTTTGTAGCATTTAAAAGAACATTAATTAGGGATATCTCTTTTTCAATGTTTTCACCTATTACATCCATATACTCCTGGTGTTTTTTTAATACACTCATACTTTTAAACTTATTTTTTTCAATAAGTCTTGCCATTAACTCATGGTAGTTCCTAATTACAGTCATTGGAGTTCTTAACTCATGCCCCATGATATCAACCATATCATGCTCCCTTTTTCTAGATTCGTTAAGTTGGTTTACTTTATTCTTTAAATCTTTTGTTTGTTCAGCAACCTTACTTTTTAATACTGAATTGAAATTTTGTACCTCTTTATGCAAAATAGCTCTACCCATTGCTACACTAGCATTTGCGATAATATCTTCTAAAAAACGCATATCCTCTATTGAGAACGGTGTGGAATCTTTCTTTTTACCAATGATTAATATCCCATTTAACTGTACCTTTCTATTCAATGGAAGAATAACGGAAATTTTCTCCCTTTCCATACACTCTATTATTCTCCCTATCCTATTCTTTTTATCTTTAATATCTCTCTGTTCTGTTTTCTTAATCTCATCAAGAACTATTACTGGATCCTGCTCAATATCTTTCCAATAGTTTATTACTTGAAGAAGATCTCTAACTCCTACTAACTCAAATCCTATTAGCTTTCTATACAATATTTTGCTATTTTCTTTATCAAATATTAATACTCCAACCTTTTCAAGATTTAAAAACTTTTTTACAGTATTTACAACATATACAGAGATTTTATCCATATCTAACTGAGTACTAGTTAATTTCAGGAATTTACTTAGTACTTCAGAAGGGTGTAATTGCACATATACAAATCTTTCCTCTATCAATTTCCTCATATACTCACTAAACTTCAAAAATCCATAAGCGAATATTGGTGCGATTACAAATGATAGTAATATTGAATTTGAAGATATCAACCCTCCAAGGGCTGTTTGCGCTAGCCAACCAAAAAAGAAGAAAAAGACTACCGCAAAAATTGAAAGAGAAGAGAAAAAGAGTATCCTCCCAATGAGAAATCTAATTCCCAAAAATCTGTGTCTAACAATTGATATAAATGTAAAACCAACAAATATTATTAAAAATGCAGGTCCGTAACTTGAGAGATAGAATAAACTAAAAAAAATAGGCAGAATTAAGTTTGTAATCAAAGCTCCTACAGCTGTAAGCACTACACCCAGTAAAATATACTGCAGTTGAATTCTCTCTACTCCTTTCGATTTCCTAAATTTGTAAATTAATTGGTATACGAATACACTGAAAAGAACCGCGAAGTGTAAAAGATATACAGGCATACCTTTACCAAATTGAATGCTAGAGTATCCATTTTCTACAAGTACCTCACTTACAATAAGATCTGTAAAACCAAGGAATACAACAAAAATAGTAGAAATTAAAGAGAGCTTTCTAAATCTAATACTAATTAAAGATTTAGATTCAGGATAAACGGAAGAAAAATTAAAAAGAGCCCATACAAGTAAACTTGTTGAAACAAAAATTAATCTATTAAATAGTAATACCAGTCTATACTCTGCAACAGTATTGGAGAAATAATTAGAGAACACCCAGCTAATAATAAAAAGAATAACAAGAAGAAAATAGATGTTGGTCTTAGATTTTCTATTTGATGAAAAGGCTGATATTCCAAAAAAAAGCAGAACTCCACTAATTAATAATAAAAATACTACTTCCATAGGTTATTGTAGAATATAAATTGTGTATTTATACTCCAGTATACCACTCAAAACCTTGAATATCATTTTCTCCCCTAAGAAATCTTGCCATGTTCCTACTTGACACCTTTTCATCAGCATTCTGTATTGCTTGTTCAATATTTATTATTTGAGGTGTAGATTCAGAACCAAGATATCTAACAGATGGGCCTATTTTAGGTAACCCAAAATTAAAATAAATACCATTTAACATCTTTACAACACGATTATCTGTAGTAGCTAACCACTCTTCTATCTCATTTACCCTACTATACTGAGCTGCTATTCTTAACAGAGAAACTGCTACTGAAACAGGAGCATCTTTATATTTCGCAAACTGTGATAGCTCTGCTTTTACATTAGCAACTTTTTCTTTCCAATCTTGCTCTATTAGTATGTTTTCGTCCGTAAGAGTTGGTAGTTTAAACATATTATTTCCGGAATCGTTATTAGCCATAATTAATCTAACAGAACCAACAATACCTTGGGAAGTTTTTGCTATAAATTGAGCTGATTGCCAATGATATTTATCTAAGTAAAGCTGTTGACCACCACTAAATTTTAATAATAATCCCTCGTTAAGGAATTTATCGAAAAGCTTGGGCTCTAATGATTCGTATAGAAGTCCAAGTCCATTTTCCTGTACTACCTCTTCAGCCTCTAAATCTATCCTAGCAAAAGGTATTCCCTGTAAGTATCCCTCACGAATATACCTATCTGTAACAACATCAAGTCTTCCAATCATCTCTTGCGGAGTTACTGCAAGACCAACAGATACCTCTCCTTCTAAAAGTTCTTTTTCTTTAATAACAAACTCTGATTCATTCATCATAATATATATTACCCTAAATTTTTAATTAAGTCCTTAACTCCCTCACTCCTTTTATTTATAACTGAAAGAGTTCTTAATAACAAGGGAATTTTACTTACAACATTTGGATTGCTTCTTCTAACCTCACTAGGGATATCAACCATAATGATATCTTTAATATCTTCTCCTGATACAATTCTTCTCATTGATTCAACCATTAAAGCACTAAGTACTGTTGCTGTTGTCCCTAACTGATATGTTCTTCCATCATTTTGGTCTCTATTAATTAATTCTTTTAACTGTTCTACTGGTACTTTCAACGGATTAATTGGTCCTGTAAATGCATCATAAACATAACTTAGAAATTCTGCATCAGAAATATTTTCTTCATTGTATGCATTTTGTATACTCTTAAATTCATCAATTTTCTCCTGTGTTAATTCTCCCTTCAGAGGATCTATTTCCTCTTTGTCGTAGCGATATACTGCTACCATCGCTGTTCCAGCTAGGTCATATCCTACTAAAACAGGTTTCTTATATATTGCTGCCCATTTATGTAATTCATAAATCATATCTAGAGATCTAATATCAACAGCATCTACAATAATATCTGAATTTTCAACTAATTCTTGTGCATTCTCTAAGGTTAACCCACTATTAATACTCTCTACATTGATAAAGGGATTTACATCTCTAAGGTTATCAGCAGTCATTTCTGCTTTATTCTTCCCTACCTGATTTACTCTAAATTGCTGTCTTGAAAGGTTATCATAGGCTACAACATCTGGATCTAATACTGTAATATTTTCAGCTCCAGACCTTGCACACATCATAGCAATAGGATTACCTACACTACCTACTCCAGCAATTAGGATATGTGCTTCTCTAAATCTCTCTTGTGTTTCTGGAGAAATGAACTTGCTTGAAGATGCCGTTAGTTGAGCATAGAACTCTTCTTGCGTTAATGAAATTCCCAGATTACTGGTTTCCTCTTGGTTATTAATTTCTTTTTCCATTATTTATAAATATATTCTACATATATATAGTTTCTAATAACAGGAATATTTTACATTAAAGAAGCATAAATAACAAGCCTATAGTACTCCTAGGCCACATACAGGATAACTACTTTCCAAACTCCCAGATTAAAAATCTTCTAACTTCTAATGGCTCACCTAGTTTAGAAATAGCTTCATCTAACAAGTTTTGAATAGTTTTAGATTCATCTTTAAACCATTTTTGAGATAGTAAACACCTCTCTTCATAGAATTTGGATAGTTTTCCGGTAATTATTTTCTCTGCCATTTCTTCTGGTTTACCCTCACTAATTACCTCTTTTTTGAATATTTCCGTTATCTCTGAGAGCTTTTCTGCGGGAATACTCTCTTTAGAAATATATACAGGTTTCATAGCAGCAATCTGTAGGGCTAATTCATGTACAAAGGCTCTAAAGTCATCATTTCTAGCCACAAAATCAGTTTTACAAGTAACCTCTACTAATGAAACTAATTTCTGCTCCTTACCATGAACATATGATTCAATAATTCCCTCACCTACACTGCAGCACTCATTTTCAATAGGCTCATCCCAACCTCTCTCTTTGATTAAAGCTACTGCTTTTTCAAAATCCTTTCCACTCTCTTCAAAAGCTAATTTACAATGACCAATTTTAGCCCCTGTGAGATTATGTAATCTATTAACTACATCACTTCTACTGTTAATATATTCAATGGCTTTATCCATATCACCATCTGTTTTAGTAAGGGCTTCTTTACAAAGACCCATACCTGCTGAAGTTTTTGCTCTTAGTAATTTAATATCTTCTATTGATATACCCATAGCAGTATTTAAAACAAAATTATTTAATAGCTTTTACTATCTCCTCTGCTGCTTTTTCTCCAATCCCCTTTATCTCAACTAAATCCTCTTTACTCTTACCCACTAAATCATCTAAAGTTTTAAGACCATTCTCTAGTAGCGCTTTTTCTACTCTAGTTGTTAATCCTAAATCTTCAATCTTTTTTGAATTTGTTTCTGCCTTTACAGCCTCTGCTGCAGCGAACTCCTCTTCAAGATTTTTCTCCTTCTTAAGCACTCTTACAACACCTGTAGTTGCAGAAGTTACCTTCCCCTCTCTCATTGCTTTTAGTCTTAATCTCTCCTCTTCTTCCATTTTCTCTTCTCTCTCTTTCTCTTGTTCATACTTAAGCTGCATACTCTCAAGATTTGCTTTATGATTTTTTCTTAAAGCTACTAAAGATGCTGATTTCTTACCCTGTTTAACTATTTCTCCAAAGAGATTTACATAAAGATTGATACTCTTAATTGAATCATCGTTTGCGGGGATTGGGAAATCTACTAAGTCAGGATCACAGTTAGTATCTATTAAAGCAATTACTGGAACACCTGCAATTCTAGCTTCATTAATAGCATTCTTTTCAACCATACTATCAATTACTATTAGAAATTGTGGTAATTCATCCATGAACTTAATACCCTCATATATCTTGTTAAGTCTCTCAACATTACTTTTCATCAAGAGGACCTCTTTTTTAACTAATCCTTCCCCACCTGAAGCTAACTTCTCTTCCATCTTTACAAGAGTTTGAACACTACCCTTGATAGCATCAAAGTTTGTAAATAGACCACCTGGCCATCTTTTTGTAATGTAAAAAGCTCCTACCTCCTGAGCCATACTCTCAATAATTCCGGCAGCTTGTCCCTTTGTACCAACTATTAAAACATTCCCTTTATCTACAACCTTCCCTAGCTCCTCTAGTGCAGTAGAAAGCAATTTCCTACTCTTAACAATATCAATTATATGAATACCATTTCTTACCTCATAGATGTATTTACTCATCTTAGGACTCCAAGCACTTTTTTTATGCCCAAAGTGTGCACCTGCTTGAAGAAATGTTAATAGCTCTGGAAGCTCTGTTTTATAGCCTTTATTTACAGTCTCTGCTTTAGGAGTTTCAACCTTTTTTGAGACCTCTTTTGTTTTTTCCATAATATTTTTCCTTTTTTCACCTATCTCTATGGGTAGAAATATATTCTATCCAGGAAATATTTAGAGATATGCGAGATATATTAAATACAGTCTCGATTATATATTCTCTCAAACTATTTATCAAGTCATACTGTAATACTTTTCCAACTATTTAATCCAATTACTATGTGATCTAGTAATTGTATACCTATTAAGTTCAAACCATCATTTAAATTCTTAGTTAACTCAATATCTTCTTTACTAGGACTACTATCTCCCGAAGGATGGTTATGAGCAAGTATTACAAATGCAGAGTTATTTGTCAGTGCAGTATATGCTACTTCTCTGGGAGATAGATTAGCACAGTTTAAAGATCCCATTGCAACACTTTCCCTTGATATGTATTCAAACCTTGAATTTAAACAAAGCATATCTACTCTTTCTCTTTTAAGGTTTTGCATATCTTTAAATATGGTGTATGCACTCTGAGAATCAGTAACAACAACTTTCTCTTGGTCATATATACCGTAAACCCTTTTACCTAGCTCAATACCACAAAGAACTCTCATAGCAACAACTTCCCCTACTCCTTCAATTCTAATTAATCTCTTTAACTCTATTGAGGATTGTTTTTTTATTGCTTGCTGTATTTCCTGCATCACAGACTTAGAAATCTGTTTAAAATTTCTACCCTTAACCCCACTACCTATTAATATTTGAAGTAATTCAATATCTGACAAAACAGATATGCCCCTTTTTAAAAGTTTCTCTCTTGGTAACATGGAAAAGATTGTACTTTGTAGAAATGAAAAAGTCCTTAACTACTTCTTAGTTTCCTTTTTAATATATTTACACTTTGGATATCCGCTACAACCTATAAAGGTTTTACCCCATTTACTTCTTCTTTCAACTAAAGGTTCACCACACTCAGGACACTTCTCTTTAAGAAGAAGTGGCATAGTACCTTTACACTCAGGATATTTCTCACATGCCCAGAACTTACCGTATTTACTATTTTTTAATACCATCTTTGACTCACACTTAGGACACTTCTCTATCTTAAGATATTTATCAAAATCTAAACTTTCTATACCACCATCTAAATCTTTCATTCCCTTACACTCTGGGAATTTAGAACAGCTTAAAAACTTTCCATATCGACCCAATCTAACAACCATTTTAGAGCCACAAAGAGGACAGAGTTCTTTTGAATCACTAAGTATTACTACATCATCCTTTTTAACATCCTTATCTGCTTTTTGGATATCCTTTATTAAAGGTTTGTATTGAGCATCTAAAAATGGAATATACTCTTGCTTGCCCTTTGCTATATCATCTAATTTGTCTTCTACATTAGCTGTATATTTGTAATCAACTAGGTCAGAGAAATTCTTCTTTAAGAAATGGGTCACCACTCTTCCAATATCAGAGGGAAGTAAAAATTTCCCATCTTTACCAACATATCCCCTTGCCTGTATTGTTGAAATAATTGTTGCATATGTAGAGGGCCTCCCAACACCTAGAGATTCTAACTCTTTAACAAGGGTTGCCTCAGTAAATCTTGCAGGAGGTTGAGTAAATTTCTGTTCTGTAACAAACTCATCTTTTTTAAATATATCACTCTTCTTTACATTAGAAATCTCCTGAATTAATTCGTCTTCTTCCTTACTATTTCCATATATTGCTCTAAATCCATCGAAAAGTGTTTTTTGTGCACCTACAGAAAATGTATATATATTTTTTAACTTGTTAACTGGTTGGAAATATATACTTAAATTCTCTACTCTTTTTGATTCCATCTGGGAAGATATAGCTCTCTTCCAAATTAATGAGTAAAGTTTGAACTCATCGTTATTTAACTTACCCTTGGCAACATCTAAATTAAAGGAAAAGTCTGTAGGTCTTATCGCTTCGTGTGCTTCTTGAGCATTTTTACTTCTGTTTTTAAAAAATCTTGGTTTCTCAGTAAGATATTGATCCCCAAATGTGGATTTAATAACTTGACGAATTTGCTCTACTGCTTTGTTACCCATATACACAGAGTCTGTTCTCATATATGTAATATGTCCTGATTGGTACAAACTTTGGGCTAAAGCCATAGCTCTTTTCGCACTATATCCCAGTACATTATTTGCTGATTGTTGAAGTGTTGAAGTCGTATATGGGGGGTATGGATTTTTCTTAATCTCTTTTTTTACAATATCAACAACTTCATACTTGCTATCCCCTAACTCTTTTTTCAAAGAATCTACCTCTTTTGAATCTTTCGGGATATATTTTTTACCATCTTTTTTAAGTAATTTAATTTCCAAATTCTCTTTCTCTTTCCTTACTTTTACTAAGAAATTCCAATACTCTTCAGGTTTAAAGGCCTCTCTTTCTTCCTCTCTTTCTACGATGATTCTTAAAGCAACAGATTGAACTCTACCAGCAGAAAGACCGTACCAAATCTTTTTCCAAAGTAATTCAGAGAGTTTGTATCCAAAGAGTCTATCTAATACTCTTCTAGCTTTTTGTGCTTCTACTAAATTGTTGTTTATCTTTGCTGCATTTTTAATTGCCTCTAAAATTGCATCTTTCGTAATTTCATGGAATGTTACTCTTTTAGAGTTTTTTAATTTTAAAAAATCATTTACATGCCAAGCAATAGCTTCCCCTTCTCTATCTGGGTCCATTGCAAGATATACTTTTCCTTCCTTAGGAACAGCCTTTTTTAAATCCTTTAGAATCTTACCCTTTCCATATATTGTTTCAAAAAGAGGTTTATACCCATTCTCTACATCTACTCCTAAATCACTCTTGGGCAAATCTATTACATGGCCTACCGTAGCCATTACCTTATACTCTTTTCCTAAATACTTGTTTATTGTCTTAGCCTTAGCTGGAGACTCAACGATTAACAAATTCTTGTAACTCATTTTTTCTTTCATAATCAACGTAAAAATACACAATACTTAAATATATGTCAAATACTCGCTTCCTGTATATTACCTCTTTTAAATGAAAAAATCTTTAACTTTACTCTACAAACCCATTAGCCACCATCCAAGTAATTAACTGTTTAATAGCGGCCACTGAATTAGAACTTGACCCTCCATCTTCTAGCAGTATTGAGAATGAATATTTAGGATTCTTATACGGGAAAAAACCTGCTGCCCATGCATGAGTATCTTCATATACCCCCTTACTATTTAATTTCCCAAACTCAGCAGTACCTGTTTTTGCTGCAACAACAGTACCGGTAGATCCCAATGACTTTGCAATTCCCCTAGAACCGTATACAACCTCCCACATACCCTGTTTAACTACATCTAAAGAATTTTGAGATACAATCTCCTCTCTTAAAGGTTTATACTCTATTTCATACTCAAAACCGTTCTCATCAACAAACTTCTTTGCTATATGAGGAGTATGTAGTGTTCCTCCATTGGCTATTGCTGCTATCCAATTAGACATCTGTATTGGTGTTACTAAAGTAATACCCTGCCCTATTACTGAATTGCATGAGTCTCCCTCTGGGTACCATATTTCCTCTAACCAAGGACTACTGGTTTGTGATAATATCTTTTTGTTTTCTGGAGATGGCATTCTACCAGGCATCTCTCCAGGGATATCTATACCAGTACTTTGACCTATTCCAAAAGCTTCTAAATATTTTACTAACTCATTCATACTCCAATCTCTAATCATTTCACAGAAGAATATATTAGATGAGACCATTAAAGCATCTGTCACACTTAATGTCCCATATGAATGATTTCTAAACTCTTGAAAAGGAGCTCCGTTAGAGAATGTATACCCTGTTCTACTTATGTATTTACTGTTTTTGTTAATTACTCCTGCTTCTAAACCTGCAGCTGCAACTATTGTTTTAAATGTTGAACCTGGAGGAATTTGAGCAGCTATACTTCTATCTAAAAGAGGGTTTCTCCTATCTTTTATTAACTTATCATATTCATTTTGAGAAATCCCATTAACAAAAAGATTGTTATCATACGAAGGGTAGCTTACAATAGCGAGGATTTCCCCACTGTTAACATCTTCAATTACCCCTGCTCCACCAGCAGCAGAATTATTATCAACAGCATCCTTTAATACCCTATACATCTCTTTTTGAATATCTGAGTTAATACTCAAATACAAGCTTTTTCCAGATACAGGTTTACTAAGTGTATACTGTGTATTTGAGACACTTCTTCCGAATACATCTATCTCTTGAGCTATTTTCCCCTTTGTTCCTTTTAATTGATCTTCATAGAATTTCTCAACTCCTGATTTCCCAACAATATCCCCAACTGTAAGATGAGGGTATTTTTCAAGATCATTTTCAGAGGCCTCTGAGGTATATCCTAAAAGATGGGAAAAGATTTCACCTTCTAAATATCTCCTTTTATTACCATTATCAAGTGTAACTCCCTCTAAAGAATCTCCCATTGCTTTAATTTTAATTACCAAATCATTACTTATATCAGAAGCCAAAAGAATTTTATTAGTATATTCTTCTTTTTTATATATAGAAAAAACCCTGTCTGAAAGCGATGTATACTTAGTCCCATCACTTTCTGTTTGTTTCCAACTATCTCCCAATATACCCCCAAGGGTATCAAGAGTATCTTCAATTCCTTGATTATCAAGCCCATCCTCTTTGTAATATTTCTCAAGTAAAAGATATACATTTACCGAGGATACGTTCTCTACTAGCTTTTGACCCTTTGAATCAAAAATAACGCCTCTAAAGGCATCTACAGAGGTTATCCTTACTTTGTTATCCTTAGATCTTGTCAACATCTCCTCACCCTGAACAACTTGGAGTTTAACCAAATTTATTATTAATACAAAAAAGACTAATGAAAACAGTAAGAAGGCGTATATGAAATTCCACCCAGAGATACGTACCTCGTTGCCCTTACCTAAAATCACCTTAGATATCTTCCCTTTCTTCTTTACAGACACATTACCGTTGTTATTAACAATAGGTTTATGCATCTTTTTAGAAACTAATTTTTTATCAAACTCTATCTTTGCCATATATATTAATCTAAAGTAAGCCTACTTTTTGATCCCTCATACTGAATTGATTTCAAAAACCTATTAACAAAAGCATAAAGGATAGTAGTTATACCACTTACTACTGCTATATTTACTAAACTACCCCAAACCTTAGGAAATGCCCCATCTTGAAGCAATGAACCTATTAGCAAAAGTAGTATGTAGTAAAGGAATGTCGAAAGTAAAATAGTTAGATAGTGTAATTTCCCCTCAGAGGGTATCACTATTGAAAGCAGGTCAAAAACAAAGAGTAGGATTGATATAACTAAAACATGTGTACCTAAAGGAAAATGATTTACAGAATCCAAAGTTATAGCGAAGAAAGTAATTAGTATGTAGTAAACAACAGGGTTAATTCTTTTCCAAAGTAGTAAAAGAACTAATATTAAAATGGAAAAAGAAAATAGCTCAAAGAGAAAACTCTCTAAGAAAAGTAATACAAATATTGAAATTATAATTAATAATACCTCTATCATTTCTTTATTACATATACATTTAATATATTCCCATAATCG
>LSQX01044750.1_pt1 | contig 15293 bp, 13 predicted proteins | sample 654561 | NCBI WGS metagenome assembly LSQX01 (sample SAMN04489861, study PRJNA283612) | anaerobic digester metagenome | isolation source: 4 biogas reactors fed with cattle manure at either 37C or 55C with and... | place: Denmark: Kongens Lyngby | collected 2014 | reverse complement strand
CCGCGCTCCAACCCGGCCACCTATACAGGTGTTTTTGACCTGATCCGCGACCTGTTTTCCCGGACGGCGGAGGCGCGTGCCCGTGGCTACAAACCCGGCCGCTTCAGCTTTAACGTTAAGGGAGGGCGGTGCGAGGCCTGCCGGGGAGACGGGATTCTGCGCATTGAAATGCATTTTCTGCCCGACGTTTATGTGCCGTGTGAAGTCTGCCACGGCAAGCGTTACAACAGAGAAACGCTGCAAATCCGCTACAAAGGGAAAAATATTGCCGACGTGCTGGAAATGACGGTGGCAGAAGCACTGGAATTCTTTGATGCCATCCCGCGGATAAAAAGTAAATTGCAAACACTATATGACGTGGGGCTGGGCTATATCCGCCTGGGGCAGCCTGCCCCCACCCTCTCCGGCGGGGAAGCGCAGCGGGTCAAGCTGGCTACTGAGCTTTCGCGCCGCAGTAACGGCAAAACCCTTTACATCCTGGACGAGCCCACCACGGGACTGCACAGCGATGATATCAGCAAGCTGCTAACCATTCTGGATCGTCTCGTGGATAACGGGGATACTGTGGTAGTTATTGAACATAACCTGGATGTGATTAAGAGAGCCGATTATATCATTGATTTGGGGCCGGAAGGCGGCGACAGAGGCGGAACGGTGGTGGCGACCGGGACACCGGAAGAAGTGAGCAAAGTCGCCGCTTCCCATACAGGCCGTTTCTTGCGCAAGGTACTGCAGCAGGGTTGAGACGGAGGTTTATAATGTCGGAAAAACTTTCACAAGATCTGCAGGCAAGACTGCAGCGACTGCCTGCCCGCCCGGGTGTTTACCTGATGAAGGACAACCGGGGAAAAATCCTTTACGTGGGGAAGGCTGTTAACCTGCGTCAGCGGGTACGCTCCTATTTCCAAAACCCGGAGAAACTGGCTCCCAAGGTAAGAGCCCTGGCGGAGAAAATTGCGGATGTGGATTACACCGTTACGGACACGGAAATTGAAGCGCTCATCCTGGAAAGCAACCTAATCAAGGAATACAGGCCGCGCTATAATATTGACCTGAAGGATGACAAGCATTATCCTTACCTGCGTGTTACCGTGCAGGAAGAATTCCCGCGTATCCATGTGGCCAGACGGGTACAAAAAGACGGCGCCCGTTATTTTGGCCCTTACCCCAATGCGGGTGCCGTTCGGGAAACTATCCGCTTGCTGCAGCGGCTTTTCCCGCTGCGCAGCTGCCGTGGTCCGCTTGCGACAAGCAAACAGAAACGCCCCTGCCTGAATTACCATATCAGCCGTTGCCTGGCGCCCTGTGCCGGAAAGGTGACGCCGGAAGAATACCGGCAAGTGGTGGAAGAGGTGCTGCTTTTTCTGGAGGGAAAGCAGGATAAGTTGCTGGCAGACCTGGCAGCCAGAATGGAAGAAGCGGCGGAAAAAATGGAGTTTGAAAAGGCTGCCCGGCTGTGGGACCAGTACCGAGCAGTGGCGGCCATCGCGGAAAAACAAAAAATTGTGGTCACCACCGGCGGTGAGCGGGATATTATTGCCCTGGCGGCAGGAGGTGAACTGGGATGCGCCCAGCTGTTTGTCATTCGCGGGGGGAAACTGACGGGACAGGAGCATTTCCTGCTGACAAACCCCACTGGGGAAAGTTCGGCGGAACTCCTGAAAGCATTTCTGCACCGCTATTATATACATGCCGGGGAGATTCCACCCGAAATTGTCATTTCGGAAGAGATTCCGGAAAAAGAACTGGTGCAGGCATGGCTTAAACAATGCCGCGGGGCCGGGGTAAAGCTGCTTGTCCCCAAACGGGGGCCAAAAAAAGACTTGGTGCGTCTGGCCCTGGATAATGCCCGCCTCTTTTTGGAACAAGAATTGCTGACGACAAAAGCGCGCGACCTGCATACTGCCCTGCAGCTTTTGGCGGATGCCGTCGGCCTGGACAGCCCGCCGCTGCGCATTGAAGGCTATGATGTATCTCATTTTCAGGGAGAAGGGATTGTGGCTGCCATGGTTGTTTTTGAACATGGTGCAGCGAAGCCGTCGGATTACCGCCGTTTCCTGATCCGCAGTGTGGATAAACCGGATGATTACGCTTCCATACGGGAAGTAATAGGACGCCGTTTTGCCCGCCTGCGGTCGGTACAGGGAGAGAAGGCGGGCAAAGAGGAGGCAAGGGATCCCTTCCTGCTGGTGCCGGACCTTTTGCTGATTGACGGCGGGCCGGGCCAACTTTCCGCCGCCCTACAGTCACTACGGGAACAAGGCTACGGGATGGTACCCGTTGTTTCCCTGGCTGAAGAGGAAGAACTGATCTACCTGCCCGGCCGGCGGGAAGCGCTGCGATTGCCACGGACTTCCCCGGCGCTTCAACTCCTGCAGCGGGTGCGCGACGAAGCACACCGTTATGTCATAACTGCGCAGCGGAGGCAGCGCAGCCGGCCGTCACGCGGTTCCTCCCTCCTTGCCGTTCCCGGTATTGGAGACGTGCGCCGCAAAGCACTGTTGCGTGCTTTTGGCAGCCTTTCCGCCATGCGGGAAGCTTCGCTGGAGGAGCTGGCGGCGGTGAAAGGAATGAACAGGAAGGCGGCGGAAGCCTTATATCATTTCTTGCATAACACGGAAGAGTAGGCCTGCTGCAGCAGGCTTTCTTTTTTTATTTGCCGAATAGTTAAGATATGGCTGGCGTTCGGGCTGCTCTTCATGTTATTATATTTAAGCTGGGGAAAGAGGTGTGTCTAGGATGTACTTTCGCCTGTTGGCTCTTGACCTGGATGATACATTGCTGGACGACACATACCGGATCTCACAGCAAAACTATCAAGCCATTAGGCGTGCTGCGGCCGCCGGCATACTGGTCACACTGGCTACGGGGCGCATGTTTTGTTCCGCAAGGCGGTATGCCCAAAAACTGCACATTGACCTGCCACTGATTACTTATCATGGAGCGCTTGTACGTACAACCGACAGTAAAGCAACCCTGCTGCACCGCCCGGTACCCTTGGAACCGGCGCGGGAAGTGGTGAAGAGGGCTTTGGCTTCCGGGTTGCATGTCAATGTCTATCTGATTGATGAACTGTATGTCTCGGGGGAAAATGAGTTTTCCCGTTATTATCATACATTGTCAGGCGTTGCTTACCAGGTTGTTTCCGATTTGCCTGCTTTTCTGACCGCCGAGCCTACAAAAATTACTATCATCAGCAATGACAAGAGCAGTCTGCAGCAACTGCAGGTACAAATACTCAAAAAGTATACCGGCCGGCTCACGGCAGTGTTTTCCAAACCTAATTTTTTGGAGATCACGGACAGACGCGCGACAAAGGGGCAGGCACTGGCGTTTTTGGCCAAATTGCACGGCATTCCCCGGGAGCTGGTGGCCGCCGTAGGCGACAGCTATAATGACCTGGATATGTTGCGCTATGCCGGAGTCAGTGTGGCAGTGGCAAATGCCCGGGATGAAGTGAAAGCGGTGGCAAAAATTATTACCAAAAGCAACAATGAGCATGGTGTGGCCGCTTTTATTGATACCTATCTGCTAAACGGCAAGGAGGAGTACATGGATGTTGTCAAAAGAAATGCGTGAGCGGGCACGGGCCCGTCTGAAGGGCTACTGCCGTGTTTGCCCGCAGTGCGACGGGCGTGTCTGCGCAGGGGAAGTACCCGGAATGGGGGGGCTGCTGACCGGGTCTTCTTTTCAGAACAATGTAGAAGCCCTGGCAATGTATCAAGTGAATATGCGTACTATACATCAGGTTGACAAACCTGATATTACCCTGAAAGTATTTGGGCGGACATTTAAGACACCGGTTTTTATTGCTCCGCTGACAGGAGCCTCTTATAACATGGGCGGAGCGTTGACGGAAGCGGAACTGGCCGACGGCCTGGTGGAAGGCGCCACCCTTGCCGGCTCCTGTGCTTTTACCGGCGATGGAGCGGAGACGGAGATTTACAGCGCCGGGCTTGCAGCAATTAAAAAATACGGGAATGGCGTTGCCATTATCAAGCCGCGCAGTATAGAGATGATTACTGAGCGAATTCGCCAGGCAGAGGAGAGTGGTGCCCTGGCAGTGGGAATTGACCTGGATGGAGCAGGACTTGTGACGATGACACAGAAAGGGCATCCGGTCGGTCCCAAAAATTTTTATCAGCTTCGTGACTTGATTGGCATGACCAAGCTGCCTTTTATTCTAAAAGGCATTATGACGGCACAGGAAGCAGAAATGGCCGTAGAAGCAGGAGCAGCCGCTATTGTGGTGTCCAATCATGGCGGCCGGGTTCTGGATGCCACTCCGGGTGTGGCCGAAGTGCTGCCGGAGATTGTGGAACGGGTGAAGGGTGAAATATTTGTTTTTGCCGACGGCGGCATTCGCAGCGGCATAGACGTGTTAAAAATGCTGGCACTGGGAGCCGATGCGGTGCTGATTGGCCGCCCGGCAATCTGGGCGGTTTTCGGCGGCGGCAGTGAAGGCGTCCGCCAATTAGTGGAAGAGATGTCGGCCGAACTGATTCACAGCATGATTATGACGGGGTGTGTAAACCTGAAAGCTGTCGATTATCATGTTATTTATTAACGTGGTCGGTTGGACTGAAGCCGGGGTGAAAAATGCCGCTCGAGATTGCATATTTACGCAAAGTACCTTTTTTTAAAGATTTGTCCGCAGAAGACCTGGAAATGGTGGCGGGCGTCATGGTGGAGCGTTTTTATCCTAAAGGGACAATCCTTTTTCTTGAAGGAGAACGCGGGGAAGCATTATTCGTGATTGCTTCCGGGCGGGTGAAAATCAGCAAGTCTTCCGCCGACGGGCGGGAGCAGATTTTACATATTTTGGGCGGCGGTGATATCTTTGCCGAAGTCGTATTATTTGACCGTGGCCCTTACCCTGCCACCGCAGAGGCGGTGGAGGATACACGCTGCTGGCTGCTGCATAATACAGACATGGAGCAACTGCTGCAGGCTCAGCCCATGCTGTCAATTAAATTGCTGCGTATCATGGGCAGGCGCCTGCGCCAGGCCCAACTTCTGATACGTGATCTGGCGCTGCATGACGTTTACGGGCGGACGGCGGGACTTCTGCTGCGGTTAATAAAGAGTGGAGGCAAGCCGCACAAAAATGGTATTACGCTGGACGTGCAGCTGACCCGTCAGGAGATGGCCAGTATGATCGGTACTTCCCGGGAAACTGTAGCCAGAGTGTTGAGCCGTTTTCAGAAAGAAGGCATCCTGCTTTTGGATAAACAAGAAATCATTATTCTCGATGCGGAAAAACTGCAAGAATGGGCGTAAAAACTTACCTGTTCTTACCGGACGGCGGTTGGTGTCGAAGGCAATGCAAACAGAAAATAGGGGAGGGCATCCTCCCTTTTACTTTTTCTCGCCTGCAAAAAAATGCCTGTCATGTGGCACACTATAAGCAGGCGAGAGGTGGATGGCGCTTGCGGATTACGGCGGATTACCATACCCATACTGTTTACAGCCATGGCAAAGGCAGTATTGAGGACAATGTCAAGGCGGCGTTAAAACGTGGTCTAAAGGCTGTGGGCATTTGTGACCACGGCCCGGGCCATCTTTTTATTGGCGTACGCGGCGAGGGGGCGCTGCGCCGGATGCAGGAGGAAATCCGGGCCCTGCGGTATAAATACCCGCAAATTGGCATCCTTTTCGGTGTGGAAGCCAATATTGTCGACCTTGACGGTAAAATTGATGTACCGGAAAATTTGTTGCCTGCCCTGGATATCCTGCTTTTGGGGTACCACAAACTGGTTCGCCCCGCAAGCGTGCGGGCTTTTTTCTGGTTGGCGGCGAATTTGTTTTGCGGCTGGCTTAAATTTCATCCCGCCTGGCTGCGCCGTTTAAATACGGCGGCAATTTGTACGGCGGTCAGGCGCTACCCGGTCACTGCAGTTACCCACCCCGGCCTGCAGGTGGACATTGATACGGGGAAACTGGCTGCCGTGTGCCGGGAAAGGGGTACACTGCTGGAAATCAACAGCTCTTACGGGGAAAAACTGGACGAGTATGTGCGGACGGCACTGCCGCACGGTGTCTTTTTCCTGTGCAGCAGTGACGCCCACACGCCGGAGCGTGTCGGTGATTTTGCCGCTTCGTTTGCTCTGGTCAGGCGGCTGCAGGTTCCCCGGGGGCGCATTGTCAACCTGCAGGAGGATGACAGGGAGAAGCAGCAGGAATAATGTGGCCGGAAGCGGAAATATACGGTGAGACAAGAATGACGGGGTGAAAAGGGTGAACGGTGTCCGCTTTGTAATTATCACCGGCCTTTCCGGGGCGGGTAAAAGCCAGGCTCTGAACAGCTTTGAGGATCTGGGCTTTTTTTGCATGGACAACCTCCCGCCCATGCTAATACCAAAGTTCGCCGAGCTGGCCGGTCAATCAGGGGGGAAAATAAGTCGCATTGCCTTGGTTTCCGATATCCGCGGCGGCGATTTTTTTGCCAGCCTGCAGGAATCGCTGGAAAGACTGCGGGCAATGGGGTTTACTTATGAAATCCTTTTCCTGGAGGCAGCCGATGAAGTGTTGATCCGCCGCTTTAAGGAAACAAGGCGGCGCCACCCCCTGGCAACACGCGGCAGTATTGCGGAAGGCATAAAAGAGGAAAGAAAAATCCTGGCCACTATTCGTGCACAGGCCGATAAGCTGATTGACACTTCCCTGAAGACACCCAAAGAACTGAAAGATGAGATCAGCAGACTTTATGCACCGGACAGCAGACAGGAGAATATACTGATTACGTTAGTAGCCTTCGGCTTTAAATACGGGATACCGCTGGATGCGGACCTGGTTTTTGACGTCCGTTTTCTGCCCAACCCCCATTATGTTGACAGCCTGCGCACGCAAACCGGCAATGATGAAGCAGTGAAGTGCTATGTCTGGAAATGGAGCATCACTTACCAGTTTTTCAACAAGCTGACGGACCTGATTACTTTTCTCATTCCTTGTTATATCGAGGAGGGCAAACCGCAATTGGTAATAGCTATCGGTTGCACGGGAGGGAAACACCGTTCTGTAGCCATTATCAATGAACTGGAAAAAATCTTGCGGGCTAAAAATTACCAGGTGGTCAAGGAATACCGGGATATTGACAAGTAAATTTAAGCGAAAGAAGGAGCAGCAAGTTTATGCAGACCAGTCGGTTTTCTTTCAGTTTACGGCGGGACCTGGGGTATGTAAAGCAGCCTGTTGCCGGGCGGCGAAAGCAGGCAAATATCATGTGGCGGGATGAAGGTTTTCGGAGCAGCAGAGAAGGCGGCCCTGTGCTTACTGCACTGGGTGGAGGGACAGGGCTGTCGACGCTGCTGCGGGGGCTGAAAAAATATACAACCAATCTCTCGGCGATCGTCAACGTGGCGGATGACGGCGGCAGCTCGGGCCGGTTACGGGAAAACCTGGGTATGCTGCCTCCCGGCGATATCCGCAACTGCCTGGTGGCTCTTGCCAATACGGAACCGCTGCTGGAAAAAGTGTTCCAGCATAGGTTTACCGCCGGTGAAGGCTTGGAAGGGCACAGCCTGGGCAACCTTTTTCTGGCTGCCTTGACCGAAGAATTTGGCTTTGAGGAAGCCATTCTGGCCGCCAGCCGGGTGCTCAGGGTAAGAGGCGAAGTCCTGCCGGTAACGCTGGATAAGCTGACCCTGGTAGCCGAACTGACAGACGGACGTGTAATCCGCGGGGAGAGCAGTATTCCCAAAGCAGGCGGGACAATTCGCAGACTTCATCTTGACCCGGCCGGCGCAGCCATTTACCCGGCTGCGCGGAGGGCAATTCTGGAGGCCGAGGCAGTCTTTGTGGGGCCGGGAAGCCTTTTTACCAGCATCCTTGCCAACCTGCTTGTTCCCGGGGTAGTGGAGGCTCTGCGTGAAACAAAAGCCCGGAAAATTTACATCTGCAACGTCATGACACAACAGGGCGAGACTGACGGTTTTACTGCAGCGGACCACCTAGCCGCACTTTATAACCATATCGGGGAAGGTGTCTTCGATACGGTCCTCTTGAACACGAACTTAAACATTCCCCGCACTTTGTTGGAAAAATATGCGGCGGAAGGTGCCGAGCCCGTCAAACCTGACATCGGCCGCCTGCGAAAACTGGGTGTAAAGGTTGTTGCTGCAGACATGTTGTCGCAACAAGAACTGGTGCGGCATGATCCGGATAAGCTGGCAAGTGTGATCTTGGCGGATGTGCTCCCCGGCGGGGAAAAGAACGGCTAGTTCTTCCCGGCGGGGTATAAGTATTTTCTTAAGGCGAGGTGAGCCGTATGACATTTGCCCTGCGGGCAAAAAATGAATTGGCACGTCGTCCTTTTGGCAACGCCTGCTGCCAGGCCGCAGAATTGGCCGCTTTTGTCCGTTTGAATGGCAGTGTCCAGATATCCGGGAAACACATCACCTTAAATACGGTTACATCCAATGCGGCCACTGCCAGGCGTCTTTTTTCCCTTTTTAAACAATTGTTTCACTTTGCTCCGGAGCTTTTGGTCCGCAGGAGAAACAGACCGCGCAAAAATAATGTTTACCTGGTACGTATTGCCAAGGCGGACCGTGTCCGGGAAGTTTTATCAGTTCTGGGGCTGATACAGGACGGCCTGCCGGCACAGGGTATAGACACGGCCTTCCGGGAAAACAAATGCTGCCGGCGTGCCTATCTGCGCGGGGCGTTTTTGGCTGCAGGGTCGGTGTCAAATCCGGAGCATTCCTACCACCTGGAGATTTATACCGACTACCGCCAGCATGCGGAAGATCTGGCGGCTTTGCTCGAGACATTCGGCATTTCTGTCAAAATTACCAGGCGTAAAAACGGCCACCTGCTTTATCTCAAAGACAGTGAGCAGATTGTGGAGTTTCTGAATGTCATTGGCGCCCACAGCGCTTTATTGGCTTTTGAAAATGTCCGCATCCTGAAAGATATGCGCAACCGGGTCAACCGGCTGGTGAACTTTGAAACAGCCAATGTCGGCAAAACTGTAGCGGCCGCAGTCCGCCAGGTTGAAGCCATCCGGCTGATAGAAAGGCGGATCGGCCTTGATGCCCTGCCCCCTTCGCTGCGGGAGCTGGCCCGCCTGCGGCTCCAGCATCCTGAGGCAAGCCTGCAGGAGCTGGGCGAAATGCTGGATCCGCCGCTCGGAAAATCAGGTGTCAACCATAGAATGCGCAGACTTGAGAAATTAAGCAAGACGCTGCTTGCGGAGAAGAGAAAGGCGAAATAAAAGCCGGCGCCACCGGCGCTTTTTGTCTTCATTTGACGTTTGATTATGGTATACAATTTAGTAAATATGGTACAACATTTGGCAGGATTTTATGGCCCTTTGTAGAAAAGTAAGTTTGTGCTTTTTCTGGCCTAGGGAAACTAGTTTTGTTTATTACATACAACCGGGAGGTAAGACATGACAATTAAAATTGGCATTAACGGTTTCGGCCGGATTGGCAAAGCATGTGTCCGTCTGGCACACGAAAACCCTGAAGTGGAACTGGTGGCAGTAAACAGTACCCGGGACCCCAAAATGCTGGCTCATCTGTTGCAGCACGATTCCTTATACGGCCGGACACCTTATCGGGTGGAAGCAGGCGACAATGCCCTATATCTGAACGGCAAGGAAGTAAAAATCCTGGCGGATAGGGATCCGGCCAGGTTGAACTGGAGCGATTACGGCGTCCAGATTGTCATTGAAGCAACCGGGGCCTTTCGTCAAGCGGAAGAAGCCGGCAAGCACCTGGGAGGCAGCGTGAAAAAAGTCATCATTACTGCACCGGCACAGGGTGAAGATATTACAGTGGTCCTGGGTGTCAATGAAGAGAGTTATGACCCGACTAAACATCATATTATTTCCAATGCCTCCTGCACGACTAACTGCCTGGCTCCGGTCTGCAAGGTTCTGGACCGGGAATTTGGTTTTGTCAAAGGTTTAATGACAACCATCCATGCGTATACTAACGATCAAAGGATCCTGGATGCGTCCCATAATGACCTGCGCCGCGCCCGGGCTGCCGGTCTTTCCATGATCCCCACCACTACAGGCGCAGCCCGCGCAGTTACGGCGGTACTGCCCGGTCTGACAGGCAAAATAGACGGCTTCGCTGTGCGTGTCCCGACTCCTACCGTTTCGCTGGTGGATCTAACGGCTGAAGTGGCGAAAAAGGTAACAGTTGATGAAGTCAACGATGCTTTCCGGCGAGCGGCGGAAGGCCACATGGCCGGAATCCTGGGCATTTCCTATGAGCCGCTTGTTTCCATAGATTACCACGGTGATTCACGCTCTTCGGTAATCGATGCTCTTTCCACCATGGTTATGCAGGATAATTTAGTGAAAGTGGTAGCCTGGTATGACAACGAATGGGGTTATGCCTGTCGTGTTCTGGACTTGGCAGTCTATATCGGCAAACAACTCTAAACAAGTCGTACCGCCCGCTCCGGCGGGCGGAATTATAATATAGGAGGTACTCCCGTGCTTAAAAAAACCGTTAAAGATATTGAGCTAAAGGACAAGCGTGTCTTTACCCGTGTTGATTTTAATGTTCCCCGGTCGCAGGACGGCAGTATCAGCGATGACACAAAAATACGCGCTGCGCTGCCTACCATCAACTATTTGCTGCTGCATGGCGCCGCCGTCATTCTGGCCAGTCACCTGGGGCGGCCCAAGGGGCGGGTACAGGAAAACCTGCGGCTCGGAGCCGTAGCCAAACGCTTGGAAGAACAGCTTGATCAAAAAGTGGTTTATGTCGGTGCGGTAACGGGGCCGGAAGTGACGCGGGCCGCAAAGGAGCTGCAGCCCGGCCAGGTCATGCTCCTGGAAAATGTCCGCTTTCATCCGGGTGAAACAAAAAATGATCCTGAGTTGGCCAAAGCGTATGCTGCCTTGGCTGATATTTTTGTTTCCGACGCCTTCGGAACGGCGCACCGGGCTCATGCATCCAATGTCGGTATTGCCGCATACCTCCCGGCCGTGGCCGGCTTTTTAATGGAGAAGGAAATTACTAATTTAAGCAGAATCTTACATAGTCCGCAAAAACCCGTGGTTGCCATTGTGGGCGGCAGCAAAACGGCTGATAAAATCGGTGTGTTGACAAAATTCCTGCAGCTGGCCGACACCATCCTGCTGGGAGGAGGTATGGCCAATACTTTTTTGGCCGCCAAGGCTTTTCAACTGGGCAAGTCCCTGGTGGAAAAAGACCAACTGCAGCAGGCAGCCGCTATTATGGAAACGGCGGAAAAACACGGTGTCAAGCTCTGTTTGCCTGTGGATGTTACCGTGGCTTTCGACTTGCATGACGCAACGGGCGCCCGCAATGTCAGTGTTGGCGCTGTGCCGGCCGACATGATGGTGGTCGATATCGGGGAAGAAACAAGGAAACTTTTTGCCGCGCACATCCGCGAGGCGGGAACAGTTGTTTGGAACGGCCCGCTGGGTGTGTTCGAAACAGACGCTTTTGCCCACGGGACTATTGCCATTGCGCATGCCGTGGCCGACTCCGGCGCTTTTTCCGTTATCGGCGGTGGTGATGTGGTGGCTGCTGTGGAAAAGGCAGGAGTTGCGGAGAAAATATCCCATCTTTCCACCGGCGGCGGCGCTACGCTGGAATTCTGGCAAGGGAAAGAGCTGCCCGGCATAGCAGTCATACAAGACTTGTAGGAGGAAAAAGATGCGCACGCCACTGATTGCAGCCAACTGGAAAATGCATAAAGCTCTTAAAGAAGCAGTGGATTTTGTGGGTCGCTTTGCAGCACTTGCGTCGGCGGGAAGTATGGAAATTGTAATCTGCCCCGCTTTTGTCCATCTTGCCGCCGTGGGAGAAATCTGCCAAAAGCATGGGATCAAGCTGGGCGCACAAAATATGTTTTGGGAAGCGACGGGGGCTTTTACGGGAGAAATTTCCCCGCCCATGCTGAAAGACCTGGGTGTGGACTATGTAATCATCGGTCATTCTGAACGGCGGGAGCATTTTGCCGAAAACGACCGGCAAATTGCCCGGAAAGTAAAAGCCGCTTTTCAATTTAACCTGGTGCCCATTCTCTGCGTTGGTGAAACGCTGCAGCAGCGCCGGGCAAGCAGGACGATGGACGTGATTGCGGAACAGGTAAACGGCGCTTTAAGCGGATTGGACCCGTCATGGGTGCGCAGGATAGTCATAGCATATGAGCCTGTTTGGGCCATCGGGAGCGGTCTTGCCGCCACCGGCAGTGTCGCCGGTGCGGCGGGTGCGTGGATTCGTGCTACAATCGGAGAAATGTTCAGCCTCGATGTTGCCCGCGCTGTCCGTATTCTGTACGGCGGCAGCGTACAGGCGGAGAATATAGAAGATTTTCTGCGGGAGACGGACATTGACGGCGCCCTGGTGGGCGGCGCCAGTCTTGATGCAGACAATTTTGCCCGGCTGGTAAACAGGGCACAGGAAGCGGTGACAGCATGAACAGGCCCAAACCTCTTGCCCTGATTGTGCTGGACGGCTTTGGTCTCAGCCATAAAAGGAAAGGAAACGCCATCTACCAAGCCCGCACCCCTTATTACCGGCATTTGCTTGCCACCTATCCCATGGCACGGATTAAGGCCAGCGGCGAGGCCGTCGGCCTGCCGGAAGGGCAGATGGGCAATTCAGAAGTAGGCCACTTGAACTTGGGAGCAGGCAGGATTGTTTACCAGGACCTGACGCGCATTTCCAAAGCCATCCGGGAAGGCACTTTTTTTACCAATAAAACCTTGCGGGCGGCCATGGAACATGTGAGACAGGCAAATTCCGCCCTCCACCTTATGGGGCTGCTTTCTGACGGCGGGGTACACAGCCATATAGAACATCTTTTTGCTCTTTTGGCGATGGCAAAAAAGTACCGGCTGAAGAAAGTTTTTATCCATGCCATTTTGGACGGCCGCGATGTGGGACCGATGAGTGCGCGCACTTACCTGACGGCACTGGAAGATAAAATCCGGGAACTGGGAGTGGGTGTGGTAGCCACCGTGGCCGGCCGCTATTATACCATGGACAGGGACAGGCGCTGGGAAAGGGTAGAGCTTGGCTACCGGGCCATGGTTTACGGAGAGGGGAAGATGGCGGCCACTTCCCTGCATGCTCTGGACAACGCCTACGACCATGATGAAACGGATGAATTTGTGCGGCCTACAGTAATTATCGGGAAGGACGGAAGGCCGCTGGCCACTATCAACGGTCTTGATGCAGTCATTTTTTTTAATTTCCGTCCCGATAGGGCGCGCCAAATTACAAGGGCACTGACTGAAGCAGAATTCTCCGGCTTTGACCGGGGGGAAACGCCTCCCCTGCCCTTTTTTGTCTGCATGACGCAATATGATGAAACCATTGCGGCTCCGGTGGCCTTCCCGCCGGAACATCCGCGCCGCACCCTGGGGGAGGTGGTGGCGGCGGCAGGCTTGAGGCAGCTGCGCATCGCGGAAACGGAAAAATACGCCCATGTTACCTTTTTTTTCAGCGGAGGCGAAGAAACTCCCTTTGCGGGAGAAGACAGGATTTTGATTCCGTCCCCCAAAGTTCCCACTTACAACCTGCAGCCTGAAATGAGTGCGCCGCAGGTGACGGAAAGACTTTTACAAGAAATCGAACGCGATTATTATGACGTCATTATCCTTAACTACGCTAATACTGATATGGTCGGCCATACCGGCGTGCTGGAAGCAGCCATTGCCGCCATTGAAGCTGTGGACCGCTGCCTGGCACAGGTGGTGGAAGCGGTCCTGGCCAAAGGGGGAGCGGCCATTATTACCGCCGATCATGGCAATGCGGAGCAGATGACGGAAGGGAGAGGCGACCGTCCTTTTACAGCGCATACGGCCAACCCGGTTCCATTGATTCTGGCTTCCCGCACACCGTACCGCTTGCGGAAAAACGGGATTTTGGCGGATGTTGCCCCTACCATGCTTGACCTGCTGGGCTTGCCAAAGCCGCAGGAAATGACGGGCACATCACTGTTAGTTCGCGTGAAAGACAAGAGAAGCAAAGGAGGCGGTTAAAATGACCGGTATTGTGGAGATTTTTGCACGGGAAATCCTGGATTCCCGCGGTAATCCGACCGTGGAGGTGGATGTGCTGCTTGAAGGAGGCGCGTTTGGCCGTGCCGCCGTTCCTTCCGGCGCTTCCACCGGCGCTTTTGAAGCGGTGGAGCTGCGTGATGGCGATAAAAACCGTTACCTTGGCAAAGGCGTTCAGCAGGCGGTTGCCAACGTGAACGAAGTAATTGCCCCCGCCCTCGGTGACATGGATGCCTTGGAACAGGCTGAAATTGACCGCACACTGATTGCTCTGGATGGAACACCTAATAAAAGCAAACTTGGTGCCAATGCCATTCTCGGTGTTTCTCTCGCCGTGGCCAAGGCGGCGGCCAATGCTGTTGGGCTGCCTCTTTACCGTTACCTGGGAGGTGCCACTGCCAGGCTTTTGCCTGTACCCATGATGAACATCTTAAACGGCGGCAAGCATGCCGACAACAATGTGGATATTCAAGAATTTATGATTATGCCCGTAGGCGCCGATAATTTTCCTGAAGCTTTGCGCATGGGAACGGAAGTATTTCACTGTTTAAAGAAAGTGCTGCAAAAACAGGGCTTAAATACGGCTGTGGGCGATGAAGGCGGTTTTGCCCCTAATCTGGTGTCCAATGAAGCAGCCCTGGAAGTGATCATGGAGGCAATTGTCGCTGCAGGCTATCGTCCGGGGAAGGATTTTGTGCTGGCGCTGGATGCGGCAGCCACGGAAATGTACAGGGACAACCTTTATCATCTGGCAGGGGAAGGCTTGCAGAAATCAGCCGCCGAGATGATTGCCTACTATGAAAAACTGGTGGACAACTATCCCATAGTTTCCATTGAAGACGGCCTGGCGGAAGAAGACTGGGAAGGCTGGAAGGAGTTGACCCGCACGCTTGGCGGGCGGATACAACTGGTTGGTGATGATTTGTTTGTCACCAATGTGGAAAGACTCAAGAGGGGTATAGAGACGGGCACGGCCAATGCCATTTTGACTAAATTAAACCAGATCGGAACGGTTACCGAAACTCTCGATTGCATCAGGCTGGCGCAGCAAGCAGGTTATCGAGCGGTCATATCCCACCGTTCAGGGGAAACGGATGATGCAACTATTGCCGACCTGGCCGTGGCAACTGGTGCGGGGCAAATTAAAACCGGCGCTCCCTCCCGCGTGGACCGTGTGGCCAAATACAACCAGCTGCTGCGGATAGCGGAAGAGCTGGGGGAAAGCGCGCTTTTTGCCGGGAACCCGTTTACAAAGCCTGAATCAGGCTCATAATGTTAGTGTAAAGTTACTGTA
>LSQX01300009.1_pt1 | contig 15294 bp, 14 predicted proteins | sample 654561 | NCBI WGS metagenome assembly LSQX01 (sample SAMN04489861, study PRJNA283612) | anaerobic digester metagenome | isolation source: 4 biogas reactors fed with cattle manure at either 37C or 55C with and... | place: Denmark: Kongens Lyngby | collected 2014 | reverse complement strand
TCCCAGTGACATGGGGTAGTAGAGGGTCCAGATCAAAATATCCTGGGAGACCGCATGCATGATGGCCACAAAAAAGAATTCAGGACCCAGGATTGCCCCCAGGAGGGGAATGGAAACATAAATGACATTACCAACCCCTAATTGGAAGCGAAGCTGGGCCTGGCGCTTATCTGGTTGATGTCGAAAGAGATATTTGCTGAGAAAAAAGAGGAGAAGGGTGATCAGGAAGGTAGCGACCACACTGAAGAGGCCTGACTTGAGCATGGACTCCAGGGGCATGTGGATGATGGAGGTCAGGATCAGGGCCGGATAGCAGATATTCATCAGGAAAGGGGGCAGGAAAGAAGCACTCTCAGACGGAACCAGGCGAAAATGGACCGCCAGATAGCCCAAGGCAATCACCAGAACAAAAAACAAGAGTTCCGCTATCTTCTCCGTCAAGGTCCTATTTCCTCTCCACTTGTCTGGATACCGTCCATGCCTGTGCACTTTAGCCAAAGGGCTCTTAAGCTCTTTCCGTCATACAATAACACAAATTTCGATGAAATTTCTGAAAAATAGTAATCGTTTACATATATTTTCTCTATCATTTTATTGAAAATACGGGGCTATATTGTTATTATGGCCTTGATTAACATGGTTTCCAAAAATTTTGTTTAGTGATTAAGGAAATCAGAGACGTGATTGGTAAACGATTACACCACTTCGTTGCCATAAGAAGAGGATTATGCGTTTTATGCATATCACCCAAAACTGAACAAATCATATCAGGAGGAAGACATGAAAAAGTATTTGGCAATCTTGCTGACCCTGTCCATGCTCATCTTTGCGGTAGCATGCGGTCCCCCGGCCCCCCCGTCGGAGACAGACCCCACAGCCGCACCGACAGATGCACCGGCAGGCAGTGAAGCTCCGCCCACACCGCTTGAACCCCTAAAAATCGGCTGTATCCAAGATACCAGCGGAGGTGCTTCAACGGCAGGACAACCCAACGAATGGGGCGCACTCTATGCAGCCCAGTGGATCAATGACAACGGCGGCGTCAATGGTCGCATGATTGAAATGTACCCCCGTGACTGCCAGAACGATACGGCAATCGGTGTCACCAACTACCGTGAGCTGGTGGATGAAGTTGGCGTTCACGCCATCATCGGCCCCCCGCTCTCCAACCCCGCCTCTGCCTGGGTAGACCTGGCAACCGAGGATAAGATCCCCATCGTCGGCCACTTCATGGATGAGATGTGCACAACCAATCCGGAAACCGGCGAAACCTATCCCTACATGTTCCTGGCAGAGCCTTCCTGCTCAGTCCAAAGCTACATCCTGGCCCAGTACGCCATGGAGGAGCTGGGTGTCGAATCCGTAGCCTCGCTCTACAACGTATCCAATGCCTTTGCAGTCGCCCACGAAGGTCCCTTCGTTGAGTTCATCGCCGAGCGCGGCGGTTCGGTCCTGGCCCGTGAAAACTTTACATGGGGCGATACCGACTATTCCGCCCAGGCGCAGAAGATCGCCCAACTCAATCCTGATGCCGTCTTCCTTTGTGACTACGTCAACGAGATCACCACAGCCTATGACAACCTGCGCGAAGCCGGTTACGAAGGCATCATCCTTGGCGCCAACACCATGGGATCTCCCTTCAACGACCTGGTCAAGAATGAATGCTATGACTGCTATTTCGTCCAGAACTACAACTTCTTCGGTGAAACGAATCCGGACAGCAACATTGCGGACCTGGTCCGGGCCCACATGGAAGACACGGGGACCGAATATCCCAAGACCAACGTCGGCTTCGGCTGGGATGCCATGATGGTCCTCTACCACGCTCTCCTCAAGGCGGAAGATCCCACCAATGGTGAAGAGGTCAGAGATATCCTTGAAAATGACACCAAGGACGTCATCATTTCAAGCGGCGACAAGCTGACCATTGATCCCAGCACCCACAGGCCCACCCTGGATCTGGGTATGTACATTGCTACCTACGATGCCAGTAATGAGCTTGTGTATCTCGCATACCGGACAACTGACTTCAGCAAATAATTGATCCTGGAGTCCGCCTGATTGTCTGAGTTACCCGAAGGGCGAGCGGCATCCGTTCGCCCTTCCGTTTCATAAAGGAGTCAACCGATGAGTATTCAACTGCTGGTCAGCGGGATATCCCTGGGTTCCGTTTATGCGCTGGTCGCCGTAGGCTACGCTGTTGTCTTCAACGTCCTGAAGTTCAGCAACTTCGCCCACGGAGGCATGATCAGCGTCTGCGCTTATGCTGGTTTCTTCTTCCAGCGGGCCTTTGCGACACCGCCGCCTATCTACGTCACCATCCTCTTTACCACCCTGGCCGGCGTGCTCTTGTCCTTTTTTATCGATACCATTGCCTACCGGCGGCTTCGGACTAAAAAGTCGCCCAATATTTACTACTTCCTGGCGTCCATTACCGTATCGATATTGATCGTCAATCTATTGACCATCTTTTTTGGCAAAAACCTCTATGCCTTCCCGCCTATTTTCTCCAGTACCACCTTTGAGCTGGCAGGCATACGCTTCTCCTCGATTGATACGCTGATTCTGGTCGTTTCTCTGGTCATCCTGACTCTCTTGATCCTGATGATCGACAAGACCCGTATCGGCCTTGCCATCAGAGCGGTCGCCATCAATGCACCGGTCAGCAATCTCATGGGTATCAATTCCAATGTCACCATCATGGCGGTCTTTGCGATTGCAGGTGCCTTGGCAGGGATCTCCGGCGTTCTTCTGGCCGTCAAACTCTCGGTTTACCCCACCCTGGGTTCGCAGATGATGCTCAAGGGCTTCATCGCTTCGGTTGTCGGCGGGCTGGGTTCCCTGGGAGGGGCCATCGTTGCCGCCATATTCCTGGGGGTGGTGGAAATTTTTCTCACCTACTGGCTGGGCTCCCTTTCCACGCCCATCGTCCTTTTTGGCATCATGCTGATCTTCCTGGCTGTCCGTCCTTCCGGCATCTCAGGCAGATTTGCCCAGGAAAAGGTCTAAGGAGGTATTTGTGTCTGCTTATCAACTGTCACTTGTCATGCTGGCCTGTGTGTCCGTCATAACAGTGTCCGGCGTCTTTGCCATGACCAGTCTGGCCGGTATGTTTTCCCTGGGCCAGGCAGCCTACATGTCCATTTGCGCCTACATTACCTTCTGCTTGGCCCATTACCTGCACTGGCCCATCTGGTTGACTTCCATCATCGGTATTGCCGCCAGCGCCCTGGTCGCCCTGGTCATCAGCCTGCCCGCCCTCAAACTCAGACGGGACTACTTCGCCCTCCTCTCCGTCGGCTTTGGCGCCATGGTCAGTTCAATTGTCATTCTCCTGGGCAAGTGGACCAATGCTGCCATCGGTTTTTCCAAGATCCCCAAGGTCAACAATCTGGTCTGGCTGATCCTGGGCCTTACAGTCCTGGTCGTATGGATGGTGCGCAACCTCAAGTATTCCCGTTTTGGCCGCATGTGCATTGCACTTAAGACCGATGAAATCGCCGCCCGGAGCTTTGGCATCGATGTCTACGGCCTCAAGGTCAAGATCTATGTCATCGCCTCCATCATCGCAGCCGTGGGCGGCATCTGCTTCGGCCTCAGGAACCGGGTCATTGCCCCCGACGCCTTTGACTGGTCAGCCTCCTCGGAGATGCAGATTCTCCTCTTCTTCGGAGGGACCAACTCCTTGACCGGATCCGTCATCTCGGCAGCTTCTCTCAAGGTTTTGCCCGAGTTCCTCAAGGGGATCAAACTCTTTGGTTTCAACCTCCAGGATTTCCGGACGGTCATCTATTGCCTGCTCATCATCCTGATCATCAATTTCCGCACCCAGGGCCTCATGGGGGAAAGCGAACTGTCCCTCAAACCCCTTCGTAAATTGAGCCGGAAAAGAAAAGTTAAAGAGCGGGAGGATAGCAATAAATGAAAGAAGTTGTTTTGAAGGCCCAAGGACTGCACAAAAACTTCGGAGGCGTCACCGCTGTCAAAGACTTCAGTCTTGAAGTGACCGAAGGTGAAATCCTGGCCATCATCGGACCCAACGGGGCAGGGAAGACCACCATCTTCAACCTGATNNGGATGGGAGTTTCCCGGACTTTCCAAAATGCCCGGCTCTTTACGGGGCTCAATGTCCTGGACAATGTCAAGGTGGCCCTGGACTTCAGCGGCAAATACAGCCTCCTGGAGGCCATGCTCTTATTCCCCCGCCGTTGGAAACAGGAAAAAGAAACCACCCGGGCGGCCATGGCTTGCCTGGAATTGCTCAACCTGGACCAATATGCCGACCAAAAACCGGCCAATCTGCCCTACGGCTTGCAGCGACGGGTTGAAATCGCCCGCGCCCTGGTCTCCAATCCCCGCCTTCTCATGCTGGACGAACCGGCTGCCGGTCTTAACCCCGAAGAGGTCTACCAGCTCATGGACTTCATCAAGGACATCAGCAAGAAATATCCCAAGACTGCCATCCTGATCATTGAGCACCGGATGGATCTGGTTATGAATATTTGTGAATATATCTATGTCCAGGATTTTGGCGTCACTATCGCCCAGGGCCTGCCCGCTGAAATACAGTGCAACCCCCTTGTCCTCAAAGCATACCTTGGCGAGGAGGAATAGCTATGTCAATCATTCTTGAAATCCGTGATCTTAAAGTCAACTATGGTGTTCACGAGGCCGTCCATGGCGTCAACATGGATATTGCCGAAGGCAAGATCACGGCCATCATCGGTTCCAACGGAGCCGGCAAGACCACCATCATCAATGCCCTGTCAGGTGCCGTCAAAAGAGAAGGCAGCATTCGCTACAAAGGGCAGCCCCTTACACCCCGGGTCCATCAGGTGGTCCGCAGGGGCATTGTCCAGGTACCCGAAGGACGCAGAATCTTCCCGGGGCTGACCGTGGAAGAAAATCTCATGCTGGGGGCCTTCACGGTCCGGGACCGGCAGCTGATCGGCAAGCTCCTGGATGACCAGTACCGGATCTTCCCCCGCCTGGGCGAGCGTAAAAGTCAGGACGCCGGCACCTTGTCGGGCGGCGAGCAGCAAATGCTGGCCATCAGCCGGGCCCTTATGAGTCAACCCAAGGTACTCATGCTGGACGAACCCTCCCTGGGCCTGGCCCCGGTTATTGTCGAGGATGTTTTTGCACAGATCGAACGTATCCGGGATGAGGGGACAACCATTATCCTGGTTGAACAAAATGCCAATAAATCCCTGTCCATCTGTGACTACGGTTATGTCATCGAAAATGGACGCAAGGTGATTGAAGGAAAGGGCCAGGACCTTTTGAACAATGAAGAAGTCAGACAGGCCTACCTGGGCACAGAGCGCGACTGCGATATCTAGGTTGCCGGACAGATCTGTCGACCAGACCCACTAAAGTAAGGAATGAAAGATGAAAATGAAGGAAGTCAAGATCGATCAACTGAAGGTGTACGTTTATGAGACCCGGCAAGCCATGGGTGAGGCAGCAGGCAAGGAAGCAGCCAGCCTGATCAATCAGATCATTGAGGAAAAAGGAGAGGCTAACGTCGTCTTTGCGGCCGCTCCTTCTCAAAATGACCTGATCGCCCAGCTCCTGGAGGAAGCGGTCGACTGGACCAGGGTCCGGGCCTTTCAGCAGGATGAATACATCGGTATCAGTGCCGATGAGCCGGCAGGATTTGGCAATTTCCTCAAAATGGCCCTTTATGACAAACTTCCCTTCAAATCAGTTCATTACCTTTATGCACCGGACAATGCCGTGGAGGAGACCATGCGTGACTATGAGCGCCTCCTGACAGAGCATCCTATCGATCTGATCTTCCTGGGTGTGGGGGAGAATGGCCACCTGGCCTTCAACGACCCCCCGGTTGCCGATTTTGAGGACCCGCTTCTGATCAAAACGGTTGAACTGGACCAGGTCTGCCGCCAGCAGCAGGTCAATGACGGCTGCTTCCCCGGTCTTGACAAGGTACCCACACACGCCTTTACCCTGACCCTTTCCTTCATCCGTTCGGTACCCCGGGCCATCTGCGTGGTCCCCACCCGACTCAAGGCAGAGGCCATCCAAAACACCCTTGAGGGACCCATTTCTGAGGCCTGCCCGGCCACGCTTTTGCGCTTGATGCCCCAGGCTGCCCTCTATCTGGACAAAGAAAGTGCGTCACTGGCTTTTCCTGAGCTGGCGGACAGCGAGTAAGGAGGAATGATTCGTGTACAAGCATACTGCCGATGAAATCATGGAGGCCAACCCTGATCTGGCCATCATCCCGGTTGGCTCCATCGAACAGCACGGTCCCCATCTTCCGGTCATGACTGACTGGGCCATTGCTGCCGATGTAGGCGAAAGGGTTCAACGCTTAACCGGGGGCTTCTTAATCCCGGCCCTGCCTATCTCCACCTGCCGGGAGCAGATGGGGAAAAAGGGCAGCGTCTGGATGGAGCCAACCACCTTTTACCGGGTCATGACGGATATCATTCTTTCCCTGAAAACCCAGGGTTTCAATAAGATCCTCATCCTTCAGGCCCACGGTGGCATTTTTGTCATGACGCCCATCGTCCGCGACCTCAATGCCAAATACAATCCCGACCTCATGGTTTTCAACTATTCACTTATGGAATCCACTTCAGTCCTCTATCAGGAAGGCGTTCTGGAAAAGAATAACGAGCTGCACGCCGGTGAGGGCGAGACCTCCAAGATGCTGGCGATTGCGCCAGAGACCGTTCATATGGATAAGGCCGTCAACTTTGTGCCTTCGGTCCCCCGACCCTATCTCAATTACGGGCCCATCCTCCGTTTTTGCCCTGACGGCGTCTGGGGTGATGCAAGCCTGGGTCGTGCCGACAAGGGCGAGATCATCCTCAGCCGGACGGCAGAGATGGCCGTTGAGGAGATGAAGAAGGCCTTTTCCTTCATGGAATCGAAAGAGAAATACAACTACAGCCACTTTTAAGGCTGGCAGGAAAGGAGACAGAGCATGTACTTCAACACAGCAGATGAAATCATGGCCCAAGATCCTGATCTGGCCATTTTACCCGTCGGGTCTATCGAACAGCATGGCCCCCACCTTCCCGTCATGACCGATTGGGCCATCGGGACTGAAATCAGTAAACGGGTCCAAGCCCTGACCGGAGGCTTTTTAATCCCTACCCTGCCCATCTCTACCTGCCGGGAGCAGATGGGGAAAAAGGGCAGTGTCTGGATGGAGCCGACCACCTTCTACGATATGATGATCGACATCGCCATGTCCCTGAAAACCCAGGGCTTCAAGAAAATCCTCATCATCCAGGCACACGGCGGTATCTTCATGATGACCCCTGTCGTCCGGGACCTCAATGCAAAACACAATCCCGATCTTATGGTCTTCAACTACGACCTGATGACGGTCAGTCCCCTCTGCCTCCGGGAAGGCATCCTGGAAGACAGTGAGGAGATTCATGCCGGCGAGAGCGAGACCTCTCAGATGCTGGTCATCGCACCTGAGACTGTCCATATGGACAAGGCTCTGGATTTCGTCCCCGATACGCCAAGGAGTTATCTCAACTATGGTTCCATCCTCCGCTTTTGCCCCGAGGGTGTCTGGGGCCGGGCCACCCTGGGTAAAGCCGGAACCGGCGAAAGGGTACTCCAGCGGGCCGCCGAGAATGCGGTGGAGGAAATGAACAAGGCCTTTACCTTCATGGAAAACAAAGGCCGCTTGAATTACAGCAACTTTTAGGGAGGATATATGAAAAAACTTAAAATACTGGTTATCGGATCAGCTTTTGGAGCTGACCTGCACTTGGACGCCTACAGCCGGATCCCGGAAAAAGCGGAAATTGTCGGCATCAGCGGCAGAAACCCCGACCGGGTCCATGCCCTGGCGAAAAAACACGGTTTGACCGATTACACAGTCTATGAAGATTACAAGCAGGCCATTGAAGCTTGTGACTGCGACCTGATCGATATCTGCCTGCCCAACTACCTCCACCACGAGGTGGCCATTATGGCCATGGAGAGGGGCAGGGACATCATCTGCGAGAAACCCCTGACCACGACAGTGGAAGATGCCCAGGACATGATCGATACGGCCCAGCGCCTGGGCCGCCGCATCTACTATGCCGAAGACTGGCTCTTCGCCCCGGCCTTCCGCCGGGCCATGGAGATCCTGGAAAGCGGCAAGGTGGGCAAACCCCTCTATGTCCGTGCCCGGGAATGCCACAGCGGTTCACACAGCCCCTATGCCCAGACCATTGAGTTCTGTGGCGGCGGCAGCATGATCCATCTGGGCTGCCACCCCATCTGCTTCATCCTGGCCATGAAGAATAATGAATGGTCTGAATTGGTCGCCATGACCTCGGGTGGCCTGGAGAAGAATCTGGTTCACCAGACCATGGAAGGCGAGGACTGGGCTGGCGTCTTCATCCGTTTCAAAGACGGCAGCTATGCCACCATCGAAGCCAACTACATCACGACGGGCGGCATGGAAGATGTCATGAACATCTATTGCGAAGAAGGTTGCGTCCATGTGGATCTTGGTGCCGGACCTGTCCGCGCCTACAGCATTCCCGGCCTGGACTACACCATCGAAAAAGCCGAGATCACAACCGGCTGGTCCAATCCTGCCGTTGATGAAAAGTACACCCTGGGCTACTGTGGCGAGATCGAGCATTTCGTCGACTGTGCCCGCCAGGGAATCGACGCTGACGTGGGCCTCCGGGGCATTGATGGCCTGGAAACCATGAAGGTGGTCGACGCCATCTACCGGTCCGCCCGGGAAGGCCGGGTCATCAAGAACGAATCTTAGGAGAAGAAGGTCATGTCAGGAATTACTGCTGAACCCCGTATCTCTGTCAATATAGGGGGCCTTAACTTTAAAAATCCCTTTTATGTGGCTTCCGGGCCGACCACCAAGACGGTCCGGCAACTCTTGCGCATTGAAGAAACAGGATGGGCGGCCGCCAGCATCAAATTGACCATCGATCCTGCCCCCTACATCAACCGCAGACCGCGTTACGGCCTCTTTGACGACCGCCATGCCCTGGCCTTTACAGCGGAGCAGCGGCTGACCTTCGAAGAGGGCCTGGAACTGGTCCGCCAGGCAAAAAAGGAATTGAAAGACCTCATCCTCATGGCAAACATCACCTATGCCGGCGATGAGGGTGCCGCCGGTTGGGTCAATATGGCCCAACAGTTCGAGGCGGTCGGTGCCGACATCATTGAACTCAATATGTGCTGCCCCAACATGAGCTACAACCTGGAGACGACCAGCGGGGGAAGCCAGAAGTCTGACAAGCAGACAGGGGCCAGCATGGGCCAGGATGGGGATGTGGCCTCAGGTATTGTATCGGCCATCAAGGGGGCTATCGCCATCCCCCTCTTTGTCAAGCTGACGCCTGAAGGCGGCAAAATCGCCCAGGTGGCCCAGCGTCTCTACGAGGCCGGCGCTGACGCAGTCGGCAGTACGGCCAACCGGCTGGGCATCCCGACCATTGATCTGGACAATCCCGGCAAGGCCTTCCACGATCTGCAAAAGGAAATCAGCATGGGCTGTTACTCGGGAGCCTGGCTCAAGCCCCTGGCCCAGCGGGATACCTATGAAATCCGAAATGTCTGCGGCAAAGACAAGGTCATCATGGCGGCCGGCGGGATCACCAAGGGCCGGGATGCCATCGAGATGGTCCTTTGCGGCGGCGATCTTTTAGGTATATGTGCCGAGACCCTGATCAGTGGCTTTGACATCGTCCGCCCCATGATCGGGGAGCTGACTGACTATATGAAAGCCAAGGGATACGAGGATCTTTCCCAGATGCGGGATATCGTCGTTCCCCAGGTGCGGACAGCAACCGACCTGACCCTTTACGACGGCTACGCCAGGATCATGGAACCCAATATGAGCGCCCCCTGCAAGGTGGCCTGCCCTCACCATATGCCGGTCCAGGCCTATGTGCAAAAGGTGGCAAAAAGGGAATTCCGTGATGCCTACGACCTGATCACCGGCAGCCATGCCATGCAGGACATCTGCGCCTTGGCCTGCGAAAACCCCTGCGAGGATGCCTGCATACGCGGATCTGTCGATGCTGCCATCCGTATCCGTGACATCAAACGCTTTGTCCTGGACTATGGGAAAGCGGCCGGATGGACGCCTGCCTGGCAGAATGCAAGTGCCGACAAAGAGAAGGTCGCTGTCGTCGGTTCAGGTATTGCCGGATTGACCTTCGCCTCTGAAATGAGGCGGGCCGGTTACCAGGTCACCATCTTTGAAAAAGAGGAGATGGCAGGTGGCGCCCTTCGCTATCTGACGCCCGGCTTCCGTTTTGACCAGGCCCTCCTGGATGAACAGATCCAGCAGTTGGAGGATGCCGGCGTCCAGATCCACTGCGGCCAAAGCCTTGGCCGGGATTTTACGCTGGATTCTCTCAAGGAAGAAGGTTATGAGGTCATTTTCCTGGCCCTGGGCGGTGGCAAAGCCCTGCAAAAGGCAGGTACAGTGGCTGCCTTGGATTACCTGAAAGATCAAGCAGGCCATGAGACCGATGGACACTCAAGGGTTCTGGTTGCCGGCGGTGACCAGGAGGCCCTGGATGCTGCCCGTACGGCCATCCGCCGGGGTGCGGCCAAGGTCAGCCTCCTCTTGCCAGGCAAAAAACCGGTCAGAGCTCACCTGGCCCAACAAGTGGCCCAGGCAGAGGAAGAGGGGGTGGACCTGATCGAAAATGCCCAATGGCTGGAATCCCTGGAGGATGGAGCCAAAATCCGTATCAGCGGGCTTGAAGCCCATTTCCCCTGCGACCTGGTCATCCTGTCCAGTGGTTCAGAACTGGAAGCTAAGGGACTTGAGGGCCTTTCCCTTGAGGGAGGACGGATTTGGATCGATGGCTCGACTGGCGCCAGCTCCCTGCCCGGTGTCTATGCCGGAGGCCAGACAGCCGGCAGCCGGGATATGGTCACTTCCCTGACCTCGGCCAAGCTGGCCGCAGCAGCAGCTGACCGCTGGCTCCAAGGCCAGGGGGCGACCCTGGAAGGCATCATGGAAGTCAAAACGGTGAAAAGGGACATAGTCCTGGAGCGCCATGGCTATATCAAGCCGGACCGCAACCCGGTCAGGCTGACCAAGGAAAAAGGCCCGGACCGTGTCCGGCACTTTGACCTGGTCACGCGGACCATGACCGAGGAAGAAGCCGTCCGGGAAGCCGGACGCTGCCTCAATTGTGGCTGCGGGGAGGGCTGTCAGATCTGCAAGACCATCTGCTCGGTCTTTGCGCCTGACATCGTAGCGCCCGACATTTTGGCTATTGATGAAGAAAGCTGTGTGGCCTGCGGTATGTGTCAGCATCGCTGCCCCATCGGCAATATCAATATGATCAGCCTTGGCAGGACGGTTTAAGGCTGATTGAAAGGAATTAATCATGACTGTCAATTTCGATATCAAGGATAAGGTGGCTGTGCTGACGGGGGCGGCTGGCATCATTTGCGGCACCATGGCCCGTGAGTTTGCCAAAAAAGGAGCCCGGGTAGCCCTCCTGGATCTCTTCGTCGACAAGGCCCAGGCCATTGCCGATGAGATCATCCGTCAGGGTGGCCAGGCCATTGCCTTGAAGGCAGATGTACTGGACCGCCAGAGCCTCCTCCAGGCACGCCAGGCTGTCCTGGATCAGCTGGGCCCCATTGACATCCTGGTCAATGGAGCGGGCGGCAATAAGCCGGAGGCGACCACCGGACCTGACAACCCCTTCTTCACCATGGACCTGGACGCCTTCAAGTGGGTCCTGGACCTGAATGTGACGGGAGCTGTTTTGACTACCCAGGTCTTCGGCCAGGCCATGGCCGAACAAGGTTATGGAAATGTGATCAACATTGCCTCCATGGCCTCTACCCTGCCCCTGACCAATACAGTCGCTTACTCCGGAGCCAAGAGCGCCGTCGCCAATTTTACCCAGTGGATGGCCACCCATTTTAACCAGAATTACAGCAAAAACATCCGGGTCAACGCCATCGCGCCTGGTTTTCTTCTGACTGACCAGAATCGCTATTTACTGGAGACGGAAGAAGGACAACCGACCGCGCGGGGCGAGAAGGTTTTGGCCAAGACCCCCATGGGACGCTACGGCCAGCCCGAGGAAATGGCCGGTGCCGTCATCTGGCTCTGCTCGGATGCTGCTTCTTTTGTAAACGGCGCTGTCATCCCCATTGACGGCGGCTTTTCGGCTTATTGGGGTGTTTAGTCTTGAAATCAAATTGAATAGAGCGAGGTAAATTCGATGGCACACATCAAAATTGAAGATCTGAAAGCTTTCTGCGCATCGGCCCTGGTCCATGAGGGTATGTCAAAAGACCATGCCGATCTGGTTGCAGAGGTTCTGGCAGAAACAGATGCCTATGGTACCCATTCACACGGGACTAAAAACCTGCATAATTACATCCGCAAATTCCGGGTGGGAGGCATTGACATCCAAGCCCTGCCTGAAGTCGTACGGGAAGGGCCCAGCTTTGCCCTCATGGATGCGAAGAACAGCCTGGGCATGATTCCTTCCATCAAGGCTATGGATCTGGCCTGTGAAAAGGCCAAGGAAAGTGGCATCGCCCTGGTGACCGTCAAGGAGAGCTGCCACTTCGGGGCAGCCGGCTACTATGTCAACCGGGCTGCGGCCAAGGGGATGATCGGGCTGGCTTTCAGCAATGTCGACCCCAATATGACAGCACCTGGCGCCCGGAGCATGATGATCGGGAATAACCCCCTGGCCTATGCCGCCCCTGCCGTCAAGAATCCCAGCCTTTTCTTCGATATTGCCCTCAGTAATGTCGCCTCTCTCAAGGTCATTCAAGCCCGCAAAGACGGTCACGATATCCCCGACAGCTGGATCGTGGACAAGGATGGGCTTCCCACAACCAGTCCGGCCCATTACCCCGAGGAAGGGGCCATGCAACCCATGGCCGCCCATAAGGGTTATGGCCTGGCCGTCCTCGTTGACCTCCTGACAGGTCTTTTGTCAGGCGGTGCCACCAGCATGAGCGGCGATATTGTCTCCTGGGTTTTCCAGATGGATCAACCCAACCGGGTCTCCCATACTTTCATCGCCATCGACCCCGCCTGCTTCGGCGTCACTGAGCTGGCAGCCCAGACGGAGACCATGGCTGACCAACTCCGCCAGGCACCCAAGGCCAAGGGGTCCGACCGCATCTACACACCCGGGGAAATGGAGTGGGAGAGGCACAAAAAGGCCCAGGCCGAAGGTATTGACCTTCCCGCCGATGTCGAGGAATCCCTCCGGGGGCTGGCTGACGAATTGACCTTGACCCTGCCTTTGTTTTAGGAGGATAAAGATGACTGTTCTGGAAGAATTAGCTAAAAGCGCCATTGTCCCCGTGGTCGTACTCGACCAGGCCAAGGATGCTCTTCCGACGGCCAGGGCCCTGGCTGAGGGGGGCATCAAGGTGATGGAAATCACCCTTCGCACAGAGGCCGCCCTGGCATCCATCCGTGAGGTGGCCCAAAAGGCGCCCGACATCCTGGTGGGCGCGGGAACGGTGACCAGCCTGGATCAATGCAAGGCGGCAGTGGAGGCAGGCGCCCGCTTTATTGTCCTGCCCGGTTTCAACCGCCAGGTAGTCGACTGGTGCAATGATCAGTCCATTGCCGTCACACCCGGCTGTGTGACACCGACTGAGATCATGGCCGCCATGGAGGCGGGTCTTTCGGTTCTTAAATTTTTCCCTGCCTCTGTCTATGGTGGCCTTGCGGCCATGAAGGCCCTGGCAGGTCCTTTCCCCGGCATCCGCTTCATCCCTACAGGGGGTGTCAACGGGGACAACATGATCGAATTCCTCAAGGCACCCTTTGTCCATGCCGTTGGCGGAAGCTGGGTCTGCAGCCGAAAGGATATCGCCCAGGGCAACTTTGACGAAATTACCCGCTTGAGCCGGGAGGCAAGACTCAAAATTGCCCAGCTTGGCCAGCGATAAACATTTGAAATATTGAGGAGTAATACTATGCGTGTAATGACTTTTGGTGAAATAATGATCCGTCTGAAACCTCCGGGTGTCGAGCGTTTCTTCCAAAGCCCTCTCTTGGAGGCTACCTTTGGAGGCGGTGAGGCCAATGTGGCTGTCTCCCTGGCCAATTACGGCCTGGATGCCGCCTATACCACCGTCTTGCCTGACAATGTCCTGGGTGATGAATGCATCAGGGAACTGAGAGGCTTTGGTGTTGACACCAGCTCTGTCGTCCGCGGCAAGGGGCGGATGGGCATCTATTTCCTGGAAGCCGGCGCCAATCAACTGCCCAGTAAAGTGGTCTATGACCGGGCAGATTCGGCCATCGCCCTGGCTGAACCGGATCAGCTTGACTGGGATCATGTCTTTGACGGGGTGGACTGGTTTCATATCTCGGGCATCACCCCGGCCATTTCCGAAAATGCCATGAAGATGTCCCTGGCAAGCGTCAAGGCCGCCAAAGAGAAGGGAATCACGGTTTCTTGTGACCTTAATTACCGGAAGAATCTTTGGAAATACGGGGTCGAGGCATCCCAGGTCATGCGTGAGCTGGCCAGATACGTAGATGTGACCATTGCCAACGAAGAGGATGTGCAAAAGGCCCTGGGGATCCGGGTGGAAGGCATTGAGGTGGAGAGCGGCAGGCTGGACCGGGAGAAGTACAGGCTCCTGTCAGATAAGGTCCTGGAAGCCTATCCAGACATGAAGATCATTGGGATCACCCTCCGCGAGAGTGTCAATGCCGACATCAATGGCTGGGCGGCCTGCCTGAATGACCGTCAGGATTTCATAGAAAGCAAGCGTTATGAGATCACGGATATCGTGGACCGGGTAGGCGGGGGCGATTCTTTTTCTGCCGGACTCATTTACGGTCTTAAGCATTACCAGTCCCATGCAGACGCCTTGGAATTTGCTGTGGCAGCCTCCTGCCTCAAACACTCCATCCACGGAGATTTCAACCGGGTCCGGGTGGATGATGTAGAGAAGCTGATGGGAGGAGACGGCTCCGGCCGCGTCCTCCGCTAATAGAGAAAATACCGGCCAGGGGATAAGAAGCATGTACTATTTTTACATTGTCGTCTTCTTGATGCATATCATGGAAACCATCACCGGTTTTGGTTCGACCTCAATCGGTATCCCCTTCCTGGCCTTGTCCGTCGGGACTGAAACATCCCTCCTCCTCCTGTCGACCGCTGGTTTGTTCCTTTGCCTGATTGTCCTGATCACCCAGTACAAAAAGATCCAGATCAAGGAAGCCCTGATCATCCTGGCCTGCATCCTGCCCATCATGCCGGTTGGCTTCCTTCTCTATACCAAGTTGCGCGCCAGCGAATGGATCCTCCG